>Ga0154433_1112_pt3 | contig 20050 bp, 17 predicted proteins | sample RifGroC2_FD_115937 | JGI IMG/M metagenome (GOLD analysis project Ga0154433, IMG submission 115937) | Chloroflexi bacterium GWC2_73_18 | reverse complement strand
CGCCTACGACGTCGAGGGCTATCGCAGGATGGCCCTGGTGGCGGAGGACTACTCGTTCCCCTACACCCAGGTCGGCGGCTTCATGTACGAGTTCTGTGCCAAGGGCGGCCATGTCGTCCAGAAGTTCTGGGTCCCGCTCGGCACCAAGGACTACAGCGCCGTCGTCTCCGGCATCCCGGCCGACATCGACGCGCTCTACGTCGCCCTCGGCGGCGCCGACGCCATCAACTTCCTGAGCCAGTACCAGGCCGCCGGCGGAAAGGCGCCCATGGTGGGAGGCTCGATCACCGTCGACCAGACGGTGCTCGGTGCGAAGGCCGAGATCCCCGAGGAGTACATCATCGGGACCCCGTCGGCCGGACCGATCGCCGACTCGAACGACGAGCCGGCCTGGCTCGCGTTCGTCAAGGCCTACCAGGACGCGTGGCCCGCCGACCAGAGGCTCCCCTCGCCTTCCCTCTTCGCCCACGCCTACTACATCGAGACCAAGGCAGCGCTTCTCGCCCTCAAGGAGGTCAACGGTGACCTCTCCGGCGGGCAGAAGAAGTTCATGGAGGCCCTCTCCAAGCTCAAGTTCGATACGCCGACCGGGCCGGTCAGCCTCGACGCGAACCGGAACGCGATCGCCAACCAGTACGTGACCATCGTCGCCAAGAAGGACGACGGCACCCTATATAACAAGGTCCAGAGCGTGACCAAGAACGTCGACCAGACGCTCGGTCTCGGTCGCGACAACGCGCTCTTCGCCAAGCCGGTCGGCCGGGACTTCCCCGACTGCCCGTAGGCGGAGGCCGCGTCGGATCGTGAGCGAGTCCACCACCGGAGCGGCCGCCCCTGCCCTGCGCCTGCAGGGCGTGGGGCGCCGCTTCGGCGCCCTCCAGGCCATGCGGGACGTCGACCTCGAGGTCCCGCAGGGCGAGCGAAGGGCGATCCTCGGTCCCAACGGCGCCGGCAAGACGACCCTCTTCAACGTCGTCGCCGGCGACTACCCGCCGACCAGCGGGCACGTCTTCCTCTTCGGGGAGGACGTGACCCGCGTGCCGGCCCAGCTGCGGACCCGTCGGGGGCTGGGGCGGACCTACCAGAACGTGCTCCTCTTCGGCGGACTCTCCGTCGCGGACAACCTCTACCTGGCCGTGCGCGGCGTGCAGCCGCGCCGTCTCAGCGTCCTGCGTGCCGGCGCGGGCGATCGCCATCGGACGCGGGCGACCGAGCTGGCCGCGACGATCGGCCTGGCCGCCGTCACCGGGACGCCGGTGAGCCAGCTCGCCCACGGCCAGCTCCGCCAGCTCGAGCTGGGGATGGCCCTGGCCAGCGATCCGCGCCTGCTCCTGCTCGACGAACCGGCGGCCGGCCTCTCGCCGGGCGAGCGCCAGTCGCTCATCCGCCTGCTGGCCGAGCTCCCCCGGTCCATCACCGTCGTGCTGATCGAGCACGACATGGACGTGGCACTCGCCGCCGCCGACCGCGTCACCGTGATGCACAACGGCCGCGTCATCGCCGAGGGGACACCGGCCGAGATCCAGGCCAACCAGACCGTCCACGACATCTACCTGGGCCACCATGTCGCCTGACGCGCTGCTCGAGATCCGCGGCCTCAACGTCTTCTACGGCCAGAGCCACATCCTGCAGGGCGTCGACCTCGACGTCGGCGCGCGACCGATCTCGCTGATCGGCCGCAACGGGATGGGCAAGACGACGCTCTGCCAGGCGATCATGGGGCTCGTCCCGGCCGCCGGCGGCTCGATCCGGTTCGACGGCGCCGACCTGCTGGGCCGCAGGCCCTTCCAGATCGCGGCGGCCGGGATCGGGTACGTCCCGCAGGGCCGGCGCATCTTCGCCTCGCTCTCGGTCCACGAGCACCTCCGCCTCGTCGAGCGGCGCAACGGCGCGCGCTGGACGACCAAGCGCATCTACGATCTCTTCCCGGCACTCGCCGCGCGGCGCGGGAGCGGCGGCGCGCAGCTCTCCGGCGGCGAACAGCAGATGCTGGCGATCGCCAGGGCACTGCTCACCAACCCCCGCCTGCTGGTGATGGACGAGCCCTCGGAGGGGCTCGCCCCGGTCGTCATCGAGAACCTCGTCGAGGTCCTCCGAGGCCTCTCCGGCGAGGGGATCGCCGTCCTGCTCGTGGAGCAGAACCTCGGCGTGGCGACGGCCGTCTCGGAGGAGCTGGCCGTCATGGTGACCGGCAGGATCGCCCTCCGCACCGGCTCGGCCGCGCTCCTCGCCGATGAAGCGGCCCAGCGCCGCTACCTGGGCGTCAGCCCGCAGTCAGACCACGCCGCGCCGGGTGGGGCGGCGCCGCAGCCAGGGGAGGCATGAGATGGCGACCGTCGTGCTCCTGGGCACGCTCGACACCAAGGGGATCGAATACGACTACCTGCGCGCCCGCGTCGAGGCGGCCGGTCCCGACGTCATCATGGTCGATGCCGGCGTGCTGGAAGAGCCGAAGGCGCGCCCCGAGATCGCGCGACGGGAGGTCGCTGCCGCCGCCGGCGCGGATCTCGACGCGCTCGTCGCCGCTGCCGACCGTGGCGCCGCGGTCGAGACGATGGCGCGCGGCGCGGCCGCGGTCGTGACCCGCCTCCACGCCGAAGGACGCCTCGACGGGATCCTCGGCCTGGGCGGCTCGGGCGGCTCGTCGATCGTGACCCACGCCATGCGGGCGCTGCCGGTCGGCGTGCCCAAGCTGATGGTCTCGACGCTCGCCTCCGGCGACACGCGCCCCTACGTCGGCACCAGCGACATCGCCATGATGTACTCGGTCGTCGACATCGCCGGCATCAACCGGATCAGCGAGAAGATCCTCTCCAACGCCGCCGCCGCGATCGCCGGCATGGCCGCGGCCTCGGCCGCCTTCCGGCCGACCCCCGGCACGAAGCCGCTCGTGGGCGCCACCATGTTCGGCGTCACCACGCCCTGCGTCACGGTCGCCCGAGAGTGGCTGGAGGCGCGCGGATACGAGGTGCTCGTCTTCCACGCCACCGGCACCGGCGGGCGCTCCATGGAAGCGCTCATGAAGGATGGCTTCATCACCGCCGCGCTCGACATCACCACGACCGAGCTGGCGGACGAGCTGGTCGGGGGGGTCCTCTCCGCCGGGCCCGACCGGCTCGAGATGGCCGGCTCGCTGGGGATCCCGCAGGTCGTCTCGCTGGGCGCCCTCGACATGGTCAACTTCGGGCCCTGGGAGACGGTCCCCGAGCGCTTCCGCGGCCGCAACCTCTACAAGCACAACCCGACCGTGACGCTGATGCGGACGACGCCCGACGAGTGCGCCGAACTGGGCCGCATCATCGCTCGCAAGCTCAACGCCGCGGCCGGGCCGCTCACCGTCTTCATCCCGCTCCGCGGCGTCTCGGCCATCGACGTCGAGGGCATGCCGTTCCGCGACGTGGCCGCCGACGCGGCGCTCTTCGGCGAGCTGAGGGCCGGGCTCCGCCCGGGGCTGGAGCTGGTGGAGCTCGACATGGAGATCAACGATCCGCGCTTCGGCACGGCGATGGCCGAGAAGCTGGACGCGCAGTACCAGGCCTGGGCAGGGGCCCGGGCGCCAGGAGGTGGGCAATGACCGGACAGGAAGCGCTGGCGCGCCTGCGCCGCACCGTCGAGAGCGGCGGCGCCATCATCGGCGCGGGAGCCGGGACGGGACTCTCTGCCAAGTGTGCCGAGGCCGGCGGCGCCGACCTCATCATCATCTACAACTCGGGCCGCTACCGGATGGCCGGGCGCGGCTCGCTCGCCGGCCTCCTCCCCTACGGGGATGCGAACGCGATCGTGGTGGAGATGGCCGGTGAGGTCCTCCCCATCGTCAAGCAGACGCCGGTCCTGGCCGGCGTCTGCGGCACCGACCCGTTCCGGCTCATGTCAGTCTTTCTCGACGAACTGATCCGGATCGGCTTCAGCGGGGTCCAGAACTTCCCGACCGTCGGGCTCTTCGACGGCGGGTTCCGGCAGAACCTCGAGGAGACCGGCATGGGCTACGGCCTCGAGGTCGAGATGATCCGCCTTGCCCACGAGAAGGGGTTGCTCACCACGCCCTACGTCTTCACCGAGGACGAGGCGCGAGCGATGGCCGGTGCCGGCGCCGACGTGGTCGTCGCCCACATGGGCCTCACCACCAAGGGCCAGATCGGGGCCCGGACGTCGCTCACGCTCGAGCAGTCGGCCGAACGCGTCCAGGCGATCCGGGACGCCGCCGTCGCCGTCAAGCCCGATGCACTGGTGATCTGCCACGGCGGCCCGATCGCCGAGCCGGAGGACGCCGAGTACATCCTCGCCAACACGCGTGGCGTCGTCGGCTTCTTCGGCGCCTCGAGCATGGAGCGCCTGCCCACCGAGGTCGCCATCACCGAGAACATGAAGCGCTTCAAGCGGATCGGCCGCCCGGCCGCCGCGACGAGCTAGAGACCGCGTCGACCCGCGGGGCAACGCCAGCATGAAGTTACGGGAGGCAGCAGCAGTGGCAATCAAGGAAGAAATCCTCGGCCAGTTCCTCGGCGACGCCGACTTCCCGATCGAGTGGGAATCGGAGGCGGAGAAGGAGCTCTTCTGGGTCTACGATGACCTGCACTGTCCGCACCCACTCAGCCCCATGTACTTCGACATCGGCGGCTGGTGGCTGACCTGCGACCACATGTTCCGGCGGTTCGGCGCGCCGTTCGCCTGCGACTGGATCGCCAAGAGCGTCAACGGCTACCTCTACACGGCGGCGGTCCCGGCCGACCCAGATGCCGCGATCGACGCGATGGAGTACGGCGCCCGGTACGGCGCGCGCGTCCCGCTCGACCCCGAGTACGCCGGCAAGATCGGCACGTACCTGGGTGCCGTCCTTCCGACCTACGGTCTCGAGTTCGCCGATTGGTGGCGCGAGCGCCTCGTTCCCGAGATGCGGCGCAACTTCGACTACCTTGAGAGCAAGCTCGACCAGGAGGACAAGCTCACCCTCATGGAGCTCGCCTGCCTGCTCGAGGACGCGATCGACATCCACGATCGTCACTGGAAGATCCACTGGATGCTGAACTTCGCGCAGCTCTCCGCGACGCTCAACCTGCGGGCGGTCATGGAGAAGACGCGCGGGAGCATCGACGAGGCGCTCCTGGGACGGCTCCAGAACTCGGCAAAGGACCGCAACTGGGACTCCATCGAGGCCCTCTGGAAGATGAAGGAGGAGGCCAAGGACGATCCGGTCCTCGCCGCCGCCTTCAGGGCCGACACCGCCCAGGAGATCGTCGCGGCCCTGAACGGCACCGAGCGCGGTCGGCGCTTCATCGCGGAGCGCGTCGTGGCCTACCAGAAGGAGTACGGCTGGCACGCCGTCTGGAGCCACGAGTTCATCTTCCCGAGTGTTCGCGAGAAGATGGAGCCCGTGATCGAGCTCGTCCGCGGCTACATCGAGACCGATTACGACTACCCCAAGACGATCGCGGCCGTGGCGGCGGACATCGACGCCGCCGCGAAGGAGATCCTCGAGGGCCTCGAGGGCGATGCGCTCGAGGAGATGCGGCCGGCCAACGAGATCAACCTGCGGATGGCCCCGCTCACCCCAGACCACCACTTCTACATCGACCAGGGCGCGAACGCCCACGTCCGGCTCGTGCTCATCGCGATCGGCAAGAAGCTGGTCGGGCTGGGCGCCCTCGACGCGCCGGACGACGTGGTCCTCCTCCGGTACAACGAGCTCCGCGTGCTCATGGGCGATCCGGCCGGGATGGACGCCCGCGCGATCGTCGCCCAGCGCAAAGCCGCGCGCGAGAAGTCGTACACGTTCCGCCCGAAGGACTGGATCGGCACCTGCACGCCCACCCAGCTGGCCTTCCCATACCTCAACCTCTGGGGGTTCCCCGACAAGTTCCATCGCAAGGCCGCCACGGTGGCCGGGCAGATCACGGGGATCGCCGGCTCGCCGGGCGTCGTGGAGGGCACCGCACGGGTGGTGCTCACCGAGGACCACTTCGACGACGTCCGGGCGGGCGACATCCTCGTCTGCCAGATGACCAACCCGGCCTGGGTCGTCCTCTTCACCAAGATCGCCGGACTCGTGACCGACGCGGGCGGGACGGTGTCGCACCCGGCCGTCCTCTCGCGGGAGTTCGGCATCCCGGCCGTCATCGGGACGTCCGTGGCCACCCAGGAGATCAAGAACGGCGACCGGATCCGCGTCAACGGCTCCACTGGCGTGGTCGAGATCCTCAAGGCCGCGCCGGTCGAGCAGCAGAGCGACCTCTTCCGGGGCTGATCGAAGGCGCCGTGTCCCTCCAGACCGCGATCTCGCGCAGCGTCCTGAGCGACCAGGTCAAGGATCGCCTGCTGCAGGCGATCCTGACCGGTCGCTATCCACCAGGGTCTCGCATCGTCGAGACCCTGGTGGCCCGGGAGCTCGGCACCAGCCAGGCGCCGGTCCGAGAGGCGTTGCGCGACCTCGAGGCGCTGGGGCTCGTCCAGATCGAGCCCTTCCGCGGGGCGCGCGTCCGCGTGCCGACGACCGACGAGCTGCTCGAGGCGTTCGCCGTCCGTTCGGAGCTCGAGTCGCTGGGTGCCCGGCTCGCCGTCGGCCGGCTCTCCGACCAGGACATCGTCGACCTCGGGGCCGACCTCCAGGAGATGAGGCGGGCCGCCGACGCCGGCGATGCACGGGCGCAGGCCGTGGCCGACGCACGGTTCCACGCGCGGATCATCGATCTCTCGGGCAACAGGACCCTGGGGCGCGTCTGGAGGTACCTGGAACCGTTCTCTCGCACGTACATCACCGTCGTCTCCCCGGGCGCCGATCTGCACCAGATCGCCGATCTCCATGTCGACGTGGAGCAGGCCCTCCGGCTCCGCGACCCGGCGGCGGCGGAGCTGGCCATCGAGCGCCACTTCTCGGAGGCGGGAGCGATCCTGCGCCAGCTCTGGCGGGAAGCCGCGCCGATGGTCCGGCCTCCGCCTCGCCAGCCCCCTGTCCGCCGCAGCGCAGGCGCCCGGGCCAGATGAGCTGCCTGATCGACCAGGACGCGGATGGCCGCCCGACGCGGAGGTACTCCCGGAAACCGAGCATCGTGAGGTACGTCTACGCCTTCGACGACCGGCACCTGCCATCGTCCGAGGTAACGGGGCTCCTCGGCGGGAAGGGGACCAACCTCGCCGAGATGGCCACCGAGCTCGGCTTGCCCGTGCCCCCTGGATTCACGATCACGACGGCAGCCTGCAACGCCTTCCTGTCCCGCGGCTGGCCGGAGGGGCTCGATGCCGAGCTCGAGGCGCATGTGCGCAGGGTCGAGGAGTCGGTCGGCCGGAGGTTCAGCGATCCGGCGGACCCGTTGCTCGTCAGCGTTCGCTCCGGGGCACCGGTCTCGATGCCGGGCATGATGGACACCATCCTCAACCTCGGGCTCAACGACGAGACCACGGCAGGGCTCGCCGCGGCGTCCGGTGACGCGGCCTTCGCCACCGACTGCCACGACCGTTTCGTGGAGATGTTCAAGCGGATCGTCGGGGTCGACACGGTGCCTGACGACCCGTGGCAACAACTCCGGGCGGCCGTCGAAGCGGTCTTCCGGTCGTGGAACAGCGACCGAGCCCGCGCTTACCGCGACCATGAGGGCATCCCTGACGACCTCGGGACCGCGGTCACGGTGCAGGCCATGGTCTTCGGGAATCGGGGAGCCGACTCAGGTACGGGGGTGTTGTTCACCCGGGATCCCGCGACCGGCGAGCCGACCGCCTACGGCGACGTGCTGTTCGATGCGCAGGGCGAGGACGTCGTGGCCGGCACGCACCGGACCCAATCCCTTGCCGTGCTCGATGAGCGCTTGCCGATGGTCGGCCGGGAGCTGCGACGGATCGCAGGCGTACTGGAGCGTCACTACGCCGATCTCTGCGACATCGAGTTCACCATCGAGCAGGGTAGGCTCTGGCTCCTCCAGGTCCGGGTCGGCAAGCGAAGCCCGCAGGCGGCCCTGCGCATCGCGGTCGACATGGCCGAGACCGATGACTTCCCCCTGTCCAGGGCCGACGCGGTCCGGCGCGTCGCCCGCTACCTGGCTCATCCGCCCGTCTCGGTCGAACGCAGCGCTGGCCTCGCCCCCCTGGCGGCCGGGTTGCCGGCGTCGCCCGGTGTCGCCACCGGTGAGATCGTGACCTCGCCCGATACGGCCGTGATCGTGGCCGAGGCAGGCCGACCGTCGATCCTGGTTCGCACGGAGACATCGCCGGCCGACGTACACGGCATGGCCAGGGCGGCGGGGATCCTCACCTCCCGAGGTGGCCTCGCCAGTCACGCCGCCGTGGTGGCACGCGGCTGGGGCATCCCGGCGGTCGTCGGCGCCGCGGCGGTGCGGGTCGGCGACCAGGCGATCGTGATCGGCAGCCGCACCCTCGCGGTCGGCGACACCATCACCATCGACGGCAACACCGGCGAGGTCTTCGCCGGTGAGGTCGCCGGCAGCTCCACCGTCGTTCCCGAGGCAGCGACACTGCTGGCCTGGGCCGAGGAGGCCGGCATCGAGATCGGCGGCGCCGACGGCGAGGCCGCCGCCGCGGTGGCCGAATCCGCCGAGCCGACCGCCGACGATCTGGTCCGAGCCCTGGTCATCAAGGGCTTCGTGACGGCAGACGGGCTGGCCGCGGCCGTGCTGTCGACCGCCGAGCAGGTGGGACCGCTCCTCGACGGGATGATCGCTGACGGTCTGGTCGAGTACGTCGCCGACACGTTCCGGCTGACCAAGGACGGAAAGACGCGGGGCCGCGAGCTCCTGGCCGCCGATCGGGATCGGTGGGGTGCCGACAACGCGCTGGCGGCGCTCGACGCGTTCCTCGCTCTCGACCAGCGGATGAAAGAAACGGTCACGGCCTGGCAGCTGAGAGAGATCAACGGCGAACAGGTCCTCAACGATCACACCGATGGCGCCTACGACGCGAGGGTGCTCGGCCAGCTTGCAGCGCTGCACGACGACACCGCTGCGTGGCTGATGCCGTTGGCGCCCGGGCTCGGGCGGCTCGGCCTCTACCATGCCCGGCTCGAGCGGTCGCTGCGCCTGGCCCGCGACGGCGACCCGCGCTTCGTGGCGTCACCTAGGGTCGACAGCTACCACGGCGTCTGGTTCGAGCTCCACGAGGACCTGATCCTCCTGGCTGGCCGCGATCGAGCCGACGAAGTGGCCGCCGGTCGAGCCTGAGCCGCCCGTGTCGGCCCACGGCGGAAGGAGAACATGACCGAACAGCTGCGGCTATCGGAGGAGATGTCGGCCGGAACGGCCCGCCTGCGCGTGGACGTCTACGGACGCGAGCGTCGCGACCACGTGCTCGAGGACATGAACTTCCTCAACTACCGGCTCGCCGCCGTCCGCCTCGAGCCGGCGGTGACCCTGCCGGAGCCGGACATCATCTGGGACCAGGACGGGGAGAAGTCGATCTCCTACGACGGCCGGAGGATGAGCTTTCGCGGCGACTGGGCCGCCGGACCGATCCAGAAGGTCGTGGTCGCGATGCTCGCGCTCCGCATGGAAGCCGCGGGCCTGCACCCGTTCCATGCCTCCGCCGTCCGCTACCGGGACAGGACGATCATGTTCCTCGGCGGCGAGTCGAATCACGGCAAGAGCATGGGGCAGATCGAGGCCTGTCGCCGGGGCGGCCTGCTGGTATCGACGGAAACCACGGTCGTCGACGCGGCTGGACGTGCTGTCATGGGCTCCAAGATCGTGTTCATCAAGAAGCGTGCCGTGGGCACCGAGCGCGCCGACAAGGCGGCCCCGGACCGTGGCGTGGAGAAGTTCTTCGGGGAGATGCCGACCTGGAAGGACTACGACGAGCCGAGCAACATCGACGTCGTGGTCGTGCCGGCCATCGACGGCAACTTCGATCCCAGCCTGGCCGAGATGATCCCCTTCGAGCGGCAGTTCCAGGTGCTCCACTCGCTCCAGAACTACTTCCTCTTGAACGAGCTGCTGGCTTCCGGCTGGCCCATGCCGATCGTCGACACGGAGCCCCTGCGCAGGGCGCGTGCCTCGTTCGTCGCGGCGTTCTGCGAGCGCCCCTGCTACTTCGTGCGGGCGGCCACGCCGCAGGTGCTGATGGACGAGGTCGAGAGAGTCATCTGATGCACGCATTCGCGTACGCGCGGCCGGCGACGCTGGCGGAGGCCTTGACCCTCCTCGAGAAGCACGGACCCGACGCCCGCCTCCTCGCCGGGGGAACCGACCTCATCGTCGGGCTCCGCCAGGGGGCGATCCGGCCCGCGATCCTCATCGACCTCAAGCGGGTCGCCGAGCTGCGACACGTCATCGACGAGGTCGATGGGCGGATCGCGATCAGCGCGACGGCCGTCATGGCGGAGATCGAGAACGACGATCGCGTGGGACGGCACTTCCCCGCGCTCGTGGAGGCCGCGCACGTCGTCGGCTCCGTGCAGATCCGGAACCGGGCGACGCTGGCCGGCAACATCTGCAACGGGTCGCCCGCCGCCGACACGGCACCGCCGCTCCTCGTCTACGGGGCCGTCGTCGTCGTGGCGGGGCTGAAGGGAACCCGGCGCGTGCCGATCGACGACTTCATCGTGGGCTCCCACCAGGTGGCGCTCGAGCGGGGGGAGCTGGTGACCGCGATCGAGCTGCCCCTGCCGGACCGCCGGCTCGGAGCCGCGTACCTCCGGCTCACCAGGCGCCACGGCACGGACCTCGCGTCCATCACCCTCTGCTGCGCGGTAGACGAGGCCGGGACCACCCGGCTCGCCTACGGCAGCGTCGGCCCGCGGGCGCTCCTCTTCATCGACGAGAGCGGCGTGCTCGCCGACCCGGGCGCCCCGGCCGAGGCAAAGGAGGCGATCCTGGAGCGGGTGTTCGCGGAAGCCCGTCCATCACCACGGTCGATTCGCGCCAGCCCCGAGTATCGCCGGGCGATGCTTCGCGTGCTGGGCGCGCGGGCACTGCGGAGCGCGATCGAACGGCTTGCCGGAGGATGAGTCGAGATGGTTGACACGCTGCCGATCGCCGTCACCGTCAACGGGCGCCGGCGCACGCTCGAGGTGGCCGTCCATCACACGCTGCTCGACGTCCTCCGCGACCAGCTGGGCCTGACCGGCACGAAGGAGTGCTGCGTCGTGGGAGAGTGCGGCGCCTGCACCGTGCTCGTCGACGGGAGCGCCGTGAACTCCTGCCTCGTGCTCGCGGTCGAGGCCGACGGCGCCGAGGTCACGACGGTCGAGGGGCTCGCGACCGATGGCCGCCTGAGCCCCCTCCAGAATGCGTTCCTGGAGAAGGGCGCGGCGCAGTGCGGCTTCTGCATCCCCGGTCAGCTCATGGCGGCCCAGGCGCTCCTGGCGCAGAACCCGCACCCGACCCTCACCGACGTCCACGAGGGCCTGGCCGGCAACCTCTGCCGGTGCGCCGGTTACCAGCAGATCACGGAGGCGGTGATGGCGGCCGCCGAGGCGGCCGTCCGATGAACGGGGACCGCGTCGGCGCCTCCCCGCATCGCGTCGGTGGGCGCGAGCGGGTCACCGGCCAGCAGCAGTACGTGGCCGATATCCGCCTGGACGACGTGCTCCACGTCAAGCTCGTCACGCTCGACTGCGCGCGTGCCCGGATCGTCTCGATCGACACGACCGCCGCCGAACAGGTCCCCGGCGTTCGCCTCGTGATGACCGCCGCCGGGCTCCCTCAGCCGGTCCCGCGTTTCGGGCCCCAGTTCTCCGATCGGCCTGTCCTGGCGGTGGGTGAGACGAAGTACCACGGCGAGCCGGTGGCGGCGGTCGCGGCCGAGACGAAGGACGCCGCCGAGGAGGGTGCCCGGCTCGTCCGCGTTGACCATGATGAGCTGCCCGCCGTCTTCACCATCGCCGCCGCGCTCGACCCTGCGGCGCCGCTGGTCCAGGACCCGGAGATCCGACCGACCGATCCCCGGGCCGGCACGAACGTGCTCCGCGAGCATCGCTTCGGGTGGGGCGACGTGGACGCGGCCGCCTCCTCGGCCGACGTCATCGTCGAGAACACGTACCAGTTCCCGATGGTGACGCACTTCGCGATCGAGCCGCACGGGTTCATGGTGGCACCGGACGGGGGCGGGATCGCCTGCTGGAGTTCCATCCAGCACCCCTACCTCCTCCAGAAGATGCTGGCCAGGATCCTGGGCCTGCCGCTCGCGAAGGTCCGCGTCTTCGCCCCGGACCCGGGCGGCGGCTTCGGCGGCAAGCAGAACCCCAAGCTCGAGCCGCTGCTTGCCTTCATCGCCCTGCGGACCGGCCGACCCGTCCGGCTGATCCTGACGCTCGACGAGACGTTCCAGTCGGTACGCCGGACCTCGGCCGAGATCCGGGTCCGCACCGGGTTCCACGCGGACGGCACGCTGGCGTTCCAGGACATCGCGAGCGACTTCCTGATCGGGGCCTACGTGGACATCGCCGACCGGGTCGTCAGCAAGGGCAGCTACCTCGCCGCCGGCCCCTACCGAGTGCCGGCTGCCCGGATCGTCGCCCGGGCGATCCTCTCGCACACCACCCCGGCGACTGCCTTCCGCGGGTTCGGCAACCCGCAGGTCAACTGGGCCCGGGAGTCCAACATCGACGAGGGCGCCCGCGTCCTCGGAATCGACCACCTGGAGATCCGGCTGCGCAACCTGGCCCGCCACGGGGAGGCCTTCGTTCCGGGGGATACCCCGGCCGACGGCGACTGGGTGCAGACGGTGCGGAAGGCAGCGGAGATGATCGGCTGGCGCACACCGCTCGCGCCGGGACGTGGTCGCGGGCTGGCCGTGGGGCTCAAGTCCGGGCCCACGACCGGCCTCTCCTACTCGACGGTGCGGCTGCTGGCCGATGGCAGCGTCCTCGTCTACAGCGGCACGTCCGACATGGGCCAGGGCGCCCGGACGATCTTCGCCCAGATCGCCGCCGAGGAGCTCGGGGTCCCGCTCGACCGGATCTCGGTCGTGTCGGGCGACACGTCCGTGGTCCCCTACGACCAGCAGACCTCGGCGAGCCGGTCGTCGGTCCTCATGGGGACGGCGGTCCTGTTCGCCTGCCGGGACATCCAGGAACAGGTGCGCGCGATGGCCGCCCGGCTCCACGGGCTCGACGAGGCCAACATCGTCGTCGAACGCGGCATGGTGCGGCTGCCCGACCGGGAGACCCCCATCGTGGACGTTCTGCGATCCGGCCTCGGCCGGCTCGGCGGCGAGCTGATCGGCAACGGCACGATGCGCAAGGAGGAAGACCCGGGCCACCCGCTGGGTGGCACCGCGGCCTTCTTCGAATTCAACTGCACGGCCTCAGAGGTCGAAGTCGACGAGGGAACCGGCGAGGTCACCCTCGTCCGCCACGTGACCGTCGGCGACGTCGGGAGAGCCCTGAACCCGCTCCAGGTCGTGGGCCAGGACGAGGGCGCTGCGATCATGGGCCTGGGCCACACGCTCATGGAGCAGATCATCCTCGACGAGACCGGCCGGATCCGGAACCTGGGCGCCATCGACTACCGGATCCCCACGAGCAAGGACCTCCCCCTCGAGCTCCGCAGCGCGAGCGTGGAGAACGCCGACGGCCCTGGTCCCTACGGGGTGAAGGGCGTCAGCGAGGGAGCCCTGCTCTGCGTCGCACCGGCCGTCGCCGCGGCCGTGACGGAGGCGACCGGCGTCGTCATCCGCGACCTCCCCCTGACGCCCGAGCGGGTCTGGCGAGCCCTCGCCGAGCGGCCGGGGCCCGCGGAGGTGAGCAGATGAACGTCGACACCGAGACCGGACCGGCCGCCGGGGTCCCGCCGGAGCAGGTCGCGCGGGCGGCGCGCCTTGTCCGCCAGGGCCGCACCTACTCGCTCGCCGCGACGCGCTTCCCGGGGATGCCGCTCTTCCCCGGTCATCCTCCCTTCCAGGTCCTCAACTACCGGACCCCGCGGGGGATCCGCGTGACGGGCGCCCAGCCCTGGGGCCCGCTGAACGACGCCGGCCTCGGCTACATGGCCGAGTACGTGATGGCGACCTCGCACTCCGGTGCCCACATCGACGCGCTCGCCCACATGACGGTCGGACCGGACCACCACTGGTACGGCGGCGGCAACGCCGACGAGCACCTCGGCGACTTCGGGCCGACCTACGGCAGCGCCGAGCGGATCCCCCCCTTCTTCACGCGGGGTGTCCTCCTCGACGTCGCCGGCCACCGCGGCATCCCCTGCCTGCCGAAGGGATCGCCGGTGGACGCCGCCGAGCTCGAGGCGATCGCCGCGTCCGCGGGCGTCTCCGTGGGTCGCTGGGACGTGGTCCTCATCAGGACGGGCTACATGGGCCTCTGGCCCGATGCGGAGCGGATGGTCGCCCACAAGACGCCCGGCCCGGACATCTCGGCCGCGCGCTGGCTCCTCGATCGTGGGGTCGTCGCCACGGGAACCGACACCGAGACGTACGAGGTCCAGCCGGCACCGGATCCGGGCGTGCCATCGAATCCCCAGCCGGTCCACACGCTGCTCCTCATCGAGAACGGGATCCACCTCATGGAGAGCCTGGACCTCGAGGCGCTTGCCCGCGACCGGGTCCACGAGTTCCTCTTCGTCGCCCTGCCGCTCAAGATCCGCGGCGCCACGGGCTCGATGATCGACCCGCTGGCCGTCATCTGAAAGAGATCCTTGCCGTGCCCTCGACGATGCAGGCCCTCGTCGTGCTGGAGCCGAACCGCCTGGAGATCCAGGAGGTTCCCGTTCCGGTTCCCGGCCCGAACCAGGTCCTCTGCCGCGTCCGCGCCGTCTCCATCTGCGGCACCGACGCACACCTGATCCGTGGCGACTACCCGGGCTTCTGGCCGCGCAGCTTCCCCTTCATCCCCGGTCACGAGTGGGCCGGGGAGATCGTCGAGCTCGGCCCCGACGCCGCGCGCCACGGGTGGTCCGAGGGCGACCGGGTCGCCGGCACCTCCCATGACGCCTGCGGTGTCTGCCAGAAGTGCGTCGAGGGCCGCTACAACCTCTGCGAGAACTACGGGCGCGAGGGGCTCCACCGGCAGTACGGACACAACGCCCAGGGGGCCGACGCGACATACGTCGTCCACGGCGTGAAGTGCATCTTCCGCCTCCCGGACGGGCTCTCCTTCGAGGACGGCGCCCTCATCGACCCGGCCTCGATCGCCCTCCACTGCGCGAACCGCGGCGGCGTCGCCCCGGGCGACACGGTGGCGATCACCGGTCCCGGCGCGATCGGGCTGCTCTCCGGCGACGCGGCTCGCGCTCGCGGGGCGGGCCGGGTCATCGTCATCGGGCGCGGGGAGCGGCTGGCGAAGGCGGCCGCGCTCGGCTTCGAGACGGTGGACTACGCGGCAGGGGACCCGGCCAGCACGGTCCGGGAGATGACCGGCGGCCTCGGTGCAGACGTCGCGCTCGAGTGCGCCGGCGTCCCGGAGGCCGTCCGCTGGTGCCTCGCGCTCCTGCGGCGGGGCGGCCGCTGCGCGGCGGTCGGGATCCCCGTCTCCGGCATGGAGCTCGCGATGCAGAGGCTCGTCCTCGACGAGCTCGAACTCGTCGGCGTCAGGGCGTCGGCCGGGGAGATGCGGCGCGTCATCCCGCTCGTCGAGCAGGGCCGGATCCGGGTGCGGGAGATGGTCACCCACCGGTTCCCGCTCGCCGCCTACGAGCAGGCGCTCGTGACCTTCAACGACCGCTCGAGTGGGGCGATCAAGATCCTGGTCGCGCCTTGACACAGGGAGCCAAGCCGATGGAGAAGGTGACCGCCAACGTCTTCACCGAGACGAAGCTGCGCGGCTGCAACCCGAGCTACGTGACGACCGCGGACGGGGTGGTCGTCATCGACACGCCCCAGCTTCCCACGAGAGCCATCGCCATGCGGAGCGAGGCCGAGTCCCACGGCCCGATCCGCTATCTGATCAACACCGAGCACCATGTCGACCACATCTTCGGCAACTACTACTTCAAGGGCGCCGGAACGGTCGTCCACCATCAGGGCGTCTTCGACAACTTCATGGTCGTTGGCCCGGAACTCGACCCGTTCGCCTACGCCGCGGAGGCGATCCCCACCGACGACCCCGAGGGCAGGGCCATCTTCCCGGATCGGGACGTCTACTACGCCGATCCGAACAAGGGAGAGATCGTCTTCACCGGTGATCTGACGCTGCGCGTAGGCGAGCACACGTTTCGCCTCCTGCACACGCCGGGACACACCCCCGGGCAGGTGGCGGTCCACGTGCCCGAGGAGCGGGTGGTGTTCACCGGCGATACCGTCTTCTCGGCATGCCAGACGTGGCTCATGACGTCGAACGTCGACCAGTGGTTGGGCGCTCTCGAGCAGATCCGCGCCCTCGATGTCGACCACCTGATCCCCGGACACGGGCCGGTCACGACCAGGAAGTACCTCGATACGCAGCGATCGGTACTCCTGGAGTGGAAGACGGCCGTGGCCGTAGCGGTGGCCAGGGGTTGGTCGCGTGAGGAAACCATCGAGCGGGTCGAGTTCGCCGAGCGCTACCCGGTCGACATCGGCCAAGAGTACATGATGGACTACATCCAGAAGCTCAACGCGGCATCCCTCTACGACAAGCTGACCGCCGGCCCGCCGGCACCCGGGCGCTGACGGCGCGCCAGGCGCCGCCATGGTGTCTGCGGCGTTGAACACCGGCACCCAACTGGATGGCTGGAGGGTCAAGGTGGTCCTGCTTCAGCCAATCATCCGCCCCCTGGGTGGGTCCAGTTCACGCATCACTCGCACGCCGTGGCCCGGCGCCTCGAGCGGCTGGAGCGGCTCGCCGGCGAGCTCGCCGGCGCCCCCGGCCGGGTCGTCCCCTTCCGCGCCGACGTGACCGTCGACGCCGAGGCGCGGGCGATGGTGGATGCCGCGGTGCACGCCTTCGGCGGGATCGAAGCGCTCGTCAACAATCGGCGTGGCCGACCGAGGCGTCACCTCGGCCCTGCGCAGGCGGCCCTCAGCTCGACAGCCGCCGCCGGGGCTGCCAAGATGCGCTCCAACGCGGGAGGCGACGACGCGCGGCTCCTCACCCGGCCGCCCGGACCGCGCCGAGCCACTGGCGAGCCCGACCCGCACGGTATCGCGCTGCGCGCGGGAGGGCAGGCCATGGACGACCAGGACCGTCGACGGATGATCGAGCGCTACTTCGAGATCCTCCTGAGTGGCGACTTCGAGGCTGCCGGCGAGGTGCTGCACGACGACTTCATGCAGGAGTGGCCGCAGTCCGGAGAGCGCGTGCGCGGCAAAGAGGCGTGCGCGGCCATCATCCGCAACTACCCGGGGGGCGGGCCGACCGGCACGCTCCGGCGCGTCGTCGGCGGCGGCGACGTCTGGGTCATGGAGGCCGACCTGCACTACCCGACCGGCCCTACCCACGGCGTCTTCGTCCTCGAGTTCCAGGGCGACAAGGTCGCCCGCGCGACCGACTGGTTCGCCGACCCGTTCCCCGCGCCCGAGTGGCGGATGGAATGGGTCGAGCGGATGTGACCGCCCGACCGTTCCCGCCCGCTACTGCGTCGCGGTCAGCCCGCCGTCGATGGTGAGCACCTGCCCGGTCACGAAGGCCGAGGCGTCCGAGCAGAAGAAGAGGACGGCGCCGACCAGGTCGTCGGTCTCCCCCACCCGCCCGAGCGGGATCCGCCTGAGGATCCCTTCCTTGAAGACCGGGTCGGCCAGGAGATCCTCGACCTGGGGGGTCGCCACGAAGGTCGGGGCGATGGCGTTGACGGTGATGGCGTACTTCGCCCACTCGGTGGCGAGCTGGCGGGTCAGCGCGTTGAGGGCGCCTTTGGCCGCCACATAGGCGGCGAAGCCGGAGTTGATGCCGAGCTGGCCGCGTACCGAGCTGATGCTGAGGACGCGGCCCCCACGACCGCCGGCGATCATCGCCCGGGCGGCGGCCTGGGTCGCGTAGAGCATGCTGCGCAGGTTGAGGTCGACGATCCGGTCCCATTCGGAGACCGGGTACGACTCGGCGGGATAGAGCGCCGTGCCGGCTCCGCCGCCGACGGCGTTGACGATGATGTCCAGCCGGCCGAAGCGCGCGACCGTCTCGGCGACGGCACGCTCGGCGTCCTCCGCCCGCGTCACGTCGGCGGCGACGATGAGGGCTTCGGACCCGGCCGCCCGGCAGGCGGCCGCCGCGGCGGCGGCACGCCCGGCCGTGCGTCCCACGATCGCGACCCTCGCCCCGACGCTCGCCAGCGCCGTGGTGAGCCGGATCCCGATGCCGCCGCCACCGCCCGGGACGACGGCCACCCGCCCGTCGAGTCGGAAACGCGCCAGCTCGTCCATCGTCACTCCCCTCCCCCACCGTCATCGGCCCGTTCGCGCAGGAAGGCCCGCACCGCCTCCGCGACGCGCCGCGCTGAGAGCCCGTACTTCTCCAGCAGCGCCTCGTTGGGACCCGATTCCCCGTAGACGTCCTGAAGGCCGAGGCGCCGCACCGGCAGCGGGCGCCGCTCGCCGAGCACCTCGGCGACGGCACCGCCCAGGCCGGCGAAGACCGAGTGCTCCTCGACCGTGACCACGAGACCGGTCCGCTCGGCCGCGGCGACGATCGCCGCCGCGTCGAGAGGCTTGATCGTCGGCACGTGGAGGACGTGGGCCTCGATCCCCTCGGCAGCCAGGAGCTCGGCCGCCTCGACGACGCGGCCGGTCTGGACCCCGGTGCCGATCAGCGTCACGTCCCGCCCCTCGCGCACGACGACCGCCCGGCCCGCATCGAAGCGGTACGAGGCGTCGAAGAGGACCGGTCCCGGGTCCCGCGCCAGGCGGACGTAGACCGGCCCGTCGATCTCGACGGCGGCGCGCAGCACGCCGCGCGTCTCGATCTCGTCGGCGGGCGAGAAGACGGTCATGTGCGGCAGCGTCCGCATGATGGCGATGTCGTCGACCGACTGGTGGGTCTTGCCGGCCATGCCGGTGAGAAGCCCGCTGTAGCCGGCCGTGATCTTCACCGGCAGCCCGGGCTGGGCGACCAGGACGCGCACCTGGTCGAGCGCCCGCGCGACGGCGAAGACGACGAAGGTACTGATGAAGGGGATGAAGCCCATGGTGGCGAGGCCGGCGGCGACGCCCAGCATGTTCTGCTCGGCGATCCCCATCGGCAGGTAGCGGTCGGGGTGCGCCTTCTCGAAGAGGTCGGCGCGCGTGGAGCTGCCCAGGTCGCCATCGAGCATCAGGATCCGCGGGTCCTCGTTCGCGAGCTCGGCGACCGCCTCCCCGAACGTCTGGCGCAGCGACTTGCCGACCGGCAGCGGCATCGTCCCCTCCTCAGGCCGGCTCGCCGAGCTCGGCCATCGCCGCGGCGAACTCCTCGGTGGTCGGCACACGCGTGTGCCAGGTGAAGCGGCCCTCCATGAAGGAGACGCCCCTCCCCTTCACCGTGTGCGCGACGATCGCGGACGGCCGCCCCGCCTCGAACGGGAGGCGCTCGAGGGCCCCCACGATCTCGGCCATCTCGTGCCCGTCGATCTCGGCCAGGGCCCAGCCGAAGGCGCGCCACTTCTCCGCCAGCTCCTCGGCCCGCCAGGGCGGCAGGCGCACGCCCGGCTCACTTCCCGGCCAGCCGTACTGCTGGAGCTTGTTGAAGTCGATGACCGCGACGAGGTTGTCGAGCCGGTAGCGCTCGGCGATGAAGGCGGCCTCCCAGACCTCGCCCTCCTGGCACTCCCCGTCGCCGAGCAGGACGAAGACCCGGAGATCGCGGCCCAGCCGCTTCGCCCCGATCGCCATGCCCACGCCGGCCGAGAGCCCCATCCCCAGCGAACCGGTGGACATGTCGAGGCCGGGCAGGCGGGTCATGTCGGGGTGCCCCTGCAGGCGCGAATCGATCGCGTCGAAGGTGGCCAGCTCCGCGATCGGGAAGAAACCCCGCAGTGCCATCGCGGCGTACAGCGCGATCGAGGAATGGCCCTTGGACAGGATGAAGCGGTCGCGCTCCGGCCAGCCCGGCTCCGCGGGGCGGATCCGCAGGACGCGGGAATAGAGCGCCGCCAGGAGGTCGGCCGCCGAGAGCGGGCCGCCGACGTGGCCGCCCTTCGCGTGCATGACCGCGCGGATCGTCTCGACCCGGATCCGCCGGGCGACCTCGCGCAGCGCCGCCAGCTCCTCGGCCGCG
>Ga0154433_1070_pt1 | contig 20521 bp, 18 predicted proteins | sample RifGroC2_FD_115937 | JGI IMG/M metagenome (GOLD analysis project Ga0154433, IMG submission 115937) | Chloroflexi bacterium GWC2_73_18 | reverse complement strand
CGGGGTATGGTTCCCTACGTAGGGTATGCGCAAGACTTCCGTCTATCTGAGCGATGACGAGGCGGAATCGCTCCGACGCGTGGCCGCCGCCGCGGGCAGGGCGCAGGCGGAGCTGATCCGTGAGGGCATCCGCCGTGTGATCGCCGAAGCCGAGGCGCAGCCGCGAACCTTCCGGAGCCTGGGCAAGGGGCGCGGAGGTGGTAGGGCATACAGCCCCTGGGCGCCCGGCGATCTCTACCGCAACGCGATCGGCGAACGGTAAGGGCCCTGCTCGTCGACGCGGGCGTCCTCTACGCTCAGGCCGACGCCGACGAACCTCACCACGAAGCGGTGGCCGACGTCCTGGGACCGAACGTGAGACGCTAGTGTCGACCGAGCTGGCGGTCGCCGAGGCAGACTACCTGATCCTCGATCGCCTCGGTCTCGGGGTCGAGCTGGCATTCCTGGAGGATCTGGCTGCCGGCACCTTCCTGGGCGAGCGCCTGAGCCGGGACGAGCTGCGCAAGGCACGCGCCGTCGTCGAGCGCTACGGGGAACTGCGCCTCGGCCTGGCCGACGCCTCGCTGGTCGTGTTGGCCGAGCGCTACGGGACTCGACGGATCCTGACCTTCGACGAACGGGCCTTCCGAGTCGTGAGCCCGCTCCAGGGAGGCACCTTCGCGGTTCTACCGGGCGACCTCGCCCGGTAGATGCCCGATCCACCCCGGTCTCGGCGTCCGGGCGGGCCGCGCGCCTACCTGGGTCGGGCCTGGTAGGCCTCCCAGGCCGCCCGCGCCTCGTCGGCCGTCATGGCCCGAACCTCGTCCTCGCGGAGACCCACGGTCAAGAGAAGCCGCTGAGCAAGCCAACCGGGGATGGTCCGGACCTGTGGCGTGGGTGGCTGGGTCGCTGGGGCCGCTCCCCGAACGACCTCCCAGAACCGATCCTCGGTGGCCCGCAGCTGCTCGCGGAGGATGTGCCTGAACAGATCGACGCCGATCTCGTGTCGGAGGCTGTGAGAGACCTTCGTTCGCAGTGCCGTCCCGTCGGGGAGGTCCTTGCGGTAGCGCCGGTGATCGCCGGTGCGCGTGCGCCCGCGCCCGAGGTTCGGCTCTTCAGTCCAGCCGTCGCGCTCGACGAACTTCTGGAGGTCCCCGAAGGTCGCCAAGGCCGCTCAGGAGCCGGCGAGGGCAGGCGGCCGCTCATCGGAGATGGGCGCGGCGAAGAGCATCGCCTCGCGCTCGCCATTGTTCTCGGCATACATGAGACGGAAGAGCCAGGGCAGTCGCTCGATGACGTTCGGAGCGGACCGCAGGCGCGGGTCCTCGCCGATCAGCGCGAGGAGTTGGTCGATCTCGTCGAGGAGGTCTTCCTTAGCTTCTGCGAAGGTGCCACCGCGTCCCCAGATCGCGAGTTCTGGCAACCAGACCGCGACCGAAGACGCCTCGAAGAGCACCTCGGGGGTGAACGCGTACCGACTCAACAGCGCCTTGAAGTCCTCCAGCGAAAGCAGCACGGCAGGGTCGGCCCGCCGACGCACGATGCGCACGGGGAGGTGCGTCAGGGCGTGGTCGTACAGGTCGGCCAACCCAGCCCGCGCCCGGGAGTAGGTGATCTCGCTCATGCATGAAGCATCCGCGACGAGCCGCCAGTTGTCAACTAGTACAAGTGGTACAGGTTTGCGACCACACGTGGCGGCTCGGATGCCGGGTCCCGAGAGATCTGGGAGGGGCAGACAGCCGGGTTCGGCGAGTCGGCACGAACCTTCTTCTACAAGGCATTCGTCCCTGACCCGATCGCCGACAGCGACACGGTCTTCTCCTCGACCGTCGGGGAGGCGATGACTGCCGCGGATCGCGCGTTCCGAGGCCTGGACGGGGCGCCCGGCTTCGCGGTGGGTCTCGGCGGTCGGCTCCTTGCTCTGGAGGCGAGGTGGCGCGAGCGAGCTGGCCGTCCACGGCGGACGTCCGCTACCCAGAAGCTGATCGAACGGATCCCCGCGCGACCCATCCTCGACATCAACGCCGCCTCCGAGCTCCTGGAGGTGTCGTATCCGCAGGCACGCATCGCCGTCCTGCGGCTGGAGGAGACGGGCGTCCTCCGGCCCGTGACCATCGGCAGGAAGCGGAACCGGGCCTGGGAAGCGCCGGATCTGCTGGACCTGCTCGACGAGTTCGAGTTCGAGGCCCTGACACCGGCCCGCTACGGCGAACCCCGGCGACCATTTCCGCGATCGCGTTCCGAGACCGCGGGGCCATAGGTCCGGTCGACCTGCCGGGAACCCGGCGGCCGCTCGAGCGGCGTTGTGGACGAACCGACCGCCGGCGCGAACCGCTGGTGCGAACCCCTGGCGACAGCCCCATGCCCGCTTGCCCCGGCGCACGGCGGGCGGGTGCACCGACGCTCCGGAAGGTGCGAGGCGCTACGATGCCCGCAGGTGTGGTTATGAGCGAGGTCTTCGGTCGCCAGACCGAGCTGGCCGCGGTCGGGGCGTTTCTGGACGGCGTCGCAGCGGGACCGGCCGGGCTGCTGCTGGAGGGCGAGGCCGGGATCGGCAAGACGACCCTCTGGCGCGCGGCGCTCGAAGCCGCGCGCGATCGGGGCTTCCGGGTCCTCGCCACCCGGCCCGTCGAGATCGAGACCAAGCTCCCGTTCGCGGGCCTCGTCGACCTCCTCGAAGAGATCGGCGACGAGGTCCTGGTGGAGTTGCCGCCGCCACGTCGACGCGCCCTCGGGGCCGCCCTCCTCCGAGCCGACCCGGCCGACCGTCCGCCCGACCTGTTGGTGGTCGGCCTCGGGTTCCTCGGGGTGCTCCGGGCGCTCGCCCGCGAGGGTCCGGTCCTCGTCGCGCTCGACGACCTCGCCTGGCTCGACGCCTCGTCCGCGCGGGTCCTCTCGTTCGCCGTCCGTCGCCTGCGGGACGAGCCGGTCGGGCTAGTTGCCGCCGCGCGAAGCCGGTCGGCCGAGGCGCCGCTCCCAGATCTCGTCACCGCGGTCCTTGAACCACGGCTGCGGCGGATCGAGCTGGGTCCTCTCCCGACAAAGGCCCTCGGGCGCCTCGTCCGCGAACGTCTCGGCAGGGCCCTGCCGCGGACCGCCCTTCTGGGCGTCGCCCGCGTGTCGGGCGGCAACCCCTTCTACGCGCTCGAGATCGCGCGGGCGCTCCTTCGCCGCGATCCGTCGGCGGGAGGACCCGTTCTCGTCCCCGACTCGCTCGGCGGGCTGGTCCGCGATCGGCTCGCCGCTCTCCCGACAGTGGGGACCGAGGTGGTCCTGGTGGCGGCCGCCGCCGCACATCCGACGACCCAGCTGGTGGAGCGAGCGCTCGGCGACCGGACCCGTGCCCGCACGGGGCTCGCCGCGGCCGTCGCGGCCGGGGTCCTCGAGCGCGAGGTCGGGGCGTCGATCCGCTTCACGCATCCGCTGCTCGCCGCCGCCGTCTACGAGGATGCCAGCGCCGAGCGCCGCCGGACCGTTCACGAGCGACTCGCGGCGATCCTCCCGGACCCGGAGGAACGGGCCCGCCACCTGGCGCTCGCCACCGAAGGCCCGAACGGACGGGTCGCCGCCGCACTGGACGATGCGGCGCGCCGCGCACGTCGCCGCGGTGCGCCCGACGCCGCCGCCGAGCTCGCCGCCGAGGCACTCCGGCTTACGCCGCCCGACCGCCCGGCCGACGCCGTGCGGAGGGCGGTCGAGACAGCCGAGTACCACGTCCAGGCCGGGGACCCCTCCAGGGCCCGGCATCTCCTCGAGCCGCTCGCCGCGGGCATGCCTCCCGGCCCCGACCGGGCGGGTGTCCTGGCGCTGCTGGGCGACATCCGTTCCGGAGACGACTGGTCGGCGAAGGTGGCCCTCCTCGAGCAGGCGCGGGCCGAGGCCGGAGATCGGCTCGGGCTGCGCGCTGCGATCGAGGTCGAGCTCGCGTGGGCCGAGTACACGGTTCTCGGAGACGTGCCCCGTGCCGTCGCGCTCGCTCGGAGCGCGCTCGCCACGGCCGAAGCGCTCGACGAGCCGGAGGCGCTCGCTCGCGCCCTCAGCGCGGTCCCCATCATGGAGGCCTTCGCGGGCGAACCGCCGCGGAGGGATCTCCTCGAGCGGGCAGTCGCTCTCCAGCCGCGACTCGACCTCTTGCGCGTGTTCCTGCGACCGGCCATGAACCTGGCGACCCTGCAACATATGGCCGATGAACTCGAGTCGGCCCGGCAGCGGTTGAGGGAGCTGCGGGAGGAAGCGCTCGCCCTCGGCGACTGGGACTCGCTGCCGATCGTCTCCATGGTTCTTGGTTGGGTGGAGACCCGGATCGGGGACTGGCCGGCGGCAGAGCGCTTCTTCGACGAAGCGGAGGAAGCCCTCCTCGAGACGGGCTACCCGTCGGGGATCGCCCTCGTGAGCGCCAACCGGGCCGCCCTCGAGGCACGCCGCGGCGACTCGGCGGCGACGGTGGCGGCGGCTGAGCGCAGCCTCGCGATCGCCCGGCAGATCCGGATGCCCATCAACGCCCTGTTCGCCCGCTCCGCGCTCGGGCTGCTGGCGCTCTCGCTCGGAGACCACGGCGAGGTGCGCTCTCAGCTCGCCCCCGTCGCCGAGCTGGTTCGCGCCGCGGGACTCGTCGACCCCGCGAAGACCTCGTTCGTCGCGGACCTCGTCGAAGCCGAGGTCGCGCTCGGCCTCCTCGACGACGCCGAGGCGCGCCTCGCCCCGTGGGAGGATGCGGCCCGCCGTCTCGGGCGGCGGTCAGCGACGGGCGCCGCGACCCGCTGCCGGGGGCTCCTGCTCGCCGCCCGGGGCGAGCTCGAGGCGGCGCTCGGCGCCCTCGACGAGGCGCTCGATTGGCAGGCGCAGGTGCCGGAGCCGCTGGAAACGGCCCGCACGCGCCTCGTCCGCGGCGAGATCCTCCGGCGGTTGAGACGCCGGGGTGAGGCTCGTGATGCACTGGAGTCCGCGCTCGAGGCATTCGAGTCGCTGGGGGCGACCCAATGGGCGGCGCGAACCGGCAGCGCACTCGCCCGGCTCGGCCTCCGACGCAGCGCCGCGGCCGAGCTGACGGCCTCCCAGCTCCACGTCGCCGAGCTCGTCGCGGCCGGCCTGACGAACCGGGAGGCGGCCGACCGCCTGTTCCTCAGCGTCAACACCGTGGAAACGCACCTGAAGAACATCTATCGCACGCTGGGCGTCCGCTCGCGGACCGAGCTCGGCCGTTGGTGGAGCGTCCGGAGCCCGGAAACCACCGGGCGAACGGCGGACGAATCACCGGGTTCCGGGATATCGCCGCCGCACCTCCTCGGCCAGGATCGATAGCGGGTTCGCGCTGAACGCGAACCGCTCTCGAACCACCAGGAGGTCGCCCCATGCGCTCCAAGCTCTCCCTGCCGGCTGTTCTTGTGGCGGTCTTCGCCGTCGCCGTCGCCCTCGCCGTGCGCGGCCCCGGTCCCGGCGGACAGGCCGGCACGCCCACGTCCAACGACCCGGCGGCAGCCGTCTCCGATCCGGCCCCTTCATCCGCAAGGAGCGCCTGGCTCGACACGCTGGACCGCTTCCAGGCCGATCCGGGCGTCTTCTTCGCGGCCGGTGGCTTCGGCGGGGACGGGGAAGCCGCCTGGCTCGACACGCTGGACCGCTTCCAGGCCGATCCGGGCGCCTTCTTCGCGGCCGGTGGCTTCGGCCGGCCTTGAGTGCGGGGTGACTCGCTGACGGCGGCGCTCAGTCGAGGTGGTAGGTCGTGACCAGCTCGTCGTAGTCGTGCCTCGACGTGGTCGTCGCCGAGCCAGCGGCCGTGACAGCGTGACAGCCTGCTCGGTCATGGAGACGACCACCAGCACCGGCGTTTGGAAGCGTCGCACCGCACGATGACTCGACGGATTCCGCGCCCTCGCCACGCTCGCTGCCACCGGCGGCCGAGCTGGCTGAAGAGCGCCTGACGGCGGGCTGCGACGGGCCGGGCTCGCGGCGCACCATCCGATCACGCCGCAGAAGTTCGGCAGGGCCGTCTACTGATCGGCCGCTCCCGCCTCCACGACCGACCTCTCCGGGACCAGGCCGAGCCGGAGCGCCAGCGACGCCGCCTCCGTCCGCCCCCGGACGCCGAGCTTGCCCAGGATGTTCGAGACGTGGACGCTCGCCGTCTTCTCGCTGATGAAGAGCGCCCCGGCGATCTCGCGGTTCGTGCGTCCGGCGGCGACGAGCGCGAGAACCTCGCGCTCTCGGGTGGTGAGCCCGAACGACGCCGGCTCGGGCACGCGTCCCACGGGCGCCTCCGTGCGCTCTCGCAGGGCGAGCCTGGCCCGCGCGGCGAGCGCCGTGATCTCTCGGCGCAGCGGCTCCGCGCCCAGACCCTCGGCGATGCCGAGCGCCTCTCGCAGGAGTCTTGTGGCCGCGCCCCGCCCGCCCGCCGCCAGGATCGCTTCCCCCTCGCGCCATCGGGCGTAGGCGTGCCAGTATGGGAACGGGACCGCCGCGCACGCCTCTGCGGCCCGAGCCCAGCTCGCCGGACTCGACCGGCCGAGCAGGCGGTCGCTCTCCGCTTCGCAGAGACCGAGGAACGCCGCGGCCAGCGGAACGTAGGCGGGCAGTGCGGGAACGATCTCGGCGTGCAGCCGCCGGACCTCGGCCAGGTAGCGTTCGGCGGTCCGGGCCGCCTCCGTCGTGTCGGCCTCCGAGCGGTGCTGCGGCCGGCTCAGTTCGGCCAGATCGGCTTCGGCCCGCAGTCCCAGGGCGTAGAGCGGGCCGATCCGCCCGATGAGGCCCGGAAGGACGACGGGGACGCGGTCCAGCGTCCCGAGGATCTCCCGGCGCGCGTCGCCGGGCCGGCCGTCCCACAGCGCCAGCTCCGCCCCGGCTTCGGCCAGCGGCCCGGTCCACTGGAGCTCCACCACGCGTTCGCAGAGTCGGAATAGGAGCTCCACCCGCCGGCGGGCGGCGTCATGTTCGCCTCGGACGACCTCCAGCAGCGCAAGCCGCTCATTGATGAAGATCTCCGAGACGCCCGGCGCTTCGTAGCGCCGTGCCCGCTCGACCATCTCGAGCGCCTCGGGCCAGCGCCCCGACCGGAAGAGTCCGTAGGCCCCTTCGCAGAGTGTGAAGCTGCCGTAGAACTGCGCGAGCCCGTGCTCCTCGTCGTAGGCGAACGCCTCGGTCGCGAGGGCGGCGGATTCGCCGAAGCGACCGCATTGATTCAGCGCGTCGGCGAGGTTCGCATACGCTCGGCCCACGTCGTCGACGCTCCCGATCTCGAGCGCGATCTCGAGGGCACGGCGCAGGTTGGCGAGACCGCCTGCCACGTCGCCCATGAGCGCGATGTCGTACCCGAGGGAATTGAGCGCGTGCCCCTCGACGTCCCGAGCGCCGATCGCCCGGGCGACCGCGACCGCCTCCTCGCAGACCGGCTTCGACTCGACCCAGAAACCCTCGATCATGAGGATCTGCCCGAGGCCCGCAGTCACGCGGGCGCGGGCCAGCGTGGGCGGGTCCGCGGGAACGAGTCGCACGGCCTCGCGGCACGCCTGGAGAGCGGTCACCCCATCCCCCGCGATCCAGGAGTAGCGGCACTGCCGCTCGCGGAGCATACCGGCGCGCACCGGTTCCGCGACGGGATCGACCAGCTTCAGGGCGTCGACGACCAGCGCGACGGCACGCGGGGCCGAGCTCGGGGCTGCGGCGCGTGCCGCCCGCTCGAGCAGTGCGACACCGTCGAACCCGACGCGGCGTGCGGCGTCGGGCACCCGATCCCAGAGCTCGAGCGCCCGCTCGTACTGCGCGTGCGCGTCCGAGAACGCGTAGACGGCCTCGGCCGCCTCTGCGGCGCGGACCGAGGTCTCGAGCGCACGCGTGAGGTCGCGGGCCGCGTACCAGTGGTGGGCGAGCTCCGCGGCCCCCGACGCGGTTCGCGCCCGGGCGCGGTCGCGCGCGAGAGCCTCGGCGAAGCGAGCGTGGAGGCGCGTGCGCTCGCCGGGCAGGAGCTCCTGGTAGACCGCCTCCCGCACCAGGGCGTGCCGGAAGGTGAACCGTTCTTCGTCACCCTGGGCGACGAGGATGTGCCGCTCGACCGCTTCTCGCAGCCTGCGCTCGATCTCGGCCTCTTCCAGTTCGGCGACGGCCGCGAGCAGCGGAGCCGCGACGCGGGGACCGGCGGCGGAACTGATCCGCAGCAGCTCCTGGGTCGGCTCACTGAGCGCGGCGACGCGGCCAAGGAGGACGTCACGCAGGACGCCGGGCAGCTCCTGGGGGCGGGCTTCCGAGGCGAGGAGCTCCTCCGCGTAGAAGGCGTTTCCGTCCGAGCGCGCGTAGATCCGTTCGACGAGGCCGGCTTCGATCTGGCCAGCCCTGATGGCGCGCACCTGGTCGGCCGACTCCGACCGGTCGAAGCGCGCCAGGTCGAGCCGTTCGGTCGCCCTGCCACGCTCCAGCTCGGCGAGGAACGGCAGCAATGGATGAAGGCGATGCAGCTCGTCGCTGCGGTAACTGGCGAGCAGCACGATCGCCGCGTCCCGGAGGTTGCGCGCCAGGTAGCCGAGCAGCTCGAGGGTCGACCGATCGGCCCAATGGATGTCTTCGACGACGAGGAGGCAGACGCGCCGGCGTGCCAGGCGATGGAGCAGGCCGAGGAACGTCTCGAACAGACGTCCCTGCGGCGATCCCCAGGCGAGGCCGGGGCCTTCCTCGACGCCGCCCTCGGGGGCGAGATCGGGCAGGAGCCGCGCGAGGTCCGCGCGACCCGGGCCGAGCAGCGCAGCCAGCTCGGCCGACGGGACCGCCGCGGCCAGGCCGCGGAGCGCCTCCGCGATCGGCGCGAACGGGACGCCACTTCCGCCGAGCTCGACGCAGCCCCCGATGAGCGCGAAGGTGCCCGATGCTCGCGCCCGGGCGATCGCCTCCTCCATGAAACGGGTCTTGCCGACGCCGGCCTCGCCGGCCACGAGCAGCACCGAGGCCACTTCATCGCCAGCATCTCGGAGAGCGGCAGCCACGCGTTCCAGCTCCGACCGCCGGCCGATGAACACTGGACTCGAGACCCGCGCTGCCACGCGCGCATTATCGGCTCCGACGTCGTCCCGGGTTCCGACCGCCGCCTGAGACCCGGGTCTGTCACGGCTATCCGTCACCGGTCCCCAGGCAACCCACCATCGGGTTCCGCCCGTAGGTCGGCGACAAGAGCGCCGTTGACGGAGTGCTGGCCCATCGCGCCCTCGCCCGCCTCGTCGGTGCAGACGTAGGAAGGCCCGTAGCCGGCGGCCTCGGCGGTCGACACGTGGTGGAAGCGGGAGGTCGCGACACGGCCGTCGGACAAGGTCGCCTGCCCCCCGGCCGCCGTCGTGGCGACGATGGCGGACGTCAGCAGCGCACCGGCGACCAGGGCCGCAAGGCGCCGCCGCACGGCGAGGCGCACGCGGGACGCCAGTGTCGGCGCGGCGATTCGTTCGTCCGCGGTGCGGACGCGTCCCTGCCTCGCCACGCGGGCCCGTTGTGCCTCGGCCTCCAGACCCGTGCCGCGCTCGCGCGCGAAGAACTCGATCGCATACCAGGTGTTCACGGCTCGGTCCTCACTCGTGGTGCGTGGTCCGGACGTGACCGGTCACCAGCGAGGAGCCTGGGCCTAAGGGGTGGCCGCCGGCATCGGGAGGAATCCGTAGTTCGCAGAGGTCGGGGCCTCATTTCGCGGGTACACGCGCAGCCGGGCGGTGCGCGGTGCGGGCGCGGGGCCGGCTCCTCTGGTGCACCGTTGGTGCAGTGGTGGCCTCCCTGACCGGGCCCTGGCTGGGGGGTACCGATCGGCCGCAAGTGTCGTGCCACACGATGACCCACACGTTTCCGCTCGAGTGCCCGCCGCTCGGGAGCCCAGCTTCGGGCTGGCCGGACCCTTGCGTTCGTCGGTCGGCGGGTGTCAACTACTGCTCGCGGTCTTGGAGGCCGGGAGTGATGCAGGAGGAAGCTGGCGATGGCAGCGAACGAGCGGTACCAGGACGCCTACGTCTTCGTCCCGTCCGGGAGCTCGAAGACACTCGACGACCTGAAGGCCCTCTGGAAGGAGGGCATCGTCAGGTACGCCACCCGGGTGCTCTCCGGAGCGTTCGGCGCGGTCGCCTTCGTCGAGGCGCCGATCGGCGACGAGGCCCTCTACGAGCTGCGGGATAAGCTCACCGCCGTCCGCGACAGGGTGAACCCGGGCACGAGCGTGGGGCTTGCGCTGCAGATCGGCCCGATGGCTCCGAGCCGCTGGAGCGAGAAGAAGAAGGTCGGCGCGTACGTCCGGATCCGCGCCCAGAACGGCATGGCGCTTGCCGTCTTCGACGCGGTCAACTCGTTGCCCGCGGGCGTCTACTTCGGCTCGGCGCTCGTCCTGGGCGACTGGGACGTCCTGCTCGAGCTCGGCGCGGATTCGCTCGAGGAGATGAAGCGACAGCTCATCGAACAGGTCCACCCGATCCCCGGCGTGCTCTGGACGGACAGCGCGGTCGTCATCAACGACATCCACGAGCCGGGCGGCCCGGGCGACCAGTGACCGCGAGCGGCGAGGCGCCTGGCCGCATGTGAGCCCATGCGGCCGATCGACCGGCCGCGCGGCCCGGCCGTCGGCGGTCCAGTCGGTCCTTTGCCACGCCTGCGGCGGCACGCTTCCCGCCGCCGGTTTCCGCTGCCCCACGTGCGGCGAGCCGGTCGTCCGGCCGGAGCGGAAGCTCGTGACGCTCCTCTTCGCCGACCTGGCCGGCTACACCTCCCTCGCCGCCTCGCTTGATCCGGAGGAGGTCTACGCGGTCGTCCGGCCGTGGATGACGGCCCTGCGACTGGTCGTCGAGGACCACGGCGGGACCGTGCCGCAGGTCATGGGCGACGGGTTCATGGCCGTCTTCGGCGTTCCCACCGCCCACGAGGACGATGCCGACCGCGCGGTCCGCGCGGCCCTCGCCCTCGCCCGGCGGGCCGGTGAGTTGAAGGCCCGGCGGACCGGCGTCGCGTTCCCTGGCCTGCACGTCGGGGTCAACACGGGTGAGGTCATGGTCGCCGGGTCGCGCGAAGCGTCCGGCTTCGCCGTGGTGGGGGACCCGGTCAACGTGACCGCCCGGCTGGCCGACCTCGCCACGGCCGGGCAGGTGCTGGTCGGGGACGCCACGCGGGCGCTCACCGCCCACACGATCCGCTACGGCCCGCGGCGTGTCCTCTCCGCCAGGGGCAAGCCCGAGCCGGTCCCGACCTACGAGGCGCTGGGCGCCCGGGCGCCCGGAACGGCGGTCCGGCGCGGCCGCCCCAGCTCGGGCCCGTTCGTCGACCGCGTCGCCGTCCTGCGCCGCCTGGCCGCCGAGGCGGAGGCGGTGCGGACGAGCGGACGGGCTCGCGTCCAGGTCATCGTCGACGAGCCCGGCGTCGGCAAGACCCGCCTCGCCGAGGAGCTGCGGGCCCGCCTGCCCGGTGCCCTCGTCCTCTTCGGCGCCTGCCACCCCTACGGCCAGCGGCTGCCCCTCGCCGGCCTTGCCGAGGCGGTGGGCGAGCCGCTCGGGATCCGGCCCGGCATGGCGCGCGAACGCGCCCGTCAGCGGGTGCGCCGCTTCGTTCGCGACGAGCTGGGCGACGCCGCCGGCTCCGTGATGGAGGCGCAGCTCGAGACGGTCCTGGGTCTCCATGGCGCCGGCGCGATCGGCGCCACGCTCGATCCGCGGTCCGCGATCCGCCCGGTGATCCGGGCGCTCGCCCGGGGCCGTCCCGCCGTCGTGATGCTCGACGACGCCCACTGGGCCGACCCCGATCTCCTGGCGCTCCTCGAGGATCTCCACCGCGCCCCGTGGCCGGAGCCGGTGCTCTTCCTGGCCCTCGCCCGCCCGGAACCCGAGGACTGGTACCGCGGCCTGCCGGCGATCCACCTCGGTGCGCTGGGGCCGCGCGAGGCGCGGCGGATCCTCGCCGGCGCGGTCGGCGGCGGCCTTCCCCCGGCCGTCGTCCGGCGGCTCGTCGAGCGGGCCGCCGGCAATCCCCTCTTCCTGGAGGAGAGCGGCCGGATGCTCGTCGAGTCCGGCGCCCTGGTCCGGGCCGGGCGCGCCTGGGCGGTCGCCGATCCGTCCGCCATCGACCGCGTCCCGGCGACGCTGCGCCTGCTCATCGTCGCCCGCCTGGACGGGCTCCCGCCCGAGGAGAAGCGGACGCTCCAGGAGGCCTCGATCGCCGGTGCGGTCACCTGGGATGGCCTCGTCGTGCGGCTCGCGGATGGGTCGGAGGCCCCGGGCCGCGCGTCGGCCGTCCGCGCTGCCCTCCGCGCGTTCGAGGGTCGCGACCTCCTCCGGCGCCGCCCCGCCAGCCAGGTCCGGGGCGCCGTCGAGCTGGAGTTCAAGCACGTGGTCATCCGGGACGTGGCCTACGAGTCGCTGCCTCGGTCCGAGCGTGCCCGTCGCCACCGGGTCGCTGCCGACTGGCTGCGCGAACGGATCGGCGAGGCGGCGGTCGCGCAGCTCGCCCACCACTACGAGCGGGCCTGGGAGCTCAGCCGCTCGCCGACCCAGCCGACTCCTGACCCGGCCGTCGCGGGGCTCGCCGCCGAGTACCTGCGGCGTTGGAGTGACGCGGTGTTCGCCGTCCAGCCGCGCCTGGCGGAGGCGGGCTACGGTCGCGGGCTGCGGATCGCCGAGGGCGAGCCGGACGCCGTGCACCCCGACGTCGTCGCCCAGCTCCTCATCGGTCGGGCGGAGAGCCTCGCCGAGCTGGGCCGCCACCGCGAAGCGATCGATGCCGCCGAGCGTGCGCGGTCGCTGGCGGCCGAGTCGGGGGCGACCGAGACGCGCGGCTTCGCCCTCCTCGCCCTCGGACGGGCGCGCTCGAACCTGGGCGACGTGGTCCCGGCCCGGCAGCTGATCGAGGAGGCACTCGCGTTCTTCGAGTCGGCCGGCAACACGCTCGGCCGGGCGCGCGCGTTCCACCGGCTCGCCGAGGCCTGCCGCTTCGACGACTTCACCACGGAGGTCCGCTCCTACCGGCGAGCCTACGCGCTCTACCGGCGGGCCGGCGCCCGGCCGGAACAGGCGATCGTCGCCGAGGACCTCGCCTACATCCTGACCGTCGTCGGCGGGCGCGCATTCGGGCGCTGGTTCGACCGCGCGAGACGCCTCGTCGGCCGGACCGGAGACGAACGCGGCCGAGCGGCGCTCCTGCGCGCCTGGGCGTACGCCGCCTGGTACCGCGGCGATCTCGACGACGCCCTGCGGGCCGCCCGCGAGGCGCGGCTGCCGGCCGCCGAGGCGGGCGACCGCTGGATCGAGGTCGACACCGTGCTCGTCGAGGCGCTCGTCCGCTCCGTCGCCGGCCCTCCGGCCGAGGCCGATCGGCTGGTCCGCCAGCTGATCGGGATCGCCGACGCGGTCGGCGCCCGCCATCTCCGGGCCCTCGCGCTCATCGCCGGGGCGCCGGCGGCCCTCCGGTCCGGCCGGCCACGGAGCGCCCTGCGGCGGCTCTCGGCGGCGCGGCGGACGCTCGCCGAACTCGGCGTGGCGATGGAGATGGCCGAGGTCGACCTGGCCGAAGCGGCGATCCACCTCGATCGGGGGGCCTGGGATCGGGTCGCGGCGCCGGCGACGGCCGGCGAGCGACGCGCCCGGGCGAACGGCTGGCGGCTGCTCGTCCCGCTCGGGCCGCTCCTGCGCGGGCGGGCGCACCTGGGGGCCGGTCGGCTCGCCGCCGCCAGGCGGGAGTTGCGCCGGGCCGCGCGCCTGGCCCGATCACTCGACGCGGTCGGACCGCTCGCCACGGCCGAGGCGGCACTCGCCGAGGTCTCGCTGCTGTCGGACGCCGACACGGGCGCCGCGGCGGCGCCCCCGGCGGGGCGGAGCCGCCCCGGCGCCGGGCTCACCTTCCGCGAGGCGATCGCGATCGGCCACGAGACGCAGGGGCTGCGGGCGTTTCATGACGGCGACCCCACGGCCGCCGTGGCGGCGTTCGGCCGGGCGGTCCGGGCCTGGAGTGAGCTGGGCCGCACGGCCTGGCAGGCCCGCGCGGAGCGCTTCCGCGCGGCAGCGCTCGAGGCGATCGGTCGCACGGCCGCCGCCCGGGCGGCGCAACGACGGTCGGCCTCGATCCTCTCGGCCCTGATCGAACGCCCGACCGCCGTGAGGGGAGCCGGCGGATCCTGAGATGGGCGAGGTCGAGGCGCTCGCCCGTCAGAGCGCGCGCATCCGGTTGTTCCTCGGGTTGTGCTCGACCTCGGCCAGCCGCAACGCCTCCATCACCGGCGGCACGTACATGCCGAACCGCCCGCGCAGGCCCTTCTTCAGCCCGTACCAGCCGCCGACGGGGTTGTCCGGCGAGCGGGCCCAGGCCTCGACGGTCCCCGCCGCCGCCGGCTTCTGCTCGTCCGCGCTCCCGAGCGGCATCCAGTCGCCATGTGCCTTGAGCATGGCGTGCAGGTCGGCCAGGCAGCGCAGGTGATGGCGGAGCTCGGTCGTGCCGACCCGGCACACCAGGGCCAGAGGGTCCAGCGCCTCGTCGCGGTACACCTGGTACTCCGACTGCCCGCTGGGCGTCCTCAGGAGCCAGGGCCGCTCCCGCCTACCCAGGCCACCCGCGTCGTCCGTCGGCATCTTCCGCAAACCTCCATCCCCGCCGGCGCCAGGAGAGCGAGTCTAGCCGCGGAGCGAGGGAGGTGTCTCGTGCGGGCCGGGTCGGGACCGCTCACCGACCCCCGACCGCTTCTCAGGACTTCCTAAGAATCGCAGGTCATCGTTCGGGTTCGACGGGCAGTCGTGACCCGACGGCCCGTGCTCGTTGACCCGCGCGAACGGAGGAACTGATGATCGAACCCACCCAGGTGACCTGCACGGAGCGGCTGCCGGGCCCACCGCTCTGGCGCATCGGCCTCGTGATCGGCGCGTTCGTGGCCGTGCTGGCGAGCGCCGCGCTGACGATGGGGGCCTCGCCCGAACCGTCGGCCAGCGCGTCGCCCGCCCCGGCGGCGACGACCTCGCCTTCCGGCGACGAGTTCCCGGGCGGCTTCTGGGGCGGCCCCGGCATGGGCGGCCGCCACGGCTTCGACGGCCCCGGCATGGGCGGCCGCCACGGCTTCGGCGAGATCACCATCACCGCCATCAACGGCTCGAACCTCTCCCTGAAGACGACCGACGGCTGGACGCGCACGATCGCCGTCACCGACTCGACGACGATCACCAGGGGCGGCCAGGCGATCGGCCTCGTCGATCTCGCGGTCGGCGACCGGATCCAGTTCCGCCAGAGCGGCAACGACGACGGCACCTTCTCGATCACCGCCATCGACGTCGTGGTGCCCCACGTCGCGGGGACCGTCACCGAGGTGACCGGGACCGGCTTTGCGCTGAAGGACCGCGACGGCCTGAGCTGGACGATCACCGTCAGCGGCTCGACCGCCTACAGCCTGGGATCGAGCGCCGGCTCCCGGTCGGACGTCAAGGTCGGCGTCGAGGCGTTGGTGGCCGGCACCGAGGGTTCCGGCAACTCGCTGACCGCGACCTCGGTCCGCGTCGAGCCTGCGCGCGTCGCCGGCGAGGTGACCGCCGTGAGCGGGGACACGATCACCGTCAAGCGCCAGGACGCGACCACCGCGACGATCAAGGTCGGGAGCGGCACGACCTACCAGGTCTCCGGGGTGACGGACGCGAGCCTCTCCGACATCACCGTCGGGATGCTGGTCGCGGCCGAGGGGACGCAGGGGTCCGACGGGTCGCTCTCGGCGACGGTCGTGTTCGGACTTCCCGCCGGTCAGCCAGGCTGGGGCCACGGCCGGATGCACGGCTGGGGCCACGGCCGGATGCACGGCTGGGGTTGGCCCGGCTTCCCCGGGGACGGGGCGCCGAGCGCCGACCCGAGCGGGAGCTCGAGCGGAGCCTGACACCCGACCCGATCCATCTCGCCACGGGCGCGGCCGAGCGATCGGCCGCGCCGGGCCATTGTCGTGGTCGGAAGCAGGCACGATGATGATCGGCGTCGAACCGGAGAAGGAGGCACGCAGACGATGGCCCGCAAGCGCCACCGCCGATGCCGTCCAGACCGGGACGGAGGTGATCGTGCGGTTCGGCGGTGACGTGCGCTTCGGGCGCGGGGCCGGCCCGGGCGCGAGCGCCGCACCGAGCGGCCCGATCGGCACGGCGAGCGCCGTGACCGTCGTGCCCTGAGCGCCGAGAGCCGTAGAACGATGCATCTCCTGGTCGTCGAGGACGATCAGCGCCTCCAGAGGGTGCTCAAGCGGTTGCTCGAAGAGGAACGTCACGTCGTCGAGGTCGCGAGCGACGGCCAGACCGGGCTCGAGCTCGCCACCGAGGCGCCCGGCATCGAGGTGGTGATCCTCGACGTCGGGCTGCCCGACATCTCCGGCATCGAGGTCGCGCGCCGCATCCGCCGGCGCGGGACCGACGTCGCCATCCTGATGCTGACGGCCCGCGACACGGTCGGCGATCGCGTCAGCGGGCTCGACTCGGGGGCCGACGACTACCTCGTCAAGCCGTTCGCCTTCGAGGAACTCTCCGCCCGCCTTCGGGCGCTGTCCCGCCGAGCGGTGCCGGGCCCGCGCCGCCCCGAACCGAGGTTGGCCGCCGGGCCGATCGAGCTCGACGAGGCCCGCCGCCGGGTGACGGTCGAGGGACGGCCGATCGACCTCAGCCCGCGCGAGTTCTCGCTCCTCGAGTGCTTCCTCCGCCACCCCGGGCAGACGCTGACGCGCGACCAGCTGATCGACCAGGCCTGGCCGTTCGGCGTCGCCATCACCCCCAACGCGGTCGACGCCTACGTCCACTACCTGCGCGGCAAGCTCGGTCCCGCCGGGAAGCGGATCGAGACGGTGCGGGGCGTGGGCTACCGGCTCGGCGATGCCTGACGGGATCGGGCCGACCGCCGGCGACGACTCCCTCGAGGGCGAGGCGGAGGCGGCCGACGCCCGCCTCGTTCGTGGCGTTGGCGCGCGTCTCGTGGCCTGGAGCGGCGGTACGACCCTCCTCGTCCTGCTGGCGCTGGCAGCCGCCCTCTACGCCAGCGTGGCGAACTCGCTCGAGGCGACCGGGACGGCGCTGCTCGAGAACCGGGCCGCGATCCTGCGCAGTCTCATCGAGCGCGCGCACGGCGAGCCGGCGGGTCCGCCGATCGGGTTCGTCTTCGGGGGAGGGTCGTCCGGCACCTTCGCGCTGCTCATCGGCCCGAACGGCGAGTCGCTCGGGCGCCCGGAGTTCTCCATGCCGGAGGGTCTCCCCGATCAGGGGTCCGCGGCGAAGGCTCACCAGGACGGCCGCGACGTCCGGTCCGCGACGATCGTCGGGGTCCCCGTGCGGATCCTCAGCGAACGCGTCGACACCAGGCAGGGCGCGCTCGTGATCCAGGTGATCGGTGACCGCACGGCCGAGCAGCGGACGCTCGACGCTCTCGTCGCCGTCCTGGTCGCAGGCGGCCTCGTGAGCCTCCTCGTCGCGGCCGCCTTCGGCGCCGCCTACGCGCGGCGGGCCCTGGTGCCGATCCGCGACTCGCTGGCGGCCCAGCGCCTCGCGCTCCGCCGGCAACGCGAGTTCGCCGCCGACGCGAGCCACGAGCTCCGCACGCCGCTCACCGTGATCCGCACCTCGGTGGACCACCTCGATCGCCACCGCGCGGAGCCGGTCGAGGCCGTGGGCGAGGCCCTCGGCGACATCACCGCGGAGGTCGACCGCCTCGCCGCGCTCGTCGACGATCTGCTGCTCCTCGCCCGTTCCGACTCCGGCGCGATCCCGCTCGCCCGCCTGCCGGTCGACCTGGGCGACGTCGCCGGCGACGGCGCGTCTTCGCTGTCCAAACCCGCCGCCGAGAAGGGCGTCCAGGTCGTCGTCGATCCGGAGCCGGCCACGGTGGACGGCGACCAGGCACGCCTGCGGCAGCTGGTCATGATCCTGGTCGACAACGCCATCCACCACAGCTCGCCGGGCGGCCAGGTTCGGGTCGCGGTGCGCTCGGAGGCGACGTTCGCGTCGCTCGTCGTGGAGGACGAGGGCGCCGGCATCCGCCCCGAGGACATGCCCCGCATCTTCGATCGCTTCTGGCGGGCGCCCGGCGCGCCGTCCGGCGGAACGGGTCTGGGTCTCGCCATCGCCGCCTGGATCGTCCGGCAGCACCGCGGACGGATCGACGTCGCCAACCGGCCCGAGGGCGGCGCGCGCTTCACGGTCCGCTTGCCAGCGCAGCAGGACGGGTGAACAACGTCGGGGAGGTGTAGCCGATGGCGCAGAAGGACGGCAGGCTGACCGATGCCGGCCGATCGCGCGGTGGTGACAGCAGGCAACGCCAAGCAGGGCCGCGCGGTTGCGCCATGTCGCCGGTCGGTGCCACAATGGCCGCTCTGCGGGAGGCGATGACGCGCGGTCCGCCTGGTCTGGATCGCCGGGGCCGCGTCGAGCCAATGGCGAACCCACCCCGCCATCGTCTCGAGGAGAGCTTCCCCATGTCCGTTCGTCGACGCGCCCCGCTGCCGATCGCGCTGTCCAGCGCGTTCCTCTCGCTCGCCATCATCGCCTCGCCGGCGACTGCGGCCGGTCCGACGGTTTCGGTGGTGGCCAGCGGTCTCGACAATCCGCGCGGGATCGACGTCGGGGCCGACGGGCGCGTCTTCGTCGCCGCGGCGGGCCACGGCGGCGACGCCGGCGGCTTCGGGACGAGCGGCCGCATCGTGGTGATCGATCACGGCTCCGTCCGCACCTACGTCGGCGGGCTGCCGTCGGCCATCTCCGACGAGGGCGAGGTGACCGGGCCGGTCAACGTGGCGCTTGACGCACGCGGCAATGCGGTCGCCGTCATCGGCGGTGGCCCGCAGGCCGTCGATCCCCGCTTCAATACCGTCCGGCGACTCAGCCCGCCGCTGGGCCGGATCCTTGGCGACGTCCAGGCCTACCAGAACACAGACCCGGACCCGACGGACATCGACCCGGTGCCGAACCCGTACGACTCGAACCCCTACGGCATCGCTGTTCTCGACGGCGCGCGGACCCTCGTCACCGACGCCGGCAACAACGACCTGCTGCTCGTCGGGCCGACCGGCCGGATCGTGACCGTGGCGCGCTTCCCGAACCAGATGATCTCGACCGCCTTCCTGCCGCCCTTCTTCGGCATCCCGAACGACATCGAGCTCCCGGCCGAGGCCGTGCCGACGTCGGTGGCGGTCGGGCCGGACGGCTACTGGTACGTCGGGGAGCTCAAGGGCTTCCCGTTCACCCCGGGCACCTCCCGGATCTGGCGCATCGCGCCGTCCGCGCGCGGCGTCACCTGCGACCCGGCGGCGACCAGCGGCCCCTGCACCCTCTACATGGACGGCTTCACGTCGATCACCGGGCTGGACTTCGGGCCGGACGGGAGCCTGTACGTCGTCGAGATGGTGAAGAGCGGTGTCCTCAACGCCTTCATCGGGGGCGACGTCATCGGGGCGCTCTGGAAGGTGAAGGGCGGCACGAAGACCGAGCTGGTCCCCGGCCGCCTGACGCTGCCGGGCGACGTGGCGATCACCCGCGGCGGGAGGATCTACGTCACCAACCTGAGCATCTCGGTGGGCGGCGGCGAGGTGCTCGCGATCACGCCGTAGAGCTGGCGGCCCGGGTGCCCTGACGGCTCGCGGCACCCGTCGAGCCGTCTCCCATCCGGAGCGCATGCGACCTCCGGCACTGTCGGAACCGGGCGACCGTGGCGTAGCGTCCGCGTGCCATGAGGAGATCACCGGCCGCGATCCTTCTCGCCACGCTCCTCGCCGCCTGCGGACCGGCGGCCAGCCCGAGCGCGACGCCGGCATCGATCGTCCCCGGAACGGTGAACATCGTCCGCGAGGCGGGCCTCGCCGACACGAAGCGGATCGAGCTCTACGAGATGACCGAGGGCGGCTACCTCTTCCGCGCCGCGATCACGTCTCCGGCCGACGTCGGGGCCGTGATGGCCGCCCTCGACCGACCGGTCGAGCTGACCCCGCGGGTGCGTTGTCCCGACCGCTTCCACGCCCACTTCGTCGGGCCGGCCGGCTCGCGCGTCGTCCTGGGGCTCGTCTGCGCCGATCTCCCCGAGGCGATCCGCGGGGCACAGGCGTTCTGGCGCAACCAGGACGCGAAGGTGCCCGACGAGGCCGCCCGCGTCATCGCCGACGCGGTCGCCCGCTCCCCGGCGCCTGCCTCGCTCGCCTCCGACCCGGTCGTCGGGCAGGTGGTCGCCGAGCTCGCCTCCTCCATCCCCGGCGCCGACGCGTACGCGGTCTACGACTGGCGCCGCGTCGACGTCAACCGGAGCACGGCCCTCGGTCGTCCCGAGCACTGGCTCTACGTCTCGGCCGAGTGGCTGGTGGAGGTGAGCTGGCTGCCGTCGCCCGCGCCCGCCTTCGAGGTGTGGGTGACCGTCCCCGCGGCCGGGCTGACCTGGCATGGGCAAGGGCAGGCCGGCGCGATCGTCGAGGCATCGGTCGGGCCCTGAACCGTTGGGTCGGCCACCCGCGGGCGGTGACTCAGGGGCTGTAGATGAAATCCGACGTCTCCCGTGCCACCAGGGCCGGCGGCGGCGGTACGGCGGGGCACCTGGGGGTGAGCCTGGGTGACGATGATGCGCACGGCGGACATCC
>Ga0154433_1111_pt2 | contig 20727 bp, 17 predicted proteins | sample RifGroC2_FD_115937 | JGI IMG/M metagenome (GOLD analysis project Ga0154433, IMG submission 115937) | Chloroflexi bacterium GWC2_73_18 | reverse complement strand
GCCTGGGCCGCCAGGGCGGCGAGGCCGCCCAGCGAGGCGGCGAGGAGGGCGCGACGGGAACGGGGAGCGGCGGTCTCGATGGCCATGGCGGGGAGCCTCCCTCGGGGCGCGCAGCCCCACCCGACGGGGCGGGCCGGGCTCGCCAGTGGCTCGGCGCGGTCAGGGGGGCGGCCGTGGCTGACCGACCGCGCGTCATCGCCTCCCACCCAGGATGGCGCCCATTGTGCGCCTGGGCGGGTCCGCGATGCGTGCCGTTCCCGCTGCCGATGGAACCGCCACGCCCCCGGCGACGGCGCGGAGCGCGGCCGCGGTGAGGCTAACAGGCGGCGCCTTGCTGGGGCTTACCGGGGCACAGATCTGGGGGGAACGAAGCCCGCCACGGGCCGAAGGCCAAGGGGGCGGACGGAAGACCGCGAGGAAACGAGCCGAGGGGTTGACCTGGCACGACGAGAACAGCACCATGCACGACGAGAGGCGCTCCTGCAGCCTGCGGAGGCGCTGGAGCGGTGGCGTTCGTTTTCACGCTCCTCTTTCTGCTGCCAGCGCGCTTGCAGGACGCTACTCCAGGTAGTCCTTGAGCTTGCGCGACCGCGACGGGTGACGGAGCTTGCGGAGCGCCTTTGCCTCGATCTGGCGGATCCGCTCGCGGGTGACGTTGAATTCCTTGCCCACTTCCTCGAGGGTCCGCGCCCGCCCGTCTTCTAAGCCGAAGCGCAGCTGGAGGACGCGCCGCTCGCGGCCGGTCAGCGAATCGAGCACCGCCTCGACCTGCTCGCGGAGGAGCTGCTGGCTCGCCGCCTCGGCCGGGGCGAGGGCCCCGCGGTCCTCGATGAAGTCGCCGAGGTGCGAGTCCTCCTCCTCGCCGATCGGCGTCTCCAGCGAGACGGGCTCCTGCGAGACCTTGATGATCTCGCGCACCTTCTCGGGCGTGACGACGACCTCCTGGCCGCGCGACATCGCCTCGGCGATCTCGTCGACCATCGGCTCGCGCCCCAGCTCCTGGAGCAGCTGCCGCGAGACCCGGATCAGGCGGTTGATCGTCTCGACCATGTGGACGGGGATGCGGATCGTGCGCGCCTGGTCGGCGATGGCGCGCGTGATCGCCTGCCGGATCCACCACGTCGCGTAGGTCGAGAACTTGTAGCCCTTCTCGTAGTCGAACTTCTCGACCGCCCGGATGAGCCCGATGTTCCCCTCCTGGATCAGGTCGAGGAAGCTCATCCCGCGGCCGATGTACTTCTTGGCGATCGAGACGACGAGGCGCAGGTTGGCCGAGGTGAGCTGCTCGCGCGCGTCGCGCCCGATGCGCACCAGGTCGCCACGCCGGAGCACCATCTTCGTGGTGGGCGGCACCAACGGGTCCCAGCCCATGACGTGGAGCAGCTCGGCCTCGCTGCCGGCGTCGATCCAGCGGCGGAGCAGCGGGTGCGACTGCGAGCGCGACCAGTCGTAGAGGGCGCGCAGGCCCACGTTGTCGCGCGACTCGAGGTCCCCGCTGTGGACGGCGCGGAAGGCGAAGTCGACCAGGTTGGTGAAGAGATCGGGGTCGCCGGCGGCGTGGCCGTCCGCGCCCGCCGTCGGCATCCCCACGCCCGCCGTCGGCACCCCCACGCCAGCCGTCGGCACCCCCGCGCCCGCCCCTGCCGCTCCCCCGCCGTTGAACGACGCGTTGTAGGCGGCGACGAGGTGCTTCGCCTCGCGGAGCTGCCCCTTCGTCGCCTCTCCCTCGGCGGCGCGCTGCGCGCCGGTCAGGTGGAGGTCGGGCACCGGCTGCAGGAGCCCCTCGGCGGCGGCCGAGGCGAACGCCGTCCGCACCATCCGGTCGACGTCGGGCCCGTAGGGAAGCTGGTGCTGCTTGTTGGCGGTGCGCGTCTTGCGCTCGGTCTCGTTCCTGGTCCACTCCCAGAGGGCGAGGATCCCCTTCTCCGGCTCCTCGACGATCTGCTCGCCCAGCTCGATCGCCTTGGCCAGCACGACCTCCTCCTGGGCCGTCAGCAGGGCGACCTTGCCGATCTCCTTGAGGTACATGCGGACCGGGTCGTCAATCCCGATCATGTCGGCCGAGAGCGCCTCGAGCTCCTGGGCGGTCGGCTCCTCGGCCTCCTCGGCCTCGACCTCCTCGACGGCCGGCTCGACCCAGACCGCTTTGTCGGCCTCCTCGACCGGCACCTCGACGCCGAGGTCCTCGATGACCACCGCCGCGTGCTCGAGGACGTCGAGCTCGTCCTCCTTGACGCCGAAACCGGCGTCCTCGTCGCGGCGGCGCGGGCCCTCCTCGAGGACCGAGGCGACCAGGCGGGTGTCGGCGGGATCGTGCGTCATGCCACTCCTCCTACGGGGCGGTGGAGGAGGCTCGCGGCGTCGATCCGGCGATCGATGTCGGCGCGGGTCTCCCGGTAATGTCGTGTCTCTTCGAGCAGCTGCTGGCGGGCAGCGGTGTCAGCGCGGGACTCCGCTTCGGCCAGCTCGGCGCGGAGGTGGTCGATTCGTTCGTCGATACGGGCGCGCTCCAGGCGGAGGAGGCACTGGTCGACCGAGAGGTTGACGGCGGCCGACTCGAGCTCGCCCGGCTGCGGGCGGGCGAGGACGGCGAGGGCGATGGCGCGCAGCTCGGGATCGAGCGCCTCGAGGAAGCGGGCGCGGTCGAAGGGGCCGAGCGGGGCGGGGGGGGCGGCCGACTCGTTCGCGGGGCGACCGCGCTCCCGGTCGGCCAGGATCGCCGACCAGAGCTCGCGCGCGGGGGTCGTGGCGAGATCGGCAGGGCGCAGCGAACCGGCGACCCGCAGCTGCTGCTCCGGGTAGGCGAGGAGGAGGCGGAGCAGCGTCGCCTCCACCTGGGTGACGCTGCGCAGGACCTGCTCGGGGTCGACCCCGCCGCCGGCGGCGATCACCGCGTCGAGCGTGAAGCGGCCCTCGCGCCCCGGGCCGCCCGCGCCCCCGGCGCCGGCCGAGCGCCGGGCACCGGCCGCCGGCCGATCGGGTCGAGCGAGGACCTCGAGCAGGACCCGCTCCTCCACCCCGCTGCGTCGGGCCAGGAGCTGCAGGTAGGCGTCGCGCTCGACCGGGTTGGTGACGCGTCGCAGGACCGGGACGACCGCGGCGACCAGCCGCTTGCGCCCCTCGACGGTACGCGGATCGTGGCGTTCGGCGTAGAGGTCCACCATGTATTCGACGATCGGGCGACCCTCGGCGGTGGCGCGCCGCCAGGCCTCGGGATCATCGCGGATCACCTCGTCGGGGTCCTTGCCCTCGGGCAGGCGCACGACGCTCACCTCGGTGAGCCCGATCCCCGCCCCGGCGCGCTGGACCTCGCCGATGAGGGAGAGCAGCTCCATCGCCCCGAAGGCGCCGGCCGACTGCCCGGCCGGGTCGACGTCGTAGGCGAGCGCGATCGCCGGCGCGTAGCGGGTCACCAGCTCGACCTGCCCGGGGGTGAGCGCCGTGCCGAGCGAGGCGACGACGTTGGTGAAACCGGCCTGGTGCGCCATCAAGGCGTCGGTGTACCCCTCCACGAGGACCGCCTGCTTGGCCTTGCGGATCGGGCCCTTGGCGCGGTCGACCAGGTAGAGGGTGCGGCTCTTGTCGAAGAGCGGGGTCGCCGGGGAGTTGAGGTACTTCGGGCCGCGGTCGCGCGTGCCGGCGTCGCGCCCCTCGCCGCCCTCGCCGTCCTCGGCGAGCACCCGCCCGCCGAGCCCCGTCGCCCCACCACTGGCGTCGCGGATCGGGAAGATGATCCGCCCCCGGAAGCGGTCGTAGACGCCGAGGCGGTTCTGCCCGCCGCGGCCTTTCATGGCCAGCCCGACCGCCTCGAGCTCGTCGGGCCGGAAGCCACGCTTCTCGACCAGGCGGCGCGACAGCTCGTCCCACGCGTCGGGCGCCCAGCCGAGCGCGAAGGCCTCGACGGTGGCGTCGGTGAAGCCGCGGCGGTGCAGGTAGTCGAGCGCTGGCTGACCGTGGCGGCTCTCCGTGAGGACCTGGTGGTACCAGGCGACCGCCGCGTCGAGGGCCTCGCGCAGGCGCTTCTTGCGGGCGTCCTCGCGCGTCGTCCGCTCGTCCAGCTCGACCCCCGCGCGCGCGGCAAGCCGCTGGAGGGCCTCCGGGAAGCCGATCCCCTCGCGCTGCATGACGAAGTTGAAGACGTCGCCGCCCAGCCCGCAGCCGAAGCACTTCCAGCTCTCGCGGGACGGGGTGACCACGAACGAGGGGGTCTTCTCGCCGTGGAAGGGGCAGAGCCCCTTGAAGGACTGCCCGGCCTTCTTGAGGGGGACCGACTCGCCGATCACCTCGACGATGTCGAGCTTAGACTTGATCTCGGCGGTGACGCCGACCGACACGCTTCCTCCCGGCCGCCCGATCGGCGGAGGCCCGCGCGCCCCCGAGCGCCCCTCTCCCGCCTGCCCCGTCGGCGGCCGAAACCTCTGTCGCCGTGTCAACTCTTGACACGGCGCTTCGGCCGTGATTGTAGCATGCGAAGCGCGCCGTGGATACCCCCCGGGGGTATTGACATGTCAAGAGGCGGGGCCCAGCTCGGCGCACTCCATCAGTACGATCGTAACGCGGTCGTCGCGCACGTAGCCGTGCCCGCTCGCGGTCACGACGACGAGCGCCAGAGGCTCGCCCGATCAGAACCACTCCGGCGCTGGCGAGGGCGGCAATCAGCTCCTGGTCAACCACTCGATCTCGGTACAACACGCGGATCTCGGTTCGGCTCAGCCTTGGCTGCTCTCAGGGGGACGATTGCGGACACTGTGGGGGGGACGATCGCGGATCATCCGGAGCGATGCGCAACGCCGAACCGAACAGTCCAGCAGAACTCGCACCGCACGCGCAGGTTATCCTCGTCGCCGGGCGCATGCGGATCCGCGGCTCGCCTCCCCCATCGAGCACCGCCACCGGAGCCACCATGGAGATCGGCGTCTACACCTTCGGCGAACTGGCGCCGGACCCGGTCACCGGCCGCACGAGCCCCGGGCAGCGGATCCGCGATCTCGTCGAGGAGATCGTGCTCGCCGACCAGGTCGGCCTCGACGTCTTCGGCGTCGGCGAGCATCACCGGCCCGACTTCGCCGTCTCCGCGCCGGCGGTGGTACTCGCCGGAGCGGCGGAGCGGACGAAACGGATCCGGCTGTCGAGCGCGGTCAGCGTCATCAGCTCGGACGACCCGATCCGCGTCTTCCAGCAGTTCGCGACCCTCGACCTCCTGTCCGGCGGCCGGGCCGAGATCATGGCGGGACGCGGCTCGTTCGTGGAGTCCTTCCCGCTCTTCGGCTACGACCTCCGCGACTACGACGAACTGTTCGAGGAGAAGCTCCAGCTGCTGCTGCGGGTCCGCGCGTCCGAGCGGGTCACCTGGTCCGGCAAGCATCGGGCGGCGCTCGACGACCGGGCCGTCTACCCGCGCCCCCACCAGGACCCGCTTCCGGTGTGGGTCGCCGTCGGCGGCACGCCCGAGTCCGCCGTGCGGGCCGGGGCGCTCGGCCTGCCGATGGCGCTCGCCATCATCGGCGGCATGCCCGAGCGGTTCGCGCCGTTCGCGGAGCTCCACCGCGACGCGGCCGAAGCGGCGGGGCACGTTCCGCCGCCCGCGCTCGGCATCAACTCGCACGGCTACGTCGCCGAGACGTCCCGGCGGGCCGCCGACGAGGCGTTCCCGCCGCTCGCCGAGGTGATGAACCGGATCGGCCGCGAGCGCGGCTTCCGGGGCATGGATCGGGAGGACTTCGAGGCCTCGCGCACTCTTCGCGGCGCGAACTTCGTCGGCAGTCCGCAGGAGGTCGTCGAGAAGATCCTGTTCCAGCATGAGATCTTCGGTCACGGGCGCTTCCTGCTCCAGATGTTCGGCGGCGGGATGCCGCACCTCCGGATCATGCGGTCGATCGAGCTGCTCGGCACCGAGGTGGCCCCGGCCGTTCGCAAAGCGCTCGCGCCGTCACCGGCCGGCGGCACGGATGGGCCACCAGGCGCGTAGACCGGGTCGATGCGCCGGATCACCACCGCGGAGCGGCGCGCCCGCCTCGCCGTCCGCCACCACCTCGCACCCGCGGCCCGCGCCGAGACCCCGGCCGACGTCGCGAGCGATCTCGTCGGCATCCATGCCACCGACCCAACGTCGGTCTACCTCGGCGCCTTCGCCCGGACCCGCTCGCTCGTGCCGGCCGACCTGGAGCGCGCCCTCTACGACGAACGGGCGCTCCTGCGGATCCTCGGCATGCGCCGGACGATGTTCGTCGTCCCGGGCGAGCTCGCCGGGATCGTCCACGCCGCCTGCACGCGGGCGATCGGCCGGGCGGAGCGCAGACGCGTCATCCAGGTGCTCGCCGCCGCCGGCATCGCCGAGGACGCCGGATCCTGGCTGGCCAGCGTCGAGGCGGCGACCGTCCGCGCGCTCGACGAGCGCGGCGAGGCGACGGCGACGGAGCTGACCAAGGACGTCCCCGAGCTGGGCATCCAGATCCCGTTCGGCGAGGGGAAGCGGTGGCAGGGGACGTTCGGGGTCTCGACCCGCCTGCTCTTCCTCCTGGCGGCCGAAGGGCGGGTAATCCGCGGCCGACCGCGCGGCTCGTGGATCAGCAGCCAATACCGCTGGGCGCCGATGGACCGCTGGACCCGCGGCGGCCTCCCCGACTGGCCGAGCGATGCCGCGCGGGTCGAGCTGGTCCGCCGCTGGCTCCGGACGTTCGGGCCGGGGACGATCGACGACCTGCGCTGGTGGACGGGCTGGACCCTTGGCGAGACGCGGCGCGCGCTCGCCGCCGTCGGGCCGGTCGAGGTCGAGCTCGACGGCGGGGCGATCGGGCTCGTCCTGCCGGGCGATGTCGGAGAGGACGCGGTCGGCGAGCCCTGGGTCGCCCTCCTCCCCGCCCTCGACTCGACCGTCATGGGGTGGGCCGACCGCCGCTGGTTCCTGGACCCACACGGACCCGCCCTCTTCGACCGGAACGGCAATGCCGGGCCGACGATCTGGTGGGACGGCCGCGTGGTCGGCGGCTGGACACTGCGCCCGGACGGCGAGATCGCCTACCGGACGCTCGAGGACCTGGGTTCGGACGTCGGCGCCGCGGTCGAGGCGGCCGTGGAGCGCCTTCTCGGCTGGCTCGGTGACATCCGCTTCACGCCCCGTTTCCGGACGCCGCTCGACGAAGAGCTGGCGGCCCCGCGCGGTTGAGCGCCTCGGGCCGTGCTGTCGCGGGTGCCGCGTCGCAGGCCGCCTCACCGGGGCCGTGGCGTCTCCATGGTTGCCGCACGAGGATGGCTCGTACCGAAGCCCCGCCCGGCGCCGCGCCGCCGGCCGCAGAAGCGCCCTAATCCCACACCGGCCGGCCGGCAGCGGCTCCATGGGTATGCCTGATGACAAGAGGGCCGTCGCGAGGGCGGTGTCGAGGGGATGTCATCGGAGCTGATGCTCGCGGTAGCCATGGAGGCGCTACCGACGGATACAGGCAGCCGACGGACCCAGGGTGACGACGCAGTCCGGGCTGGAGCGGGGCGTCCGGCCTCGTCCCCGCCGGGATCTTCGCCGAGGTGGGCTTCATGATCGAGCGTCGGCTCGGGCCGGCGGTCCTCGACCTCTTCCTGGGCGACCTCGAGGCCGGGGCGTTCGTGCTCGACTGCGTGGAGGGCGACCTCCTCACCTTCGACGTCCGCGACTTCGGTGTCGTCGCCCGGGAGGCACCCGTCGCGCTGGTGCCCCGAGCGGACGCCGATCGTCACGGTCGGCGGCGAACGCCACCCTCAGCGTCGCGCCCCGAGCTCGACGAGGAGCGTCCGGGCACCAACAGCTGGGAGAACAGTCCGGGGTTGACATCTTGATGATGGGCAACCATGCTTTGATGCGTGCGAACCACCATCAAGATCGACGATCGGCTCCTCGCCGAGGCCAAGGTCCAGGCCGCGAACTCCGGCAGGACGCTCAATGCGGTCATCGAGGACGCGCTGCGTGAGGCCCTCGCGCGCCGCCACCGCCGTGACGAACGGCGCGCCGTCGAGCTGCCCACCTTCCGCGGCAGCCGCCTGTCGCCGGGGGTCGATCTCGACGACAGCGCCGCCCTGCTCGACCGCATGGAAGGGACCGCGTCCTGATCCTGCCGGACGTCAACGTCCTGGTCTACGCGTTCCACGAGGGCGCCCCCGACCACGCCCGCTACCGCGCCTGGCTGGAGGCGGCGATCGTGTCGGATGAGCCGGTCGGGGTGTCGGAGCTGGTGCTCAGCGGCTTCGTGCGCGTCGCGACCCACCCGCGGATCTTCTCGCCGCCGGCGCCCGTCGATCAGACGCTGGCCTTCGCGAACGCCCTGCGGGCGCTGCCGAACGCGGTGATCCTTGCTCCGGGACCGCGCCACTGGGAGATCTTCGAGCGGCTCTGCGTCGCCGGGGGCGCGAAGGGGAACCTGGTGGCCGACGCCTATCTCGCCGCCCTGGCCATCGAAACGGGCAGCGAGTGGATCACCTCTGATCGAGACTTCAGTCGCTTCCCCGGCCTGCGCTGGCGACATCCGCTGGCGGAAGGCTGAGGGGCGAGCTCGACGACCGGTCGCGGTGTCAGGCTGACCCTCTCGGCGCAGCGGCAGTACCGTCGTCACGGAAGACCTGGGTTCGGACGTCGACGCCGCGGTCGAGTCGGCCGCGAAGCGCCTCTTGTGCTGGCTCGGCGACGTCCGCTTCACGCCCCGCTTCCGGACGCCACTCGAGGAGGAGCTGGCGGCCCCGCGCAGCCGAGGGCTTCGGGCCCGTCCGGGGCAGACCGCCCCCTCCACAGGCTCCTCCGCTCGCATGCACCGCGGCGCAAAGCCGCGCTTCGGCAGACGGGCCACGAGGGGAAGGAGCGGCGGTTACCACTGGTCGTGATGCGGGGCTCTTCGCGGCGACCCGCAGCGCGCCGTGGGAGATCCCCCGCCGCCGCCGGCTCAGCCGGCGGACGGGTCGGCGATCTGGCCGAGGAAGAGGATCGCCCCGCTGGGGACGTCGCTGAGGACGAAGAGGAAGGGGCGGTCGGCCCGGATGACGAACGGCTCGAACGGTTCGCCGGGCCCGCCGACGTCCATCACGACGGCCGTCGCCGCGGCCGCCTCGGTCCCCTTCTCGTCGACGTCGATGTTCGCCTGGTGGATCACCCGGGCGATGTGGAGCCGGTCCTCCGTGGTGATCCCGGAGAAATCGGCCGCCGTCGGATCGAAGGCGAGCGGCATCCCCATCGCCTTGAGGAGATCCGCCAGGTTGGCCTCGGTCTCGGTCGAGAAGCGCGGCAGCGCCAGGTCGACCTTGTGGTAGTCGAGGAGACCGCCCTCCCGCTCCCAGCTCATGGTCGTCAGGTCGGCCAGCATCGTCGGCGTCAGCCGGTCCACGAAGGCGCCGAGGTCGTCCGGCACGATGACCGTGAGCGCCAGCTGGTTCCCCAGGTACGGCAGCCGAATCGCCCGCCAGTCGTCGCCCGAGCCGGCCGGGAAGTCGGGGCCGAGGCCCGTGCTGACGAGGTGCATCATCGGCACCTCGACCCGCGACCCGTCGGCCAGGGTGAACGGTCCGGGCTTCGTCAGGTCCGGGTCGAAGGGCTCCTGCCACGGAGCCTTGAGGTAGATAGCGTTCACCAGGACGAGGCGCGTCAGGCCCGTGATGTCGGGCGGAGCCAGCAGCTCGGGGATCCGCTGCTCGGTCCGCTCGCTCACCCAGCCGTTGATGAGCCACCGGGCGGCCTCCGGGTCGGCGATGAAGTCGACGAGGCGGAGCCCGGCACCGAAGCGCGACGCGAGCAGGTCCAGGTAGGCGGGGTCGAGAGCGTAGCCGCGCTGGGCGAAGGGCGCGTTCGCGCTCCGCAGCGTCACCTCGCGCGGGTTCCCCTCCCCGTCCTTGATCCAGCCGCTGCGCGAGGCGAGCGCCTGGTCGAGCGCGTTCAGCTCGGCCACGAGCTCGTCCAGGCCGGCGGCGTGGAGGACGCGGTCCATCTCGGTGGCGGTCTCGCCGCGGGCGCCGGCGCGGGCCATGCCGAGCGCGATGACGATGCTGGCCGGCGAGACGACGACGTTGCCGCCGTCCGAGCCGATCCGCTGGAGCAGCTCGAGCCCGAAGGCGTCGAGCGCGGCGGCCGCCCGATCGAGGTCGTTCGGTCCGACGGGGGCACGCGGCACGTCCGCCATGGCGAGGACGATCCCCGATCCGGGTGGCGTCGGGGTGCCGGGGGTGGCGGTGGGAGTGGTGGACGTGGCGGTCGGCGTCAGCGCAACGCTCGGCGTGGCGCTCGCCGGCGCGGCCGTCGTGAGTGACGGCGCGGGCGTGGGCGACGCGGCGGCCCCGCACGCCTGCGCCACGATCGCCACGGCGACCAGCGCCGCGGCCAGGTGGGCCATGGGAGGGATGCGATGTCGGGTGGGTGAGCGGGAGGGAGGGGCAGCTGATCGGCGGCTCATCGTGGCGTCTCCCGGCTCGCGGTCGGTCCCGCCAGTGGCTCAGCCCTGCCCCGGCGGCCGGGTATGGGCAGCGAGTCCAAGCTCCCGCGTCATGGATTCTACGGGCGAGGGACCCCGGCTGTTGCGGGACGCGGGCGCCCCCGGTCGCCCGGCGGTCGCTCAGCGGGGGGCCAGGTAGCGCACGACAGCGTCGTGGACGATCTCCGCCAGGGTGGTGAGCTCCCCCAGGTCGACCGCCTCATCGGGCGCGTGGAGGTTCCGGCCGCCGGCGCCGACCGAGAGCGCCGGGATGCCCGCCTGCCCGAACAAGCCGGTGTCCATCCAGGCGTTCTGCCCGGCGGCCTCCAGCGGGCGCCCGAGCGTCTCGCGCGTCGCCACGTCGAGCGCGTCCCAGAGCCGCTCGTGACCGCGCGCCTCGAAGGGCGGCCGGTGGAGGCGCACCTCGATCCTGGCGCGCAGGGCGGGGATCGAGTCGCGCAGGCCGTTGAGGATCAACTCGATCTCCGCGAGCCGATCGGCGATCGTCTCCCCGGGCTGGGTCCCGATCTCGATCCCCAGCCGCGCCTCCGCCGGGTAGGTAGCGTAGTCGGTGCCGCCTGCGACGGTGCTGGCGTGGTAGACGGTGACGCCGTTGAGCCGGTGGGGGTTCGCCACGAAGCGCTCCCGGTAGTGGCGGTCGAGCTCGCCCACGATCGCAGCGAGGTGCGAGATGGCGTCCACCCCGCGCTCCGGCGCCGAGCCGTGCGCCGCCACGCCCTCGACCACGATGTCGAGCCAGCCGAAGCCCTGGTGGGTGACGAGTGCGCGGCCGAGCCCGAACGCCTCGAGGACGAGGCAGGCGGCCATCGGGTAGCGGAGGAGGAGGTCCGCCGTCCCGAGCGACTCCGCCTCCTCGTCGGCGACCCAGGCGACGAGGAGGTCGCCGGCGAGGGGCGGTCCATCGCGCACCAGCCGTTCGAGCACGCCGAGCTGCACCGCGCAGTGGGCCTTGTCGTCGGCGGCGCCGAGGCCGACCAGCCAGCCATCCTCCACCCGCGGCGCATAGGCGCGCTCCGACCAGCCGCCGTCGCCGACGGTGTCGAGGTGCGCGTTGAGGCAGAGCGTCGGCCCCGCGGTGGCGCCCCGCAGTCGGGCGACGACGTTCGGCCGGCCGGGCGCGATCTCGTCCGCATGCACCTCGAGCCCGAGCGCCTCGAGCGGCCCGAGCCGCTCCAGGAGCCAGGCGGCGATGCGGCCCTCCCCCGCCCCACCGGCGACGAGCCAGGGGTTCCGGGCGTCGATGCGGACGAGGTCGGCCACGGTCCCGGCGAGCGACAGAGCCTCGTCGGCGCGTGGGCCGGCCATGCCGAGCCGCGCTCCCCTACCCCCGCCCGCCCAGCTCCGCCCGCGAGGCCGCGACCGCGTCGTCGAAGGCGGCCAACGTCTCGTCGATGTCGGCGGCAGTGTGGGCGGTCGAGACGAACCAGAGCTCGATGTTGCTGGGATGGACGAGCACCCCGCGCGCATGGAGCGCACGGGCGAGCGCGGCGAACCGCGGCGAGTTCAGGTGGGCCGCCGCGCCGCGGTAGTCGACGATGGGTTGCTCGGCGAACCAGAACTGGAACATGGGACCCACGCCCTGGACCTGGACGGGGATGCCAGCGCGCTCGAAGATGCCGCCGATCCCCGAGGTGAGCCGCTCGGCGAGGGCGAAGAGCGCCTCGTAGGTCCCAGGCCGGGCGAGCAGTTCGGTGGAGGCCTTCGCCGCGGCGACGGCGATCGTGTTCGCGTTGTAGGTCCCGGCGTGGAGCACCTCGCCCTCGGCGATCGGCTCCATCAGGTCGCGCCGCCCGGCCAGCGCGGCGACCGGATAGCCGCCGCCCAGCGCCTTGGCCAGGGTCGTCAGGTCGGGCGTCACGCCGTAGAGCGTTTGCGCCCCGCCGTAGGCGACCCGGAAGCCGGTGATCACCTCGTCGAAGATGAGGAGCGCATCGTGGCGCCGGGTGATGTCGCGGAGCGCCTCCAGGTAGCCGGGCTGCGGCGGGATGACGCCGGTGTTGCCCATGACCGGCTCGGTCAGCACCGCCGCGATCTCCCCGCCGCGGCGCGCGAAGAGCCGGTCGACCGCCTCGGGATCGTTCCAGGGCAGCACGAAGAGCGTCTCGGCGAGCGCCGCCGGGATCCCCGGCGAGCCCGGCACGGGGCGCGGCTCGCTCCGTGGACCGGCCGCCTCGAGCGGCGGGGGGTGGCTCCACTCGACCTGGTCGGCCCAGCCGTGGTAGTGGCCCTCGAAGCGGAGGATCCGCGGGCGCCCGGTGACCGCGCGCGCCAGCCGGACCGCGTGGAGAACGACCTCGGTCCCGCTGTTGCCGAAGCGGACCAGCTCGGCCGAGGGGACCGCGGCCACGATCCGCTCGGCGGCCGCCGCCTCGAGCTCGTACGGGAGGGCGAACATCGTGCCGATCTCGCTCATCGCCGCCTCGACGGCTCCGATGAGCGCCGGGTGGGCGTGCCCGTGGATGAGCGGCCCCAGGGCGAGCAGGTAGTCGACGTACTCGTTGCCGTCGACGTCCCAGATCCGCGGTCCACGGCCGTGATGGACGACCGGCGGGCCGGGCACCCAGCCCGCCCTGGGACCGCGCGCCCCGCTGTTGATGCCGCCGGCGACAACTCGCTGGGCCGCGGCGTAGGCGGCGGCGGACCGATCGGTGCGATAGGCGGGGCGGCTGGCGAGGCGGCGCATGGCGTCCTCCGGCGGGTGGCATCTATCATGGACGAGACCGGGTCGCCCTCGTCCGGTCCTGACGCGTGAGATGCCACCTTTGAGCGAGCTGTTCCCGACGGTCTACGGGCGCGGCCTCATCCCCGAGCTCAAGAGCTTCGTCCATCGCCCCTACCTGGTCGTGACGATGGACGACCTCTGGCCGCTCTTCCGCGACGCCTTCGACGACGGCGTAGCCGGTCCGCTCTTCGTGCGCACCCTCGAGCGCGACGAGCTCGATCGGATCGTGGCCGAGCTCCCGGCGTGCGGGTCGGTCGTTGGGCTCGGCGGCGGCCAGGCGCTCGACGTCGCCAAGTACGTCGCCTGGGCCCGACGGCTGCCGCTCTTCCAGGTGCCGACGGCGCTCTCGGTGAACGCGGCCTGGGGCCACCGTGCTGCCGTCCGCGTCGGCGGCATCGTCCGCTACGTCGCATGGGCGATCCCCGAGGCCGTCTACATCGACTTCGACGTCATCCGCGGCGCCCCGGCCGACCTCAACCGGTCGGGCGTCGGCGACATCCTGTGCTACCACACCGGTCACTGGGACTGGCGCATGGCCCGCGATCGCGGGAGGGTCGAGGCGCGCTGGCCGTACGACGAGCGCCTGGTGGCCGAGGCGGAGGTCGCCCTCGGGCGGGTCGTCGACCACGCCGACGAGATTCGCGGGGTGACCGACGCCGGCCTGCGTGCCCTGGGCGAATCCCTCCGCTGGGGCGGCGCGGCGTTCCATAATGCCGGGTGGAACCCCCGCCACATCGAGGGGGCCGAGCACTTCGTCTTCTACAACCTCGAATACCTGACCGGGAAACCGTTCATCCACGGTCAGGCGGTCTGCCTGGGGGTGATCCTGATGAGCGCCCTCCAGGAAAACCGCGCGGAGTGGATCCGCTCGGTCATCGACCGGATCGGCGTCCCCTGGCGACCCGAGCAGATGGGGGTCACCGGGGGGCAGGTCGAGCAGGCGCTGCGGACCCTGCCGGCGTACGTGGAACGGGCGGGCCTCTGGTACACGGTCGCCAGCGACCGTCCCGTCACCGAGGAGTTCATCGCGCGGATGCGCGCGTGGCTCGGCTACTAGGCGGACCCGGCAGCCGGCCGGGCGCCGCCACGAGGAGGTGCAGTGATGCGATCCAGGCTCAGCGGGCGATCGAGGATCCTCGTCGCCCTGACGGTCGTCGCCGTCGCCCTCGCGGCGTGCCAGGGGGCCGCCTCGCCCACGCCCTCGCCGACCGCGACCGGCGGCGCCTTCGACTGGAAGAAGTTCAGCGGCGCGGAGATCACCGCGCTCCTCAACCAGCACCCCTGGACAGACGGGATGACGCCGCTCCTGGAGGAGTTCACCAGGGAGACCGGCATCAAGGTCAACCCCCAGACGTTCTCCGAGGACCTCTACTTCGACAAGATGGAGCAGACGCTCCGCTCGACGACGGAGGGCGCGGACGTCTACTTCCTGCCCATGGACTCGACCGGCTTCACGCAGTTCAGCGCGGGCCTCATCGAGCCGCTCACGCCGTACCTCGACGACCCCTCGAAGACGTCCCCGGACTACGGCTTTGCCGACTTCCCGTCCGGCTTCCTCACCGGCGGGACCTACCCGCCCGGTGACGCGGCCGCGCAGGCCTACGGGATCCCGATCTCCTTCGAGGCGTACATCCTCTTCTACAACAAGGACCTCGTGGACCAGTACCTCGGCGGCAAGGTCCCCGCTACCTTCGACGAGCTGATCGCCGGCGCCGCGAAGATCACCAAGGAAGCCGGCGGCCAGGGGATCCCCGGCGCGGTCATGCGCGGCATCCGCTCCGACACGATCATGGACACGCTCTCGGGTGTCGTCTGGAACGCGTGGGGCGAGGCAGAAGCTCCGGCGCCCTACGGGCTCTGGTTCGACGGCGGCTGGGACAAGCCGCGGCTGACGAACGAGAAGGTCTGCCAGGGTCTGGCCAACTACGCCAAGCTCCTGGCGACCGGCCCGGCCAACAAGTACGCCATCGACTGGCCCGACGCCAACACGCTCTTCTCCCAGGGCAAAGCGGCCTTCTTCATCGACGCCAGCCTCTTCGGCCCGAGCTACGAGGACGCCTCGCAGTCCCAGGTCGCCGGCAAGGTCGGCTACGCCGTCCTGCCGCCGGTCCAGGCGGGCGGAAAGTCGTTCACCGGCCACTGGCTCTGGGGCCTGGGCATCCCCAAGAACTCCAAGTCCAAGGACGCGGCCTGGTACTTCGTGCAGTGGATGACCAACAAGGCCAACACGGCGAAGATCGGGACGAGCACGGGCGGTGCGCCGCGCGTCTCGTCGTATAGCGACCCGGTCTACACTTCCGGCCTCAATCCCGACTACGTGACGGCCGTCAACGCGGCGATGCAGACGTCGCGCTCGACCGTCGTCTTCAAGGAGGGCTGGAAGGACGGCGCCCTCGCGATCGTCGACACCGAACTGGCGATCGCCCAGGGCACCGATCAGGCCGCGGCGTGCGCCACGGGGAACGACGCCCTCGCCGCCGCGGTGAAGTGACCGCCCGCGCCACGAACCGTTCCACCGCCCGGCGCCCCGCCCCCGCACCACGGGGGCGGGGCGCCGACCCATCCGAACCCATGAGGACGCCCCGATGACGGCGGCCGCGGTGCGGCGCAGGGGCAGGACCGACCGCGGCGGCCGTTTCATCGTGCCGCTCCTCGTGGTCATGGGCCTGACCTCGATCTACCCTTCCCTCTTCTCCCTCTACATGAGCTTCTACGACTGGAACTGGGGGGAGCGCTTCAACTTCGTGGGCCTGGCGAACTACCTCGAACTGCTGGGCAGCGAGCGCTTCCGCACCGGGCTCCTCAACACCTTCGTCTTCACCATCTCGGCGGTCACCATCGAGTTGCTCCTCGGCCTCGGCATCGCCCTCGCCGTCCACCGCCTGGGATGGGGCGCCGGGATGGTGCGCACGCTCCTGCTCGTCCCGCTGATGGTCTCGGGGATCATCGTCTCGATGATCTGGAAGATCATGCTCGACCCGACGCTGGGGATCGTCGGCTACGCCGCCGGGCTGCTGGGCCTGCCGCGGCTCGGCTTTCTGGGGGACCCCGCGATGGCGATGGCCTCGATCGTGATGATCGACACCTGGTGGCAGACCGCCTTCGTCTTCATCGTCCTCTCGGCCGGCCTGCGGGCGCTTCCCGAGGAGCCGTTCGAGGCGGCCGAGGTCGACGGCGCGTCGGCCTGGCAGCGCTTTCGCTACATCACCCTGCCGCTCCTTCGGCCGGTCGTGCTGGTCGTCCTCCTCTTCCGCACCATCGACTGCATGAAGGTCTTCGCCATCATCTTCGGGACGACCGGCGGCGGCCCTCTGACGACGACCGAGTCGGTGCAGGTGCAGGCCTACCGGATCGCCTTCAAGCAGCTCAACATGAGCGAGTCGATGACGATGATGGTGATCTTCGCCGTCATCGTCCTCGGGGTCGTCCTGGTCTACCAGCGGCTGGGCGCCGCCCGCGAGCTCGTGCGGTGACGGCGTTCCTCGCGTCGCGCCGGCTCCGGCGGCGGGCGAGCCTGGCCGTCGCCTCGACGGTCACCCTGGTGGCGCTCGTGGGCACGCTCTTTCCCCTCTTCTGGCTCTTCGTCATCTCGACGAAGCTCCCCCGGGACGCCTTCAAGACGCCGCCCGACCTGCTCTACGTGCCCGACTTCAGCAAGTACCTCTCGATCTGGCAGACGGCCGGCTTCGGCCGCGCCTTCGTCAGCAGCGTCATCGTCGTGCTGCTGGGGGTCCTGATCGCGCTGGCGGTGGCGACCCCGGCGGCCTACGCCATCGTGCGGCTCCGGGTGCGCGGCGGCCGCTACCTGCGGCTCTGGCTGCTGCTCGCCTACGCGACGCCGGAGTTCCTCTTCGTCATCCCCATGTACGTCCTCTACCAGCAGGCCGGGCTGTACGACACGCAGGTCGGGCTCGCCTTCATCTACCAGGTCTTCGCCGTCCCCTTCGCGGTCTGGCTCGTGCAGGCCTTCTTCGCCGAGCTGCCGCACGAGCTGGGCGACGCGGCCCGCGTCGACGGCGCTTCGGAGCTGCAGACACTGCTGCGGGTCTACCTGCCGCTCGCCGCGCCCGGCCTCGCCGCGACGGCGATCCTGGTGGGCATCAACATGTGGAACGAGGTGACGATCGCGCTGGCGCTCACCTTCGACCAGGGGCGCACGGTGACGGTTGCGGTCGCGGGTTTCCGCGGCTACGCCGCCATCCGCTGGCAGGAGATGACGGCGGCGGCGGTCGTGGCCGTCATCCCCATGGTCATCTTCGCCGGGCTGGCCCAGCGCTACATCGTCAAGGGCCTCACCTTCGGAGCCGTGAAATGAGCGAGACGATCGATCTCTCCGGGCGCCGCGCGCTCGTCACCGGGGCCGGTCGCGGGATCGGCCGGGGTATCGCCCACCGCCTGGCCGCCGCCGGTTGCCACGTGGCGGTCAACGACATCGACCCCACCACCGCCGAGCGGACGGCGGCCGAGGTGGCCGCCCTGGGGCGGCGCTCGGCGGCGATCCCCGGGGACCTCGCTCGAGTCGCCGACGTCCACGACGTCTGCGACCGCGCGGCGGACGCGCTCGGTGGCGTCGACATCCTGGTCAACAACGCCGGCGTCTCCCTCTGCCGCGCGATCGTCGACTGCACGGAGGAGGACTGGGACCGCCATCTCGACGTCATGGCCAAGGCGACCTTCCTGACCATGCGCCGCCTGGCGCCGGCGATGATGGCGCGCGGCTGGGGACGCATCGTCAACCTCGGCTCCTACGTCGCCCAGATGAACAGCACGACCAGGTTCTTCGGCCCCTACTGTGCCGCCAAGTTCGCCATCGTGGGGCTGACGCAGGTCGCCGCCCAGGAGTTCGCCCCGTCGGTCACGGTGAACGCGGTCGGACCCGGCGACGTCGACACCGAGATGATGGCGCGCGAGTGGGAAGTCGAGGGCGAGCGGCGCGCGATGGACCCCGCGGCGGTCAAGGAAGAGTACCGCCGGCGCCTCCTGCTCGGCCGCTTCGAGCGCCCGGACGACATCGCCGGCGCCGTCCTCTTCCTCTGCTCGCCGTTGGGAGACCAGGTGACCGGCAGCCACCTCATCGTGAGCGGCGGGCTGCCGTTCCGGGCCGCCTAGGATGCGGACGAGATGAGCGCCGCTCCCCGGACTGACGAGAACGTCATCCCCGCCGAGGACGTCACCCGCTGGCACGCCGCCATCGCCGATGAGCTGCGCGCCGCCTTCGAGGCGGTCCTGCCGGTCGGGAAGTACACCATGGGCAGCCAACTGGCCGCCTTCGAGATGGAGTTCGCGGCCGCCTGCGGCACGCGCCACGCGATCGGCATCAGCAGCGGCACCGCGGCGCTCCACCTGGCGCTCCTCGCCCTCGACGTGGGGCCCGGCGACGAGGTGATCACCGTCCCCAACACCTACGTGGCGACCGCCTTCGCCGTCACCTACACGGGCGCCCTGCCGGTCTTCGTCGACGTCGACCCCGTCACCGCCAACATGGACCCGGCGCGGCTGGCGGCCGCGGTGACCGAGCGGACGAGGGCGATCCTGCCGGTCCACCTCTATGGCGCCGCCGCCGACGTCGAGGCGATCCGGACCGCCGCCCCGGGCATCGCGCTGCTCGAGGACGCGGCCCACGCCCACGGCGCGACGCTCCGCGGCCGACCGGTCGGCTCGCTCGGCGAGGCGGCGGCCTTCTCCTTCTACCCGACCAAGGTCCTCGGCGCCCTCGGCGACGGCGGAGCGCTCACCACCGGCGACGAGGCGCTGGCGGCGCGGCTGAGCGAGCTCCGCTACATGGGACAGCGCCGCGTCAAGCACGAGCATGAGACGCTCGGCTACCAGGAACGGCTCGACGAGCTGCAGGCCGCCTTCCTGCGCGTCAAGCTGCGCGACCTCGACGAGCAGCTGGTAGGTCGGCGGCGCGTCGCCCTGCGCTACGGGGAGTGGCTCGCCGGCACGCCGGTCGTCCCGCCGGCCCACGACCCGACGGGGCGCCACGCCTACTACATGTACACGGTGCTTGCGCCCGATCGCGAGGCGCTCGTGGCGCACCTGGAGCGCTCAGGGATCCGCACGCAGCTCATCTACCCGCGCCTCGTCCCCGACCAGGGCGCCTACCGCGACCACCCCTGGCGCGCCGCCGACGACCTCGCGGTCGCCCGCTCGCTCGTGCCCCGGCTCCTCTGCCTGCCGATGTTCGCCGAGCTGACCGATGCCGAGGTCGACCGGGTGGGACGGGCGATCCGCGACTTCTACGGCGTCGGCTGAGACGATGCGCCAGCGCCGGTGCCGCCCGTGGCGATGACGGTGCGCCTGGTCATCCTTGGCGGGTCGGGCGCCTCCACGCCGGAGCTGGCCGACGCGCTGCGCGCCTGGCCCGGCGGAGCCGGGCGCCGTCCGCCGCTCGAGATCGCGCTGGTCGGGCGCTCGGTCGAGCGGCTGGCCGTCGTGGCGGCCGAGTTCCGCCGGCGCGTCGGCGACGAGGGCCCGACGGTCGCGGTGGACGTGGCGACCGAACGGCGCGCCGCCCTGGAGGGCGCCGACGTGGTGCTCAACCAGGTCCGCGTCGGCGGGCTCGCGGCGCGCCACTTCGACGAGACGTTCCCCCGCGACTTCGGCCTACCCGGCGAGGAGACGATCGGCCCGGGGGGCTTCGCCAACGCGCTGCGCACGGTACCCGCGCTCCGCTCCACCTGGCAGGACGTGGCGGCGATCGCCTCTCGCGCCCTCGTCGTCAACCTGACCAACCCGTCGGGGATCGTCTCCGCTGCGGCGTCGCTCGAGTACGGCCTGCCGATCGTCTCGGTCTGCGACTCCCCGGTCACGCTCTGCGGGGCGATCGCGGCGCGCCTTGGCCGCGGCGCGGGCGAGGTCCATCGAGCGTACGCCGGGCTCAATCATGCCGGCTGGTGGGTGCCGGCCTCGGCCGAGGAGCTGGCCGCAACCGCCGACCTGGCGTCCGGCCAGGACGCCGGCGCGGTCGCCGCCGTCGCCGCGGTAGGCCTCCCGTACGCGCGCTACTACCTCCATCCCGATCGGGCGCTGGCGGCCCAGCTCGCCGCCGGTGAGACCCGCGCCCGGCAGCTCGAGCGGCTGCAGGCCGACCTGCTGACGGGCTACGCCGCCGGCGCCACCGACCTGCCGCGGCGAGCGGCCGCCTGGTACGGCGTCATCGTCGCCTTCCTCGACGCCTGGCTCCACGGGTCCGCCGAGCCGCTCCTGCTGGGGCTGCCCAACCAGGGCCGGCTTCAGGCGCTCCCCGACGAAGTCTACGCCGAGGGCCCGGTGACGCTTCCCGCGCCCGGACGCCTGGAGCCGCTGCCGATGCCCAGGCTGCCCCCGCTCGCGGCGACGCTCCTCACCCGGCACGCCGCCTTCGAGGCGCTGACGGTCGAGGCGCTCCGCGCCGGCTCCCCGCGCCTCGCCCTCGTCCGGGCGCTCCTCGCCAATCCCCTGGTGACGAGCCACGACCAGGCGGCCGGGCTCGTCGACGCGATCCAGGCTGGCTCGCCCTCGTGACCGGGCTCCCCGTGCCGGCGGCGCTCGCAGGGGCGGTCGACATCGGGGCCACCAAGACGC
>Ga0154433_1057_pt1 | contig 20754 bp, 15 predicted proteins | sample RifGroC2_FD_115937 | JGI IMG/M metagenome (GOLD analysis project Ga0154433, IMG submission 115937) | Chloroflexi bacterium GWC2_73_18 | reverse complement strand
GACGAAGGCGGTGACGATCGAACCGCGCACGGTCGGCCGGACGCGCTTCCTCGCGATCGACGTCGACGCCGCCCGGGTCGCCAGCCAGGCGGCGCTGGAGGAGCAACTCCGCAACGTGGCCGACCCGGACACGGTCCTCGACGGCCGCCTCACGGGCATCCGCCCCGATGCGCTCGACCTCGACCTCGAGGAGCTGGAGCGCGCGCTGGCACCGGCCTTCCTGCGCGTCCGGCTGCGCGACCGGGCGACCCCTGCGCTGCCGGAGGGCCCGTTGCCTCCGCCCGACACGATCCCCGGCGCCTTCATCCGCGATCTCGAGGCGCGCATCGAGGCGGCGACAGGGGCCGGCCGGACGGACGAAGCCGACGAGCTGCGCGACGCGCTCCGGCTGGGCCGGCTCCTCCTCGCCGGCCACGAGGTGACCCTGTGAGGATCACCCGCCTCCACCTGCGCGACCTGAAGCGGCACGTCGACCAGACGATCGAGCCGGCGCCGGGCCTCACCGTCATCCGCGGCCCCAACGAGGCCGGCAAGACGACGATCCAGCGCGCCCTCGAGCTCGCCCTCTACCGGCGCTGCACCGCGGCCGGCGCCGAGATCGAGGAGCTGCGGCGCTGGGGGGCCGGCGACGACGCCCGCCCGGTCGTCGAGATGGAGTTCGAGGACGACGGCCGGAACGGGCGGCTGGTCAAGAACTTCCGCGGCGCCAAGGGCACCGTCTCGCTGACGATCGGCGAGGAGACGACGACCGACCCGGCGCAGGCCGACACCTGGCTGGCCGAGCTGACCGGCATCCCCACCGTCGAGTTCTTCCGCTCGACCGCCAGCGTGCGTCACCACGAGGTCTTCCGGCTGGTTGGCGACGAGGGGAACCTGCGCGACCGCCTCCAGGCCTCGATCAGCGGGGCGGAGCGCGGCGTCTCGGTCGCCCGCAAGCGCCTCGACGGGGCCATCCGCGGGCTGAAGACGGCGGGACCCAAGAACCCCGGGCCGATCAAGCAGGCCGAGGACGAGAAGGCGCGTCTCGAGGTGGAGCTGCGGCGGGGCGAAGAGGCGCTCGGACGCCTCGAGCGCGACCGCGAGATCCACGTCTCGGCGCTCGTGCGGCACCAGGCGGCGGATGCGGCGGTGGCCGGCTCGAAGGAGCAGCTCCGCCAGGCGGAGCTGGCGATCAGGCTCACTGCCGAGCGGGCCGAGGCCGAGGCTCGCTACGCGAAGTACAGGGAGGCGTCGGAGATCCGCGCCCAGACGTCCGAGCTGGAGCGGACGCACCCGTCCAAGATCGCCCTGCCGGTGCTCCGCACCCAGGTCGGCAGGCTCCGCTCGCTCGAGCTGGAGATCACCGAGTACCGGGCCGACCTCGCCGCCGACGAGGAGATCCCGCTGCTCGAGCTGCCCGAGCCGCGCTGGAAGCCGATCGTGTACGCGGGGGTGCTGCTGTTCGTCATCGGCCTTGCCGTCTACGGCGCGCTCGCTTTCCAGCTGATCGGTCGGGTCATCGTCGGCGTGGCGCTGGAGCCGCTCGCCGGGCTCGTCGTCAGCCTGGTCGGGATCCTCGTGCTCCTCTACGCCTGGCGGCGGCGCGATTGGGGCAAGGACGTGCGCCGCCTCAACCAGATGCGCGAGAAGCAGATCGAGCGCCGGCTGCGCGGACGGAGCGAGGTCGAGCAGAAGCTGAAGGACGCCGAGCGCGTGCGCGACCGGCTCCTGGCCGAGATCGTGCAGTCGGACGTTCCCGCCGCCGAGGCACTCCTCGCCGCCGAGGAAGAGCACCTTCACAAGATCGCGCTGCTGCGCGCCCGCTACGAGCAGCTGATGCGCGACGACCCGCGCACGGACGTGGAGCGGGCACGTGACGAGGCGGCCGCCGAGGCCGAGCGGAAGGCCGCGGCGCTCGCCGGGATGGGCGAGATCGGCCGCGAGCCAGGGCGGGCGAAGGAGCGCTTCGAGGGCCGCCTGCGCACCGAGACCGACGAGCGCGACAGCGCCGTGCGGGGGGAGGCGGCCGCCGCGGCGCGGGTCGGGCAGAACGACGTCGATGCACTCGTCGTGGCGGCCGCCAGCGAGGCGCTCACCGAGGTGACCGAGCGGCTCGCCGCCCTGCAGCGGCGCCTGCGCGTCCAGGAGACCGTGCTGGCCGCGCTCGATGCGGCCGAGACCGCCACCATGAAGAAGGCGACGCGTTTCCTCGAGCAGCGGATGGGCCGCGACATCGAGCGGATCACCGGCGGGCGCTACCGGCGGATCCAGGTCGAGGACGACCTCGAGATGCGCGTCTGGTCGCCCGAGCGGGGGGACTGGGTCCCCGCCGCGCAGCTGAGCCAGGGGACGCTCGACCAGCTCTACCTGGCGGCCCGGGTCGAGCTGGTCCGACTCGTCACCAACGACCGGCGCCCGCCACTCCTGTTCGACGACCCGTTCGTCACCTACGACGACGCGCGCGCCGCCCATGCGGTCGAGCTGCTGAAGGGACTCACTGGCGACCATCAGATCCTCTACCTGACGACCTCGGAGCGCTACGACGCGGCGGCCGACCGGGTGATCGTCCTGCCCGCGCCGACCGCCGTCGACACGGAGAAGGCGGCCGCGGCTGGCTGAGCTGACGGGCGCCAGGCCGCCCATCGGTCGTGGCGGCCTCGTCTATCATGGCGACCACCGCGGCCGGCACGGTCTGGCGCACATGGGGGCTTGCCTCGTGAGGGGAGTCGATGCCTGATCCCGGGACCCTGGCAGCCGCCCTCGTCCTGGCGCTCGTCCCGTCGCTCCTCTACCTGATCGTCCTCAACTGGGTCGACCGCTACGAGAAGGAGCCGTGGACGATCCTCTTCGCCTGCCTGGCGCTCGGGGGCATCGCCGCGCCGGTGGTGGCGATCGCGGTGCTGGCGCCCTGGCGGGGGATCGGGCTCGACCCGCAGTTCGCGCCGGGCCCCGGCGGCGGCGCCGACCCGCTGGCCGCCCTCGTCCAGGAGCTGGCCAAGGGCGGCGCGCTGCTGCTGCTCGTGCGCACCGTGCGCGACGAGCTCGACGACGTCCTCGACGGGATCATCTACGGCGCCGCCATCGGCGCGGGCTTCGGGGCGGCGGAGACGTTCGCCTACGCCGCCGGTGGGACGCACGGGCTCTCCACCGAGACGCTCGCGGCGCTCCTCGTGGCCGGCCTCGACCACGCCTTCTACACCGCCGCCTTCGGCGCCGTCCTGGGCGCCGCCGTCCACCTGGCCGATCGGCGCTGGACGGCGGTCTACGCGGTCTACGGCCTCGCCACCGCCGTCCTCCTCCACGCGCTCCACGACGGGATACCGGTGATCCTGGGGCGCCTCCTCGGTCGGCCCGACGCCGCCCTGGGGATCGGCACGCGCCTCGTCGCCCAGGCGGTCAACTGGGTCGGCATCGTCGTCCTGGCGTTCGTCGTCGTCTGGGCCTGGCGGCGCGCCGCCCGCGTCCTCCGCTCCGAGCTGCGCGACGAGGTCGCGGGCGGGGTCGTGAGCGAGGCCGACTACGCCTCGATCACCTCCTGGCGCGCCCGGATCGCCCGCCAGCTCGCCGCGCTCCGGGAGGGCGGGCTCGCGCGTGCCATGGCCGTCCGCCGTCTCTACGCCACCGAGGGCGAGCTCGCCTTCGAGAAGTGGCGCGGGGTCGTCCGCCGTCAGCGTCGCCGCTCGCGCGACCGCTCCGACGAGCTGCGCGCGGAGGTGCTCCGCCTGCGCCGCTCGACGGAGGGTTCCGAGTGAGTGCCACCTTCGCGCGGCCGCGCCGCCTGGCCGCCCTGGCCGGCCTGCTGCTGGCGCTGGCGATCGTCGCCCCGGGCCCGTCGGCGGCGCAGGACCCGGAGGAGCCGCCCTCGCTCGGGCAGGCGATCCTCTACCACCTCACGTTCGCCGTCGACATCGCCGTCGAGGACGGCCTGCCGATCGGGCTGGGGAGCCGCTTCCCATCGGACCTGCCGTACATCGTCACCTTCCTCGGCTGGGATTACGCCCCGGCCGGGACGGAACTCCGCCTGCGGCTCTTCGAGGGCGATCGCCTCGTCCTCGACGAGGCCCGCGTGGTCGGCCACGAGAACGCCTCGGGCGTCATCTTCCTCTACGCCCCCGAGGGCGGCGTGCCCGACGGCACCTACACCGCGCAGCTCGACTACAACGGCGTCCCTGACGAGGCGGCGACCTTCGAGGTCGGCGGCGCCGAGTCGGGTCCGGGACCGCTCCCCGGCGAGACGCCCGCCCCGACCGGGACGCCCGCCCCGACCGAGACGCCCGCCCCGACCGAGACCCCGGGCGGGTCGCCGTCCCCGGGCGCGTCGCCCGGTCCGGCCTGCGAGACGCCGCCCTGCCCCGGCGACGAGCCGGCGCCGGGCACCGGCCCGATCCCCTACGCCGACCCGGCCGAGGTCCTCGTGGTGACCCGCGAGGCGGTGCTGCGCGAGAAGCTCGGGGCGCGGGCCGACGAGGTCCTGGCCGCCGCCGCCGAGACCGGCGACCTGCACGACCTCGACGCCGACGGCACCGCCCGCGACACGCCCGAGGCGGCGATCCCCGAGGTGCAGCGGCTCCTCCGGGCGGGCGACTACCGGTACCTCCTCATCGTCGGCAACGACGACACCGTCCCCTATGCTCGTGTCGAGAACCCGCTCGCGGAGGACGAGGTGGCCGACCTGGCGGGCTGGGAGCTCCCGGCCGACTGGCTCCCCTCCGACGATCCCTATGCCGACCTCGACGGCGACACCTGGGGCACCCCGGATCTCGCCGTGGCGCGGATCCCCTCGAGCGAGGACGCCGACCTCCTCCTCACCCAGCTCGGCGATGCCAACGTTCCCCCGGCAAGCGGCGCCTTTGCCCTGGTCAACGACAAGCGTCGCTCCCAGGCGACCGCCGTCCTCGAGGTGATCGACGACAGCCAGACGGTCGATCTCCACTTCGCGCCGCCGACCGGACCGGACGACCTGGCCGCCACGACCCAGGCGAGCGCCCGCTACACCTACGTCCTCCTGCACGGCATCGGCGTCACCACCGACGCATGGCTCGGCGACGTCGTGGCCTGGCACCCCTACGACCCCGAGAACATCGTGACCGGGGAGTGGCAGGTGGAGGTCGGGGCCCAGGTGAACGCCTTCACCATCGACAGCGCGGGGAGCAGTGGCGTGGTCGACGTCGGCGCCTGCTACGGGGCCTGGACGCTCGACACGGTCCAGGAGCCGCAGCACAAGACCGCCGACAACAACCTGGCCCTCCGCTTCCTCCGTTCCGGCACGCGTTCCTTCATCGCCGATACCCACCTCTCCTACAGCGTGGCGGTGACGCCGCAGGGCCCCTACATCGGGCGGACCGGCTTCGAGGTCCTCCTCTGGCAGGGGATCGGTGCGGGCCAGACGCCGATCGACGCCTTCCAGTCGGCCAAGCAGACGATCGCCGAGTGGATCGACATCGCCGTCTCGGAGGGCAACGTCGACGCCGCGCTCCTCAATATCAAGACGCTCCACGAGATGGTCTACCTGGGCCGGCCGTGAGGACCCGACGATGAGCCCGCGCATCACCGTCCTGGCGATCTGGACCGCTCTCCTGGCCGTCGGCTTCGCCGCGATCCTGGTGCTGGGGCGGCCGCTGCCGACGGCGAAGGAGGAGCTCGACGCCGCCTACCGCCCGCCCACGCCGGTCAGCGAGGCGGCGGCGGTCGAGAGCGCCGAGACGATCGTGCGCCTGGAGCACCCCACCTTCGTCGGCGCGCCGCGGACGGTCAACCGGCGCACCGACCTCGGCGTCGAGCGCTTCGTCATCGTCTACACGATCGCCGAGCAGAACACCGGCCTGCGCATCTCCGTCGGCGTCCAGGACGGCAGGGTCTCCGTCGCCACGTTCCCGTAAGGCCATGGCACGGCCGGACCGCTCCGAGCTGGCGGTCGCCAGCCTCCTGGGGGCACTGGGGCTGGCGGGGGCGCTCATCGCCTGGCGCGTGGGGGTGGCCGGGTCGGCCGCCTCCGACGCCACCGGCGACGTCCTCGACGCGACCCGCCTGCGCGGCGCCCAGGTGATGATCGGCGAGGGGTACATCACGCGCACGGGTGAGGCCTACCTCGACTACGAGCGGGCACGCCGGCGCGCCGATGCCCTCGCCGCGGCCGGCCTCCCGGAGGCGGCGCAGGCGTACCGCAAGGAAGCGGCCAGCCACTGGTTCCTCGTCCGCCCGGAGTATCTGGATCCGCAGGGCGAGTACGACCCCGACCGCCACCGTGACGCCTGGCTGGCCGACGCGGCCAGCCGCGAAGACCTCGAACCGACGCCGCACCTCGATCGCGCCGAGGCCGAGGAGCAGCGGATGGTCGATCTGCTGCGCGCCGGCCTCGTGGTCGCGCTCGGCCTGCCGTTCCTGACCGTGGCCCAGGTGACGCGCGGCCGACTCCGCCTCGGCACGGCGGCCGCCGGCGCCGCGCTCCTGGCGGCCGGCGTGTTGCTCGGGTTCGCGGTGTGGGCCTGATCCGCTCCGGCGGCCACCGCTTCGCGATGGTCGCCCGTCCGCGGTTGCGGGAGGGTGACCCGGGCAAGGCCGCCCTGGTCGTCGGCATGTCGCTCCTGACCGTCTTCGCCACCGCCGTCGGGGCGCTCCAGGTGGACGCCTCCGTGCAGGCGTCGCGGGCCCAGCGCGAGGCGGGCCGGCTGGGCCTGGAGGGGACCGCCCGCGACGTCACCGCGATCGTCCAGCTGGGCGCCGACTACGGCGCCTTCCGGCGCTGGTACGAGGAGCTGGAACGGCTCGCCTGGGTGAACGAGGCGCTGGCGGCCGACCCGGACCGGGCCGATCGCGCCCAACTCGAGGTGCTCGCCCGGGTCGACGCGAGCCTGGCCGACTGGATCCAGCAGCGGACAGACCTGTTGCAGGCGCCCTACTTCGACCCGGAGACCTACATCAGCGACTTCGCCGCCTACGAGGCCGAGCGGGTCACGGCGCCGGCGGTCCGCACCGAGGAGCAGCGGAGCGCCGAGACCGAGGTGGCGGTCGCGTGGGGCTCGCGGGCCCTCGGCTACGTGACCGTGCTGACGCTGATCGCCATCGCCCTCTTCTTCCTGGGCCTCGCCGCCACCATCGGCGCCTCGGTCCGGTTCCTCTTCGCCGCCGGTGGCGGCATCTTCGGGACGGTCGCCTTCGCCTGGGCCGCCTCGCTCGCCCTGGCGCCGGTCCACCGCGTCCCCACTGCGGCGATCGAGCAGGTCGTGCGGGCGCAGGTCGAGCTGGCGCAGGCGCCCGGCTTCGGCACCATGGAGCTCGACCAGACGGGCCGCGGCCGCTTCGCGGCCGCCATCGCGGCCGCGGACGCGGCGCTCGCGCTCGACCCGGAGTACGCCTCGGCCTACCGGTCGCGCGCCGCGGCCGAGCTCTCCTACGCCGACACGCTCGTCTTCTCGGAGGCGGGCCCGGGCGCCGAGACCGAGCGGCTCGTCGCCGGCGCGGTCGCCGACTACCGCCGCTTCGTGGAGCGGCGCGGCGACGACTACGCCTCGTGGTGGAACCTGGGCTGGGCGGAGTACCTGGCCGGCGACATGGCCGCCGCGATCGCCGACACCGACCGCGCCCTCGAGCTCACCCCCGACCAGTTCACGCTCTACCTCAACCGCGCCCTGGCGCGCCTGGCGGCCGGCGACCGCGCCGGCGCCGACGCCGATCTCGAGACGGCGCTCGAGGTCGCCGCCAAGACCTCGCTCGACTCGAACCAGCTCTTCTTCGACGTGTCGGACTTCGACATCGCCCGTCTCGCCGAGCAGCGGCCGGCCGAGGCCGGGGCATTGCGCGCCATGCTGCTCCGCCTGCGCGAGGCCCAGGTGGCGCTGCGGGTCGCGGGCTCCACGCACCCTCGCGAGGGGACCGGGAGGGTCGAGGGGCTCGCCATGGGCACCCTGGAGCTCTCCGAGGATGGCGCGCTCGCGCCGCTCGGCGAGGTCGCGGCGGGCGAGGCGGTGAGCGATCCGGCCGCCGTCGCCTTCCGGCTTCGCGTGAGCGCCGCCGCCGTGCCGGCCGGGACGACCCTCTCGGTGCGGGTCTGGCTCGACGGCCTGCCCCAGGCCGGCTACGCGCTCGACGTGGCGTGGCCGCAGGGCTCGCGCCAGATGGTGGTGGAGATCGCCTCGCCCTACGCGCTGGCCGGGTTCCCGCTCCAACCGGGCGCCTACGAGCTGGCCGTCTACCTCGACGGCGCCACGGGCGGCACCTTCGGCTGGAGCGTCGCCGCGCCCGAGTGATGCGCGGATCAGCCGGATGCCGGCGGCGTGGCCGGCCGGCCGTCCATTCGCCCGCCGACTGGAAGCGCCTCAAGGACGGGTTGGCGACGATCGTCCCTCGGGGGAGCTGACCGCTGCAAGGCAGGCGCGGTCGACGAGCCAGGTGGCGCCGCGGCGGCGGGCGACCTGGGCCGGCCAGCGGACGGGGTCGCGCTCGGGGCCGAGGGCGGCGGCGATCGCCGCCGACTTGGCGGGGCTGACCGCCAGGACGAGGAGCGCTGCGGCGTCGTCGAGGACGTCCGGGCGGAGGGTGAGGCGGGGCAGGTGCGGGCCGATGTGCGCCGGCGCGGGGACCGCAAGGACGAGCGGGGCGTCCCGCGCGAAGGCCGCGCTGCCGGGGAAGACGCTCAGGACGTGCCCGTCGGCGCCGATGCTGAGCAGCGCCACGTCGAAGGCCGGCCGGCCGCCCGGGCCGGTCGGCAGCGCCCCGCGCAGCTCGGCGGCGTAGGCGTCGGCGACCCACGCGGCGTCGTGCCCCTCGGCCAGCGCCGCGTCGATGGGGAAGGGGTGGACGTTGCCGGTCGGGAGGCCGAGGCCGGTCGGGTCGCCGGCATCGCCGCTTCCGCCGGCGAAGAGGGTGGTCCGGGCCAGGAAGACCGACGACTCGGGGTGTTCGCTCCCCACGAAGCGGTCGTCGCCCCACCAGAGGTGGACCGCCGGCCAGGGGACCGCCTCGCGGATCGGGGGCGTGGCCAGGCACCGGTAGAGGGCGCCGACGGTCGCCCCGCCGGTGAGGGCGATATCGGCGCGACCGCGCCGCTCGACCGCCGCCCGGAGCGCCTCGGCGACGCGCCGGGCGCCCTCCGCCGCCACCGCCTCGGCGTCGTCGAGCAGGACCAGGTCCGGCTCCTCGGGCCGGCCCGGGAGGGCGAGCGGGTCGCTCATCCGCCGGCCAGCGCCGCGGCGACCGGTAACGCCTCCTCGAAGGGCACGTCGCGCCCGACCGCCTCCAGTGAGCGGGCCAGGTAGATCGCGTCCATGAAGCGCTCCAGCCGCCCGGCCGCGCGGACGACCGGCACCCCGCCCCGCGTCGCCGCCAGCGCCAGGTCGTCGCCCGCGCGCGTGACCGTGACGGCCAGGTGCTCGCGCCCGCGGCCGAGCTCCAGCTCCACCCCGAGGAGCGAGCCCGGCGTTCGCAGGGTGGGGCCGCCGCCCGGGTCGCGCGGCTCGATCTCCAGCTCGACGCGTCCGCCCTCCCGGCGGAACGCCGCCACCAGCCTCTCGCCGCCGCGCCGCGGCGCCAGCGGGCGCTCTATCCGCCAGCCGAGACGGCTCGCCAGCCAGCCGGCCAGGAGCGCGGCCTTGGGGAGGCGCACGACCGAGCCCGGGCGGCCGACGACGATCCGCAGCCGGCGCGCCCCCGGCAGGAAGCCGGCCGCCCCCGGCCGGTCGAAGCAGCCGGCGATCAGCTCGCGCCAGGGGTCCAGGCGCATCCAGCCGATGTCGCTGATCGCCCGGCCGCTGGCGGCCTCCCCGGCCAGGGCGACCAGGCGCTCGCGGCCGTCGTCGCGGAAGAGCCCCGAGTCGACCAGCAGCCGGTCGGCCATCTCCGCCAGCTCGCCGAACGGGCGGCTCCCGATCGGCGGGTCGTCCGTCCACCAGGCGAGGACCGGCAGGTCGTGCACGAGGAGCGGGGCGGCGACCGCCGCCGGGTGCCGGGTCGCCTCGCCGCCGAGGCGCAGGAGCACGTGTTCGACACACGCCTCGCGCGCCGCGCCCGGCGCCAGGTGGCAGCGCACCGAGGCGCGCGCGTCGATCGCGGCCGGCCCGTCCGGGTCGCCGAAGCCGACGACGATCGCCCGCGACGGGTGGCGCGCGGCGAGCCGGGCGACGGCCGTGAGCGCCCGCTCGGCCGTCTCGGGGCGCTGGGCCACCACGACGAGGGTGAGGACGCGCGTCCGGGTGCGGAGGACGACTGATCCGTCCGCCTCCTCCGCCGGCGGTCCCGCCGCGGCGGCCGCCCAGGCGCGCGCCAGCGCCGTCTCGACCCCGGCGACCGAATCGGCCCGCTCGGTCCAGTGGTGCGCCTCGGAGACGCTGGGCCCATGGCCGTGCGGGGCGAGCGGCGCGACCATCGTGTCCGCGACCCCTACGGGCGCCGCCAGCGGCGGCCGTCCCGCTCGAGCAGGCGATCGGCCGCCGCCGGCCCCCAGCTGCCGGCCTCGTACGGCTCCGGCCCGCCACCGCCCGTGGCGCCCCGCGCGGCCCAGCGCTCGTTGATCGGTGTCACGATCCGCCAGGCCGCCTCGACCTCGTCGGCGCGGGTGAAGAGCGAGGCGTCGCCGAGCATGGCGTCGAGGAGGAGTGTCTCGTACGCCTCCGGCGTCTCGACGGTGAACGACGAGCCGTAGAGGAAGTCCATGTTGACCGAGCGGACGTCGAGCCCCAGGCCGGGCACCTTGGCGGCGAAGCGGAGCAGGATCCCCTCGTCGGGCTGGATCCGCATCGCCAGCAGGTTCGGCTCCGGCTCGGCGCCCGCGCTGCGAAAGAGCATCATGGGCGGGCGGTTGAACTGGACGGCGATCTCGGTGGCGCGCCGCGGCAGGCGCTTGCCGGTGCGCAGGAAGAAGGGGACGCCGGCCCAGCGCCAGCTCTGCACCCCGACGCGGAGGGCGACGTAGGTCTCGGTGGCCGAGTCGGGCGCCACCGCCTCCTCCTCGCGGTAGCCCTTCACCGCCTCACCCGCGACCCAGCCCGGCCCGTACTGGCCGCGCACCACGTCGCGGTCGAGCCGCTCCGGCGTCCACTCCTCGACGGCGTGCAGGACGCGCACCTTCTCGTCGCGCAGCTCGTCCGCCTCGAAGGCGATCGGCGGCTCCATGGCGACCAGGCTGAGGAGCTGGAGGAGGTGGTTCTGCAGGATGTCCCGCGTCGCCCCCGCCTCCTCGTAGAAGGCGCCGCGGGTGCCGATGCCGGCGTCCTCGGCGACGGTGATCTGCACGTGAGCCACGTAGCGGCGGTTCCAGATCGGCTCGAAGATCCCGTTGCCGAAGCGGAAGACGAGGAGATTGCGGACCGTCTCCTTGCCCAGGTAGTGGTCGATACGGAAGATCTGCCGCTCGGCGAAGACGCGCGTCAGCTCACGGTTGAGGGCGGCCGCGGAGTCGAGGTCGCGGCCGAACGGCTTCTCCACCACGATCCGGCTCCAGCCACGGGCGCGGCTCTCGCGGTCGAGGCCGACGCGCCCGAGCCCGGCCACGATCTCGGTGTAGGCCGATGGCGGGGTGGCCAGGTAGAAGAGCCGGTTGCCGCGCGTGCCGCGCTCGCCGGCGATCCGCTCGAGCCGCTCGGCCAGGCGCTCGTACCCGGCCGGGTCGGCGAAGTCCATGCGCTCGTAGCCGATCGCGCCGGCGAAGTCGTCCCAGGCCGCCGCCTCCGGCGGGATCCGGCTGTTCCGCTCGGTGGCGGCCCGCATCTCCTCGCGGAAGGCGGCATCGTCCCAGGGGCGCCGGGCGACGCCGAGGATCGCCGTCTCGCGGGGCGAGCGTCGCCGGCTCGGGGACCTTCTCGAGGCGAAGCCCCTCGCGGAGCGGGTTCGTCTCGGCGGCGCGGAGCGGGGCCGATCCGCTCACTCGGTCCTGATGGCGTGGCCGCCGAACTGCTCGCGGAGCGCCGCCACCGCCTTCGCCGCGAAGCTCTCTTCCTGGCGCGAGCGGAAACGGGCCAGCAGCGAGAGGGTGATGATCGGCGCCGGCACGTCGAGGGCCATCGCCTCCTCCACCGTCCAGCGCCCCTCGCCCGAGTCGGCGACCCAGTCCTTCACGTCGGCCAGCTCGTTGCCGTGCGCCTCGAAGGCGCGGCCCATCAGCTCGAGCAACCACGAGCGGATCACCGTGCCGTGCATCCAGGCCTCCGCGATGGCCCCGAGGTCGAGGCCGTACTCCGAGGCGTGGAGGATCTCGAAGCCCTCCCCGTAGGCCTGCAGCAGCCCGTACTCGATCCCGTTGTGGACCATCTTGACGTAGTGGCCGGCACCGCTGGCGCCGCAGTGGACGAAGCCGCCGGGCGGCGCCAGCGTCTCGAGGATCGGGCGGAGCGCCTCGACCGCGTCGCGGTCGCCGCCGACCATCAGCCCGTAGCCGTTCTCCAGCCCCCAGACCCCGCCCGAGACGCCCGCGTCGACGAAGCGGAGCCCGTGCCCGGCGAGCATGCCATGGCGCCGCTGCGAGTCGTGGAAGTCGGCGTTGCCGCCGTCGACGACCGTGTCGCCCGGCGCGAGGACGCCGGCCAGCTCGCCGAGCATCGTCTCGGTCGGCTCCCCGGCCGGGAGCATCGAGATGACGGCGCGGGGGGCCGGCAGGAGGTCGCCCAGCTCCTCGAGCGAGAAGGCCGGGACGGGGCCCTCGGCCGCCAGTTCGCGCGTCTTCTCGGCGGTCCGGTTGAAAACGACGACGCGGTGGCCGCCCCGGTGGAGCCGGCGCGCCATGTTGGCGCCCATCCGGCCGAGGCCGATGATCCCGACGTCCACGCTGCTCGCCTCCTTCCCGCACCGGCGCCCGGCTCAGCCGCGCGCGAGCGCCTCCGCCAGCGCCGACTCGAGCGCCGCCAGCCCGGCGTCCGGGTCGGCCCCGAGGTGGATGCGCAGGATCGGCCGCTCGTGCGCCTCGAGCGCCTGGAAGTCGCCCTCCGCCTGGGCGTCGATCAGCGTCTCGAAGCCGTACGGCCGGCCCGGGATCTCCAGTGGCTCGCGCCCGTCGGCGAGGAGCTGGAGGAAGCAGCCCGAGGGCGTGCCGCCCTTGAAGAGCTGGCCGGTGGAGTGGAGGTAACGCGGCCCGTAGCCGACGACCACCGGCCGCCGGGTCGCGTCGCGGAGCGCGAGGCGGATCCGCCGGAGCGCCGCGTCGCGCGCCTCGCTCGCGGCGATGAAGGCGCCGATCGCGAGGTAGCCGTTCTCCGGCACGCGGTCGAGGTGGCGGCGCAGTTCGCCGGGGACGGTGCCCGGGCCGGCCGCCAGCCGGAGCGGCGCGTCGCCGACCAGGCGGAGCGGCGGCGCCTGGGCGATGATCGCGTTCGGCGTCTCGGCGAAGACGTCGACGCGGCCGGCCGTGTCCGGCTCTGGGAGCCGGGCGAGGACCGCCTCGGTCATCCGCTTCGCCCCGTCGACGTCCGGCTCGTCGAAGGGATTGACGCCGAGGACCGCGCCGGCGACGGCGGTGGCGAACTCCCAGCGGAAGAACTCGCCGCCCAGGCCGCCCAGGTCGTCCATCGTGAGGCCGATCACCGGGTGCCCGGCGACGGCCAGCTCGGCCAGCAGCGCGTCGGTCCGGTGCATCCAGGCGAGGTCGTCGGCGAGGCCGATCCGCACGAAGACGCGGTCGGGGCCGTAGGCCTCCGGCGGCCCGGGCGGCTCGCCGTCGATCGGCACGATCCCCGTCCCGGCCTTGCCCGTGCTCTCCGCCACCAGCTGCTCGATCCAGGCGCCGAGCGCGTCGATCCGCGGGTCGATCAGGAGCGTCAGCTTGTCGCGGCCGGCGCGGGCCAGCGTCCCGAGGGCGAGCCCCAGGGCGAGGCCGGGGTTCCGCCCCGGCTCCGCGGCGTGGCAGCGCTCGGCCAGCGCCACCGCCGAGCCGAGGAGACCGTGGAGGTCCACGCCGAGCAGCGCCGCCGGCACGAGCCCCATGTAGGTGAGGGCGCTGTAGCGGCCGCCGACGTCGGGCGGGTTGAGGAAGACCTCCCGGAAGGCGTCGGCGTGGGGGATCGCCTCCACGCTCCGACCGGGATCGGTGATCGCCACGAAGTGCTCGGCGAGCCAGCGCTCCGGCCCCGGCGTGGCCACCTCGCGGAGGCGCTCCAGGACCCCCTCGTGCCGGGCGCCGATGTCCATCGCCGCGACCCGCCAGAAGTAGCCCAGGAAGGCGAGCGTCTCGCTCGTCGTCCCCGACTTGGTGGCGACCAGGTAGAGCGTATCCTCGGGCGGGTTCGCCCCGTCCACCGCCAGCACGGCGGCCGGATCGGTCGAGTCGAGGACGGTGACCGGGATCCCGCCGCCCGCCGTGCCGAAGACGGCGGCCCAGAGGTGAGGCGCCAGGGAGCTGCCACCCATGCCGGCCAGGACGGCGCCGCGGAACCCCGCGCGGGCCGTCGCCGCGAAGGCCTCGAGGACCTCGATCCGGTCGAGGAACGTCTCGGGCGCCAGGAGCCAGCCGAGGCGGGCCGCGCACGTCGCCTGGACGCCCGGGTCCGGTGACCAGAGCGAGGCGTCGCGCTCCCAGATCCGCGCCGCCCAGCGCTCGGCGATCGCCCGCCGCGCGGCGGCCTCGTACGCCTCGCCGAGTGGCGCGTCGGGATCGACCAGGAACGGCGCGAGGTCGCGGTTCACCGGGGTACCTCCAGGTCCAGCTCGGCAGCCTCGATGGCGGCGATCTTGGCCAGGCGACGGCGGTGGCGCTCCTCGCCGGAGAAGCGCGACGCCAGAAAGGTGCGCGCCACCTCGGCGGCCAGCTCGACGCCGATCACCCGTGCGCCCAGGCAGAGGACGTTGAGGTCGTCGTGCTCGACACCCTGGCGGGCCGAGTAGGTGTCGTGGGCGACGGCGGCGCGGACGCCGCGCAGCTTGCTCGCCGCCACCGAGGCGCCGATGCCCGAGCCGCAGACGACGATCGCGCGCTCGACGAGGCCGTCGCGGACCGCATCGCCGGCCGCCCGCGCGACGTCGGGGTAGTCGTCAGCCGGATCGCCTCCGTCGCCGCCCAGGTCGATCATCTCGTGGCCGGCGGCCGCGAGGCGCCCGAGCAGCTCGGCCTTGAGGGCGGCGCCGCCGTGGTCGGCTGCCAGCGCCACGCGCATGCTAGTCCGCCTCGCCGCTGTGCTCGAGCCCGGGCGGCGGGCTGACGACCCCGCGGATCGTGCCGTCGAGGACGCCGCGCGCCACCGCCGCCACGTTCGCGGCGGTGAAGCCGAAGCGATCCAGGATCGTGCCGCCCGGCGCGGAGGCGCCGAAGCGGTCGATCGCGATCATCGCTCCCGCCGGCCCGACGAAGCGGTCCCAGCCGAGGGAAACGGCCGCCTCCACGCTGACGCGGGCGGTGACGTCGGGCGGCAGGACGGCCGCGCGATGGTCGGGCGGCTGCTCGAGGAAGCGCTCCCAACAGGGGAGCGAGACGAGGCGCGTGGCGACCCCGTCAGCCGCCAGGAGCTCACGCGCCGCGAGGGCGACCGCCAGCTCCGAGCCGGTCGCCATCAGGATCAGGTCGGGCGCCGTCGGGTGACCGTCCGGGTCGGTCGCCTCGGCCAGGACGTAGGCGCCGCGCGCCACCCCCTCGGCCGCCAGCTCGGCGGTGCCGGGCAGGACCGCCAGCTTCTGGCGCGTCAGGGCGAGCGCCACCGGGCCGTCGCGCCGCTCGACGGCGAGGCGCCAGGCGGCGACCGTCTCGTTGGCGTCGCCGGGGCGGACGACCCAGAGGCCCGGGATCGTCCGCAGGGCGGCGACGTGCTCGACCGGCTGGTGGGTCGGGCCGTCCTCGCCCAGGCCGACCGAGTCGTGCGTCCAGACGTAGACGACGTGGAGCCCGCTCATCGCCGCCAGGCGGACCGAGGGGCGCATGTAGTCGCTGAAGGTGAGGAAGGTGCCGGCGTAGGGGAGGAAGCCGCCGTGGAGCGCGATCCCGTTGACGATCCCGCCCATGGCGTGCTCGCGGACGCCGAAGCGGAGGTTCCGGCCGCGCACCCCGGCCGAGAAGTCGGGTTCGCCCTTGATGTCGGTCAGGTTCGACTCCGACAGGTCCGCGGCGCCGCCGAGGAGCTCGGGGAGGGCGGGCGCGAGCGCGTTGATCGTCCGCTGTGACGCCTGGCGGGTGGCGACGTCCTCGCCCATGGCGTAGACGGGGAGCCACTCCTGCCAGCCGTCCGGGAGGCGGCGGTCGAGGCGTCGGGCCAGCTCGGCCGCCTCGCGCGGATACTCGGCCGCGTAGCGGGCCAGGCGCGCCGCGTGCTCGGCGACGAGCCGCTCGCCGCGCGGCACCGCCTCGCGGAAGTGGGCGAGCGCGTCCTCGGGGACGTAGAAGGAGCGATCGTGGTCCCAGCCGTAGGCCTCCTTGGTGAGGCGGACCTCCTCGGTCCCCAGCGCCTTGCCGTGGGATTCCGAGGAGCCCGCCCGGTTCGGCGACCCATAGCCGATCACCGTCCGCACCGCGATCAGGGCCGGCCGCGGGTCGGCCAGGCCACGCTCGATCGCCGCCTCGATCGTCGCCGTCTCGTTGCCGTCGGCGACGCGCTCGGTGTACCAGTCGTAGGCGGCGAAGCGAGCCAGGACATCCTCGCTCCAGGCCATCGCCGTCGGCCCGTCGAGCTGGACCTGGTTGTCGTCGTAGAGGAAGAGGAGCCGTCCCAGGCGAAGGTGGCCGGCCAGGCTCGCCGCCTCCGAGGCGATCCCCTCCTGGAGGTCGCCGTCGGAGCAGAGGCCGAAGACGCGGTGGTCGACGACCCGGTGGCCGGGCCGCTCGAACTCGGCCGCCAGGCGCGCCTCGGCGATCGCCATCCCCACGGCGTTGGCGAAGCCCTGCCCGAGCGGGCCGGTCGTCGCCTCGACTCCCGGCGTCAGGCCGCGCTCCGGGTGGCCGGGGGTCCGTGAGCCCCACTGGCGGAAGCGCTCCAGCTCCCCGAGCGACAGGTCGTAGCCGGCCAGGTGGAGGAGGGCGTAGAGGAGCGCCGAGGCGTGCCCGGCGGAAAGGACGAAGCGGTCGCGGTCGGGCCAGTCGGGGTGGGTGGGGGCATGGCGCAGGAAGCGCGTCCAGAGGACGTAGGCCATCGGGGCCGCGCCCATCGGGGCGCCGGGGTGGCCCGAGTTCGCCTTCTGCACGGCGTCGATGGCGAGGGTGCGGATCGTGTCGATCGCGAGCCGGTCGAGGCGTTCGGCGGCGAGGGTCACGGGCGGGCGCTCCTGCAGCAGGGTGCGATGGTGGTCGCGTGCCGGGACGCCGCCTATGATAGTCGGCGACTGAGGCCGACCCGGCCCGATCCGAGCGTGGAGGGAGCCCGTGGACACGTCGCCCGCCCGCCGCCGCCGGCCCTGGCGCCTCGCCTTCCTGGGCGATCTCGCCCTCGACGTCGTGATCGTGCCCGCCTCGCCTCTCGCCCGCGGCACCGACGTGCCGGGCACGGTCTCCTTTCGCATCGGCGGCTCGGCCGCCACCGCGGCGCGCTGGGCGGCGCGCCTGGGGGCCCGGGCGGCGTTCGTGGGGGCGGTCGGGCGGGACGCCTGGGGCCGGCGCCTGGTGGCGACGCTGCGCGCCGACCGCGTCGTTCCGCGCGTGGCGCGCGTCGCCGGCAGCTCGATGCGGATCGGGGTGATCGTGGAACCGGGCGGGGAACGCTCGTTCGTGGCCTGGCGCGCCGCCGCTGACGGGCTCTCGCCGGCGGCGCTCCGGCCGGCCTGGTTCGCCGTCGATCTCCTCCACCTGCCGGCCTATTCGCTCGTCAACGAGCCGCTGGCGCAGGCGGCCGCCCGGGCGGTCGCCCTGTCGCGCGAGCACGGGGCGCTCCTCTCGGTCGACCTCGCCTCGCGCGGGCCGCTCCTCTCCCACGGCCGGCGCGAGGCGTGGCGGCGGATCGCCCGGGCCGACCCGGACCTCCTGCTGGGCAACGCCGACGAGGTCGCCGCCATGACCGGGGCGCGCGGCCCGCGGGCGCTCCTCGAGCTGGCGCCGGTCCTCGTCGTCAAGCGCGGCTCGGAGGGCTGCGCCGTCTGGGCGCGCATGCCCGGCCGCGGGGCCGATCCGCTCTCGCTCGAGGTCCTCTCCGCGCCGATCGCGACCGGCGACACGACCGGCGCCGGCGACGCCTTCGACGCGGGCTTCATCCTCGCCTGGCTCGATGCGCGCGCCGCCGGGATGGCGCTCTCCGTCGCGCTGCGCCGGGCAGCCCTGGCCGGCAACCGCGCCGCCGCGCGCCACCTCCTCGGCCCGCGCCGCGAGATTGTCTCCTAGGGGGAGGCGGATACCGACGTGGCCTGGCTCGTCCCCAGCTGGCGTTCGAGGTAGCGGTCGAACCAGTCGAGGATCCGGGTCATCCGGTCGATCCGCCGGTCGGGCCGGCCGGTCGCCTGGTAGACGTGGTACTCGCCGGGGTAGAGGACGTACTCCACGGTCCGCCCGAGCGCCCGAAGCGCGAGGAAGAACTGCTCGTTGTCCTGCGGTGGGCAGCGCAGGTCCGCCTCACCCTGGAGCATCAGTAGCGGCGTCCGCACGTTCGCCACGTGGCGGAGCGGTGACTGGCGCCAGAGCCGCTCGACACCGGCCTCGTCGAACGGTTCGCCCAGCCCGGCGCGCCGGTTGTAGTCGGGGCCCGAGTCGCTGTTGGCCCAGACGGCGACCTGGTTGGTGACGCCGCTCTCGCTCACCGCCGCGGCGAAACGGTCACTGGTGCCGACGAGCCAGTTGACCAGGAAGCCGCCGTAGGAGAGCCCCAGCGCACCGAGCCGCGCCGGGTCGGCCAGCCCGGCCGCCACCAGCCGGTCGAGGACGGCGTGGACGTCGTCGGCGTCGACCTCGCCCCAGTGGCCCAGGTGGGGGCGGATCCAGCCGGCGCCGTACCCGGCCGAGCCGCGGATGTTGGGGAGCGCCACGCGGTAGCCGCGCGCCACCAGCAGCTGCACCTCGAGCGAGGGCGCCGGCGCCCAGGCGCCGAGCGGGCCGCCGTGGATGTCCACGACCGTCGGCAGTGGCGCGTCTCCAGCGCCCGTCGGCGAGGCGAGCCAGGTTTCGATCGGGCCGCCCGGGCCGGCGATCCAGAGGTTCCGCAACTCGGGCTGGCGGACGCGACGCTGCCAGGCCGAGCCGGAGCGCGTCTGCGTCCGGTAGCGCCCGCCCTCCACGACCATCAGCTCCATGGCTCGTCCGCGGAGCGTGCCGCAGACGGTCACGGGCCCGCCGGCCGAGGCGGCGAGCGTCCAGCAGGCGGCGTCCTGCGCGGGGTCGGCAAGCGGGGCTGCCTGGCCGATCGGTCGCCCCGTCGCCGGGTCGAGCGGGAAGCGCCAGGGATCGCAGCGGCCGCCGCGCGAGACGAGCGCGACGAGCGCCGTCCTGCCGTCCCGGTCGACCGTCCAGAACGGTCCCGGCCGCGACGGCCGGTCCCACCCGAGCAGGTCGCTGTCGACCCAGGCGCCGACCGGCAGGTCGAGATCGGGCGCCAGCGGCCGGGGCCGCGCCGACCCACCCGTTTCCGGCGAGGCGGCCGGACCCTCGGCGGGGGCCAGGAAGAGGCCGGGCGCCGCCCAGTCGGGCGCGCCCTCGACGTCGACGCCGGTGAGGACGAGCCAGCGGCCGTCCGGTGAGGCGCTCACCCGGTCGACCAGCCCGCGCAGGGCGGCGACCTCGACCGGGCGGACGGCAGCCTCGGCTGCATCCGCCGCCGACCCGTCGGCGGATACTCGATAGACGCGCGGTCGCGGGTAGAGGTCGGCCAGGTCGTGGATCGCCGCGGTGAAGACGAGCGATCGGCCGTCGGCATCCCAGTCGAACGACTCGACCGAGAATTCGCCGGCGGTGACCTGGACCGCCGGCGCGGCCGGCGCTTCCCGCGCCTCCGGACGGAACGGCTGGACGAAGAGATGACGCCAGAAGTCGATCTTGCCGGTCTCGTCCCACCGCCAGCCGCCCCGGTCGATCACGCGCGCCAGTGGCTCCTGCCCCGCGCGGCGCTGCCCGACCATGAAGCGCGGCGGATCCGCGGGCCCCAGGATGGCGATGGCGCTCCCGTCCGGCGACCAGGCGAAGCCGTCGACGTCGTGCGGCTGGCGGGTGAGCCGCCGCGGCTCGCCTCCCTCGACCGGGACGACGAAGACCTGCACGCGTCGAGGGTCGTGCCCGGCCGCGCCGGCGGCGCGGTCTGCCCCGTCGCCGTCCGGCCGAGCGCTGCGGAAGGCGACCCAGCGCCCGTCGGGCGAGAAGCGGGGCTCGCGATCGCGGTGCGGGCCGCCGGTGAGCCGGCGTATCGGACCCCCATCGAGCGGCACCAGCCAGAGGTGGCAGACGTACCCGTTGCGGGCCACGTGGCGGCGGACGACGACCGCCAGGCGGCCGTCGGACGAGAGGTCGTGCTCCTCGACGACGACCTGGCGGCGGATCACTTCCGGGGTCATGGGCGGTCGAAGGCGGCCGCGTCGGCGCGGCACGACAGTCGCTGCGTTCATGACCGGGACGCTAGCAGACCGGACGGCGTTGGTGCGGGCCGATCGCTCGCGGGGCGACCGTGGCGCGAGCGCGCGACGAGGGCCCACGACGCACCGGCGCTGCCGCTGCGGCCTGCCACCGTGTGTGCTGGGGTGGCCGCCAGGGCGGTCTACCACCCGTGGTGGCGAGATCGCCTCCCGCCACGCGTGGGTCGGCGGGCGAACCCGCGGTGGGCGCCACTTCGCCAGCGTGGGGAGCGCCGTTCTTGCCACTGGTGGTGGCACGGCCCGCGCCCGGCCGCGGCCGCCCGGCCCGGCGCCGGCCGATCGGCCGCTCGGCCTGGCGGATGGGGCTCACCCATGCGGGGGACTCCCGCACGCACG
>Ga0154433_1042_pt2 | contig 20776 bp, 20 predicted proteins | sample RifGroC2_FD_115937 | JGI IMG/M metagenome (GOLD analysis project Ga0154433, IMG submission 115937) | Chloroflexi bacterium GWC2_73_18 | reverse complement strand
GGATCGTAGTGGCCGATCGTGTCGATCGGCCGACCGTCGCGGGCGCCGCGGCTGTCAGCGACGACGAGCCGGTAGGTCGGCTGCCGGGTGGCACCGACGCGGGTGAGACGGATCCTGACTGCCATGGTGCGGTTCGAAACCTCCTGTGCGGCCGGGCCGCGACTACTTGACGAGGACGAAGAAACGGGCGTGGGCCTTGGCCGGGTCACCGCCGCCGCTCGCCGCGAAGCCGAACGCGGAGACCGGTTCGAGGTAGGCGGCGACGTCGTCCGGGATCTGGGCGCCGCTCGCCCTGATGAAGCCGATGAGGCCCTGGATGTCGACGAAGATCGCCCCGCTGTTCTCGGCGCCGACGCGTGCCAGCACGGCCTTGTAGCTCTCCTGGGCAGCCAGCGCGTCGGCCCCGTTCTGCACGTCGACGACGGCGTGCGCGAAGCCCGTGTCCAGGCTGACGATGAGGAGCCCGCCGCTCACGCCGTAGGTGGGGGTGACCGCCGGCAGCCCCTCCATGCCGATGGCTGACAGGTCGATCTGGTGGAGCGTCACGCCCCTGTATTCCTCGGTCTTCACCCCTCCAACGCCGCCCATGGCGAGGAGGGCATCGATCTGGGCGATCAGCCGCTCGGCGGCCGCCGCGTCGGTCACCTCCACGAGGAGACCGCCGTCCGGGTTCACGAGGAGACCGCCGTCCGGGTTCGTGCCGTGCGGCGCCACGACGAGCGCGGCGTCGCCGAAGAGGCCGAGGAGCCCATCCATACTGGTCCCCATCAGGCCCAGTCCCTGCTCGATCTGCTTCAGGCTCTCCTCGAGCTCGGGTTGGCTCTCCTTCGCCGCCTGGATGGCGTACCGCAGGGCGGGCCCCAGGTCGTGGATGTCGAGACTGAGCAGCGCGCCGGCCGGGATCGCCTTGTCGAGCCGGCTGGCGCGGTCCTTCCCGAGCTCGGCCGGCGGGCTGGGAATCGGCAGCGGCGAGCCGCTCGCCGTGACCTCGAGGGTGCCGACGCTCGAGAAGTCGAGGAGCACGCCGTCGTCCTCGGCCCGCAGGTAGCCGATGAGGGCTCCCTCGCCGCTGATCTCGAAGGGCGGGAGCGCGCTGGCGTTCGGCTGGCTCTTCGCCTGCTCCAGCGCCGCGGCGAGGAAGCGCCCGGTGTCGACGTAGAGGGTGCCCATCCGATCGGCCGGCACCCTCGCCAGGGCGTCCTTGAAGAGCTTCGTCTCGGCAAGCGACGCCGCCGTGCCGGCGGCGGCCTCCCGCACGTCGATGATCTGCTTCGCGAGGGCGACGTCGCTGGCCGCCACGAGCTGGCCGTCCAGGATGGCCGCCGCCACGGTGCGTCCCTCCCGGGTCGGGACCGTGGTGATCAGGACGTCGCGGTAGGTCTCCGTGGCGACCTCGCGGCCCTCGGCGCGGGCCTTCTCGGCGCGGTCCGCGATCAGCTGGCGCAGCCTGGCGTCGTCGATGCTGGCGACGAGGAACGCGACCTGCACCGCCTGCGGGTCGCTCCCCCCCGGCCAGCGCGCCGCGAGCGCGGCCGTCGATCCGAGCCACGGCTTGACGTCGTTCAGGTAGTCGACGTTCGCCTGGCGCAGCAAGCGATCGAGTGTCTCGTCGATCTTCTGCTCGAGCTTCGACTGGTCCTCGAAGCCGGGGAACCTCTTGAGCAGGGCGAGCAGCTTGTCGTGCTGGTCCCCGGTCGGCTCTGCCGTCACCTGGACGTAGAGGAGGGTGTCAGCCGGCAGGAAGGCTGCCGCGGCCGGCTTCTGTCCCGCTGCCTGCAGAGCCAGGTAGCCCCCCACCGCCACCCCCGCGACGGCCACGGTGAGGAAGGCGGCGATCGCCCAGCGCAGGACGCCGCGACCGGCGCGCGGCGCGAGCGCCTGCGGAGGAGGGATCACCGGCTCGCTCGGGGCGGAGACCGGTTCGGACGGGGCGACGGCCGAATCACCGGCCGGGACGTCCGGTTCGGTCGAGGCCGGCTCGGCCGGGACGGCCTCGGCCGTGGGCTCGAGCGGCACCTCGCGGTCGAACGGCTCGCTCATCGACGTGCTCCTCCCTGGCGGCCGAAGGGAACGGCGCCGCGACCCCCACTCCCCCCGAATCGCCGCATCAGCTTCTGCATCTCCCCGAACTGTTTCACCAGGCGATTGACGTCGGTAAGCGTCGTCCCGGAGCCGGCGGCGATCCGCCGCCGTCGCGACGCGTTCAGGATACCCGGGTCGCCCCGTTCCTCGCGGGTCATCGAACTGATGATCGCCTCGATCCGCTTCAGCTCGCCGCGGTCGACCGACGCCTGGGCCTCCTTCGCCAGGCCGCCCATGCCCGGCAGCATCTCGAGGAGTTGCCCCAACGGCCCCATCTTCTTGACCTGCTGGAGCTGGTCGAGGAAGTCGTCGAGGCCGAAGGTGCTGCGTCGCAGCTTCTCAGCGACCTTCGCCGCCTGCTTCTCGTCGTACGCCTCCTGGGCCCGCTCGACCAGGGTCAGGACGTCGCCCATGCCGAGGATCCGCCCGGCTAAGCGGTCGGGGTGGAACAGCTCGAGGGCGTCGGTCTTCTCGCCGGTCCCCATCAGCTTCACGGGCAGGCCGGTGACGGCCGAGATGGAGAGGGCCGCGCCACCCCGGGCGTCGCCGTCGATCTTGGTCAGGAGCAGGCCGGTGAGCGGCACCGCGGCACGGAACGCCTCGGCGACGTTGACTGCCTCCTGACCGGTCATGGCGTCGAGCACGAGGAGCGTCTCGGCCGGCCTGGTGGCGGCCACCAGGGTGGCGATCTCCTCCATGAGCACCGGATCGACGGTGTGGCGCCCCGCGGTGTCGAGGATGACGACGTCGCGCCCCTGCTCGCGTGCGACATGAATGCCGCCGCGGGCCGTCTCCAGCACCCCCGTGCCGGGCGGGGCGCGGTGGACCGGCACGTCGAGCTGTCGCCCGAGCGTCACCAGCTGCTCGACGGCGGCCGGGCGGTACGGGTCGGCCGCCACCAGCATCGGACGGCGCCCCTGGTGGACGAGATGGCGCGCCAGCTTGGCCGCCGAGGTCGTCTTGCCGCTCCCCTGCAGGCCGAGGAGGGCGACGACCGCCGGCGAGCCGCTCAGGTGGAGCGTCCGATCGCCGGCCGACAGGAGCGCGGTCAGCTCCTCGTGGACGATCTTGACGACCTGCTGGCCGGCGGTCAGCGACCCGAGAACCTCGGCGCCGACGGCACGCTCACGGACGCGCGCCACGAACTCCTTGGCGACGCGGTAGTTGACATCCGCCTCGAGGAGGGCGAGACGGACCTCGCGCATGGCGGCCTCGACGTCCGCCTCGGCGACGCGGCCGCGGCCGGTGAGGCGGGCGAGCGTCTCGCGCAGACGGGTCGAGAGGGCGTCGAACATCGGGTGGAGGCTCGTCCTCGCTGGAGCGCCCATCCCGGGCGCGGCTGGCACGCGGGTTCTGACGTACCGCGGCGGGACCGGCCGGCGGCCGGCGTGCCATTCTAGCGCGCCGCCTCCCCGGGGGCGAAGAGCGCCTCGATGAAGGCGTCCGGGTCGAAGGGGACGAGGTCGCCCAGCCGCTCCCCGACCCCGACGAAACGGACCGGCACCTTCAGCTCGTCCTCGACGGCGAAGACGATGCCGCCCTTCGCGGTCGAGTCGAGCTTGGCCAGGACGACCCCGGTCAGCTCGACCGCGCGGTGGAAAGCGCGCGCCTGGTGGAGCCCGTTCTGGCCGGTCGTGGCGTCGAGCACGAGCAGGACCTCGGGGCGAGCGCCGGGAAGCCGCCGGTCGATGACCCGGCGCATCTTGGCCAGCTCGTCCATCAGGTTGACCTTGGTGTGAAGCCGGCCCGCCGTGTCGACGATGACGACGTCGAGGCCACGGGCGCTCGCCGCGTCGAGCGCGTCGTAAACGACCGCCGCGGGGTCGGCACCGGGATGGTGAGCGACGACCGGAACGTCGAGGCGCTCGGCCCAGGCGCGCAGCTGCTCGGTGGCGGCGGCGCGGAAGGTGTCCGCCGCAGCGAGGAGGACGCGGCGGCCGCGACCCTCCAGGCGGGCGGTGAGCTTGGCGATCGAGGTCGTCTTGCCGGTTCCGTTGACGCCGACGACGAGCACGGGGAGCGGCTGGCCGGCGACGGCCGACGACGGCTCCCAGTCCGCCTCGCGGGGCGCCAGGAGCGCGCGCAGCTCGGCCCGCACGGCTGCCTCGGGCGGCAACCCATCGCGCCGTCGCCGCGCCGCGGCCACGACCCGGGCGGCCAGGGCCGCGCCCACGTCGCCGGCGATCAGCGCCTCCTCGATCTCCTCCCAGGTCGCCTCGTCGAGGGTGTCGCGCCCCAGGAGCCGGTGCAGGCGGGCCATGAAGCCGCCGCGGCTCCGCTCGAGCCCGGCTTCGAGGGCGGGCTCGTCCGCGCGGTCCGGTCTAGCCGCCGACATCGAAGGCGACCGGCTCGCCGGTCGACCCGCCATCGCGCCGCTCGGTCACGAGCGCGGCCGCCTCGTCGAGGCGGAGCGAGACGACGCGACTGATCGCATCGTCGCCGATGGTGATCCCGTAGAGGGCGTCGGCTCGCTCGATGGTGCCGCGGTTGTGGGTGATGACGATGAACTGGGTCCGTTCGGCGAGTTCCCGGAGCGATTCGGCGAACCTCCCGATGTTCGTCTCGTCAAGGGCGGCGTCGACCTCGTCGAGGACGCAGAACGGGACGGGCCGCACCTCCAGCATGGCGAAAAGCAGGGCGACGGCGGTGAGCGCCCGCTCGCCGCCGGAGAGCATGGCCAGGGCCTGCGCCTTCTTCCCGGGCGGCCGGGCCACGATCTCCACCCCGGTGCCGGCAAGATCGGCCGGATCGGTGAGGGCAAGGCGGGCGGATCCGCCGCCGAAGAGCTGCGTGAAGCGTCTGGCGAAGGCGTCCTCGAGCGCACGGAAGGTGGTGAGGAAGCGATCGGTGATCAGCTGGTCCAGCTCGGCGATGAGCGCACGCGTCGACCCGATGGCGCGCTCCAGGTCCTCGCGCTGCTCTTCCAGCGCATCGAGGCGGGCCCGCACCTCGGCATGCTCCTGCGCCGCGAACGGGTTGGCGGCGCCGAGGTCGTGGTAGCGCCGCCGCAGCGCGGCGAGGCGGCCGGGCGCCGGCGGCTCCCCGGACGGCGCCTCGGTGACCCAGCGCGGGACGGCCGCGTCCAGCGCCGCCTCGTAGGCGGCCGGGTCATCGGCGTCGGGGATCGCCAGGACGGACGGCTCGACCTCCCCGGAGCCGGTCGCTTCCGCCAGCAACGCAGCGAGCCCGTCACCGCCGAGGGCGGCCAGCTCGACAAGCAGATGCTCGCGGATCGCGTCGAGCGCCAGCCGCGCCTCGAGCTCCTCGACCTCGGTGGTGCGGGTGCGGATCTCGGCCGCACGCACGCGCTCGCGCGCCCCTCGTGCGGCGGTCTCGGCCTCCAGCAGCCGGCCACGCCCCTCGAGCCCCTCCCCGACCAGTCGCTCGACCACGGCCGCGACGGCGGCTTCCCGCTCGCCCAGCTCTCCGAGCGTGGCGGCCACGGCGTTGCCCTCGGAGGCGGCCTCCACCTCCGCCGCCGTCAGGCGCGCCTCGTCCGCGGCGATCTCGAGGAGACGGGCCTCGTCGAGGGTCAGCGTCGCCTCCAGGCGCTGCCGCTCCCCTTCGAAGCGGCGGCGCGCTGCGTCGGCCGTCCGCGCCCGCTCGGCCGCCGCCGCGCGCCGCGCGCGCAGGTCGCGTTCACGGTCCAGCAAGCTCGCCAGCTGGGCTGCGACCGCGGGCCTCTCCGCTCCCTCGGCGACGGCGCCGGGGAGCGACGCGATCTCCCGGTCGAACCCCTCCACGGTCGACGCCGCCCGCGCCGCCTCCGCCTCGAGCCGGGCCACCTGCGCCTCGTGCCAGACCAGCTCCCGAGCGGCCAGCTCATCGCGTCGGGCCGCGGCCCGCTCGACCTCCTCGGTGCGCCGCCGCTCGGCCTCGCCCGCCTGCGCGGCCTGGTTCGCCCGGGCGAGCGCGGCCTTCGCCGAAGCCGCATCCTCACGGGCCATCGCCAGCGCCGCTGCGGCCGCCTCGACCGCCTCGTCCGCGCCGCCCATGGCGACGGCCAGACGGTCCCGCTCTGCGCGGCGCTCCAGGAGCGATGCCGGCGCGGCCAGCTCGAGGATGCCGGAGAAACGCAGAAGGTCGCCCCGTGTCGTGGCGATCGACCAGCCGGTGGCGAGGGCGGGCAGGAGCCGCATGGCGTCGGCCAGGGTGGGGACCCAGACCGCGCGCTCCAGGAGGCGGCGGAGAGTTCCGTCGGGATCACGGCGGACCGCCTCGGCGAGCCTTCCCCCGCCGGCAGCGACGGCGCCCTCGAGCAGCTCCCGCGCCTCGGTCGCCGGGGCCGGGCGGGGCGGGGCGTCGGCCAGCACCAGCGTGCCGCGGGCCCCGCCGATGGCGGGCAGGTCGGCGCCGCGGATCACGGCTGCGCGGACCGCGCTGCCCAGCACCGCCTCGATCGCGCGCTGCAGGTCCCGCTCCACCTCGACCCCGTCGAGCAGGGCCCGTCCTCCCCGCCGACGTGCCAGCCCCACCGCCCCCTCCTCCTCCTCCGCCAGCCGGGCGTCGAGCGCGGCCAGACGAACCTCGAGCTCGGCGGCCGCCGCCCGCGCCGCCGCCACGGCGCCGGCGCGGGCGGCCTCACGCCCGTCCGCCAGACCGATGGCGGCGCGTGCCGCCTCCAGGGTCGCCTGGACGTCCTCGCCGGCGCGACGGGCCGTGGCCGTCGTCTCCCGGACCCGCGCCAGTTCGGCCCCCGCGGCGGCGCCCTCCGCACGAGCACGCACGCACAACGCGCGCTCCTCCTCGAGGCGGATCTCCGCTTCGGTCGACGCGCGCTCCGCCCGCCCCCGGTCCGTCTCCAGCGCCGCCCGGCGACGCTGGGCGGCCAGCGGCGCTTCCCCGCGGCCCGTCGCGCGCAGCCGGGCGATCTCGGCCGACGTCTCGACGAGGGCACGGTCGAGCGCCTCCAGGTCACCGATCGCCGCTCCCCCGGTCTCCGGCGCGGGCGCGGCCAGGGCGCGACGGACCGCTGCCAGCCGCCCTTCGGCGGCCGTCCGGTTCGCGGCGAGCCGCTCTCCCTCCCGGATCCGGGCGGCCTCCTCCGCGCGCAGCCGGGCATCGGTCAATCGGGCCGTCATCAGGTCGGCGCGCACGGCCTCGAGGTCGGCCCGCAGATCGCGCTCGCGGCCGGCGCGACCCTCGAGGTCCCGGGTAAGGGCGAGCGCGCCTTCCTCGGCGGCGCGAAGCGCGGCGAGCGCGCCGTCGGCCTCCGTTCGTGCCTGGCGCAGCGCCGCCGCGGCGGCCGCGCTCCGCCCGCCGGCCTCGTTCCAGCGGAAGCGCGCCGAGGCGACGAGCGCCCGCGCCAGCTCGGACCCGGCGTCCGCCCGGGCCGCCTGCTGCTCCGCCTGGGCGGCCAGGCGCCGCGCCTGGGGGCGCAGTTCGGCCAGGATGTCGCGCACACGGGCCAGGTTCACCTCGGCCTCGACGAGCCGCCCCTCCGCGGCACGCTTGCGGCGCTCGTGGCGGCGGACGCCCGCCACCTCCTCGAGGAGAGGCCGGCGCTCCTCGGGACGGAGAGCGAGCGCCTGGTCGACCATCCCCTGGCCGATGAAGAGGAAGGCGTTGTCGGCGAGATGGGCGGCGTCGAGCAGGTCGACCAGGTCCTTCAATCGGACGCGAGTCCGGTTGAGCAGGTACTCGTTCTCGCCGGAGCGGTAGAGCCGCCGCCCGAGCTCGACGACACGGTACTCCACCGGCAGGAGCCCGTCGCCGTTGTCGAGGACGATCGTGACGTCTGCCATGCCGAGCGCGGCTCGGCCGTCCGAGCCGGCGAAGATGACGTCCTCGGACCGGCGGCTGCGCAACGCGCGTCCCTGCTCCCCCAGCGCCCAGCGGAGCGCATCGGCCAGGTTGCTCTTGCCCGAGCCGTTGGGACCGACGACGGCAGAGATCCCGGGGCCGAACTCGACGATGGTGCGGCCGGCGAACGACTTGAAGCCCTGCAGGCGGACTCCGAGCAGGCGGGCCGGCGCGCTCACCGGCGCGTCCCTTCCCCGCTCACGGCCGTGTCGGGGAGGAGTTCCCCCAGCGCCCGCAGCGCCGCCTCCGTCTCGGCCGCCCGACGGCTCTCGCCCTCGCCGCGCCACGGGCCCATCTCGCCGACGGTCAGCTCGACCACGAAGTGCTTGGCGTGCTGCGGGCCCTCCGCCGAGACGACCCGGTAGGAGGGCGGGTGACCGCTCAGCGCGTAGGCCGCCTCCTGGAGCCGGTTCTTGGGGCTCTTCAGGGCCGCCACGGGCGTCTCGCTGGCCAGCTCCGCCGCCGCGAACTGGACGAGCCAGTCGCGCGTCGCCTCGAGGCCGGCGGTCAGGTAGAGCGCCCCGACGATCGCCTCGAACGCTGCGGCCAGGACCGAGGGGCGTCGCCGCGCGCCACTCCGATCGGCGCCCTGGCCGACGCGCAGCAGCTCCTCCAGGCCGAGCCGCCGCGCCAGGCGTGCCAGCCCGTGTGTGCTGACGATGGCGGCGCGGCGGGCGGTGAGTCCGCCCTCGTCGTCGTCGGGATGGCGCGCGTAGAGCACCTCCGAGACGACGAGGCCGACGACGACGTCGCCGAGGAACTCGAGGCGCTCGTTGGAGGCGATGGCGGCCGCCGGCCGCTCATTGGGAAAGCTGCCGTGGACGAGCGCCTGCTCCAGCAGCGTCAGGTCGGGGATGGGGAGGCCGATCCGGCGGGCGAGTTCCGCGGCCGGCTTCACGCGTGAGGGCGTGGACCTACTGCGCGGTGTGCTCGTCGATGTAGTCGACGGCGTCCTGGACGGTGCGGATCTTTTCGGCGTCCTCGTCGGAGATCTCCGTCCCGAATTCCTCCTCAAGGCTCATGATCAGCTCGACCAGGTCGAGCGAGTCGGCGTTGAGGTCGTCGACGAACGACGCATCCGGCTTGACCTCGTCCTCCTCGACGCCGAGCTGTTCGACGACGATCTTCTTGAGGCGCTCGTAGGTCGAAGCGGTCACGCTGCTCCCTCCTTACCGTGGGCGGCCCTCCGTGGCCGGGCCTCCTGGCGATCGGATGCTTCATCCCCCCGCTCGACGCCCGCCGTCTCGATGGCGACCCGGCCGAGCACGCCGTTGAGCAGCCGCCGGGCCGGCTCACCGCTGTAGATGCGCGCCAGCTCGACCCACTCGGAGATGGCGACCCGGGTCGGGGTCGTGGGGCAGTGTAGCAGCTCGCCCAGCGCCGAACGCAACAACGCCCGGTCGATCCGCGCGAGATGGACGACCGGGTAGGCCGGAGCGGCTGCCTCGATCCGCGCGTCGATGGCCTCGCGATGGCCGACGGCCGCGGCCACGATGGCGCGTGCCAATCCTGTCCAGGGCACCTCCTCTACCTCCTCCGCGATCCTGCGCTCCAGCACCGCCCCCGCCATGCGGAGCCCGAAGTCGGCCTCGAAGAGCGCCTCCAGCGCCGCCCGCCGCGCCTCTCGCGGGCTCGCCCGGCGTCGCCCGGGGCCGGCCCGGACCGAACGCCCGTTCGGGCCGTCAGCCCGCGATGCCGTCGACGACGACCGTGACATCGGCCAGCTCGAGCCCCAGGAGCCGCTCGACCGTCGCCGCCACGGCATGGCGCACGCGCCCGGCGAGCGGGCCGAGCGGCAGGCCCGGCCGCGCCACCAGGACGAGGCGGACGGCGACGCGACCATCGCGGATGACGGCGCCCACGGGCACACCGGCGAGCCACCGGCGCCAGGGGCCGCCCCCACGCCCAACGCGCACCACCCCCTCCACCTCGAGTGCCGCCACGCGCGCCATCTCCCCGATGACGCCACGCCGCACGAGGAGCCCCTCGTGGCCGGTGGCACCCGGTGCGCGCCCGATCGCCGGCCTCACGCCCGCGCCTCGGCCGGCCGGCCAGCCTCCGCCGCCGACGGCTCGCCGGAGAGCCTCGCGCCCGTCTGCCCGGGCGCCAGCGCCCGCGCGATCCGCTCCGGGATGCGCGCCCGGGCCGCGGCCGCGCCGACGCCGACGGCGTAGCGGATCATCCGCCGGCGCGCCCGGCCGTGGGTGATGATGACCGTCCCCCCGACGCCCAGCAACGGTGCGCCGCCGAGCCGCTCCCAGTCGAGGCGGCGGCGGATGCGGGCGATGCCGGGCCGCAGCAGGAACGCGGCGAGCGGCCCGAAGGGCGGCCGCCGGAACTCTGCGCGGAACTGGTCGACGATGAAACCCGAGAGCCCCTCGAAGAACTTGATGACGACGTTGCCGATCACGGCGTCGCAGACGACGACGTCGGCGAGGCCGCGGGTCAGGTCCTTGCCCTCGACGTTGCCGATGAAGTCGAGCGTGCTGTGATCGAGCCGCGCCGTCGCGTCGACGATACGGGCATCGCCCTTCCCCTTCTCTTCCCCGATGGAGAGGAGCGCCACGCGCGGTCGGACCACGCCCATCACCTGCTCGGCGAAGACGGCACCCATGTGGGCGTACTGGTAGAGGTTCTGGCCCGTCGAGTCGGGGTTGGCACCGATGTCGAGCAGCACGAGCGGCTGCTCGCGCTCGGTCAGCAGCTGCACCGCCAGGGCCGGCCGGTCGACGCCGGGGAGGCGGCCGAGCCGGAGGACCCCCGCCGCCATCGCCGCGCCGGTGTGGCCGGCCGAGACGACCGCGTCGGCGCGACCCTCGCGCACCAGGTCGGTCGCCACGGTGATGGAGCTGTCGCGCTTCTCACGGAGCGCGAGGGCGGGCTGGTCATCCATCTCGATCACCTGGCTCGCCGCCACCAGCGAGACGTGGTCGGGCAGCGGCCCGCTGATGCAGCGCGCGATGCGCGCCTCGTCGCCGACCAGGATCAGCTCGCTGGAGGGGTCCTCGCGGGCGTATTCGAGGGCGCCGGCCACGACCTCTTCCGCGCCGTAGTCGCCGCCCATGGCGTCCACCGCGACCCGGATGCGGCGCGAGGCGTCGCCGCCCGCGACGGCCTCAGGGCGGACGGCGGAGAGGTCCATCGTCCCCGACCGCGGGCGCTAGGACCTGGGGGGCTCGGTGCGCGTCCGCGTACGCACCTCGATCGCCTGCCGACCGCCGTACCAGCCGCAGTTCGGACAGACATGATGGATCCGCTTCGGCTCGTGGCAGTGCGGGCACTCCTCGAGGTCGGGGACGGCCAGCGCCTGCTGGCTGCGCCGGTCGCCCTGGCGGGCGTGTGACACTCTCCGCTTGGGGACTCCCACGTGATCACTCCTTCTCGTCTGCCAGGAGGCGCGCCAGCGGCGCCAGCCGCGGATCGCCCTCGAGTTCCGGATGCGCATGTGGCTCGTCGTTCAGGTCGCGCCCGCACTCGGGGCAGAGCCCCGCGCACGCGGCACGGCAGACCGGCGCCAGCGGCTCGGCCAGGCTGACCGCCTCGCGCACCGGCACCTCCAGGTCGAGCTCGTGATGATCGTCGAGGCGGAGCACGTCCGGCTCCGCCTCCAGGTCGAGCGGCCCGCCCGTCTCGAGGTCGACGGAGGGAAGCGCCTCTTCCAGGATATCGACCGCGATCGGCACCGCCGTCGCCCCCAGGCACCGGCTGCACATCTCGGCCAGCGCCGTGGTCAGGTGCGCCTCCACGAGGATCCCGCGGTTGGTGCGTGCCAGGCGGACCGTGCCCGCGAGCGGCGCCGCCTGACGCAGCCCGGCCCCCAGGTCGAGGCGCTCGCCGGCGACAGGATACGTGCGGAGCGCGCCGGGTGTCGAGCGGAGCAGCCCGGCGACGTTAACGCGGAGCACGGAGAGCCGCGTCCTCGTCGGCGGGACCATGGGCCCCGTCATCCTCGGCCGCGACATCGCCGGCCGCGCTCGTCCGGCGAGCGTCGAGCATGGCCAGCCCGCGCTTGATGCTCTGCAGCGCCTTGACGCACTCGCCCTCGAGCTTGATCAGGACGCTGGCGGCGTACTCGTCGGCACCCCGCCGGATCTCCCCGCCCTGCATCTCCGCCGCCGCGACGATCTCGGCGGAACGGCGCTGAGCCTCGACCGTCAGGCCGCGCTCCCCGATCAGGAAGGCCGCCTGCTCCTGCGACCGTGCCATCGCCTGGTCGGCTTCCTCCTGCGCCCGCTCCAGGATCCGGTCTCGCTCCTGGTTGATCCGTTTGGCCTGGCGGACCTCGTCGGGCACGGCGACGCGCAGCTGGTCGATCAGGTCGAGCGCGCCGGCCTGGTCGATCACGACGCTGTTCGTCATCGGCAGCTTCTTGCCGTTGGCGATCAGGGAGTCGAGGCGCTCGACGAGGAAGATGATGTCGATGGGAGTCGCCCTCCGCGATCAGGGGCCGTCGCCCTGGCGGGCCATTATACCGAGCGCGCCCGGGCGGCCAGCCGCCGCTCCACCGCGGCGGGCACCATCCCGGTCACATCGCCACCGAGCTGCGCGATCTCCTTGACCAGGCTCGAGGAGAGGTAGCTGTGCTCGAGCGCGGTCATGAAGAAGACGGTGTCGACGTCCGGCCCCATCTTGCGATTGGTATGGGCCATCTGCAGCTCGCTCTCGAAGTCGCTGACCGCCCGCAACCCCCGGACGATGAAGTCGGCGCCGCGGCGGCGCGCGAACTCCACGGTCAGGCCGTCGAAGGTGGCGACCTCGACGCGGTCGGCGATGGGAGCGCACTCGGTGGCGACCGCCTCACGGATGGCCGCCACGCGCTCCTCCTCTCCGAAGAGTGGCGCCTTGCGCGGGTTGCCCAGGACGGCGACCACGACTCGGTCGAAGACGCGGGCGGCCCGCTCGATGATGTCGAGGTGGCCGTAGGTGACCGGGTCGAAGCTGCCGGGGTAGAGGGCGACACTCATGCCCGGGCCGCCTCCCCGTCGACCACCTCGAAGAAGGTGATCGCGGTCTCCCCGAAGCGCCGGGTCCGCACCTGGCGCAGGCGCCCGATGACGGCCGGCGGACCCTGCTTCCAGAAGTGCTTGGCCACCACGATCGCCTCCGGCGCCAGGAGCGGGCCGCGGGCCAGCCGCTCCAGCGCGGCGAGCATAGCAGGGTCCCCGTAGGGCGGATCGACGATGACGATCCCCCACGGGGCGCTCCCCGGCGAGGAGCCGGCCAGGAAGCGAAGCACGTCGGCGCGATGGATACGGGCGGAGGCCCCGCCCAGGCCGGTGCGGCGCAGGTTCTCGACGATGGCGGCGGCCGCTCCGGCGTCGCGCTCCACGAAGTCGCAGGAGGCGGCGCCGCGGCTGAGCGCCTCGATCCCGGCCGCCCCGCTGCCGGCGAAGAGGTCGGCGACGCGGGCGCCGACGATGCGTGGCTCGAGCGCTCCGAAGAGCGCCTGCTTGACGCGGTCGGCCAGCGGTCGCGTGCCGGGTCCCGGAGCAGCGAGCCGGATGCCGCCCGCCCGGCCGGCGACGACGCGACCGGCGTCAGGCATCCGCGGACGCCTCGCCGGAGCCGACCTGCGCCAGCCAGCCGGCCTCGAGCTCGCGCCGGAAGGCGAGCCAGCCCGGGTCGTCACGCAGGCGTCCGGCGGCGTCCACCATCGTCTCGGCGACCGTCCGCGCGGCGACCGAGAGGTCGCGGTCGCCGGCGCGCTGCAGCGAGGCGACGCGGAGGCGAGGCAGGCCGCTCTGGTCGATCCCCAGCACGTCGCCCTCACGTCGCAGCTCGAAGTCCATCTCGGCGAGCTTGAAGCCGTCGTGGTTCTCCTCCAGGGCCTTGAGGCGTTCCCGCGCCGTCCCGTCCTCGCTCGAGCTGACCAGGACGCAGTAGGAGCGATCCTCGCCCCGACCGACCCGCCCACGCAGCTGATGGAGCTGCGCGACGCCGAAGCGGTCGGCGTCGAGGATCAGCATGACGGTCGCCTCCGGCACGTCGACGCCGACCTCGACCACGGTGGTGCCGACGAGCACGTTGACCTCGCCGGCGCGGAAACGGTCCATCGCGGCATCGCGCTCGCGCGCCTTCATCTGGCCGTGGACGATGGCGATCTCGAAGCGGGGCTCCCCGGAGAGCCCGATCCGCCGCGCGGCCTCGGGGAGGCGCCCGGTGAGGAGCGTCGCCGCCGCCTCGGTGGCGATCGCCCCGCTCTCGGGGTCCTCCTCCACCAGCGGCACGACGACGAAGGCACGGCGGCCGGCGGCGACTTCCCGGGCGAGGAGCGGGAAGGTCCCCTTCTTCGGGTCACCGTCGCGCTCCATCAGCTCGTCCGGCCGGCGGACCCCGGTCCGCACACGCAGCCGACCCGCCGGCGGCGTCCGGAGGTCGGTCACGTCGAGGTCGGCGTGGAAGACCTGGCCGAGCGTCCGCGGGATCGGCGTCGCCGTCATCAGCAGCACATGCGGGTAGGTGCCCTTGGCCACCAGCCGTTCGCGCTCGGCGACGCCGAAGCGGTGCTGCTCGTCGACCACGACCAGCGAGAGTTCGGCGAAGGCGACCGCCTCCTGCACGAGGGCGTGCGTTCCCACCACGACGCGCCCGAGGGAACGTCCCTCGGGGTCGAGCTCGGCGGGCGGCGCGGCGAGCAGCTCGAGCGCCTCGTGCCGCCGGGCCGCCGGCAGCGAGCCGACGAGCAGCGTCACGCGGTGCCCCAGCGGCTCCAGGAAGGCCGTAAGCGTGGCGGCGTGCTGGCGCGCCAGCAGGTCGGTCGGCGCCAGCAGCGCGCCCTGCCGGCCCGCGTCGGCGACCATCGCCAGGGCGGCCGCGGCCACCGCCGTCTTGCCCGAGCCGACGTCGCCCTGCAGCAGGCGGAGCATCGGCCGCCGGGCGGCCAGGTCGGCGCGGATCGCTGCCAGCGCCGCCCGCTGGTCGCGCGTCAGCTCCGCCCGGGCAGGCTCGGTCGGCTCGGCCGGCCCGGCTGGCGCGGCCGACGATCCCGTACCGGCCGCCGCCGCGGTGCGCCGGCGACGGATCGTCTCCGCGAGTGTCGCCTGCAGCGAGGCGACGATCGCCGCGAAGCGCGCCTCCGTCGTCCCGATCGACGTCGCCAGCTCGGCGCGCCGGCGGCGCGCCCGGGAGACCATCCCGGTCTGGAGCGCCAGCAGCTCGTCGAAGGCGAAGCGATGCAGCGCGGCATCGCGGGCGGCGAACGCCTCCGGGAAGTGGACCGCGAAGAGCGCCCGCCCGAGCGGCACCAGCCCGTGCTTCTCGCGCACGGCGGCGGGGAGGTAGTCCGGGTAGGCGGCGGCGAACCGCTCCAGGACCCGATGGATCGCCGAGCGGAGCCACGGGTTGGTGATCCCGGCGGTGAGCCGGTAGACGGGCACGATTCGCCCGGTGTGGACCAGCTCGCGAGCCCCGACCGGCTCGAAGGCCGGATTCTCGAAGCGCGGCAGGAAGCCCCGCCAGACGACCCGGCCGCTCATGACGACCCGATCTCCCGTGCGCAGGCGCTTCTCGATGAACCGCCGCCCGAACCAGGTCGCCTCGGCCTCGCCGGTCTCGTCGCGCAGGTACGCGGTCGTACGCTGGACGCGCCGCCGGAACGTCTGCTCGACACGCACGCCGATCACCTCCACGACCGCCGTCCCGGGCTGGTCGGCGGGCAGCTGGCGGATCGTGGTGATGGCGCTGAAGTCGTCGTAGCGCCGGGGGAAGGTGAAGAGAAGGTCGCGCACCGTACGGATCCCCAGCCGCTCGAGCCGCCGGACCGAGCGGAGCGGGCCGAGCCCCAGGCGGACGAGCGGCTCGGCGAACGAGTCGCCCGGCGGCAGCGTGCGCGGCGTGGCCGTCGCCCGGGCCCCTACTCCGCCGAGATCAGGTAGCGGTAGTGCGGCTGGCCGCCGTGAACCACCTCGATCTCGACGCCCCGGTGCGCCTCGCCCAGCCGGCGCGCCAGTTCCTCCGCTTCGTCGAGGTCGGCACCCTCGCCGTAGTAGAGCGCCAGCAGCTCGTAGCCCGGACGCAACCCCTCGACCGTCCGCAGGATCGTCTCCGTGACGTCGTCCCCGGCCGCGAGGAGGCCGTCGTCCGGTCCGAGCGCGATCGTCTGGCCCCTGCGCACGAGGCGTCCGTCCACGCGTGCGTCACGCACGGCCCGGGTCACCTGGACGGTCTGCACGGCCCGGGCCGCGGCCAGCATGGGGGCCAGGTTGGCCTCGGCATCGCGCTTCAGGTCCAGCTTCAGCAGCGCGGCGTGGCCCTCCGCCGCGTTGCGGGTCGGGACCACCACGATCCGCTTTTCACGGCAGACCCGCGCCGCCTGCTGGGCCGCGAGACAGACGTTCGGGTTGTTCGGCAACAGGATGATCTCTCGCGCCCGCACCCGCCGGCAGACCTCCAGCAGCTCGCCGGTGCTCGGGTTGGCCGACTGGCCGCCGTGAACCACCTCGACCCCCCACTCGGCGAAGACGCGCGCCAGCCCGTCGCCGGCGACCACCGCCACCACACCGGGTCCGGGGAGATCCTCCTCGGCCACCGCTGCGGGCGTGAAGACGTCGACGGCATCGGCCGCCATCCCCACCGCTCCGTCAACGCCGGCCTCGTGGCCGGGCGCGCTCGCCGCCACGACCGGCACGATCCCGGCTCCAACCGGCTCGGAGGCGAAGTGACCGGCGCGCGCCTCCCGTCGCTCGCGCGCCTGCTCGTCGAGGTTCTCCACGCTGACGCGGCTCAGTGCGCCGAGCGAGAGGCCGAACGCGATCACGTTGTCCGGGTGCTCGTTGTGGACGTGGATCTTCACCGCCCGAGCGTCGCCGGCGACGAGCACGGACTCCCCGATCGACTCCAGGTGGGTGCGGATCGTGTCCACATCGAGGAGCTCCCGCCCGGTGAGCAGGTACATCGTCTCGTAGCCAAAGCCCTCGTCGGCGCGGCTGACCAGCGCCGAGAGGCGTGGCTGCGCGAGCGGCACCGACGGCGTCGGCGCCTCCCCCACGAGGTGGCGGAGCGCGCCCTGGAAAAGCCGGTAGAGGCCCTGCCCGCCGGCATCGACGACACCGGCCTCGCGGAGGATGTCGAGCTGCGTCGGCGTGAGGGCGACCGCCCGCTCGGCCGCCTGGACGGCCGCGGTCAGGACCTCCTCCAGATCGCCGTCCCGCTCGGCCCGGTCGACCGCCGCCGCGCCCGCCTCGCGGATGACCGAGAGGATCGTCCCTTCCACCGGCTTCGCCACCGCGCTGTAGGCCGTGCGCGTCGCCAGGGTGAGGGCGTGGGCGAGATCGGGCCCGTTGAGGCGCCGCTTGCCGGCCGCCGCCTGGGCCATTCCGCGCAGGATCTGCGAGAGGATGACGCCGGAGTTGCCGCGGGCACCCATCAGGGTCCCATGCGAGACCGCGTCGGCGACGCGGTCGACGGCCGGCCGCTCCCCATCGATCGCGTCCAGCTCCTGGAGGGCGGAGCGGACCGTCGCCGCCATGTTCGACCCGGTGTCCCCATCCGGCACCGGGTAGACGTTCAGGGCGTTGACCTCCTCGACGTGAGCCTCGAGGTTCGCGGCGGCGGCGCGGAAGGCGGCGAGCAGCCCGGCACCGTCACAGGAGCGGCGGGTCACCTAGCCTCCCTCGCGCAGCCGGACGCGGCGCAGGTCGTCGACGTGGATGACCAGTCCGTCGAGCTCCCGCCCGAGCGCCTGGTGGACTTCATGGCGGACCGCCTCCTCGACGTTGCGCGCCACCTCGGCGACCGGCACACCGTAGGCGACCGTCAGGGAGACCTCCGCCCGGAGCGGCGGGCCGAGCTCGACCGAGATCCCGGGTGTCGCCAGCCCGAGGGCGCGCAGGAGCCGCGAGAGCGGGTCGAGGCGGCCCACGGCAACGACGCCGTAGGAGGCCGCCGCGGCTCGCTCGACGATCTCGCGGATCGCTCTCCGGGTCACCAGCGCACGACCCGGGAGCCGGGCGTCGGCCATCGACGGAGTGCCTCCTCCCTCGCGGACGGGCTCGGAGCCTGCAGGCCGTGCTACTATACGACGCCGCTCGGCCCGGCTCGCGGCCAGGCGCGACGTTCCGACACCCACGGCACCCGGGAGGATCATGCTTCGTTCCTGCGCCATCTGCGGCAAGAGCTCGATGGGCGGCTTCAACCTGCAGTCGTCCGGCAAGAACCGGGTGCGCACGCACCGCCGCTACGAGCCGAACCTCCAGCCCCTGCTCGTGGAGATCGCCGGCACCGCGAAGCGCGTCCTCGTCTGCACGCGCTGCCGTCGCAGCCGGGAACGCACCGCCTGACCGGCATCCCGGCGCCCGCCGGGACCGCTCCTCCCCCGCGGACTCAGCCCCCGGTGTCGAGCCAGATCGTCATCGGCCCGTCGTTGACCAGTTCCACCGCCATCTCCGCTCCGAACCGGCCGCGCGCCACCGGCACGCCGAACGCCTCGAGGGCGCCGGCAAAGACCCCGTAGAGCGCCTCGCCGCGGGCCGGGTCGGCCGCGCCGAGGAAGGAGGGGCGACGCCCCTTGCGGGTGTCGGCGAAGAGCGTGAACTGGCTGACGACCAGGGCGCTGCCGCCCTCGTCGAGGAGCGAGCGGTTGGTCAGCCCCGCCGCGTCGCGGAAGATGCGCAGGTTGGCGACCCTGGCCGCGAGCGCCCGCGCCGTCGCCTCGTCGTCCCCGTGGCCGACGCCGAGCAGCACCAGCAGCCCCGGGCCGATCGCCCCGAGCTCGGCGCCGTCGACGCTGACCGAGGCGCGGGTGACACGCTGAAGGAGCGCCCTCACCGCGCCGGCACCTCTCCCAGCCGACGGCGGGCGAACGCCTCGGCCCGGGCCGGGACGAGGACGTCCCGCAGCGTCTCCCCGTCGGGCGCCCGCAGGTCGCCACGCAGCACGAGGGTGGGGATACCGAGCCCCTCCACGCGGTGCCCGAGCGCCTCCGCGTCGCGCTGGCCGAGCGAGGCGATGACGACCCAGCGGTCGCGATCGATCGGGGGTGTGCCGTGGCGGTGCGCCCAGCCCTCGTCGGCGAGCGCGCGCATCAGGCGCGTCTCGCGGCCCATGTCGCGACCCCTGGTGTAGAGGGCGCTCCCCGCGACCAGCACGTCGGCACCGAGGCCGCCGAGCAGCTCGGCGTTGTCACGGTTGACGCCGCCGTCGACGTGGATCTCCGCCAGTGGCCGTTCGCCCAGCAGCTCCCGGATGCCCGGGATCTTGGCCGCGCAGGCGGGCATGAAGTCCTGCCCGCCGAAGCCCGGCTCGACCGTCATGACCATCACGATGTCGAGCAGCCCCGCGTACGGCTCGAGCGACTCGGCCGGCGTCCCCGGGCCCACCGCCAGTCCGGCCGCCCGCCCGGCTCGCCTGATGCGCCGCAGCGTCGGCTCCTTCGGTTCGTCGACCTCGACGTGGAACGTGAGCGAATCGCCGCCCGCCTCGATGAACGGGTCGACGTAGCGCGACGGCTCGCCGATCATGAGGTGCAGGTCGAGCGGCAGCTTCGTGATCCGGCGGATCGCCCGCACGACGGCCGGTCCGAAGGTGATGTTGGGGACGAAATGCCCATCCATGATGTCGAGGTGGAACCGGTCGACGCCGGCCTTCTCCCCCCGCCGGAGTTCGCGGTAGAGGTTGGCGAAGTCGGCGGTCAGGATGCTGGCCGCGACCCGTGCGTTGCCGCTCGCCATCAGCGTCCCGCCACGCCGGCCGCGGCGGCCGCCAGCGCCGCCGCGCTCTCCCGCACCAGGCGCTCTCGCCGCCGCGCCACGGCCGTCGGCGCGGGTTCGGCGGCCCGCTCGGCAGCCAACTGGCCGCAGGCGGCCCCGATCTCCAGGCCGCGGTTGCGCCGCACCGTGGTGACGATCCCTGCGCGCCGGAGCGCGGCGGCGAACTCCGCCAGCCGCTCCGGGCGGCTCGGCTGCCAGGGGGTGTGGGCCACCGGGTTCATGGGGATCAGGTTGACGTGGGCCAGGTCGTCGCGGAGGAGTCGGGCCAGCGCGTCCGCGTCGGCGGGCGTGTCGTTGACGCCGTCGATCAGGACGACCTCGTAACTGACGCGCCGCCCCGTCGCGCGCGCATAGGCGCGCGCCGCGTCGACCACCTCGGCGACCGGGTGGCGCCGGTTGAGCGGCACGAGGACGTCGCGCAGGGCATCGCGGGCGGCGTGGAGCGAGACGGCGAGGGTCCACTGCGGCGCCCCCTCCGCGAGCCGGCGCATCCCTGGCACCACGCCGGAGGTCGAGATGGTGATGCGGCGGGCACCCAGCTCGAACCGCGCCGGATCGCCCAGGGCCTGGGCCGCGGCGAGGACCGCCTCGAGGTTGAGGAGCGGCTCCCCCATCCCCATGAAGACGACGTTGGTCACCTGCTCGCCGGTCGCGGCGAGACGCCGGCGCCAGAAGCGTGCCTGGTCAACGATCTCGGCGACCGCGAGATCGCGCTCGAAGCCGAGCTCCCCGGTGGCGCAGAACGGACAGCCGACGGCGCAGCCCGCCTGGCTCGAGATGCAGATGGTGGCGCGCGCGCGCCGGCCGGGCCGGGCCGGATAGCGCATCAGCACGCTTTCCACGAGGCGCCCATCGCCGAGCCGGTGGAGCGCCTTCTCGGTGAGCCCGCCGTCGGCCACGCGAACCTCGGTCTCGGCGATCGTATCGAGACGGAACGCCGCATCGAGGGTCTCCCGGAGTACCGGCGGAAGGTCGGTCATCTCGGCCGCGGCCCGGGCCGAGCGGCGCCAGACCCAGACACCGGCCTGGCGCGCCCGGTACGGTGGCCAGCCGCGCTCGCCGAGCCAGGCCTCAAGCTCGCGCGGGGCGAGGCCGGAGAGCCCGGGCAGCGGCTCACCGGCGACCGCGTCCCGGTCCGCGGCGGGCAGGACGGTCGGGGGAGTCATGGCAGCCGGGCGAGTATAGCG
>Ga0154433_1092_pt1 | contig 21107 bp, 17 predicted proteins | sample RifGroC2_FD_115937 | JGI IMG/M metagenome (GOLD analysis project Ga0154433, IMG submission 115937) | Chloroflexi bacterium GWC2_73_18 | reverse complement strand
GGTCCATGGTGAAGTGCCCGCCGATCGGCAGCAGCGCCAGCGCCGGCCGGTAGAGCTCCGCGATGAGGCGCATGTCGCCGAAGACGGTCGTGTCGCCGGCGAAGTAGAAGCGGAAGCCGTTCTCCAGCTCGACCACGAAGCCGACCGGCTCGCCGAACTCGAAGGTCGCCGCCGCCCCACCCTCGCGGTCGCCGGCAGAGTGCTGCGCCGGGACCATGGTGACGCGGATCCCACCGGCTTCCACGGTGCCGCCCTTGTTCATGCCGATCACCTCGCCCGGCAGACCGAGATCGCCGAGGTAGAGTGACAGCTCGTGGATGGCGACCCAGGTCGGGGCGAGGCGGCGGGCGATGGCGACCGCGTCGCCGGTCCCCATGTGGTCGAAGTGCCCGTGGCTGACGAGCAGCAGGTCGCAGCGCTCGACCTGGTCGGCCGGCCTCGGCGACATCGGGTTGGCGAACCAGGGGTCGAAGAGGATCGTCTTCCCGCCCGGGGTGCGCACCTCCCAGCAGGAGTGCCCGTACCAGGTGAAGCGGGTGTCACGTCCCAGCGCCATCGTGGGTCCTCCTTCGCTCGAGCCCGGCGAGGCGGGGCGAGCCCGGCTCGCCGCGGCCCAACGGTACACTAGCCGCCGTGCCGGCCGGAGCGATCGTCGAGAGCCTCCCCTACGTCAACTGGCTCGTCCTGAGCGGCCTCGCCGCCGGGAGCCTGGCGGCGGTGGCGGTCCTGCGGGTTCGCGCGGAAGGGACGCGCGGTTTCCTCGCCTTCACGACCTTCTGCGCGGCGCTGCTCGCCGGGATCGCCCTCCTGGCCGACCTCGCCCTCCCGGTCCCCGATCCCGCCCTCGCCATCGTCGCGGCACCGTCGCTCGACGCGGTCCGGCGGGCGCTGCTCGCCGCGCTGGCCATCCTGGCGCTGGCGGAGACGGCCGCCACCTGGACCCGCCGATCCTCCCCGCTGGCGGCGCTCGCCGGCACCGCCGCCGGGGCCGGGGCGCTCATCGTCGGGGCGACGGGCTGGTCAGGCTTCCGGGCCGAGGGCGTCCCCGTGGCGCTCCAGTTCCTCTTCCTCGCCGCGGCGACCGGCGGCGTCCTGGCGGCCATGATCCTGGGCCACTGGTACCTGGTGACGCCGAAGCTGCCGGAGCGACCGCTCGTCCTGCTCGCGCGCCTCCTCTTCGCGGTCGTCGCGCTCCAGGCGCTCCTCGGCGCGACCTGGCTCTTCAGCGGGGCGAACGCCGGCCTCGCGCCGCTCGCCCCGCTCGGCGGACCGTGGGCCTTCTTCGTCTGGATGCGCCTGCTGGTGGGGATCGGCCTTCCGCTGGCGATCTCGTGGATGGCGGTGCGCACCGCGCGGAGCCGCTCCATGGAGTCGGCGACCGGCCTCCTCTACATCGACGTCGGGCTGATCGCGGCCGGCACGATCCTCGCCGCGGGCCTCGCCTTCGGCCCGGGGCTCCTGGTCTAGGCGGGGGCGAGACGGCAGCGATGGGCAAGCCCGAGGGGTACGTCCCCGGCCAGGCGGAGCTCGACTATGTCGAGGCGCTCGCTGAACCGCTGCCGCCGGCCCTCGCCGCCCTGGAGGAGCAGGGCCTCCGCGACGACGCCTGGATCGTCGATCGGGCGGCCGGGCGCGTCCTCGCCACCCTGGCCGTGGGTCGGCGGCGGATCCTCGAATTCGGCACGTCGTACGGGTACTCGACGCTCTGGATGGCGCTGGCGATGGCCCCCGAGGGGCGGATCACCACGATCGACCCCGACGTGACGCGCACCGCGGTGGCGCGCGCGCACTGGCGCCGGGCCGGCGTCGCCGACGAGCGGATCGAGGTCATCGACGCGCCGGCCCTGGAGGTGCTGGCAGACCCGGCGCGACTCCCCGGCCCCTTCGACCTCGTCTTCATCGACGCCGCCAAGCAGGAGTACCCCGCCTACCTGGAGGCGGCCCTGCCGCGCTGCGCACCGGGGGCGCTCATCGTCGCCGACAACGTCCTGTGGGGCGGCCTGGTGACCGGCGCGCCGGCGGGCGACGCGGCGATCGACCCGGAGACGACCGCCCTCCACGCCTTCAACGCCGCGGCGCTGCGGCACCCCGGCCTCGTGTCGACGATCCTGCCGCTCGCCGATGGGCTCCTCCTGGCGGCGGTGCGCCGATGAGCGGCTCATCGACGGTCGGCGCCCGGATCCGTGTCACGGTGCGCCTCTTCGCCATGCAGCGCGAGCTGGCCGGGGCGCGTTCGCTCGACCTCGAGCTGCCCGCGGCCGCCACCGTCGAGGACGCCTGGGCCGCGCTCGCCGCCCGCGTGCCCGCGCTCGGCGCGGGTCGGCCCTACGTCCGCTTCGCGCGCAACGGCGCCTACGCCGACCCGTCCACGCCGCTGGTCGACGGCGACGAGGTCGCCTGCATCCCACCGGTCTCGGGCGGCGCCGGCCGCGTCCGCCTGCTGGAGGTCGGCGAGGCGCGGATCGACGAGGCCCGGCTGGCGACGTTGCGGGTCGCGGTGGCGGATCCCCGCGACGGAGCGGTGGTCATCTTCCTGGGCGTCACCCGCGAGACGCCGGGGACGCCGGCGCCGGGCCAGGAGGTCGCAGCGGCACGCCACGCCGGCAAGCGCGTCGAGCGGCTCGGCTACGAGGCCCTGGAGCCGCTCGCCGAGCGGGTCCTCGGCGAGATCGCCGCCGAGATCGAGGCGCGCTTCGGGGTGACGCGCCTGGCGATCGTCCACCGCACCGGCGAGGTGCCGGTAGGCGAGGCGAGCGTGGCGATCGTGGTCGGGGCGCCGCACCGCGGTGAGGCGTTCGAGGCCTGCCGCTACGCGATCGAGGAGCTGAAGGCGCGGGCGCCGATCTGGAAGGCCGAGCGCTTCGCCGACGGCTCGGTCTGGGTCGGCCGGCCGGCGCGCGCGTCGGCGACGGAGCCGATGGAGGAGACGGAGTGAAGGTCTACATCAGCGTCGACATGGAGGGGATCGCCGGCATCAGCCACCCCGATCCGACCGGGCGCGGCGACCCCGGCTACGCGGCGGCGACCGAGCTGATGATCGGCGAGGCGAACGCCGCGATCGAGGGCGCGCAGGACGGCGGGGCCGACGAGATCGTCGTCAACGACAGCCACGGCCGGATGTTCAACCTGCCGCCGGCGGCCCTCCATCCGGCGGCGCGTCTCCTGCAGGGACAGAAGGCCTGGTCGATGGTGGAGGGGGCGCAGCTCGGTGGGTTCGGCGTCGCCCTCTTCGTCGGCTACCATGCCCGCGCCGGCGACCAGCGCGGCACGATCGCCCACACCTACTCCTTCGCGCCAACGCTGACGACGCTCGCCGGGCGACCGGTCGGGGAGAGTGGCCTCAACGCCCTCGCGCTGGGTGCCTGGGGGATCCCCGTCGGGATGGTCGCCGGCGACGACGTGGTGGCGGCCGAGACGGCCGACTGGCTCCCCTGGGCCGAGGCGGTCGTGGTGAAGCGGGCCGTCGGGCGTCACGCCGCCGAGTCGCTCCATCCGACGCGGGCACGCGAGCTGATCCGGGCCGGCGCGCGCCGGGCCGTCGAGCGGGCGCGGGCCGGCGAGGCGGCCGAGGTGCCGCTCCGGCCGCTCCGCCTCGAGTCGCCGCTCGAGTGGCGCGCCGACTTCTGCCACGCCGCCGAGGCCGACTACGCTGCCAGCTTCCCCGGCGCCGTCCGCGAGGGCGATCGGACGGTGCGCTACCGGACCGACGATCCGATCGGGGCGTACCGCGCCTTCGTCGCCGCGATCCGCCTCGCCTCGCTGGTCGAGTAGAGCCGCGTATCATCGACCGAGGCGACGGCACCGGCCGGCCGCCGGTTATCCGGAGGATCAAACGCCGATGCGCCAGCCCGTCCCCGGTCCGCCCCCGACCCGCTGCCGCGCGCGAGACCTGGGGATCCGCATCGGCCACTTCCCGCCGGGCCCCACCGACAGCATCGCCGACGTGACGGGGGTGCGTGTCGGGCACGCCACGGTCTGGCGCAACGAGCCGCCCCCGCCGGCCGGCCGCGGGGTAGCCCGCACCGGCGTCACGGCGATCGTCCCCTTCGATCCGGGTGAGCTCTTCCGGTCGCGCGTCCCCGCGGGGGCGGCACTCCTCAACGGCGCCGGCGAGGCGATCGGCATCACCCAGATCGGCGAGTGGGGCGTCATCGAGACGCCGGTCTTCCTCACCTCGACGATGGCGCTCGGGCGCGTCGCCGACGCCGCCGTCGCGGCGCTCGCCGAGCTCGATCCGGCGATCGGCGAGGACGACGCGCTGCTCCCGGTCGTAGCGGAATGCGACGACGGGTACCTCAGCACCTCGCCGCGGACCCAGATCGAGCCCGGCGACGTGCGGCGCGCGCTCGCTGCGGCGCGGGGCGCGGAGGCGGGCGCCCCGGCGACCGGGGCGGTGGGGAGCGGCACCGGGATGACCTGCTTCGGCCTGAAGGGCGGCATCGGGACCGCCTCGCGGCGCGTCGTGCCGGTCGACCGGCGCGCCTGGGCGGAGACGGGGGCGACCGCGGGGACGGACGCCGGCGAGGCCGCGTACACCGTCGGCGTCCTCGTCATGGCCAACTTCGGGCTCCTCGAGTGGCTGACCGTCGACGGGGTGCCGGTCGGCCGCGAGCTCCGGGCCGCCGGCTGGTCGGGCGTCGAGCGCCGAGCCGAACCTGGCGAACGACGGGACGCCGGCTCGTGCATCGTCGTCGTTGCCACCGACGCGCCGCTCCTCTCCGGCCAGCTCGACCGGCTGGCGCGGCGCGCCGGCCTGGGGCTCGGCCGTACGGGCTCGTTCGCCGGTCACGGCAGCGGCGAGATCTTCCTCGCCTTCTCGACCGGGGTCCGCATCCCGCGCGGCTCGTCCCGCTCGCACCTCGACCTGCGCATCGTCGACGACGAGTACCTGGGGCCCTTCTTTGCCGCCACCGTGGAGGCGACCGAGGAGGCGGTGATCGACGCGCTCGTCGGGGCCGACACCGTCACCGGGCGGGATGGCCGCGTCGCACCGGCGCTGCCGCTCGCCCAGACGGTCGCGATCCTGCGGCGCCACGGGCACGCGGGGGCGACCGTCCCCGTGTCGCCCGGCGGCGGGCCAGGCTAGCGCGATGCGGGCGCCCGTCTCCGAAGCGCTCGCGGCGCGCGTCGCCGAGCTGCGCGACCGCGCCGAAGCGCTGGGACGCCGCTCCCGCGAGACGGCGATCGGGTCCACCTCGCTCGGCATCGAGCGCGCTGCGCTCCGTCTCCTCGGCGTCGATGGCCTCGACGCGCACGGCCGGCCGTTGGCCGCCACCGTCGTCGATCGCCTCGCCGCGCTCGGCCCGGAACGCTTCGGTGGCGGTATCGCCCTCCCCTTCGCCGTGGCCGCCGTCGAATACGATCTGGGACCCCAGGAGCTGGCGCTGGAGGTCGCTTCCGGCCACGTCGACCTCGGCCTGGAGGCCGGCATGCTCGAGATCCCCGAGCGGCGCGGCCAGGCCGAACGGGCGCTCGGGCGATGGACGGAGGTCGCCTTCGCTCGCTTCGACGCCAACCGGACGGCGCGCCACGAGCTCTCCGACGCGCTGGGCGAACCGGCCGGACCGTGGCTGGGAGCCTGGCTCACGCCGCCGACGAGCGACGAGGCGGGCGCCGAGATCGCGGTGTTGGCTGCCGCTGGGGCGGATCTCCTGCTGGTACCCGTACCGGCGGTCCACGAGTGGACCGTGAGCGTCGAGTCGCTGAGCGACGAGCTCGGGCCCGACCTCTCCCCGCCGCCATCCGGCAGCCAGCGCGGGCTGTCGCGACTCCGGGCGGCGCTCGACGAGAGCGCCGCGGAGCGGGGCGCCTATGCGCGGCTGGCGACGGTGACCGACGCCCTGGGAGCGCCCGAGCAGGCGGTCGTCGCCGGCTTCGAGCGCGTCGATGTCGTGCTCGCCGATCCGCTCGAGGAGATCGCCGCGGGCGTCGAGCCGGAACGCGCCCTGGCCGACCACGCCGCGGCCCACGCGCTGCTTCGGCGGAGCGGCACGGCGCTGGTGCTGGGCGCCGGGCCGCTGCTCGTCGGTCCCGAGCTGGCGCGCGGGGAGGCGGCCGACGCGGCCACGCGGGCCGGCCGCGCCATCGCCGGCCAGGCGGTCGCGGTCGCCCTCGCCAGGGCCTCCGGCCTGCCGGCGCGCGAGCTGATCGCCGGCGCCCCGGCCGAGACCGGGGAGGCTGGTCCCGGCCGCTTCCCTGTCGCCCTGGCCGACCTCCACGTGCGACGCCTTCTCCACCCCGACCTCGCCTTCGCCCACCTCGAGCCGGCCGACGTGGAGCCGGGCGGCTGGTGCGCCGATCTGCAGGCCTGGCTCGCCGTGGGTGGCGAGCCCCGGCTCATCCAGCGCCGCGGTCGGCCGCTCGAGTTCCACGAGCGGGCCGAGCCGGCCCGCGTGGTCGCCCAGGCGGCTGCGGCCACGCGCGCCGCGCTCCTCGGCCCGGCCGGGCCGCGGGCCCCCGTCCGGCTCGCCGGCCCTGCCGCCGAGATGGCGCTGCGGATCGCTGACGCTGCCATCGCGACCCTCCAGCTCGTCGCCGCCGACGGCTGGCGCTCACTCATCGGCGTGCCGGCGACGATCGACGAGTCGGGCGAGGCGCCGCGCCTGGGGGGCACCGGCCTGGTCGCCCGCCGCGGCTACGGTGGCCCCCTCGATCGCGGACCGCTGCTGTGAGCGCGCAGGGCGGACCCGGACGGGCCACGGAGCACGGAGATCCGGGCGCGGCGGCCGCCGGCGCCACACCCGTGAGCGGGACGCTCCGCATGCACGGCTACTCCTGGGGCGGGCCACGCCGCGGTTTCCCCTGGCTCGGCCTGGCGCTCGTGGCGGTCGGCCTCGGCGCCCTCGTCGGCCTCTTCGAGCCCCGGATCACGACCGACAGCGCGGTCATCCTCTCGCTCGGGCTGATCGGCCTGGTGGCTCTCTTCGTCGGCCGGGTTCGCTGGGTCGCGACGCCGGCCGTGCTCCTCGCCTCATGGGGGCTCGCCCGCGTCCTCTACGAGCTGGAGCTGCTGGCCGGCCCGGGCTGGACCTGGCTCTTCGTCGGTGGCGGCTTGCTCGCCCTCTACCTCTACGGCCTCATCGCCGCGGAGGCGCATGGCCGGGCGATCTGGCCGGCCGCGCTCTTCCTCGGCATCGGGGCGCTCGAGGTCGCCGGTGGCCTGCCCGGCCTCGAGCGGTTGCGGGGCGCCTGGCTGCCGGTCCTCCTCCTCGGGCTGGGGCTGCTGCTCCTCGCTCGTGGCGTGACGCGTCCCTCCCGCTAGCGGGCTGCCACCTGCTGCAGTTCGTCGAGCGCCGCATCGAGCGCCTCGCCGGTCAGCGCCACGATCTCGTCGAGCTGGGCATCGCTGACGACGAAGGGCGGCCCGAACATGACGATGTCGCCGTCTACCCCGTTGGCGTTGCCGGTGCCGGAGTAGAGGAGGATCCCGCGGGTTCGTCCCGCGGCGAGGACCCGCTCGGCGAGCCGGGCCGCGCGCGGGAAGGGCGCTCGCGTCTCGCGCTCTTCGACCAGCTCGAGCGCCGCCATCAGCCCGAGGCCGCGGACCTCGCCGACGGTGGGATGGTCGGCGAAGCGGGCGCGGAGCGCCGCCAGGAGCCGCGCCCCCTGCCGCTCGCTTGCCGCGACCAGCGCGTCGGCCCGCAGGATCCGTAGCACTTCGCGGGCGACCGCCGCCCCGATGACGTGGTGGGAGTAGGTGAAGCCGTGGGTGAAGACGCCGGCACGGCGGATCGCGTCGTAGGTGTGACCCGCAGCCGCGGCGAAGCCGAAGGGCCAGTAGCCGGACGCGGCGCCCTTGGCGGCGACCAGGATGTCGGGCCGGACGCCCCAGTGCTCGACGCCGAACCAGCGCCCCGTCCGCCCGAAGCCGGTCATCACCTCGTCGGCGATGAGGAGCACCCCGTGGGAGCGGCAGACCTCGGCGATCGCCGGCCAGTAGTCGTCGGGCGGGACGACCGCCCCGAGCGTGGCGCCGACGACCGGCTCGGCGACGAAGGCGGCGACGGTCCCCGGCCCCGCCTGCCGGATCACCTGGTCGAGCTCCTCGGCGGCGTCGGTCGCCGTGCCGAGCGCCTGGGCCTCGGGCTCGTCGGCGCGGTATGGGTAGCTCGCCGAGACGTGGCGGAAGCGCCCCAGCCACGGCTCGTAGGGGCGCCGCAACGGCTTGCGCCCGGAGACGTCGAGCGCGCCGAGCGTGTTGCCGTGGTAGCTCCCCCAGCGCGAGATGACGATCAGCCGCTCCGGCTCGCCCTGGGCGAGGTGGTAGGCGCGCGCCATCTTGAGCGCCGTCTCGATCGCCTCCGAGCCGCCCGAGACCGGGTAGATCGCCGGCGCCTCGAGCGGCAGGAGCGGCCCGAGCTCGGCGGCGTACGCCTCCAGCGCCTCGCTGGTGAAGGCGGTCCCGTGGGCGAAGCCGACCCGCGCCGCCTGCCCGGCCATGACCCGCGCCACCGACTCCACCCCGTGGCCGATGTTGACGACGATCGCTCCGCCGGCGGCATCGAGGTAGCGCTTCCCGGCGGTGTCCCAGATCTCCGCCCCGGCGGCCCGCGCGACGACCGGCAGCTCACGGCCGAGGACGCGATGGAAGACCCGGCCGGGGGCGGTCGCCTCCGGCACCGCGCGACGCCGGAGCGCCTCGTCGAAGCCCACGGGCGCATTCTACGGAGGGCGTGCGGGCGCGGTGTCCCCGCTCCGCGAGTGTGCGCTCCGCCGGGATGGACGCACCTCGGGAGGGGGCGTGGCGGCCAGCGTACGTCCTTCCACACGGGGGCGGCCGGGCCGGCCCCGCTCGTCCGTGGCGCAGGGTCCACTCGCCCTGACCGCCGATCCAGCCCCGCGCTCGGGGGTCAATCGCCCGGCTCGAACCGGACCAGCACCAGGAGATCGGCGCCGCCCTTGACGGTCTCCTCCATCACGAGACCGACGCCGGGCGCGTAGAACTTGCGCTCGAGGAGGTTCGGTTCGAGCGGCGTCCATTCCTCCGTGACCAGCAACCCGTCGTACGAGCCGAGCGGCACCTGGGCCGTCCGCTCCAGCTCGACGACCTTCGCCAGGTCCTCGGCCTGCCCAGGGGAGTACTCCTGCCGATACGAGACACCGATCTCCGGGTGAGCTGGCATGACGATCCCGGGCTGCGCACCGTCCACGCCCGCTTCCCACGACCCGGCGGTGCCGACGACCTCGCCGGCCCGGTATGTCCGCGAGTCCTCGCCGAAGTACCAGACGTTGCCGTCGGCGTCCTGCGCGTACCAGTCGAGGGTCAGCTCGACCAGCTCACCATCGACGCTGATCTCGTCCCGGACGACGATGCAGCTGACGCCCAGGATCTCCCGCGTCGTGCTCGTCACCAGGACGGTATCGACCTCGCGCCTCGCACCGGACGTGCTCTCATAGACCCACCGCGTTCCCGGCACGAGCGGGAGGAACGGGTGGTCGACCGTGTCGACGAACCGGGCCGGGTCCACGTACGGCTCGTAGGGGGTGCCGGTCCGCAAGGCGGCCGGGAGCGGCGAAGCCTGGGAGATCGCCCTCGGGACGGCCGCGGTGCAGGAACCAAGGACCGTGAGGAGCATCGCCACGATGGCGCGGCCCATCACGGGGTCTGCCGCTCCCGGAGTTCGCGCTTCCTCTCACCGCTCGTCCTCGCCGCGGAGGCGATCAGTTCCTCGCGGACGGGCAGCTCCTCCCCCCTCGGGACCGCGGGCCCTCCGATCGGATCCAGGAACGGCACGACGGAGAGCGCGAGCACGACCGAGACGGCGACGCTCCATCCGCCGAGCACGTCGGATGGGTAGTGCAGCCCAAGGTAGACGCGGGAGATGCCGACGGCGGCGACGAATGCAGCCCCGGTCACCAGGAGCGAGACCCGCCAGCGGGTCGTCCAGAGGACGAGGATCACGCTGGCGACGAGGGCCGCGGAGCGGAGCGCGTGCCCGCTCGGGAACGAGTCCCTCGACGCCTGCGCCGGGATCACCAGCTCTCCCACGCGGTCGAGCCCCAGGGCGAGGGCGAAGAAGACGGCGGCGGCCACTGCCGGCCACCGCCACCCCGTCCGCCATGCCGCCACGACGGCGAGCGCCACCAGGGCGACCGATGCTTCCCCGATCCAGTCCGGCGAGACGAACGCCGCGCGGTGGTCCAGCGGAGGGCGCGGGCGGTCGAAGAACGCCTTCAGGGCCGCCGACAGGGCCTCGGCTCCGACGAAACCGGCCCCCACGAACGAGGCGGTGCGGTAGCGGCCTCGGGTCACGAGTGACGCGAGCAGGACGGCTGTCAGGAACGACAGCCGGTCCCCGCCGCCGATCAGGCTGAAGACGCCCATGACGATATCGGGCAGGGGGGCGCGGCGATCGGCCGCGAACATGAGAACGCTCAGCTCCACTTGGACCACCGCGCCGTCCGCGACGGCTGCGGCCAGGACGACGAAGGTGACGAGACAGACGAGCGCCGTCGCGGAGCGGGCCAGCCGCCCCCGCGCCCGCGGCACGTGGCTTCTCGCGCTGATCGCACGGCGCATGGACGCCTCTTCCGCGGTGGCTTCCCCGGCGCGAACGCCCGTTTCCATGGCTCGACCCTGGACGCTGGAGTCTTCGCCTGATCCGTTACGGGGACTCTACCGCCTCTGACGCCAGTTGCGCTGGCGGCGTCCTGCCGTACACGTCCTCGCTGACCTCGTAGGCGCTCGCCTCCAGCCGCAGCGCGGCATCGCGGACCTCCGCCAGGGCGTCCGGGCTGAGCTGCACGATGCTGACCAGCTCCAGGGTCTCCTGCGATTCCTCGAGAGCTCCCGCCCAGCCCACGCGAACGACGCCCAGGCCGGGCGCGTAGTACTTGAGCTGGTGGGCGTCCGGCTCGTCAGGGTTGAACTCGTCGATGACCAGAACGTCGTCGTAGCAGCGGGCCGGGACACAGGTCCTGGAGGCGATCTCGAACACCCTCGCGCGGTCCGTGAAGTCGACCGCGGGCCCCCACCCCTGGGAGTAGCTGGGCCCGCCCAGCTGCGGCTGCGCCTTCATGGCGATCCCGGCCTCGGCGTCTTGCAGACCGGCGATCCAGGTCGGGGCGTCGACCAGCTCGCCGTCCTCGTACTCCTCCGGATACTCGCCCATCAGCCAGACCGTTCGGTCGTCGGCCTGCGCGAAGAAGGCGAGCTCCGCCTCGACGAGCTGGCCCGCCGTGTAGTCCAGGTCGTAGAGGACGACCGTCCGCACGCCGTCGATCTCTTTCGTCAGGTCGGTGACGGTGAAGATGACGCGATGCGGCACGCGCTCATCGTCCGCGTTCACCTCCCCCTCGTAAACGAGCTGCGTCCCCGGTACGAGCGGGAACCACTCGTTGTCGATGGCGGTCGGATCGCCGAACTGATCGCGCGGGAACTCCTCCGTCAGCGATCCCGTGGGACTCGGCTGCGGCGAGGGCGAGAGTCCAGGGGACGGCGTCGGGGTCGGCGACGGGGACGGTGAGTCGGTCGGCGATGGGACAGGGGATGGCGATGAAGCAGGAGATGGGGCCGGGGACGGCGACGGAGAAGCCGCACTGCTGCACGCGGAGGCCGACAGCGCCAGTAGCAGCAGCGCCGCGGCTGCCGCGGAGGCGCGATCGAGGCGCCGCATCACGATGCCCCGCCCCTGTCAGGCGGTCTCGGGCGCCGCGCCAGCGCCCCCACCGCTCCCACCGTTCCGGCTCTTCCCGAAGCGCAGGTAGAGGGACGGAACGACGAACAGGTTGAGCAGCGTGGAGGTGATCAGCCCGCCCAGAACGACCACGGCCAACGGGTGCTCGATCTCGTGACCGGGGAGATCGCCGGCGATGGCGAGGGGCACGAGGGCCAGCCCCGTCGCGAGCGCCGTCATGAGGATCGGCGAGAGCCGCTCCCGGGCGCCCCGCACGACGAGCGCCGGACCGAACGTCTCGCCCTCGGTGCGTTCGAGGTGCTGGAAATGGTTGATCATCATGATCCCGTTGCGTGCGGCGATCCCCAGCACCGTGAAGAAGCCGACGAGCGAGCCGAGCGACACGACGCCTCCCCCGACGAACGCCGCCAGCACGCCGCCCACGAGCGCCGACGGCAGGGTGAGGAACGAGAGCGTCGCCAGCCGGGTGCTCCCGAAGGCGGCCTGCAGCAGGAGCCAGACCCCGATCAGGGCGGCGACCGCGAAGAGGAGCAGGCGCCCCTGAGCCGCCTGTCGTTCCGCATACTCGCCGAGCAGCTCGGGATGGTACTCGCGCGGGAACTCGATCCGCCTCAGAGCCGCCTCGACGTCGCTCACGACGGACCCGAGGTCACGTCCACGCACGTTGGCGTCGACGTCGATACGTCGCGTGAGCCCCTCGTGGCTGATGACGTTCGGGGTCGGCGCGATCCGCACGCTGGCCACCTTCCCGAGCGGCACCTGGCCGCCGATCGGGGTGTCGATCGGCATCGCCTCGATGTCGGTCAGGCTCTGTCGCGCCTCGGGCGTGCTCCACACGTGGACGTCGTACGCCTTGCCGCCGATGAAGATGTCGCCGACCTCTTCGCTGGCCAGCATCACGGCCGACGCCCGGCGGACGTCGCCTGGCTTGATCCCGTAGGCCCGGGCCGTGGCGAGATCGACCTCGACCTCGACATGGGGGATCTCGACCTGGAGCTGTCGGTGCAGGTCGACGATCCCGGGGATCTCCGAGAGGGCCTGCTCGACCTCGACCGCCTTGTCCCGGAGGACCTCGAGATCGGGGCCGAAGATGCGCACGACGATGGCGTCGCTCGAGCCGGTGAGGACTTCCCGGATCCGCTCCTTCAGGTAGGTCTGCACGTCGCGGCGAAGCCCGGGGTAGCCGTCGACGACCTCCTGGATCGCGGCCCGCGTCGCGTCGTAGTCGACGGCCGGATCGACGCTGATCCAGTTCTCGCCGAAGTCGATCCCCACGACCTCGTCGGCCAGCAGCGCCTGCCCGATGTGGGACCCGCAGTTGCGGACGCCGGGGATCGACCGCAGTTCGATGCAGGCAGCCGTCGAGATCCGCACCTCCTCCGGATGGGACGTCCCGGGGGCGGTGACCCAGTGCATCAGGAAGTCGCGCTCCTTGAAGTCTGGAAGCAGCGACTGCCCGAGCTGGGGCGCCACGACGAGACCGAGGAGGCTGATGGCGCCGACGGTCGCGAAGGCCGGGCGCGCCGAGCGGACGATCTGCGACAGGAACGCCGCGTAGCCAAGCTGCAGCCACCGCGCGAACGGTGACTCGCGCCGCTCGACGGGCGCGTTGCGAAGGAGGATGAGGCCCATCGCCGGGGTGACGGTGAGGGCGACGAGCAGGGATGCGAGCACCGCCAGCCCGTAGGAGATGGCGAGCGGCCGGAAGAACGCCCCGGAGAGGCCCTCGATGAAGAAGACGGGGATGATGGCCACGACGTCGATGAGCGTCGCGTAGATGATGGCGCCACGCACCTCGAGCGACGACTCGAGGATGATCGACGCGGTCGACTTCTTGCTGCCCTCGCGGCGATGCTGACGGAGACGGCGCACGATGTTCTCGATGTCGATGATCGCGTCGTCCACGACGACGCCGACGGATATGACGAACCCGGCGAGCACCATCGTGTTGACGGTCGCCTCGCGGACGGAGAGCACGAGCGCCGCCGCCATCAGGGAGAGCGGGATCGCGACCAGGCTGATCAGCGCGGTCCGCCAGTCGTAGAGGAAGAGGATCAGGACCAGGAAGACGAGGACGGAACCGATGAGCAGCGCCCGCGTGAGGTTGTCGAGCGCCACCTCGATGAACGTCGCCGGCCGGAAGATGGTGGTGTCGATCTCGATGCCGGACAGGCCGGGCCGAAGGTCCTCGAGCGCGGCTTCGACCCCGCGCGTCACGTCGAGGGTGTTGGCCCACGGGAACTTCTCGACGATGAGCATGATGCCCGGACCGTCGTTGATGACCGCGTCCCCGAAGAGCGGCTGGTGGTCGAGCACGAGCTCGGCCACGTCGCTCAGCAGCACGAGCCGGCCGCCCCGTCCCACGAGCGTCACGTGCCGGAGGTCATCCGGTGTCACGATCGGCGGGATGTGACGCACGACGAGCCGTTGGTTGGCGGTGTCGATGAACCCCCCGGTCCCGATGACGCTCCCATCGGAGAACCGGAGGATCCCCTCATCGAGGGCCTGCGCGGTCGCCTCCATGACCTGGTTCAGAGAGACGCCATGCTCTGCCATCCGCTCCGGCACGACCTGCACGTGCAGCTGGTTCAGCCGCTCGCCCCAGATCGCGACGTTCGCCACGCCAGGCACGCTCAGCACGCGGGACCTGATCGTCCAGTAGGAGATGAGGGACAGGTCCATGACGGACAGGTCCTTCGACGTGATCCCGATCTTCATGACCCGGCTCGTCGCCGACAGGGGCTGCATCATGAACGGCGGGCTCGCCCAGGTCGGCAATGTCGGGGTCACGTTCTCGACGCGTTCCTGAACCAGCTGGCGAGCTCGCAGGAGGTCGGTCCCCGGCTCGAAGATGAGCTCGATCGACGAGAGGTCGGCGACCGATTTCGAGCGCAGGATGTCGACCCCCTCGAGCCCGGCGAGGGCCTGCTCGAGGGGCACGGTCACCAGGGCCTCCACTTCGGCGGCGGAGAGTCCCAGCGACGGCGTCTGGATCTCGACGCGGGGCGGCGCGAACTCCGGGAAGACGTCCACCGGCATGTCGCGGAGGTGGCCGAGGCCGAAGACCATCACTCCCGCCGCGCCGGCGACCACCAGGAACCGGAATCGCAGGCTGGCGCTGACGATCCGGCGCATCATCGCGGGGGACCTCCCGGCTCAGGCGATGTGCCGCTCTCGATCAATGTCCGCCGCCGACCCCGGTCTCCACGCCGTGGAGCTCGGCCACCCCGACCGTCACCACGAGGGTGCCCACCGGCGGACCGTCCGACAGGAGCGCGCGGTCGCCGTCGACGGACTCGACGGTGATGGCATGGCGGATGAACACCAGGCCTTCGGGGTTGGTGTACGCCCAGGCATTCCCGTCCGCGTCGTACAGGACCGCGGCGTACGGGATGACCATGCGCCGTGCGCCTCCCACCTCCTCCTCGCTGACCGGGGCGGTCTCGATGCCGAGCCGTCCGGCCGCCTTCGGGGAGAGGGTGAGGCGGCTGAGGTCCGTCCCCTCGATCTCCTCGACCAGCACCGCCGGTTCGGCGAGGACCGCTCCCTTCGACGATGGGGAACACGCCGCCACCGCGAGCCCGGCCAGGATCAGCACCAGGACCAGGGATGTCGAACGATCGTTGCGCTGCATCGAGTCGTCTCCCACGCTCAAGGCGTCCTCTCGTCAGGTCGGGCTGAGGCCCGGCCGCTCGACGAGCTGGCCGGCCGGGTCGGGTTCGGGACTGGGCCCCGCACGCAGGCAGGCGGCGGGAACGATGAACAGGCTGACGAGCGTCGAGGTGACCAGGCCGCCGAGGATCACCGCGGCCATCGGACGCACGATCTCGAGACCCGCGACGTCCCCGAGTACGGCGATCGGCACGAGCGCAAGCGCCGTCGCCAGCGCCGTCGTCAGGATCGGCGCCAGCCGTTCTCGCGCGCCGCGCACGATGAGCTCCGTGCCGAACGTCTCGCCTTCGTCTCGCTCGAGGCGCTGGAACCGGTCGATGAGCGGGATCACCTGGCGGCCGGCGATCGCGAGCACCGCGAAGAAGCCGACGATCGTGCCGAGCGAGATGACGCCTCCGCTCGCGAGCGCTCCAAGCGCGCCGCCCACCAGGGCCGATGGCACGATCAGGTAGACGTAGAGCGCCAGGCGCCAGCTTCCGAAGGCCGCCTGGAGGAGGAGGAAGATCCCGATCGCGGCGGCGGCCGCGATCCCCAGCAGGCGGGTGAGGGCAGCCTCGCGCTCGGAGGAGACCCCCAGCACCTCGGCGTGGTGCTCGCGTGGGAACTGGATCTGCTGCAGGCGGCTCTCGACGTCGCGCAGCACGGAGCCGAGATCCCGCCCGCTCACGTCGGCGCCGACATCGATGCGGCGGAACACGCCCTCGCGACGGATCACCGACGGGGCCGGCGCGATCCGCACATCGGCCACGTCCCCCAGGCGCACGAAGGAGCCGCCGGGAGCCTGGACCAGGAGCTCACGGACGCTCGTCACGCTCTGGCGGATCTCGGGCGCTCCCCAGACGACGACGTCGAATACCTTCTGGTCCTCGAAGAGGCTTCCGACCACGATCCCCGACAGCAGCGCAGCCGCCGTGCGGCGGACGTCGCCGGCCTTGATCCCATGGCGCTGCGCGGCGGCCAGGTCGACCTCGATCTCGAGCGTCGGCTCCAGGATCTGCTGCTCCGCCCTGGCGTCGACGACCCCGTCGATCCCGGAGATGGACTGCCGTACCTCCTCCGCCTTGGCCTGGAGGACGTCGAGATCCTGGCCGTAGACGCGCACGACGACGTCGGCGCTCGTCCCCCCCAGGACGTCCCCGACCCGCTCCGTCGAGTAGGTCAGCACGGCGCGACGGAGGCCCGGGTATCCCTCGACCACGGCCCCGACGTCACCCACGGTCCGGTCGTAGTCCGCCGACGGGGCGATGGTCACCCAGATCTCACCGGAATCGATGCCCACGACCTGGTCGGACGTGATGGCGCGCCCGACGTGCGCACCCACGTTCGTGACACCCGGGATCGTCCGCAGCTCGGCGGTCGCCCGGGAGACGACCCGGCTCATCTCCGGGAGGGACGTGCCCGGCGCGCCATCCCACTGGATCAGCAGGGACCGCTCGCGGAACGCGGGGGCGAGCGACCCCCCGAGCTGGGGCGCCACGAGGGCACCGACCGCGACGACTCCCACGGTGACGACGACGGCGCCCGCGAAGACGGGGCGCGCCCGCTCGATCGTCCGCGAGAGGAGCGACGCGTAGCCGCGCTGGAGCCGTCCTGTGACCGGGGACTGGCGCCCGTCGAGCGGCGCCCTCGACAGGAGGAGCACGCCCAGCGCCGGCGTGACCGTCAGCGCGACCAGCGTCGACGCGAGGATCGCCAGGACGAAGGCGAGGGCGAGGGGCGGCAGGAAGGCCCCGGCCGCGCCCGTCACGAAGAAGACCGGCACCACGGCAAGGAGGATGATCAGCGTCGCGAAGACGATCGCGCCGCGCCCCTCCAGTGTCGCTTCCAGGACGAGGGTCGCCTTCGACCGGTGGCGATCGCTCTCGCGGGGCTGACGCAAGCGTCGCACGACGCTGTCGACGCCGACGATCGCGTCGTCCACGACGACGCCGACGGCGAGCACCAGTCCGGCGAGGACGACGGCGTTGGCCGTCGCGCCGAGGAGGTAGAGGACGAGCGCGGCGGCGGCCAGCGACGCCGGGATCGTGACGAGGCCGATCAACGCGGAACGCCAGTCGAAGAGGAAGACGAGCAGGACGGCCGCCAGGAGAAGGAAACCGACCAGGGCCGCGAGGGAGAGGTTCCCGACCGCTTCCTCGACGAATGTCGCCGGCCGGAACACCGTGGTGTCGATCTCGACCCCGGAGAGACCGGGCCGCATCGCCTCGAGCGCCTCCTCGACCCCCCGGGTCACGGACAGCGTGTCGGTGCCCGGGAACTTCTCGATGACGAGTAGAAGGCCGGAGCCGTCTCCGACGATCGCATCGCCGATGAGCGGCTGGTGATCCTCGACGACCCTGGCCACGTCACCCAGGCGCACGATCCGGCCCCCGGTGTCCTCCGGGGCGATGGGCACCTCTGCCAGGTCCTGGGGGGACCGGATCGGCAGGATGTGCTGGACGCCGAGCCGCTGATTGGGCGTGTCGATGAACCCTCCGGTGCCGGGGGTCGAGGCGTCGAGGAAGGTTAGCGGCGACACCCAGAGGGCGTTCCCGGCCGTCTCGATCACGTGCTGGAGCGAGATGCGCTGGTCTCGCAGCCGCTGCGGGTCGACCAGCACCTGCAGTTGACGCTCACGCTGGCCCCAGATGGCCACGTTCGCCACCCCGGGCACGCCCAGCAGCCGCGGACGGATCGTCCAGCGCGCGAGGATGGACATCTCGATCAGGGAGACGTCGTTCGACGAGAGCGCGACCATCAGCACGCGGCTCGCCGACGAGAGGGGCTGGAGCATCGCCGGCGGCTTGGACACGTTCGGTAGCGCATGCGCCTGGGTCAGGCGCTCCGCCACGACCTGCCGCGCCCGGAAGATGTCCGTTCCCGGATCGAAGATCAGGACGATGGACGACAGCCCGGCGACCGACTCCGAGTGGATCTCGTCGAGGAACGCCACTCCGTGGAGCAGGTCCGCCTCGAGCGGCACCGTGATCAGCTGCTCGACCTCGTCCGCGGAGAGACCAAGGGCCTCGGTCTGGATCTCCACGTATGTCGGCCCGAACTCGGGAAGGACGTCGACCGGAACGCGGGGCAGCTGCGTGAAGCCGAAGAGCATGGCCGCCGCCGCGGCGCCGAGCACCAGCAGCCGGAACCTCAGGCTCCAGCCAACGAGCGAACGCATCATGCTGGAGACCTCCCCGCACGCGTGTCGTCAATGAACCGCGACATGCTCATCGCTCGGCCTGCAACGAGTGTCCGCGGACCGAAGCCCTCACGCGCGACTTGGACGTGGCGGGCCTCTCCGGTGTCGGGCCCGAGCGTGGCTCCGACCGCGGACTCGGGAAGTCGGCGAGCGCATCATTGAGGGGCTGATCGCACGTGTCGATACTCAATCTTCACCAATGTTGGGGGTCAGTCGCGACCACCAAAGCCGGGCCTGACCGAAGGGCCGGTGACGGCATGGGTGGCGCTCGACGCCCCCCGCAGGGCCGGGCGCGTGACGCGAGCTCGGCCCGGTCCTAGGCGTCTCTGACGAGGTCGTGCTGGATCGCGTAGCGGATCAGCGCCGTCCTCCCGCGAAGCCCCAGCTTGGCGGACAGGTTGGCCAGGTGCCGGCGAACGGTATGGACGCTGATGCCGAGCATCCGCCCGACCTCCCCGGGGGGATGCCCGGATGCCACCAGGCTCAGGATCTCCCGCTCGCGGGCGCTCATCGGGCTGCCGCGCTGCAGCCAGCGGACCGAGTCGTCGACGATGGCTCCCGTGACGCTGCTGTGGAGATAGCGTTCTCCGCGGCGGACCGCTCGGATCGCGTCGAAGAGCTCCCGCGAGTTGGCGCCTTTGACGACGTAGCCGGCAGCTCCGGCGGCCAGTGCCTGGCGAACCGTCTCTGACTCGCGGTGCATCGTCAGGACGACGACCCGCAGGTCCTCGTGACGCGCACGCAACGCGCGCAGCAGGGACAACCCGTCGCCCTCCGGGAAAGTGAGGTCGAGCAGGAGCACGTCGGGCCGGGCGGTCGCCACGAGGTCGAAGACCTCCTCATGCGTGGCGGCCTCTCCGACGACCTCGAAGCCGTCGGCCGCGGCGAGGACGAGCCGCAGACCTTCCCGGACGAGATGATGATCGTCCGCCAGCGCAACCCGGATCGGCCCCGGCGACGGACGCTGCGGCGGAGCGGAGGCAACGTCGGGCTCCCGCGAGGGAAGGACGGGACCGCGGCCGGCCCTGAGTCGGAGGCTCGCTTCGCCCATCAACGCACCGCGTCCATCGCCGCACCAGCGGCGCCCGAGAGGCGGGCGGACGCCGACGGGGCGCTGCGGGGGATCGCCAGGCAGACAGTCGTCCCGGCGCCGGGTCTGGATCGAACGTCGAGCCGTCCCATGAGGATGTCGGCACGCTCCCGCATTCCCTCGAGCCCCAAGCCGCGGCTCTTGGTGGACTGATCGAAACCGACACCATCATCGCCGACCTCGAGCCGGATCACGTCAGAAACCTCGGCATCGATCCAGATGCGCGCTGCGCGGCTGTGGCGCGCCGCGTTTCCGACCGCCTCCTGGACGATCCGATAGGCACCGATCTCCTGTTCCGGTTCGAGGAGGCCGGGCGGGAGGACGGCGGGATCGAACCGGACCTCGACCGGGACACCGGCCGAGTCCGCGAGATCGCGAATGGTTCCCCCCAGCCCGATCTCGTGGATGCGCGCGGGTCGGAGTTGCGTCGCCACCGCCTGTGCCTGGTCGAGGGCGGTTGCGGCGAGCGCGTGCGCGCGCCGGATCGCCGTCTGCGCCGTCGATGAAGGCGCGCCTGGTTCTGCCCGGAGGCCCGCCTCCGCGGCATCCAGGGTCAGGATGACCGCTGTCAGCGTCTGCCCCACGCTGTCATGCAGATCGCGCGCCAGACGCGCCCGCTCTTCTTCGTGTGCCTTGATCAGGCGGTCGCTCGCCTGGCGGTAGAGCGCGGCATAGCGCCGGGCGGTCGTCGACACGCGATTGGCCATGAGGGCGACGATGATGGAGATCACGGCCAGCAGCGGCCATTCCGCGAGGTCCAGCGGCTCGATCTCCATCGCGCCGCCATGTCCGCTCGCCGCTGACGCGGAGTACGCGATGTCGAAGAGCGACCCGAGCAGGATGCGCAGGAGTGCCACGCGGAGCGTGAACACGAACGCCCCGATCGCGAGCGTCACCCAGAAGGCGTCCAGGAGGATGTCGGGATCGGCCCACCCCGCGACGATCGCAAGCGCCAATCCGAGGCTCGCGGCGGTGAGCAGCCGGCCGATGCCAGGCCGACTCACGCCCGGGAGCCCCTGGCGGTCGTGTGATCGGGGAGAGACCAGTCGGTCGGCCACGGCGGGCGGCGCACGCATCTGGGTCCATCGGGGAGGCGCAGGTTCTGGAACGACCGAACCGCCCGGACGACTTCGTCCCACACGGACCCAAACCCGCGTTCGAACGCGGCCGGGAATGCGAGAACGATCTCGTGGACCGCTGGCGACGAATGCGCCATCTGTGACTCCTCCCCTCCCGGACGGGGCGTCGACAGGGGAGCGGACGGGCGACCGGAACGGTGCCTGAGCCGCATCGCACCGACGCCGGCTGTGGAGTGTACCGGCACGGAGGACTGATGAACAGGCCCTCTGTTGACAGAACGCACCGCATTCCACCGGGCCCTACCGGACCGCGCCGGACCGCAGCCGGGCATCGACCGCGGCCAACGTTGTGGTCGACCCCGACCCGGCGCCTGCCAGCTGATCTCGGACTCGTGTTGCTGTCGACCCCGACGGGCCCCCCGGTCCTCAGCCGCCCACCCGCGGCACCTCTA
>Ga0154433_1055_pt1 | contig 21293 bp, 21 predicted proteins | sample RifGroC2_FD_115937 | JGI IMG/M metagenome (GOLD analysis project Ga0154433, IMG submission 115937) | Chloroflexi bacterium GWC2_73_18 | reverse complement strand
CCGGCCGGCTCGTCGTGGCCAAGCTCAACATCGACGACAACACCGGCGTCGCCAGCCGCTACAGCATCTTCTCGATCCCGACGCTGATCCTCTTCCGCGGCGGCAGGGACGTGATGCGGGTCGTCGGCTTCGTGCGCAAGGAAGAACTGGAGCGGCGGATCGCGGCCGCCCTCGCCGCGTAGGCGACGCCTCAGCCCGGCGGCGCCGCCCTCGCCGCCAGGATGCCGTCCTCGGCCGGGGTCGCCGCGCGGGCCGCGTCGCCCGCCTCCCAGCAGGCGCGCAGCTCGTCGCCGCGGAGCGGGTCGCGGCGCGGGTCGCGGCCGCAGTAGCCGAGCGCGCCGGCCACGGCGCGACGGAAGTGGCGGCAGGTCGAGCAGGTCGTGGTAGGGCGGCCGCAGACCCAGCAGCGCGCGGTCTCCGCCTGGGGCGTGCCGCAGTGCGGGCATCGCCAGCTCGCCATCGGCGCCATCGTAGCTGCGCGGGCGCGCGGTCGCAAGGCGTCCGCGGGGCGCGGTGGCGCGGAGCTCTACCTGATGACGAACGCCGCCGTGTCCGTCACCGTCCCGTAGCGGTCGGTCACGACGCGGACGGTCACCAGGCCGTTGTCCCGGGTCGCTCCCTTGGGGATCTCCGTGTTCCTGGTGGCGACGCCGTTCACGGTGACCGCGTCCAGCACCACCGGCCCGACGTTGGGGATCTGGAGAGTGAAGGTGACGCGCGCGCCGTCGAGCCGCTTGCCGTCCGGATCGAGCACGACGACGCTCATGGTGATCGCGCTTGGCAGCTTCCTCTTGTCGAAGCTCGTCGGCGACACTGTCAGGTTGGCGGTCAGCTTGCCGCCCCCGCGAATGACCGTGATGACCAGGCTGCGCGTGTTGCCGGCCGGGTCGACCGAGGTGATCGTCAGCCCGTTGGGGCCGGCGTCGAGGGCGATCTCGATCTCGAAGTCGTGATCGTCCGCCACCGCCGACGCGGTCGCCTGGTTCCGCTCGTTGCGGATCGAGACGGTCGCGCCGCGCTGGGTCGTTCCCTTCACCTTCACCGTACCGGCGTTGACGGTGGCGCCGTCCCTGGGCTCCTCGATCTTGAGCGTCGGCGGCGTGTTGTCGAAGGCGACGCTGATGGTGTTCGATCGCGAGCCCTCGCCGCCGGGGCCGACGATCGTGGCGAAGATCTCGCTCCGCCCCAGGGGGATCGGCACCGTCACGATGAAGTCCTGGGTGGCGGCGAGCGGCTGCTCGGCGGCGACCTCACCGGCGACGTAGACGCGGACATCGAGGTCCTGCTGCCGGTCGAGCGTGGCGGGGACGAAGCCGCGCACGGTCCAGGAGGGCTGGTTGGTGTAGCTGTCGGCCGGCTCGATGAGCGTCGGCGCGTCCGGTGCCACGAGCGGCGTCGGCGATGGGGACGGGGTTGCCAGCTGCCCCTCGAAGATGCTCGCCAGCGTCGCCCCCAGGTTGCGCACCGCCTGGTTGAGCAGCCCGGTCCCGGCCAGCGCCACCGCGCCGCCGAGGGCGAGGAGCGCCACCACCAGGACGATGCGGGCCGGCCAGGGGAGCGAGATGCGCCGCTCGGTGCCGCGGTGGCCCGCGAGCCGTTCCGGCGCGGGCGCCGGGTAGCGGGTCCGCGCGGGCTTGCGCGGCGGGGCGTACGGATCGCGCGGGCGGACCATCGGCCGGCGATCGCGGCGGGGCGCGGCGGAGAGGCGCATCGGTCGCCCATTCTCGCACGGCCCCGACCGCCCCGCGCCGAACGCGGGGTGTACCCTGTGGGGTAGTGGGCGCCGGTGCGGTGCCCTTCTCCGAGGCGCCAACGCGCGTGGACGAACGAGCCCGCCGCCCGCTGCCGCCACTTCCGGCACGCTACCCGGCGGTCGCCCCGTCGCGCCTGCCGCCGCGCCCTGCTCCACTCCGCGCCGCGCACTCGATCGGCATCCCGGTCGCCGATGCCAGGCCGTTCCGTGCCGCGCCGCTGCGCCGCCCCGGCTACGGCATGCCCAACCTGCGCCGCAACGTCTGCCCGCACTTCTACATGACCGGACCGCGCGGCGCGATCCCCGTCCAGGCGCCGCACCTGCTGAAGGCGCTGATCCGCCAGGAGCGCAACACGTCGCGCTGCCAGCTGCGCGGCGGCGTCCACCTGGAGCAGGGCTACGTCGGCGACGTCTGCCTCTCCTCGCGCTTCAACCAGTGCGTCTTCTACGAAGACGAGCTGGCGAGGGACTAGCGGATCCGGTCGCCGCGCCGGTCGGCCGGCGCCGGCTGGCGGTGCTCCCGGGGAGGCGAGCCATGGCGATGAGCTACCGCGAGGCGCTCGACGCGCTCGAACGACGCGGCCGGTTCGGCATCCGGCTGGGGCTGGGCCGGACGCGCGCCATGCTCCGCGCGCTGGGCGACCCCCAGGAGTCGTTGCGCGGCGTCCTGGTCGGCGGCACGAACGGCAAGGGAAGCGTCGTCGCCCTGGCGGGCGCGGCCCTCGCCGCCGCCGGTCACCGCGTCGGGCGGACGCCCAAGCCCCACCTCGTCAGCTACCGCGAGCGGCTCGCCATCGGCGACCGGCTGATCGACCCGGCCGCCTTCGCCGCGCTGGTGGCCGAGGTGCTCCTCGTCGCCGAGCGGGTCGCCCGGCGGCTCGGCGACCCGACCGAGTTCGAGGTGCTGACCGCGGTCGCCTTTCTCTGGTTCGCCCGGGAGCGGGTCGACCTGGCGCTCGTCGAGGTCGGTCTGGGTGGCCGGCTCGACGCCACCAACGTCTGGGATGGGGGCGTCGCCGCCATCACCAACGTCGACTGGGACCATCGCGACCACCTGGGCGACACGCTCGAGGCGATCGCCCACGAGAAGGCCGCCATCATCAAGGGCAGCGATCTCGCCATCACCGCCGCGAGCGGCCCGGGACTGGCGGTGATCCGCCGGCGGGCGCGGCGGGTGGGGGCCGAGCTGGACGAGGTGGTGGTGCCGGCGGTGGTCGCGGCCGGCGTCAACGGTCTCCTGCTCGCGGCCGACGGCCTGCCGCCGGCGAGCGGCCGGCGCGTCGCGTCCCGCGCTCCCCTCCGCGTCGCCCTGCGCGGGCGCCACCAGGCCGCCAACGCGGCGGTCGCCCTCGGCGTGCTGCGTGCCCTGGCGCGGTCCGGCATCGCCGAGGTGGGCGAGGCCGCGATCCGCGACGGCTTCGCCGCGGCGACCTGGCCGGGACGCCTCGAGCGGCTCGACGGCGCCGGGGTCGGCATGCCGGGACGGGAGATCTGGCTCGACGGAGCGCACAACGCCGCGGGGGCCGCCGCCCTCGCGGCCGCCCTCGATGAGCTGCGACCGTCGATGGCGCCCGGACGCCTGGTGCTCATCCTCGGCATGATGGGCGACAAGGATGTCGATGCCGTCCTCGCCCCGCTGGCGGCGTCGCCGGCGACCCGCGGGGCGCATATCATCACCACGCGGGTCGAGGCGACCCGTGCGCTGCCGGCCGACCGGCTCGCCGAACGGTGGCGAGCGATCGCTCTCCGGGTCGGGCGTGCCGGCGCGGCGGTGACCGTGAGCCCCACGCCGGACGCGGCGCTCGGGGCGGCGCTCGCGCACGCGCAGGGGCCGATCGTCGTGGCCGGCTCGCTCTACCTGGTCGGCGCCGTGCGCGCTCGCCTGGTGGACGACCCGCAGCTGCGTGACCCGGAGGAGTGAGGTGAGGGAGCAGAGGGGGAAGCGGGAGGTCGGCCCGCCCGCCGGCGTCCAGCCGGCGCGGCCGGAGCAGGGCGGTGGCGCGGCGACGCCGTGGTTCGCGCTGCCCGAGGGCGCTGCGCCGGGCCTCCCGCGCTCCGACCTGGGCGAGACCCGCATCGGCGGCGCGGTCTTCCGCTGGGGGCTGCGCACCTACGTCATGGGGGTCCTCAACGTGACACCCGATTCGTTCAGCGGCGACGGGCTGCTGGCGCGGGACGAGGCCGGCGGCGGCGCCGCGCGCGAGGCGCACGTCGAGGCGGCACTGGCGCTCGGCCGGCGGATGGCCGCCGAGGGCGCCGACCTGCTCGATGTCGGCGGGGAGTCTACGCGTCCCGGGCACCGGCCGATCGACGGGGCGGAGGAGCGCCGCCGGGTCATCCCGGTCATCGCCGCGCTCCGCCAGGCACTGCCCGCGATGCCGCTCAGCATCGACACGACGAAGCCCGAGGTCGCCGCGGCCGCGCTCGACGCCGGCGCGACGCTCCTCAACGACGTCCGGGGGGTCGCCGCCGATCCGGCGATCCTCACCCTGGCCGCGGAGCGCGACGTCGCCATCGTCCTGATGCACAACCGGGCGGAGGCGCGCTACCAGAACCTCCTCGCCGAGGTGATCGCCGACCTCGAACGCGCCGTCGAGCGTGCCCTGGCCGCCGGCGTCGCCTGGGAGGCGATCATCGTCGACCCGGGGATCGGCTTCGGCAAGACGCCCGAGCAGAACCTCGCACTGCTGCGTGACCTCGCCGCCCTGCGCGTCCTGCGGCGGCCGATCCTGCTCGGGACGAGCCGCAAGTCGACGATCGGCCGCGTCCTCGACCTGCCCGCCGACGAGCGGCTGGAGGGGACGCTCGCCACTACCGCGCTGGGGGTCCGTGCCGGAGCGGACATCGTCCGCGTCCATGACGTCCGCGCTAACGTCCGCGCCGCCCGCATGGCCGACGCGGTCGTGCGCGCCCCCGGGGGCGAGCGGTGAACGAGCGCGTACCCGGCAAACGGAACCTCGGCGGGGAACGCGCGCCGGACGACCGGATCACGCTCGGGGCGATGCGCTTCGAGGGCCGTCACGGTGTCAGCCCCGAGGAACGCGCCGAGCTGCAGCCGATCGAGGTCGACGTGGAGCTGTCGCTGGACCTGCAGGCGGCCGGCGTCGAGGACGACCTCGCCCGGACGGCCGACTACGGGCGGGCCTTCACCATCTGCAGGGAGGTCGTCGAGACGGCCAGCTTCCGGCTCCTCGAGGCGATCGCCGAGGGGATCGCCCAAGAGCTGCTCGCCGCCTTCCCGTCCGTCCACGAGGCGGTCGTGCGCGTGCGCAAACTCCACCCGCCGATGCAGGGGACGCTCGCCTACGCGGAAGTCGAGGTCCGCCGCCGGCGCGTCGGCTGAGACGCTCCCGCGCCCCGGCCGCGACCGACGGGCCGCCTCACAGGTCGGCCGGTCGCGTCCCCAGGATCAGCTCGAGCCGCATCGTCTTGCCGTCGCGCAGCAGGTCGAGGGTGACCGTGTCACCCGGCTCGTGCAGGGAGAGCAGGTCCTCGACCGTGTGGTTCGCGTCGATCCGCTGGCCGTCGATCGCGGTGAGCAGGTCGCCCTCGCGCACGCCGGCCCGGTCGGCCGGGCTGTCGGGGACGACCGCCGGCTGGTCGCTCCCCTGCTCGCGTTCGAGCAGCGCGCCGTAGTCGATGGAGAGCTTGCGCTCACCGGCGAGCTGGGCGTCCACGGGGAGGAATCGGATCCCGATGTAGGGGCGGGCGAGCGTCTTGCCGGCGACCGCCTGGCGCATGATCGGCCGGGCGATGTTGATCGGGATGGCGAAGCCGATCCCCTGGGCCGAGCGGGCGACCGCGGTGTTGATGCCGATGACGTTGCCGGCCGCGTCCACGAGCGCCCCGCCGCTGTTGCCGGGGTTGATCGCCGCGTCGGTCTGGATCAGGTTGTGGAGCGTCACCGGGCGGCCCTGCGCGTCGGTCACGTCGATGCGCCGGCCGAGGGCGCTGACGATCCCACTGGTGACGCTGTTGGTGTAGGTCCCCAGCGGGCTGCCGATGGCGACGACGAGCTGGCCGGGCTTGAGCTCGCTCGAGTCGCCGATCGCCGCCGTCGGCAGGTCCGTCTCCTCGATCTTGACGATCGCCAGGTCGGTCAGGGTATCGATACCGTAGACGCGGCCCTCGAAGGTCCGCCCGTCCTTGAGCGCGACGGTGAGCTTCTCGCCTCCCTCGACGACGTGGCGGTTGGTGACGATCCAGCCCGCCGCGTCGAAGATGACGCCAGAGCCGACGCCGGTCGCCGGTAGCGAGAACGGGTCGTTGGGGTCGAAGCCGCTGACCGAGGTGATCGTGACCACCGCCGGGCTCACCATCGCCGCGGCGTCGACGATCGCCGACGACTCGTCGATGGTGACCGGCCGCGTCTCGCTAGCAAGGGTCGCGCCCGGGCTGACCGAGGGGGTCCGCTGGGGCAGGCCCGCGGCGGTCAGGGCCAGGTAGGTGCCGCCCGACGAGAGGATCGCCGCCAGGAGCGCGACGGCGAGGAGGAGGCCGGCCATGCCGGTCGAGCGCGGCGGCCGGTACGGCCCCCCGCCCTGCGGGCCCCGGCCGCCCTGCCGGTCCCCTCCGTCGTTCGGGTGGGAGGCCTGCCAGCCGGAGGGGTCCCGGGCCGCGTCCCACTCCGCCTGCGACCAGGAGGGGCGATGGCGGGGCTCGGGTGAGTAGTAGCCGGCGGGACCAGCGGAGCTGGTTTCGGTCATCGCCTCTCGCTCCCGCTATCTGGTGCGCCGGTGGGGGGGGACCGGCGCATGGTCATCGTGACAGGCGCGGATTGAGGTGCGACCTCGCGCGGATGAAGAATCCGTCACGCGGCGGCGACGCTCGCCGGGTCGCGCGGGAGGCGGACGGTGACCGTGGTCCCTTCTCCCGAACGGCTGTCGACGCTGATTCGTCCGCGGTGCATGTCGACGATCGACTTGACGATGGCGAGGCCGAGGCCGCTGCCGGCCGCGCGCGCCTCGGCGGCGCGGGTCCCGCGGTAGAAGCGGTCGAAGATGTGCGGCAGCTCCTCGGGGCCGATGCCGATCCCCGTGTCGGCGACGCTGATGGTCGCCCCGTCGTCGGCGGGCTCGAGGCGGACCACGACCCGCCCGCCGGCCGGCGTGAACTTGACGGCGTTGTCGATCAGGTTGCCGATCAGTTGGCCGACGCGCTGCTGGTCGTGCCGCGTGCGGACCGGGTTGGGCGGCAGCTCGGCGCGCAGCTCGACCCCCTTGCGGCCGGCATCCGGCTCGGCGCTCTCGACCGCGCCCTCGACGGCGGCGCGCAGGTCGTCCGGCCGCAGCTCGAGCGCCACCAGTCCCGAGTCGAGCTTGGAGAGCTCGAGCAGGTTGGTGGCCAGCCAGTCGAGCCGCTCGATCTGCTGGGCGGAGACCTGCAGGAACTCGGCGCGGGTCGCCGGGTCAAGGTCGGCGCCATCGCGCAGCAGCTCGTTGAAGGTGCGCAGGGCGGCGACCGGGGTCCGCAGCTCGTGGCTCACGTCGGCCAGGAAGTCGCGGCTCCGGTCGCGGTCCTCGCGGACGATGCGGATCGACTCCTCGAGCCGGTCGGCCATCCGGTTGAACTGCTCCGACAGTTCGACCAGCTCGCGCGGCTCCCCCGGGTCGACCGGGACACGCTGATGGAGCTCTCCCACCTCGAGTGCGCGGGCGGCGGCCTCCAGGCGACGGACCGGCGTCGTCAGGCGCTGGGCGAGCAGGAGGCTGAAGACGGCGGCGATGACCAGCACCAGCGCTCCGACCGCCACGAGGAGGACGATGACCGTCTGGGTCGAGCGGTCGCGGAAGGTGTACGGGTCCGAGATCGTGAGCAGGACCTGGACATGGGGCGCCGAGCGCGTCGGCGACGCCCACCAGGGGTCCTCGATGGTGAGGCGGACCGACTGGACGCGCATCTGCTGGCGCGACTGGCCCGAGGTGGGGGTCAGGTCGGTGGCGGCGCGGTAAGTGCCGGCCGTTACGAACGAGCCGTCGACCGCCTCCCCCTGGACCGCCACCTCCACGTCGCCCTGCGCGATCAGGTCGGCGACCAGGCGCAGGAGGGACTCGCCACCGAGGGCGTGCTCGACCTGGGCACTGGGTTGCCCCGACGGATCGATGATCGGGAACTCGCCGTTGGCCGTCGCCCCCTGGATCTCGCTCGCCACGACGCTGATGGCGGCGACCGCCCGCCCCTCCAGCTCGATCCGCTCCTGGTCGCGGAAGTACTCGTCGAGCCGGTTCGTGGCGGTGACCGCCACGATCACGAGGGCGATCCCGACCAGCAGGGTGAACGCCAGGACGAGGCGCGCCTGGAGGGAGCGGAACATCTAGCGTTCCGCGAACTGGTAGCCGACGCCCCGGACGGTCAGGATGAAGACGGGATCGGCCGGATCGTCCTCCAGCTTCTCCCGCAGGTGGCTGACGTGGACGTTGATCGTCTTCTCGTCCTGGTCGAGCGCCTCGTAGTCGCGGATCAGGTCGAGCAGCTCGCGGCGGGTGTAGACGCGCCCGGGGCGCGTCGCCAGGTGGCGGAGGATCTCGAACTCGGTGGCGGTGAGGGAGATCCGCCGCTGGCCGCGCGAGACGCGCCGGCGCTCGAGGTCGATCAGCAGGTCGCGGTGGCGGATGACGCGGCCGCCGGCCGCATCGGCCAGGTCGCCGTAGGCGCGCCGCAGGAGCGCCTTGATGCGGCTCATCAGCTCGCGCAGGCCGAACGGCTTGGTCAGGTAGTCGTCGGCCCCGAGCTCGAGCCCGATCACCTTGTCGACCTCGTCGTCACGCGCGGTCAGGAAGAGGACCGGCATCTTGGCCCCGTCGGCCCGGAGCCGCCGCAGCACCTCGAAGCCGTCCATGCCGGGAAGGCGGACGTCGAGGATCACCAGGTCGGGCGCCTGGTTCACCGCCGCCTGCAGCCCATCCTCGCCGGTCCTCGCCAGGGTCACCGTGTAGCCCTCCTGGGTGAGGGCGTACTCGAGGCCGCGCGCGACGGCGGATTCGTCCTCCACGATCAGGATGGTGGCGGCCATCTCGGGAACTATGGTACGACGGGCGCCTGCCCCGCCCGGGTCCCGTGCTACGATTTGCCGCCCGGCGCATCCGCGCCGTATCCCGAAGGTGACGTGAGAAGGTGAGCAACACCCGCCCCGAGCTTGCCGCCCAGCGGCGGACCGTGAGCGGCAAGGCCGTCCAACGGCTCCGCAGAGAGGGGATCCTGCCGGCCGTAGTCTACGGCCACGGCCATCCCTCGGAGTCGATCCAGATCGACGCGCGGGTCTTCGACGATCTGCGTCGACACACCTCCCGGAACACCCTGATCGACCTCTGCGTCGAAGCCGGCCGTCCCCGGCCCGTCCTCGTCCACGAAGTCCAGCGTGACCCGCTGACACGGCGGACGCTCCACGTCGACTTCTTCCTGGTGACGATGACCGAAGAGCTCGTCGTCGACGTGCCGATCGTCCTCACCGGCGAGTCGCCCGCGGTCGACAAGCACGGTGGGACCCTCTTCCACGCCATCGACTCGATCAAGGTCCGCGCCCTGCCGGGCGACCTGCCGACCTCCGTCAGCGTCGACGTCTCGACGCTCGAGTCGTTCGACGACGCGCTCCACGTCCGCGACCTGGCCCTTCCGGCGAAGGTGACGCTGGTGACCGACCCGGACGAGACGATCGCCAAGGTGCTGCCGCCGCGGATCGTGGAGGAGGAAGCCGCGCCCGCCGCCGAGGCCGTGCCGGTCGAGGCGGCCGAGGGCGCCGCCGCGCCGGCCGCGGAGGCTCCTGCGACCGGGGGGCGCGAGTCCGCCGCCGGCTGAGTGGCGCGGCCGCGCCGCCAGGCCGACCTTCCAGCCCCGGCCGGTGGACCACGCGGCCGGCAGGCTGCCAGATCGACATCTCAGCGGCCCCGCTCGGGCGTCTCGGCGCGGCCGGGTTTCGGGCGCTTCCGGCCTACGCCTCCCCGGATGTCGAGATGGCCCGGTTCCGCCGGTGGCCCGGTTCCTGCCGCCGGTGGCGCGGGTCACGGGCCGGGTCGAGAGGCCAGCCGCTAGGCGGAGTCGGCCCGCGACCCCGATCGCCGCCTCACCCGCCGGGCGGGCACGCGCTCGAGCAGATCGGTCAACCGGCCGAGCTCGTCCGGGCTGAGTCGCTCGAGGAAGTTCCGCCGCACGGACTCGAAGTGACCCGGCGCCGCGCCCCGCAGCCGTTCCAGGCCGGCCTCGGTCAGCACGGCGAACGTGCCGCGCGCGTCGGAGGCGCAGCGCACGCGTGTCGCGAGCCCCCGGGCGGCGAGCCGGTCGACCAGGCGCGTGATGCCGCCGCGGCTGAGCACGACCCGCTCCGCCAGCTCGTGCATGCGCAGCCGGCGCTCCTCGGCGAAGGCGAGCTGGACGAGGACGTCGTAGTCGGCCAGCGTGAGGCCGCTGCCGGCGAGATCCGCCTCGAGCTGCCGGGTCACCAGCGCGTGCGCCTCGAGGAAGGCGCGCCACGCGCGCAGCTCGCCCGGGGAGAGATGCCGCGGTCCGGCCGGCGGCCCGTTCGTCTCGCTGGTCACGTAGTTGCGTCCTCAACCATCGGGCGCTATAGTTGCGCGCTCAACGACCCACTCACCCGGGACGATAGCACACCGGCCCCTCGGAGGCACCCCGCCATGGCGACCTGGCAGATCGACCCGGCCCACACGGACGTCTCGTTCTCGGCGAAGCACATGATGGTAACCACCGTGCGCGGCAAGTTCGGCGCCGTCGAGGGCACGCTCGCCCTCGACGAGGCGGACCCGACGCGCTCGTCGGGCGAGTTCAGGGTCGCGACAGCGAGCGTCGGCACCGGGTTCGAGGCGCGCGACAACCATCTCCGCTCGGCCGACTTCTTCGACGTGGAGCACCATCCCTGGATCACCTTCCGGAGCACCCGGATCGAGGCGCTCGGCGGCGACCGCTACGCGGTGACCGGCGACCTCACCATCCGCGAGGTGACGCGGCCGGTCACCTTCGAGGTCGAGCTGCTCGGCTTCTACCGGTCGATGCGCGGTGGCCGCCGGGTCGGCTTCAGCGCGACGACCAGGCTCGACCGCAAGGACTGGGCGCTCACCTGGAACATGCCCCTCGAGGCCGGCGGCTGGCTGGTCGGGGATGCCGTCACCCTGACGATCGACGTCGCCGCCGACGAGGTCGCGCCGGGCGGGGAAGTCGCCCCGCACGACGCGGCCTGAACGATGCTCCTCGTGCGGCGCGATGCGGAGATCCACCGGGAGGAGGGCGGCTGGTTCGCCGCCCGCTGGCACTTCTCCTTCGACCAGTACCGCGACCCGGCGCAGATGGGGCTCGGGCCGCTGCGCGTCTTCAACGACGACCGCCTCGTGCCGGGCGCCATCTGGCCGCTCCACCCGCACCGCGACATCGAGGGGATCACGTACGTGCTGGAGGGGACGTTCGAGCACGCCGACAGCCTCGGCAACGGCGGGATCCTGCCCGCCGGCTCGATCCAGCGGGCGACGCTCGGGTCGGGGATGTGGCACTCGGAGCGGAACGGCTCGCCGACCGAGCCGCTTCGCTTCATCCAGCTGTGGATCCTCCCCGACACGGCCGACCTGGCGCCGTCGGTCGAGCAGCGCGTCTTCACGCCGGCGGACCGTACCGACCGGCTCCTGCGGGTCGCCGGGCCGGAGGGCGGCGACGTCGTGCGCGTCCACCAGGACGCCTCGGTGCACGTGGCGTCGCTCTCGCCCGGCACCGAGGCGCGCCACGCGCTGGCCGGCGGCCGTGGCGCGTACGTCTACCTGATCCGGGGCGAGGCGACCCTCGAGGACGTGGAGGTAAGCACCGGGGACGCGGCCAGGGTGGTCGAGCAGCCTGGGCTGCGGATCCGCGCCCGGCAGCCGAGCGAGCTGATCGTCGTCGACGTGCCGCTGCGCTGGCAGCCGGTCGGCGTCTGGGCGCGCTGAGGCGGCGCGGGGAGGTTGGCGGCGCGGTTGGCGGGACCCGAGGCAGTGACGCGGCGCCCGCCGGTTCGGCACCGATCGCCTTCCACCGCCCGCCGGTTCCCATCTTCCGGATCTCCCATGCGCTGAACACCGCGCACGCCGGCAGCCCGTGCACCGCCGCGCCGCGCGCCGTTTCATCGGGCGGTGTTCACCGGGTGGGAATCCCGGAAGAAGCGCCCGTCCACGGCGCCCAGCCGACGCGGGCGTTCGCCGCGGCGGCGTGTCCCTTCCCTCCGGGATTCCCGGGTCGTGACGGCAGCCGCACGGCGGCCGCCCCAGCGCCGGCCCTCCCGCTCCCCCGCGCCGCGTGCGAAACTGACCGCCCGGGATGGCCGCGTCCCCGGTCCGCGGGCGGGCCGCTCGGCCGAGGGCGCGAGGGAGGTGCGGGATGGAGAAGGTGACGCTGGGCGAGCGGCTACGTTACGCCTTCGACAACTTCATGGCGCGCGGCACGATCGCGCTCATCGGCGGCCTGGCGCTCGCGTCGGCGGCGGTCATCGTCATCGTCTCGATCGTCGTCGCCGTCGCCACCGGCGGAGAGTACGGCCTCGGCGACCTGCTCTGGATGGCGCTCCTGCGGACCCTCGACTCGGGAACCATGGGCGGCGACCAGGGCCCGCTGCTCTTCCTGGCCGGGATGCTCGCCGTCACCTTCGGCGGCATCTTCGTCATCAGCGCCCTGATCGGCGTCATCAACAACGGCATCGAGGGCAAGCTGGACGAGCTGCGCAAGGGCCGCTCGCGCGTCATCGAGGCCGGCCACACGGTGATCCTGGGCTGGTCGCAGCAGATCTTCACGGTCATCTCGGAGCTCGTCCAGGCGAACGCCAACCGGCCGCGCGCATGCATCGTCGTCCTGGCGCCGAAGGACAAGGTCGTGATGGACGACGAGATCCGCGACAAGGTGGGGTCGACGGGGCGGACCCGGATCGTCTGCCGCACCGGCGACCCGATGGACCAGGGCGACCTCGCGCTCGCCAGCCTCGGCACCTCGCGCTCGATCGTCATCCTCGCCCCGGAGGACAAGGATCCGGACGCGGAGGTGATCAAGGCGATGCTGGCGATCACGAACGATCGGGGCCGCCGTGCGGAGCCGTACCACATCGTGGCCGAGATCCGCGACCCGCGGAACCTCGAGGTCGCGCGCATGGTCGGGCGCGACGAGGTCGAGCTCGTCTCGGTCGGCGAGCTGGTCTCGCGGATCATGGCCCAGACCTGCCGCCAGTCGGGCCTCTCGGTCGTCTACACGGAGCTGCTCGACTTCGGCGGCGACGAGATCTACTTCAAAGCCGAGCCGGAGCTCGTGGGGAGGACGTTCGGCGAGGCGCTCCTCGCCTACGAGGACTCGGCCGTGCTCGGCCTGCGCCCGCGCGACGGGGGCCCGCTCCTCGACCCGCCCATGGAGACGCGCATCGGCGAGGGCGACGAGCTGATCGTCATCGCCGAGGACGACGACACGATCCGCCTCTCGGGCGGCGACGTCGCCGTCCACGCGGACGCGATCGTGGAGCACCGTCCCCTCTCACCGGCTCCCGAGCGGACGCTGATCCTGGGCTGGAACTGGCGGGCGCCCTCGATCATCACGGAGCTCGACCGGTACGTCCCGGCCGGCTCGGAGGTGATGGTGGTGGCCGACCACCCGGACGGCGAGGCCGAGCTGGCCCGCGGCTGCGCCGGCGTGCGCAACCAGTCGATCGGCTTCCGCCTGGGCGATACGAGCGACCGGCGCACGCTCGACGCGCTCGAGGTCGAGACGTACGACCACATGATCGTGCTCTGCTACTCGGACACGCTCGACCCGCAGCGCGCCGACGCCCGGACGCTCATCACGCTCCTCCACCTGCGCGACATCGCGGCGCGCCTGGGCCACGACTTCTCGATCGTCAGCGAGATGCTCGACATCCGCAACCGCGCCCTCGCCGAGGTGACGCGCGCCGACGACTTCATCGTGAGCGACCGCCTGGTCAGCCTGATGCTCGCCCAGGTCTCCGAGAACAAGCACCTCAACGCGGTCTTCGCCGACATCTTCGATCCCGAGGGCGCCGAGATCTACCTCAAGCCGGCCGGCGACTACGTGCGGCTCGGCGAGCCGATCGACTTCTACACGGTCGTGGAGGCGGCCCGGCGCCGCGGGGAGGTCGCCCTCGGCTACCGGCTCAAGGCCGATGCGGAGGATGCGGCGAAGGGCTACGGCGTCGCCGTCAACCCGGACAAGTCGCGCGGCGTCATCTTCGCCCCCGACGACCGGATCGTCGTGCTGGCGGAGAGCTGAGCGGTCGTGGACCTTTCGGCCGGGAGATTGCCAGGTCGGCCGTTCGCAGCTACGCTGTCAGGCGGGCGGCGGGCCGGCCTCCCGGACCGCCATCTCCCCGGGAGATGAGCGTGACCGTTCCGGCGGCTTTCCGGTCGGTCTCATCGCTCCGGGCGATGGACGTGACCGTCTCATCTCGGGGAGTCATGAAGTTGACCGGCCGGCGGTCCGATCGGTCGATCTCATCGTCGGGGGAGATCGCCTCATGGTGGCCGAGCGGCGCCGGATCCTGACGATCGGCTGAGCCGCCGGGGAGCGGCGCGACTCGCTCAGCGCAGCCCGATCCAGCCGAGCACCGTGCCCGCGACGAGCAGGCGCTCGGGACCCAGATCCAGGGCGGGATGCTGAACAACCCGAGCGGCACCCCGGCCGCCATGTACGGGCGGAAGACCAGCACCCAGAACGGAAGCATCGCCAGCCCTGAGACGACCAGGGCGACGAGCGCCCATCGCTGGCCCTCGCGAAGCCCGAACCAGGTCAGCGAGAGCTCGGCGATCGCGAGGCCGACCAGGAGCGCGGCGATGGCCAGAAACGAGAGCGAGCGAAGCCGCACGAGGGCTCGATCGTCCCGCAGCAGGTCGGCCGGCGGCGCCCCGAAGAGCGCCTGTCGGGGCCCGGGGAAAAGAAGATCTCCTGGCGGTTGATCTCGGTCTCTGCGACGAGCGCGTAGGCGCCGCCGGTCACGAGGTGGATCGCGCCGTACGCGAGGAAGAGGGCCACGCTCACCCCCAGGGGCGAGTCCCAGGAGAACGAATCGTCCATGTGCGTCTCCTCCTACCGCCCACCGGGCGTCGCGCCGACACGCGGGGCTCAGGCCGGGGCGGGTACCTCAGCGCCAAGGAATGCCGCGATCCGAGCGGCGTGAACGGCCGGGTGGTCGAGCCAGGGCAGGTGTCCGGCGTCCGCGAACGATTCGAACGTCCCCGCCGACATAGACGCCGCCCACCGCCGGCCCTGCTCCACGCGGCTGAACGGGTCGCGCTCGCCCCATAGCCAGCGCGTGGGCGCCGCGATTCGCGCGAGCCCGGCCGGGTCGAACAGCAGCCCGTGGCGGAACCCGCGCCACGTGGCGACGTGCTGGATGAGGTCCACCTCGTGTCGCATCGTATCGGTGTCGTTCATCATCGCGAGGCCCCAACCGAGGTCCGCTCCCTCCGGCCAGCCGCGGCGGATGAGCGCTCCGTGGCCGATCTGGCGGAACGTCATTCGGAGCATCCCTCGACTCGCCCGCCGACGCGCGATGAACCTGCCGAGCGGCCCGATGGCGAGGGTGCGGAGGTTCATCGCCAGCCGCATGCCCTCGATCGCCGGCGCGCCCTCCAGTACGATCCGGCCGACTCGATCGGGCTGCGCCTGGGCGAGCCAGAGCACGCAGGCACCCCCGAACGAGCTCCCGACTAGGTCGACGCGGTCGAAGCCGAGGCTATCGAGCACGGCCGTCTGGACGTCGACCATGGCGCGGCCGATGTCGAGCCCGTCGTACTTGAGCGGCTCACTCAGCCCGCAGCCTGGTCGATCCACGGCCAGGCATCGGAAGCCCGCCAGGCGGCCGGCCAGCCCGGTCCACGTGGTCGCCGCGTTCGGTCCGCCGTGAACGAAGAGGACGGGCCGGCCGGTGCCGCCGTCCAGCACACGGACCCGGATGGCATGCTCGGGGACATCCACCCATCGCTCGATAGGGGCCCAACCGTTCGCCTGCCAGAGAGCCGTCTCCGCAGCTCGGTACCGCGCGATCGAGTTCGTGTCCATCGAGTCACCCCTTCTTCCCCGCCTGGTGATTACGTCGCTACGCGTTCACCGGACCGGCAACCCGGCGCCAGAGGATCCAGCCGATCCAGAGGTACCAGACCCCAGCCGCGATGACGCCCAGGCCGCTCCCGATGCCGCTCAAGGCATCGCTCTTGAGAAGCTCGCCGACGACCTGGGACCAGTAGAGGACGCCGACGCCGATGCCCAGGTACGCCGGACCCGATGGCAGCAGGGCGTGCCGGCGGGCAAGCAAGCAGATGACGAGGATCCAGAGGCCGACCCCGCCGAACTGAAGCAGGCCCCACGTATCGAAGGTCAGGGCGGTGGGCGGATAGAGCGCCACGATCGTTGCACGAATCGCCGGTTCTCCGGACGCGTAGGTCGACGCGATGCGGACCGACAGGTCGACACCATGGATGGCCGAGACCGCGCCGACCGCGAGGCCGAGGTAGGCGATCGCGCTCATCCAGCGCACCATGGCGGGGCTCGACGATTCGACGAGCGCCCCCAGCGCCGGTACCAGGGCCAGGGCGAGGATCGCAGCCAGGCCGAACCCGAGGCCACCCAGGAGGAACGGCAGCGGAATGCGGTCGATCAGGGTGTAGAAGGGGGCCGCCTCGTACAATGCCGTCGGCGACTCCCCCGTGATCACCAGCGGCAGGGCCGACGTCGGGATGACTGCCAGGTAGAGGAAGCCTGCCACCATCGCGCAGGCGCCGCCCAGCCGCCAGAGCTTCTGACCCTCCATCTCGTTCTCTCCTCCTATCCGTCATCAGGCGTCGCGCCGCCGCCGTTGGTCCGTACGCCGCGAGCCTCCGGGTGATTTCTGGTTCTCCGTCGAGCTTGCGATGGATGTCATGTGGCTCGCTCCCTCCGAATGTCGCGCCAAGCCCTGCGCCTCACTGGTCACACGCCCGGGGCGCCGGCACGGCTGTCCGTTCGACCGAGTCCGACCCAGCCCAGGACGGTCGCTGGGACGAGCAGGACGCCCTCCATCCAGATCCAGGGCTGGACCTCGAACAGCCCGAGCGGCGCCCCGGCGGCCAGATACGGGCGGAAGAGCAACACCCAGAACGGGAACATCGCCAATCCCGAGACGGCCAGGGTGATGAGCGCCCATCGCCGGCCCTCGCGAAGCCCGAACCAGGTCAACGCGAGCTCGGCGATCGCGAGGCCGACCAGGACCGCGGCGATGACCAGAAAGGTGAGCGAGCGAAGCTGGACGAGGGCTTGATCGTTTCTCAGCAGGTCGGCCGGCGGCGCCCCGAAGAGCGTCTGGTCGGCGGCCGGGGTAAAGAAGATCTCGTGGCGGTTGAGTTCGGTCTCTGCGACGAGCGCGTAGGCGCCGCCGGTCAGCAGGTGGATCGCGCCGTACACGAGGAAGAGCGCCACGCTCACTCCGAGGGGCGAGGTCCGGGAGAATGAATCGTTCATGGCGTCTCTCCTACGACGCACCGGGCATCGCGCCGCTCGCAATGTCGGCGGCAAGGGGCGCCTCGGTGCGTGAGGCGGCGCCGGTCTCGAGAACGGCCGCGATCTCGCGGGCGACGCTCAGCGGCTCGTCCCACCAGGGGAGATGCCCGGCGTCGCTGATGCGCACGACGGTCGCCCCGGCCGGCACCAGCGGCGCGATCCGGTCCGCGAACTCCGGGTTCTCAAAGACGTCCTGGTCGCCCCAGATGAAGGTCACGGGGACCGCCAGGCGTCGCCAGCCGGCCCACCCCTCGTCGATCATGAGCGCCTGCCGCATGCCGGCGCGTGTGAGGAAGACATCGATCAGCGAGAGGTACGAGCGGATGTTCCGCCGCTGGGCGATGGCCGCTTCCTCGTAGAGGAGGTCGTCGAGGCGCTCGGGGTGGCGGGTGATCGTCCGGCGGTAGAACCGTCGGACGTCGGCGGCACTCGATCGGCCCATGAGCCACCGGACGATCCGGCCGACGAGCGGCCAGCTGATCATCGCCATGTCCAGGGGGGCCGAGCGGCGCGTGCCGGCCGGAGCGCCGACGAGGATCAGCCGTTCGACGCGCTCCGGCTCGCGGAGCGCCAGCTCGAGCGCCCAGCGGCCGCCCATCGAGTTCGCCACGATCGGGGCGCGGTCGATCCCGAGCGCCTCCATGACGTCGCGCAGGAACGTCGTCGCGTGGTCGAGCAGGTCGACGCCGGCGTAGTCCATCGGGCTCGCGAGGCCATGGCCCGGCCGGTCGGGCGCGAGCACCCGGTGGTCCCGGGCCAGGGCCGGGAAGATCGGCAGCCAGTTGGTGGCCGCGCCCAGTCCGCCATGTACCAGCAGCAGCGGAGAGCCCTCACCCAGCTCCAGCACCTGCGTCTCGCCGCCGGACCAGCGGATCGAGCGGCGCCTCGTGCCCGGCGCGTGGCGGGCGATGAGCGCCGCCTGCGCCCGCTCGAGCGATGCGTCCATCTCCCCGCCGTGGATCGCCATGGTAGGGCTCGTCGAACCAGTCACAGCGCCTTGGCACGCGCTCCATGCGCCCTGCGGGCCCGGAACTCGCTGAAGGCGACGAGCGCGAGCGCCGCGGGAACGGCGACCAGCAGCACGCTGAGCGACAGATAGAGCGGATCGAACGTCTCCGGCGTTATCGATCGCCAGGTGATCGGCTCTGCCAGCGCCCCGATGACGGTGACGGCGCCCAGCCCGGAGAGAAGGAGCGTCGCGACCCTGCCGGCGCGGTCCGTGCGAAAGCTCGCTGTGGCTGCGACGGCCATCAGGGCCAGTAACCAGACCGTCGGGGAGAGCGCGGTCCCGCCGCCGACCATGAACTCGATCCAGATCTCGTTGTCGCTCTGGAGCAGGCCCATCGCTTCGGCCGGCAAGCCGCGACCGATCGCCACGCCGGCGCCGGCAGACGAGACGATGAGGTAGGCGAAGGTCAGGGCCAGGATCGCGTGGTGTCGTCGCGATAGGTTCGGGTTCATCTGCACTTGCCTCCGCATCGAATCACCGCCGCCCGATCCATCTCAGGTCCTCCTCGAGCTTGTGGCACCCAGGTCTGCCTTGGCCCGCACTCACGGCTCGCCGGCTTCGACGAGCTTGGCGAAGGTCGCGAGGCGCCTGCGTGTCCCCCGCTCCATGCGCCCGCCCTCTTGAGTGCGGCGGAGCAACCCGCTGATGAAACCGGTGGGGAACCTCACCTCTTCGTCCAAGGTGATCTCGGTGCCGTCGTCCTTGACGGAGAACCGCGCGGTCCAGCGCCAGGCGATCCCGCGGATCGAGCGCCCGCCCATGTCGTGGAGGACCGGCGGTTCCGCGGCCAGCACCTCGGCACGTGGCTGGTGCGGGCCGTAGACGACCTCGACGAACGTCGTTCCCGCGCGATCGATCGGACCGCTCGCGTGGGTGACCTTCTTGATCCCCATCCACTTCGGCATCAGCGCGGGGTCGACATACGCCGCGTAGACGCGCTGGATCGGCGCCCGCACGAACTGGTCGATGCGCACCCGAAGGGTTTGGCCCACGCTCTGATCGCCCACGGCCTGCGACACTGGCTTCACCTCCGCCCTGACCGTAGCCAGGGGGGCGGCCGGGCGGAAGCCGGCGGACCAGAGAAGCGGCCCCGGCCGTCCCCCGTTCGCGAGTGCAGACGACCGCAGTCCCTCGATGAGGCGCGCCCCCTTCACGAGCGAGCCCGGGCGCGCGATGATGCCGGCGATGCGTCACTTGGCTTGGACCGGGCTGCTCGTCCTCGGCGTCGCTGCGACGCTCGTCACCTTCGTGTACGCGCTGGCGCCCGGCGGCCCCCCCGTGGTGGTCTCGCTCTTGGTCATGCCGATCCCGTTCGTCGCGGTGGGGGCCGTGGTCTATGCCAGGCGTCCGGAGAGCCTCGTCGTGAGGCGCTTGATGGCCGTTTGTGCCGTCGTCCCGATGGCGACCGCCGCCTATCTAGTCCTCGAGCGATCGGTGGAGGGCGCCGACGCCGGGCTGCTCCTGGCCGCAGCCGTGGCGCAGCACGAGACGGAGGTCGGTTTCTTCGTCGCCTTCGTAGCCCTGCTGGCGGTCTTCCCGGCCGGGACCTATGAGCGGCCGTACGAGCGGGCCCTCGTTCGCCTCGCGGTCCTCTCCCTCCTGCTCGTCCCTGCCTCGGCCCTGGTGAACGACCCGCTGCCCTCCCCGCACGTGGAGTTCGGCGTGCCGCCGATCCGCAACCCGTGGGCCGTGGCGGCGCTGGCGCCGCTCGCCCCGCTCATCGCCGGCGCCATCGAGGCGGTCAGCCTGTTCCTCCTGCCCGGGATCGCCATGGCGGCCCTGCGCTACCGGAGATCCGATCCGGAGCGGCGCCGGCAGATGCGCTGGCCCCTTCTCGCCGTGCTCCTGGCGGCCGGGATGTGGCTGGTCGACGGGATCGCGACCGCAGGCGGATGGGCCGACCGCGCGCCGCTTGACTGGGGGTGGACCGCGGTCATGTCCTGGCTCCCGGTAGCCTTCGCGATCGCGCTCTTCCGGCATCGCGTGATCGACGTCGACATCGTCATCCGGCGGTCCCTCATCTACGGCGGCCTGTGGCTCCTGATCGCCACCGGGTACGCTGTCCTCGCCGGGGCGGCGGGGATCGCGGCCGGGTCACGGCTGCCGGTCGAGATGGCGGTCCTGCTCACGATCGGCGCGACGCTCCTGTTCCAGCCGGTCCGCAGCCGGCTCGAAGCCCTGGCCGACCGGTGGGTCTTCGGCGAGCGCGTCAGCGGCCATGACCTGCTCATCCGCCTCGGGGCCTCGCTCCGCGAGACCGTCGGCGTGGAGGAGCTGTTGCCCCGCCTCGCCCGCACGATCCGGGCCGGCCTCGGCCTGCGCTGGGTGCGCGTGCGACTCATCCTCCCCGGCGAGGTGGGCGCCGATTCGATCGCGGTCGAAGGCGAGCCGGCCGGCCCTCCTGCCGCGACGATCCCGATCGTCCACGGCGGCGTCGAGCTCGGGGCGATCGAGTGCGGCCCCCGGGCCGACGACGACGGGGCACTTGCGCCGGCCGACCTCGAGCTCGTCGAAGGCGTCGCGCGGCAGGGCGCGCTGGCGATCCGCAATGCCCACCTCGCCGCAGAGCTCCAGGCGCACCTGGAGCAGATCCGCCAGCAGGCGCGCCTGCTCGACGACTCGCGCATGCGCCTCGTCCAGGCCCAGGCGGCCGAGCGCCGGCGGATCGAGCGCGACATCCACGACGGCGCGCAGCAGGGGATCGTCTCGCTCATCGCCCGCGCCCGACTGGCGCGCGCCCAGCTCGAGTCGAATCCGGCTGCGGAGGCGACGCTCGTGGCCCTGCAGGCCGACGCGGAGCGGGTGCTCGGTGACCTTCGCGAGCTGGTCGGCGGGATCCATCCCGCGGTCCTGAGCGACCGCGGGCTCGTGGACGCGATCGAGGAACGGGCCGAGCGACTCCCGGTGCCGGTCGCGGTCGACGCGGACGCCACCGTGCGCAGGAACCGCTATCCCGACGAGATCGAGAGCGCCGCCTTCTTCCTCGTCTCGGAGGCGGTCGCGAACGCCCTCAAACACGCCTCGGCGCGGCGGCTGGAC
>Ga0154433_1054_pt1 | contig 21532 bp, 20 predicted proteins | sample RifGroC2_FD_115937 | JGI IMG/M metagenome (GOLD analysis project Ga0154433, IMG submission 115937) | Chloroflexi bacterium GWC2_73_18 | reverse complement strand
CACGACGGCGCTCGCCGCCTACCTCGAGGCGGCCGAGCCGGCCCACCCGGTCGCCCGCCACGTCATCGACTCCTTCGTGGCCGGCGGGCGGAACCCGGCGATCGTCTCGACGGTAACGGTGATGGAGATCCTGATTCGCCCGCTGCGTGCCGTACCCCCCAGGCACACTACGCTCCTCGACTCCTCGGCCACCAGGCCAACCTGTCCGTCGTCGGGCTCGATCTCCAGATGGCCCAGGACGCGGCGATGCTCCGCGCCGAGCACCGCCTCAGCCCGCCGGACGCCCTGATCGTCGGCACGGGGATCGCCTGCCAGGTCGGCCACCTGGTCAGCAACGACCTCGACTGGGGCAGGAAACTGGCCCGGCTTGAAGGACGCATCAAGGTCTGCCTCCTCCAGGACCACCTGCCGCTCTGAGCTCGACTGCGGCCGGCTCCAATCGGGCCCGGCGCCGGCCCAAGGGTCGGGCGCAACTCGAGATCCTGCCCGCGTTCGGGAGGGGCGGTCAGCGCTCCAGCGGCAGCCTCGACGGCGCGCGCATCCCGCGGTAGGCGATCGGTTCGGGCCAGGCGAAGGCGGAGCGCTTGCTGGTCCGCAGGCCGCAGCGCACCAGGCCGGTCACCAGGGTGACGGCGGCGGCGACACCGTCCACCACCGGAACCCCCAGCTCGGCACTCACGATCTTCGGCAGGTCTGCCATCCCCCCGCAGCCGAGAACCAGGACCTCCGCGCCGTCCTCGGCGACGGCCAGTCGCCCCTGCTCGATCACGGCTGCCGTCCCCGCCACGTTGGCGGCGCCCGTCTCGAGGACCGGCACGCCCGCCGCCCGCACCGAGGCGTAGCGGCCCCCCAGCCCGTGCGTGGCGATCCGCACCCGCGCCGCGGGGATGTCGCGCGCCAGGGTGGTGATCAGGGAGAAGGTGAGACCGAGGGTGCAGGCGTACAGGTAGGCGGCCTCCCCGATCCCGACCACCGGCGCCTCGACCAGCTCGCGGGCGGCGAAGAGGCCCGGGTCGGAGGCGCAGGCGATGACGTAGCCGTCCAGGTCGGCGTGCTCCAGGACCAAGTCGGCCACCCCGGCGGAGGCGTAGGCCTCGTCGACGTGGCTCTCGATCGCCGTCGGCCCACGCTGGGCCGTGAGCGCGACGAGTTCCACGTCACCGGGGGCGACTCCGCGGGCGACCGACAGCATCGTCTCCGTCATGTGCTCGGTGGTGTTGGGGTTGAGCAGAGCGATCCTCACGCCGCCACCTCCCTGGGGCTCGCCGGAAGGGCTGACGGGAGCAGGACCGTCCGCCCGTAGTGTCGCCGCCGGGCGACGAAGCGGAGCGCCGCTGCGGCGCGTCGCAGCGGGAAACGTGCGGCGATCGGCACCCGCAGGCGGCCGCGAGCGACCAGGTCGAGCACGCGGGCGATCTCCGCCTGGGTGACCGAGTTGCTGCCGATCACGCGCAGCTCCCGCCGGAAGAAGGGGACGAGGTCGATCGTCGTCCGCTCGCCGCCGTGGGCACCGCAGACGACGAGCCGCCCGCCGTCGCGCAGGCACTCGAGGCTGCGGGCGAAGAGCTCGCCGCCGACGTGCTCGAAAACGAGGTCGACGCCGCGGCCTCCGGTCGCCCGGCGCACCTGCTCAACGAAGTCGGGGCGTCCGTAGTCGGCGGCGGCATCGGCCCCGTCGGCGAGAGCCCGGCGGCGCTTCCGGGCCGAGGCACTGGCGGCCATCACCCGCGCGCCGGCCAGCTTCGCCAGCTGCACCGCGGCGCTGCCGATCCCGCCACCGGCACCGTTGACGAGCACCCATTCGTCCGCCTGCAGACCGCCGCGGGTGAAGAGCATGTGCCAGGCGGTCCCCAGGGCGACCTGGGCCACTGCCGCCTGCTCGTCGGGGACGCCGTCCGGGATCGGGTAGGCGCCCCGGGCGGGGACCAGCAGGAGCTCGGCGTACGCCCCTGGATGGGTCCAGCCGGGCCGGTAGGCATCCGTGCAGAGGTTGTCGTTGCCGGCCCGGCAGGCCTCGCAGCGGCCGCAGACGATGTCGCTGGCGACGAGCACGCGATCCCCGGGCCGCGGCCACGTCACCGCCCCGCCGGCCCGCTCCACCACCCCCGCCGCCTCCATACCAAGGGTGTGCGGCAGCCGGATCGGATAACGGGAGGTGCCGGCCAGCATGTCCAGGTCGAGGTGGTTGACGGTGGCGGCGCGCACCCGCACCAGCACCTCGTCGGGTCCCACCGGCGGCACCGGCAGCCGCTCCACGCGGAGCCGCTCGGGCCCGCCGGTCTCGTGGTAGCGGACGGCGAGGTAGGTCTCGCCGCGCGGTGAGCCGGTCACGTCACCCGTCGGCCGCCCTGGTAGACGGCCGTCACCCGCCCCACCGCCGCGATGTCGGTCAGGGGATCGCCGTCCACGATCAGGATGTCGGCCGGCCGGCCGGCCTCCAGGATCCCCGCCTCGTCGGCGACCCCGCAGGCCGCGGCGGCCACGCTGGTGCCGGCGATGATCGCCTGCATCGGCGTCATGCCTGCCTTCGCGAGGAGATCGAGGGCGTAATCCATGTGGCCGAAGGAGAAGTCGAAGCAGCCGGCGTCGGTGCCGGCCACGATGCGTGGCCCCATGCCGAGCTGCAGGAGCCGCCCGACCTGCGCCAGCCGCTCCTCGGTCTCCCGCTCGGTGGCCGCCAGGGCGGACGTCTCCGTGGCATCGAGCCCGCTCGTCTCGCGCTTCTCACGGAGACGCAGGATGGTGTCCCAGCCGCTCGCCTGCAGCGTGGGGCTCAGGTAGATGCCGGAGTCGACCAGGCGCTTTCCCGTCTCCTCGTCGAAGCTCATCTCGCCGCCCGGGGTGAGGAATTCGCCGTGCTCCAGGCAGTCGCTGCCGGCCTCCATCGCCCGCCGCATCGACTCCAGGGCACGGCAGTGGGAGGTGGTCGGCCGCCCCAGCTCGTGGGCCGTCTCGACCGCCGCGCGCAGCTCGGCAACGGTGTAGGAGGCACGCGTCGGGTCGGTGCCCACGGTCCCCCCGCCGCTGGCCATGATCTTGATGTGGTCGGCGCCCTCGGCGACCAGGCGGCGAACCGCCCGGCGGATCTCCAGCTCCCCGTCGGCGACGCCGTTGCACCAGTGGAAATGGCCGGCGCTGCAGGTGAGAGGCCGCCCGCTCACGAGGAGGCGGGGCCCCTCGGCGTAGCCGCGCTCGATCGCCTCGCGGAGCACGAAGACGACCCGGTTGCGGGCGCCGTTGTCGCGGGCGGTAGTGACGCCCGAGCGCAGGTGGCGCAGCGCGTTACGCGCCCCGTTGATCGCCATCAGCTCGTCCGGATCGAGCGCCATCTCCTCATAGGAGCGGCCGTCGGCGGACAGCGAGAAATGGGTGTGCGCGTCCACCAGGCCCGGCAACGCGGTGCCGGCGGCGAAGTCGACCCAGGCGTCCGGGTCGACCGCCTCGCCGAGGGCGGCCGCCGGCCCGACCCGGCCGATGCGAGCGCCGTCGATGCGGATGACGGCGTCCTCGATGGGGGCGCCGCCGCGCCCGTCGATCAGCCTCCCGATGCGCAGGTAGGTCCGCATCTGCTCCTCCATTCCGTATCGAGCGGTGACTATCATGGACCCATCTGCCGGTGCCGCGCCCAGCCTCTGGGAGAGAGGGCCTAACGCCATGGCGCTCCTCGCGCTCGAGGATCTGACCGTTCGCTTCCGCACGCGGGGGGGAACGGTGCACGCGGTGAACGGGGTCAGCTTCGATCTGGAGGCGGGCGAGACCCTCGGCCTGGTGGGCGAGTCGGGTTGCGGGAAGACCGCCACCGGCCTGGCCATGCTGCGGCTCCTGCCGCGACCCGCGGGCCGGGTGGAGGGCGGCCGGGTCGTCTTCGCGGGTCGCGATCTCCTCAGCCTCAGCGAAGCCGAGATGCGCGATCTGCGCGGCCGCGAGATCGCCATGGTCTTCCAGGACCCCATGACCAGCCTGAATCCCGTGCTGACGATCGGCACGCAGCTCATCGAGACGCTGGTGGCTCACCGGCAGCTGCGGGGCGCCGCGGCGAGAGGGCGGGCGATCGAGCTCCTGGAGATCGTCGGCATCCCCCAGGCCGCGCGTAGCCTGCGACGCTACCCTCACCAGTTCAGCGGAGGGATGCGCCAGCGCGTCATGATCGCCATCGCCCTGGCGCTGGCGCCCCGGCTCCTCATCGCCGACGAGCCGACCACCGCCCTCGACGTGACGATCCAGGCGCAGGTGCTGGAGCTGATCGAGGAGCTGACGCGCGAGTCCGGCACGGCGGTGATCCTGATCACCCACGATCTCGGCGTCGTGGCCGGGCGCACCCAGCGCATCTGCGTCATGTACGCCGGATTCGTGGTGGAGACCGCGACCACGAGACAGCTCTTCGCCGCGCCGCGCCATCCCTACACCGTGGGCCTCCTCCATTCGATCCCGCGCCCACAGGCGACGGGGATCGGCGAGCTGATCCCCATCGAGGGCGCCCCGCCCGAGCAGCTCACCGCCCCGTCCGGCTGCCCGTTCGCCCCGCGCTGCGCCTGGCGGATAGCAGCCTGCTGGGTCGACAACCCGGCGCTGGTACCACTGACGCGCGATGGGACGGTGGCCGGCGAGGTGGTGAACACCGGTCCGCAAGCCACTCACCGGCTCGCCTGCCACAACCCGGCCAGCGCCGAGGAGGCGCGCGCCGGCCGGCCGCTCCGGCCCGGCTTCGAGGCGGCGCCACCCCCCACCGATATCCTGGCCGTTCAGCCAGCCGGCTCCGCGGCGTGATCGGCTCGCCTACGTCCGCGGCGCGGCGCCCGGGCGATGCCGCCGCCCCCTACCCCGCCCCAGGCGGCGCCACCCCGCTGCCGCCACGCCCACTGCTCGAGGTCTCCGGCCTGGCCGTCCATTTCCCGATCCGCCAGGGGCTCTTCTTCTCCCGCCAGACAGGGACGATCCGGGCGGTCGACGGCGTCAGCTTCACCATCGACCGCGGCGAGACGCTGGGCCTGGTGGGCGAGTCGGGCTGCGGCAAGAGCACCACGGTGCGAGCCCTGGTTCGGCTGCTGCGGCCGACGGCCGGGTCGATCCGGTTCGACGGCGTCGAGCTCACGCGGCTCGAGGGCGACGCCCTGCGCGAGCTGCGCCGGCGCTTCCAGATGATCTTCCAGGACCCCTACTCGAGCCTCGACCCGCGCCTGACGGTAGAGGCCATCGTGGCCGAGCCGCTGGAGGCGCACGGGGTGGGCACCGCCCGCGAGCGGGCCGCCCGCGTCGCCGAACTGCTCGACGCAGTGGGACTCCCTCCGGCCGTCGCCGAGCGCTACCCGCATGAGTTCAGCGGCGGACAGCGGCAGCGGATCGGCGTGGCGCGGGCACTGGCCCTCCAGCCCGAGCTGGTCGCCGCCGACGAGCCGGTCAGTGCGCTCGATGTCTCGATCCAGGCCCAGATCGTCAACCTGCTGAAGCAGTTGCAGCAGCGGTTCCACCTAACCTACCTGTTCGTGGCCCATGACCTCGCCGTGGTGCGCCACATGAGCGATCGGGTGGCGGTGATGTACCTGGGGCGGATCGTGGAGCTGGCCAGGGCCGAGGAGCTCTACCGGGCGCCGCTCCATCCCTACACGGTGGCACTCCTCTCGGCCGCCCCGGTCCCCGACCCGCTCATCGAGGCGCGGCGACGCCGCATCATCCTGAGCGGCGAAGTGCCGAGCCCGGCGGCGCCACCGCCTGGCTGCCGCTTCCACACGCGCTGCTGGCTGCGGGAGCGACTCGGCCGACCGGAGGCGTGCGAGACGGTCGACCCGGCGGTGCGGTCGGTGCTCGACGGTCACCTGGTGGCCTGTCATTTCGCCGAGCAGGTCGGCGCTTCCGCCGAGCAACGGCGGGCGACGGGTGGCGGCAACGAAGACGCCGGCTGGACCGACGGAGGGATCGGCCAGACCAAAGGAGAGGCGGAGAACCCGCGCAGCCGAGGAGGACGCGACTGATGAGATACGTGAACGGCACACGAGCCGGAAAGCAGGGAGGCGGCAGCGGGGAGCGCGCGGGACGACCGCGGCCCGCCCCGTGGTTGCCCGTGGTCCTGGCGACGGTGGCTCTCGCGGCCGCCGCCTGCGCGCCGGCGGCCAGCCCGGGGGCCACGGCGACCGGCCCCGCGGCGACCCCCACGCCGACCGGCGCGGCCGGCGGCAACGACGCCAGCGTCCTGGTCATCGCCTCGGGCGCGGACGCGGTGACGCTCGACCCCGGCGTCTCGTTCGATGGCCAGTCGCCGCTCCTTTGGCGGGCCGTCTACGAACCGCTGGTGCGCTACAAGGGGGGCACCACCGAGGTCGAGCCCAACCTGGCGGAAAGCTGGCAGGTCTCGCCGGACGGCCTGACCTACACCTTCAAGATCCACGCCGGCATCACGTTCAGCGACGGCGAGCCGCTCGACGCCGCCGCCGTAAAGTTCGCCATCGAGCGGCAGACGGCGCTGGGACAGGGGATCGCGTATGCCCTGGCCCCCATCACCGACATCGCGACGCCCGACCCGATGACCCTTGTGCTGACGCTGAGCGCCCCGTCCGACTCGATGCTGTCGGCCTTCGCCGGCATGTACACCGTGCCGATCATCTCGCCGAAGGCGATCCGCGACCACGAGGCCGGCGGTGACTGGGCCCAGGCCTGGCTGCGGGAGAACATGGTGGGAACCGGCCCCTACCTGCTGGAGTCCTACACCCAGTCGGAGCAGGCGGTCTTCACCCGCAACCCCAACTACTGGCGCGGCTGGGACGGGCCCCACTACGAACGCGTCGTGGTGCGATACGTCCACGAGCCCACGACCGAGCGACTGATGCTGGAAGGCGGCGAGGTCGATATCGCCATCTTCCTGCCCGACGACGTGGTGGAGGGGCTGGACGGCAAGCCCGGCATCACCGTCACCAACGTCCCCTCCTTCAACCAGTACTACATCGGCCTGCCCAACCAGAAGGGGCCCACCGCCGACAAGCGGGTCCGCCAGGCGATCTCTTACGGCCTGGACTACCGGACCTGGACCGACGAGATCCTGGGCGGCAAGGCGACGCAGGCGCGGGGCCCGCTGCCCAGCACCTTCGTGGGTTTCGCCCCGGAGACGCCGCAGTACACCTACGACCCGACGAAGGCGAAGGCGCTGCTGGCGGAGGCGGGCTACGCCGACGGTGGCTTCACCCTCAAGTACGTCTTCGAGTCAGGCTACTGGTGGAAGCGCCCGCTCGGCGAGCTCTTCCAGTCCAACATGAAGGACCTCGGCATCGCCGTCGAGATCCAGGAACTCAGTCCTTCCGCCTGGGCCGGCCTGCTGTCCAACCCCGAGACGGCGGAGCATGCCTACGGGGTGGTCTGGTGGCCGTCCTTCGCGACGCCCTATGACTTCCTCTTCTCGCTCTTCGCCACCGGCGCCCAGGGCACGGCCGGGTACAACTGGGGCTACTACTCGAACCCAGAGTTCGACGCCCTCATCGACCAGGCCAGCGCCACCGTCGACGCGACGGGGCGGAACAGGCTCTGGGCGGAGGCACAGCGGATCGTCGTGGAGGACGCCGCCTCGGTCTTCGTCTACGAGAAGAACTACCGGCTGCCCATGCGCGACCACGTGCAGAACTTCGTTTTCAACGGGATCTACATCGAGACCTTCAGCTTCTACGACCTCCACGAGTGACGAAGGTCCGCTTGGACCGGCCGGCCCGGGACGCCGGGCCGGCCGGTCGGCGCCATCGCGGGGGATGAGGCCCGGTGCTACCGTACATCCTCCGGCGCCTCGCGCTGCTGGTGGTCGTGCTCGTCGGCATGAGCGCCATCACCTTCGCCCTGACCCACATCGTGCCGGGCGATCCGGCCCGCCTGCTGGCTGGGCCCCACGCACGCCAGGAGCAGGTGGACGCGCTGGCCCGACTCTACGGGCTCGACCGCCCTCTGCCGGAGCAGTATTGGATCTACCTGACCGGGCTGCTGCGGGGGGACCTCGGAATGTCGCTTACCACGCGCCGGCCCGTGCTCGACGACCTGTTGCAGTACCTGCCGGCGACGGCCGAGCTGGCCTTCGCGGCCCTGGCGCTGACGGTGCTGCTAGGAATCCCGCTAGGGGTCCTGGCGGCGCTGCGGCATGGGCGGGCCACCGACCACGCGGTTCGCTTCCTGGCCGTGGCCGGCGTCTCCCTGCCGGCCTTCTGGCTGGGGCTGGGGCTCCAGATCATCTTCTTCCAGCAGCTCTCGCTGCTGCCGATCGGAGGGCGGCTGGGGTCGCTCGACGCCCCACCGGCGCGCGTCACCGGCGCCTACCTGGTCGACGCGCTGCTGGCCGCCGACACCGCCACCTTCGCCGCGGCCGCGGGCCATCTGGTGCTGCCCGCCATCACCCTGGCGGCCGGAAGCCTGGCGGTAGTGACCCGCATGATGCGCGCCTCGGTGCTCGAGACGCTCGACGCCGACTACGTCCGCACCGCCCGCGCCAAGGGGCTCTCCGAACGAGTCGTGCTCGGCCGGCACGTCCTCAAGAACGCCCTCATCCCCACCATCACCGTGCTCGGCCTTCAGGCGGGGACCCTGCTAGCGGGCGCGGTCCTGGTCGAAGCGGTCTTCAGCTGGCCGGGGATCGGCCTCTACACCGTGCGGGCCATCAGCAACCTCGACTATGCGGCGGTGATGGGGGTGACCCTGCTCGTCTCCGCGATCTACGTGCTGGCCAACCTCCTGGTCGACCTCGCCTACGTCGTCCTCGACCCGCGCATCGCGGAGCAGGGGACGATGCGGACATGACCACGCCACCCATGGCGCAGCTGGCCGGCCCCGCCGGCGCCGAGGCGGCCTTTCGGACGGGTCGGCGGCGACGCGCCGTCACCACCGCCGGGCGGGTCCTGGCGAACCCGCTCAGCGCGATCGGGCTCGTACTGGCGCTCGTGCTGATCCTGATCGCCCTGGCGGCGCCGTTGCTGGTGCCCTATGACCCGCTCACCATCGACGCGGCGAACCGCCTCCTGCCGCCGAGCCCAACGCACCCCTTTGGCACCGACGAGGCGGGACGCGACATCTTCAGCCGCGTGCTCTACGGGACCCGCCCCTCGCTGCTGGCCGCGACGGTGATCCTCGGCCTCGCCTCCGTGGTGGGGACCGTCATCGGGCTCGTGGCTGGCTTCCGGGGCGGACGGGTCGACGAGCTGCTGATGCGTCTCACGGACATGTTCCTGGCCTTCCCGGCGCTGGTGCTGGCGATGGGAGCCGCGGCCGCCCTGGGGCCGAGCTTCTTCAACGCCATGATCGCCATCGCCATCGTCTGGTGGCCCTGGTATGCGCGGCTCGTGCGGGGCCAGGTGCTCCACCTCAAGCATGAGCTCTTCGTCGACGCGGCGCGAGTGGCGGGGGCGAGCGAGCGGCGGATCGTGCTCCGGCACATCCTGCCCAACTGCTGGACACCGATCATCGTGCAGATGAGCCTCGACGTCGGCTACGCGATCTTGACCATGGCCAGCCTCTCCTTCATCGGCCTGGGCGCGCAGCCGCCGGCGCCCGAGTGGGGCGCCATGGTGGCCGTGGGACGCGACTACATCCTCGATCAACCGTGGTACGTGGCCTTCCCGGGGATGGCCATCTTCGTGGCGGTGATGGCCTTCAACCTTCTCGGCGACGGGCTGCAGGAGGCCCTTTCGCCCCGCTGGCGGCGCTAGCCGCCGCGGGGACAGTGTGGACAGGAGGCGATCGATGACGCGGACGCTGATCACGGGTGGACTGGTGGTCTGCCCAGGTGGGGCCGTGCGCGCCGACCTGCTGGTGTCGGACGGCCGCATCGCCGGCCTGGCCGACCCGCCCGCGGGATGGGAGGCCGACGAGCGGATCAACGCCGACGGCCTGGTCGTCCTGCCGGGAGCGATCGACGGGCACACCCACTTCATGCTGCTCGACCCGGAACTGGGCGAACCCGACCCGGACGAGTTCGAGGGCTTCACCAACGGCGGGCGGGGCGCCGCGGCCGGCGGCGTCACGACCTGTGTCGAGATGCCGCAGGGCTTCCCGCCGGCCACCAACGGCCTCATCCATCGGCGCAAGCGCGAGCTGGCGGAGCGCGACGCGATCGTGGACTTCGCGCTCTGGGGCGGCGTGCGCGGCGGTCAGACGGCGCAGGAGGTGTTCGAGCAGATCGACGCCGGGGCAGCCGGCTTCAAGGCCCTCATGTGCAACTCCGACCCGACCTTCGCCGGCGTCGACGACGCGCAGCTGCTGGCCACCCTCGAGGTGCTGCGCGAGACGCCGCTCATGCTGGGTCTCCACGCCGAGAGCGACGCCCTCTTGCAGAACGGCCTGCGCCGCATGGCCCAGGCGGGGCGTCGGGACCCGCTGGCGCACGCCGAGTCGCGGCCGCCGATGATCGAGATCGAGGCGGTCAACCGCGCCGTCTTCTTCGCCGAGCAGACCGGCGGCTGGGTCCACATCATCCACCTGAGCACCCCGGAGGCCGCCGAGCTGATCGGGCGCGCCAGGTCGCGCGGGGTACGCGCCACCTGCGAGACGTGCCCCCAGTACCTGGTGCTCGACCTCGACGACCTGGCCCGGCTCGGGCCCTACGCCAGGTGCGCGCCGGCGATCCGCGACCGCGGCCGCGTCGAACGGATGTGGGAGTACGTGGCCGACGGCACGATCGATGCGATCACCTCGGACCATTGCGGTTTCACCGTGGAGAGCAAGGAGCGGGGTCGTGCCGACATCTTCGCCGCCCCCAACGGGCTGACCGGGATCCAGACCCTCCTGCCCCTGGTGGTCTCCGAGGGACGGCGCCGGGGGCTCTCCTGGGAGCGGATCGCCGAGCTGACGGCGACCGGTCCAGCCCGTCTCTGGCAGCTCGCCCCGCGCAAGGGAGCCATCCGCCTCGGTGCCGACGCGGACCTGGTACTGCTCGACCCGGAGCGAGTCTGGACCGTCCACCCTGGGGAGCTGCTCCACACGCATCGCTGGACGCCCTACGAAGGACGCCAGCTGCGCGGGCGGGTCGTTCGCACCCTGGTGCGCGGCGTCACCGTCTACCGCGACGATGCCCCCGAGCGGATCCTCGTGGAGCCGGGCTTCGGTCGCTTCGTGCCGGCGCAGGCGACCGCAACGGCGGCCACCGTGGGCTGACGTCGCTCGCCGGCGAACGGCCTTCACCGCCCTCGCGGACGCCGGACAAGCTGGAGGCGAACTCTTCCCCGATAATCTCTTCCCCTGGCCCCGGAGCACGGAGACCGGCAGTGGACGCGACTCCCTCACGCCCGCTCGAGTCCCAGCCCGCACCCCTCGCCCTCCACGCTCGCCGCGCGGCCGGGTCCCTGGTCGGTCGTCCCTCCGAGGTCGCCGCCATCCAGCAGGAGCTGGCGGCCGCGCGCCAGGGCCGGCTGACGGGCGTGACGGCGGAAGGGGAGCCGGGGATCGGCAAGACCCGGCTCCTGGCGGCCACGGCCGAGCTCGCCGCGGCCGAGCGGTTCATCCCCATCGCGGTGACCGCCGACGAGGAGCTGCGGGTCCCCTTCCTGGTGGCGCGGGCGATCTTCGCCTCGCCGAGCGCCCGGGAGGCGGTCGCCGGTCGACTCGAGGCGGAGGCGCTCGGGCGGGCGCTCGACGCCGTCAGCGGACGCTCCGAGGCCGGCCTGGAGGCCCTGCCGCGGGACGAGCGATTGCTGCGCACCTACGATCTGGCGGCCCTGGGTCTGCAGGCGCTCGCCCGGGTCGCGCCGCTGGCCGTCCTCGTCGACGACGCGCAGTGGTCGGACGAGGACTCGCTGCGGATCCTCCGCTACGTCGTCCGCACGAGCGCCGCGAGCCCGATCTTCCTGATGCTGGCCGTGCGGCCGGAAGAGAGCGCCATGGTGCGCGAGGCGGTGACGCTCATCGCCGACATGGAGCGCATGGGCCTGCTGCGCCGGCTCCGGCTGACCCGCTTCACGCAACCCGAGACGGGCCAGTTCCTCCGACAGCTGCTGGGAGCGGCGGTGGACTCCACGACCGCGGCCACCCTCCACGCCCAGTCCGAAGGCGTCCCGTTCATCGCGGAGGAGATCGTCCGCGCCTACCGCGAGGCGGGGATGATCCAGCAGATCGACGGCGTCTGGACGCTGGCCCGGAACGCGGAGCGGCTCGTCCCCTCCGCCGTGCGCACGCTGATCGACCGCCGGGCCGCGCGACTCGAAGAGCGCTCGCGCATCGCCCTCGCCCAGGCCGCCATCCTGGGGCGCCGCTTCAGCCTCCGTGACCTCGTCGCGGTGCGGTCGCAGCTGGGAGAGGAGGAGACTGACGTCGTGGTCCTGGCCGAGATCCTCGCGCCGGCGGTGACGGCCGGCCTGCTCACCGCCCGCCCGGGCGACGCCCAGGCGGACTACGGCTTCCCCCACGAGCAGGTTCGCGAGCAGGCGGCCGCGGCGCTCTCGCAGGCGCGGCAGCGCGCGGTGCACGAGGCGATGGTCGAGATGCTGACGCCCGGCGGCGAGCCACCGCCGGAGAGCCTCCAGCTGATCGCCCATCACGCGCGCGCCGCCGGCAACGCCGAGCTCGCGGGCCGCTTCTCGATCGCGGCGGCACGAGCCGCCCTCGCGTCCAACGCGCCCGAGGAGGCGCTGCGCATGGTGGGACTGGGGCTGGCGAGCGCGACAGCGGCGCAGGATCGCGTGCAGCTGCTGCGTGTCCGCGACGACGCCCTGGCGATGCTGCACCGTCCGGCCGACCGGCTCGAGGAGCTGGCGGAGCTGGCCGCCCTGGCCGGAGCGCTCGGCGACCCGGCGCTCGAGCTCGAGGTGATGCTGCGGCGGTCGGCGGCGTTCCGCCTGCTCGAGGATCATGAGCGTGCGGCCGAGCTGGCGAGGCGAGTGCGCGCGCGCGCCGCGGCCGCGGGCGACCGGGGCGCCGAACTGGCCGCCTGCCTCGAGCTCGGGCAGGCGCTCCTCGGCAGCCCGATCGGCGAGGCGTTCGTGCCCGTCCAGAGCGAGATCGACGCGGCGGGCGCCGGCGAGGCCTTCGAGCGGGCCGTCATCCTGGCCACCGAGGTCGGCGACGAAGCCAGCCTCGCCGCGGCGACCCGCGAACTGGGTGTCATCGACATGGCCCGCGTGCGCGCCGCGCTCCTGCCCGTCCTCGAGAGCGGCGACGTCCCCGAGGACCTCCTGGCCTACGCGCCGATCGCCGCACCGCTGACCGCCGCCCGCGGGCGGTTCCAGTCGGCGCTCGAGATCTATGAGCGGCTGGGGGACCGCCGCGGGATGATGCTGTCGATCATCTCGCTCGCCTACTCCACCTGGGGCGCCGAGGGCGTCCTCGGTTCCGCGCGGCACCTCGAAGCGATCCGCCGCCTGACCGCCCTCCTGAAGACGCTGACCACCGAGTCCGAGCGCGCCGCGGCAGAGGCGCAGCTCCTCTACGGCATCCACGTCTACGCGCGGGCCTTCGGCTTCCCCGACCTGGCCCTCGAGCGGGGGGTCCAGGCGTACCAGGCGGCCCGCGACCTCGGCGACCGGGCCCTCGAGCTGATCGCCGCCGCCGGCATGGCGCTGACGCACCTGCAGCTCGACGAGGTTGACGAGGCCGGCCGCTGGCTCGATCGGGCCGCGGTCGCCGCGGCGGCAGCCCCGACGCCCCTGCGCGCCCGGCAACTGGAGTACTGGCGCGGCCTGCTGAGCGCACGGAGCGGGGACGGCGCCGCTGCGGTCCGGCACCTCGAGCGGGCGGTCGCCCTGGCCGTCGAACAGGGCGCGCGTCCGGCGCACTGCGAGGCGCTGGCCCGGCTCGCCCTGGAGGCGGCCAGGCTCGGAGCCCAGGGAGACGACGAGGGACTGCTGGGCCTCGCCGAGCGTTCCGCGGTGGAGGCGCAGCAGCTCGCCGCGGCGCTCCCCGGTCACCCGCCCTGGGGTGCCCAGGCGCAGGCCGCGCTCGCCCGGATCGCCCTCCTCCGGGGCGACGTGGAAACGGCCCGTTCGGCCGCCCGCGCCGCGGCGGAAGCCCTCCAACGGAGCGATCAGCGCGAGCTCTTCGTCGAGGTCGTCGGTCCGGTCGCGCGGGTCCTCGCCTCCTCTGGCGACCCCGAGGACGAGCGGCTGGGCCGGGCGATCGCCCAGCGGGTGGTCGGGCTCGTGGCCGAGCGCACGGCGGACGAGGAGGTCGCCCGACGCTGGTTCGGGGTCGCCGAGCACCGGGAGCTGGTCGAGCTGGCGGGCGGGATCGAGGCCGCCCGGGAGGCGGTGCGCTCGACGCCCGAGGCGCTCGTGCAGCGGCGCCTCCCCACGCTGCCGCTCGACCTGGCGGCCGACGAGTCCGCCCTGGTCCGGCTGATGATGGAGGGCCGCAGCGATCTCGAGATCGCCCGAGCCCTCTCGCTCGACGAGGCCGAGGTGACGCGCCGGCTCAGCGACGTCTTCGCCAAGATGGGCGCGCCGTCGCGCTCGGTGGCGACGCTCTACGCGTTCATGGCGGACATCGTCTAGCCATGCTCCGGGTCCGGGTCGATCGCTCGCGCTGCATCGGAGCCGGGAACTGCATCCACCTGGCCCCGACGGCCTTCGACTGGCTGAAGGGCGAGCACCGCAAGGCCGACGTCGTGGACGTCACCAGCGTCGAAGAGGAGCTGCTCCGCGAGACCGCCCTCGCCTGCCCGACCCAGGCGATCGAGATCGAGGACGTCGAGGAGCTCCTGCCCTGGCAGCTGCGGGGACGCGCCATCGCCACGAGGCGCGTGGTCAAGACCTTCATGTTCACCGACATCGTGCGCTCGACCAACCTCGTGGCTGCGCTGGGAGATGACGCCTGGGAGAACATCCTGCGCTGGCACGACGAGACGCTCCGCTCGCTCTTCGCCGCGCACCAGGGCGAGGAGATCACGGCGACCGGCGACGGCTTCTTCGTCGGGTTCGACAGCCCCGAGGCCGCGCTCGCCTGCGCCGTCGCGATCCAGCGGCGCCTGGCCGACCATCGACGGCAGCATGGCTTCGCGCCCGAGGTGCGGATCGGGGTCCATGCCTCGGGGGCGACGCAGATCGGGCGCAACTTCGCCGGGCTCGGCGTCCACGAGGCGGCGCGCATCGCGGCGCTCGCCGAGGGCGGGGAGATCCTGGCCAGTCGGGAGACCGCCGCGGGAACGCGCTTCCCCTTCGGTGGGAACCGCGAGGTGACGTTGCGCGGGACGAGCGAGCCGATCGAGGTGGTCGCCGTCGAGTGGCGGTGACGCCGCCGCGGCGGCGCGGAGGGTGACCGGGAGGCGGCAGCGCCGGCGCGGCGCGCGGACTCGGCGGTCTCAGCGCCGGGAGAGGCGCTCGCGCACGGCTGTAACGACACGGCCGGCGAGATCCACCGCGGCGTCGACCTCCGCCGTGGTGGCCGCCGGGACGTCGTTCCAGTCCTCCACCGGGTAACGCGTCTCGGCGCCGAACTCGGAGACGCGTGCCAGTCGATCGAGCGGCAGGTCCAGGTGCCAGTCGCCCGGGACGAGCCCGCTCAGGCGCTCCAGGTCGTGCGTCCGGGGGAAGCGGATCTGCTCCCGCACCAGCACCGCCTTCAGCGCCTTCTCGATCGCCTGCTGCGCGTGGAACCCGACGACCCAGGGCTGCGCGCCCGAGCGCGCGAGCGTCCGCGCCGCCTCGAGGTCGGCGCCGGCACGGTCGAGCCAGCGTCCGGCGATCTCGCCGACGGGGTCAGCGCCGGGCATAGACGGTCACACCCTCCTCGAGCGCCGGCAGGAGGACCGTGCCCACGAGACGCCCGTAGCGCCGCACGCGGGCGGGGCTCGTGACCACGACGTCCTTGGCGACGGGCAGGTCGGCCAGGGCGCGGCGGAGCGCGACGCGGGCCTCCCGCGAGACGCGCTCCTCCGGCAGCACCACGAGCAGGTCGATGTCACTCCCCGGATCCGCCTCGCCGCGCGCCTGGGAGCCGAAGAGGATGATCCGCTCCGGACCGAAGCGGCGGACGATGCGGCGCTTGATCGCGGGCAGCCAGCGCTCCGCGTCCGGGCTCAGCCGGAGGGTGCGGCGGCGCGGTGGCCAGCGGATGCCGAGCCGGCGATCGCGGAAGGCCTCCAGCTCGCGACGGCTCCAGACGCGGGTGGCGGCGAGCTCGGCCAGCGGCTCCGGGAAGTCCGGGCGGGACGCCAGGTCACGCACGAAGTTCTGGGGGCGGACGCCGAAGACCTCGGCCGCCTCCTTCGTCCCCACCAGGTGCTCCCCGACGTGGCGCCTCGTCACGTCACGCATGATAATAGATGTATCCCGTCTCTGGTCGGCATCGACGAGTCCCTCCTCGAGCGGCGGGGGGGTCGGGAGGGTACGGCGCGCGCCAGTCGGGCGCGCAGCGCCGGTGACCACGCCCGGCCGCCGTCCGCCGGGGGCGTGATGCTGCCGTACATCTCGAGCAGAGGGCCAGGCTGGTTCGTCTCGCGGGTCAGCTCGCTACCGGGACGACCATCCGGGACGACCAGGCGGTACTACCATCCGCGCATGGTCGAGGACGAGGAGCGCTACCCGACTCGACGAGGACAGCTTCCGCCGCCGGATGCTCAGCCGGGACCGGTCGTCCCGACGGGCCAGCATGCGGGGGGCGTGGGAGATCGACCGCCCGAGCCACTGCCGGTCCGCCGACCGGGCCGCGGACCGACGTCTGGAAAGGAGCCCTGCCATGGCGCGCATCACCCACTTCCCCCTGGTCGCCCACCTCCGGGCGGACGCCGCGAGCCACGTCATCCGCTACCGGAACGGGTCGCCCGTGCTATCTGGCCGCGGGCTGGCGTTCTGGTTCCGCCGCCTCGACGCGGCAATCGCCGAGATCCCGCTCGACGACCGGGAACTCCCGTTCCTCTTCCACGGCCGCAGCTCCGACCTCCAGGAGGTCGTCGCCCAGGGCATCGTCACCTACCGGGTCGTCGAACCGGAGACGATCGCCGCGCGGATCGACTTCGGGATCGACCCGCGGACGGGACTCCACACGAAGAACCCGCTCGACCAGATCGCCGACCGGCTGACCCAGCTCGCCCAGCAGCACGCCTGGGAGGTGATGGTCTCCACGCCGCTGCGCGAGCTCGTGGCGGACGGTGTGGGCCGGCTGCGGGAGCGGATCGGGGCCGGGCTCGCCAGCGAGGCGCACCTCGCCGAGATGGGCCTCGCCGTCGTCTCGGTCAGGGTCAACGCCGTCCAGCCGTCCTCGGAGGTCGAGAAGGCGCTCGCCGCCCCGACCCGCGAGCAGATCAGCCAGGCGGCCGACGAGGCGGCCTTCGCGCGACGGGCGGCCGCCGTCGACAAGGAACGGGCGATCGCCGAGAACGAGCTGGCGAACAGGATCGAGCTGGCCCGGCGGGAGTCGGTCCTCGTCGAGCAGGAGGGCGCCAACGAGCGCCGCAGGGCGACCGAGAGGGCCGCGGCGTCGCGGATCGGCAGCGAGGCGGCGGCAGAGGAGCGGCGGATCGGGGCGGCCGCCGAGGCCGAGGCCCTGAAGCTCGTCGAGGGGGAGCGGAACACGCTCGAGCTGGCACGCCTGGCCGCCTACCGCGAAGTGCCGGCCGCGGTCCTCATGGGTCTCGCCGCCCGCGAGTTCGCCGGCAAGATCGAGACGATCGAGCACCTGAACCTGACACCGGACCTGCTCGGGAACCTCCTCGCCGACCTCGCCCGCGCCGGGACGCGCCGCCTCGAGGCGGATGCGGAGGGCTGACGTGCCGGCCACGTCGGTCCCCCGGGTGGTGGTCGTCAGCCGCCCGACGGAGTACGCCGCCCTGCTCGCCCGGCACGGGACGCGCGGGCAGGCTCGCTTCTTCCTCGAGACGCGCGGGAGGTCGATCGACGAGCTCGAGGAACGCCACGAGGCGCAGCGGTCCGCGGTCGCCTCGGTCGCCGCGGCGATCCCGGTCGAATGGCGGCGCGCGCGCGTCGAGCGGGCCGACCTCGACCGCTTCCTGTTCGAGCCGGACGACCTTGTCGTGACGGTCGGGCAGTCGGGGCTGGTCGCCAACGTGGCCAAGTACCTCGACGGCCAGCCGGTCATCGGCGTGAACCCGGAGCCGCACCGCGACGGGGGCGTCCTCGCACCGCACGCCGCGGCGGACGCCCGCTTGCTCATCCGGGCGGCGGCCGCCGGCGAGATCGCGATCAGCGCGCGGGCGATGGTCGAGGCGGTCCTCGACGACGGGCAGCGGCTCCTGGCCCTCAACGAGGTCTTCCTCGGGCACGCGTCCCACCAGTCGGCTCGCTACACGATCAGCTGCGCCGCCGGAAGCGAGCGGCAGTCCTCGTCGGGGATCGTCGCCACGACCGGGACCGGGGCGACCGGCTGGGGACGCTCGATCAGCCTCGAGCGCCACACGACACTGCCCCTCCCCGCGCCCGACGAACCCCGGCTCGTCTTCTTCGTCCGCGAGGCCTGGCCGTCGCCCGCGTTCGGCACGTCGGTCACCGAGGGGATCGTCGAACCCGACCAGGCGCTCGTCGTCGTCTCGGAGCTCGAGGAGGGGGGCGTCGTCTTCGGCGACGGGATCGAGTCCGACCGGCTCGACTTCCGCTGGGGAGTCACGGCGACGGTTCGCGTCGCCACGCAGCGGCTCCGACTCGTCCTCGCGGCAGCGACGGCCGGGCATGCTGGCCGTCCGAGACGGGAGCCGTTGTCGGGTGGATGACGGCCGCTCCCGATCGGTCGCGGCCCCACCGAACCCGCGGCCGAGCCGGGTGAGCGCGCGAGGCGGCACGGCCGCGGCGTCTCGTCTCGCCCGCGTGGCGGTCGCGGCGTGACGGTCGTTCCTACTTGCGGGTACGACCGCCCGGTGCTACCATTCGCGCATGGTCGGAGACGAGGTCCGCGACCCGACCGCCGCGAGCACTCGGCGCCGCGCCCGAAAGCTGTCGGTCAGCCTGCCCGAGGAGATCGCTGCACTCGTGGAGCGCCGGGCGAGTGAGCACGGCGTCCCCTTCAGCACCGAGCTCGCCGACCTGGTCCGCCGCGAACTCGACGCCGAGGAGCACGAGCGACTCGAGGCGGCGCTGGCGCTGGACGCGGAGGAGAACACGCGCTTCGCCGGCGCGATCGAGCCGGTCACGGCGGAGATGCTCCGCTCGCTCGAGTGGTAGGGATCGGGCAGCGTCCCGGCACCCGGGGCCCGCGGCGTGGCGACATCCACTTCGTCACCTTCCGCGAGGCGGGCGGCAACGTCCTCTTCGGGCCGCACCCGGCGGTCGTCGTCCAGACGTCGGCGATGGCGAGCTCGTCGACCGTCATCGTCGCCCCGCTCACGAGCCGGGCCCGCAGCGCCGAGCTCGTGCCGCCGTACCTGGTGCGCGTAGCGGCCCGCGACACGGGCCTCGACCGCGACGGCTGGATCAAGGCCGACCGGCTCTTCACCTTCCCGACCGCCGGGCTCGGCGAGCGCGCCGGCCGGCTGTCAGCGGCGAGGTTCGAGGAACTCGACCGGGCCCTCCGCTTCGTCTTGGACCTCTGACCCGCGCAGTCCGACCGCCGATCCGCCTCGCGTGCTCGATGAGCTGAGGCCCCTGCGCCGGGCGATCCGGTGGCCGGCCCCTCCGCGGGAGGCCCGCGGCCGGCGCGACGCGTCGGTGAGCGGCCGCGGCCACGCCGACGGGGACCGCCTTGGTGACCTTGGTCACTACCCGCGGTGGCCGGTTCGGGGGATGCTGGGGGAGCATCGCACCAGGACGCCGGCGGCGGGCCGCCGGCGCGCATGGAGGGACGAATGGCCGCGAAGGTCGGAGACCGCATCGTCGTCGAGTCGGAGAAGGTCGGCCAGGCGGCCCGGGAGGGTGAGATCCTCGAGGTGGTCGAGGCGCCCTACGGGACGAAGTACCGCGTCCGCTGGGACGACGGCCACGAGAGCACGTTCCGTCCGAGCGCCGGTAGCGCGCGAACGGTCCCCCGGCCCAGGCGTCGGCGAACGTAGGGGGCCCGGTACCGCGGCGCAGGCGACCGTCGTCGGCCGGTCGAGGTCGCATCCCCGGACCGCCGTCGCCGGCAACCACGGCGGTCCCGCCGGCGTCTCAGGGCCGTGAGTCACCGCCTCGCCGTCCTGCTCGCTTTCCTCCTTGCCGTCTCCGCCGCATGCGGGCCGGCGGGAAGCCCGAGCGACGTCGAGCTGGCGATCGCGGACGTCCCTCGCGCCTCCGTCTCCCCGACCGATGCGAGCGCCGCAGCCACCGCGGTCAACGCCTTCGGGCTCGACCTCTACCGGCGCGTGGCGCGACCCGGCGACAACGTCGTCGTCTCGCCCGCCAGCGTCGCCATCGCCCTCGCCATGGCCCGCGCCGGGGCGCGCGGTGAGACCGCCGCCGAGATGGACGCCGTCCTCCGCTCCCTCGGCGCGGACGAGCACGCGGACTGGGTCAACGCGCTCGACCAGGCGCTGGCCGGGCGAAGCGGGACGTTCCGTGACGCCGGGGGGCAGGAGCTCGACGTCACGCTGCGGATCGCCAACGCCCCGTTCGCCCAGCGCGACATGGCGCTCCTGCCGGCCTTCCTCGACGCCCTCGCGTCGCGCTTCGGGGCCGGGCTCCGCCTCGTCGACTACCGGCGCGATGCGGAGGCGGCTCGCCGGCTCATCAACGGCTGGGTGAGCGACCAGACCGAGAAGCGGATCCCCGAGCTGCTGGCCCCCGGCGTCCTGTCGGTGGACACCCGCCTCACGCTGGTCAACGCCATCTACCTCAAGGCTCCCTGGCTAACACCGTTCGGCGCCGAGGCGACGACGCCAGGCCCCTTCACCCGGGCCGACGGCTCCCGCGTCGACGTCCCGATGATGTCCCTCGGGGCGTCGCTCTCCTACGCCGAGGGGACCGGCTGGCGCGCGGTCGAGCTGCCCTACGTGGGCGGGTCCCTGGCGCTGACGGTGATCGTCCCCGACGACCTCGCCGCCTTCGAGGCGAAGCTCACGCCGGAGCTGCTCGCGGCTGTGACCGGGGCGCTCGGGCCGCGCTCCGTGCAGCTGGCGCTGCCGCGCTTCGGGATCGACACGGCGGCCGACCTGGCCGAGGCGCTGGCGGCGCTCGGGATGCCGAGCGCGTTCGACCCCGCGCGGGCCGACTTCTCCGGCATCACGGCCGAGGCGCGGCTCTTCATCTCGAACGTGATCCACCAGGCCAACATCGACGTGGACGAGAAGGGCACCGAGGCGGCGGCCGCCACGGCGGTCGTCATGGTCGGGACCGGGGCACCGGCGGAGCCGGTCACGCTCCGGGTCGATCGGCCCTTCCTCTTCGCCCTCCGCGACCTGCCGACCGGTGCGGTCCTCTTCCTGGGCCGGGTCGCGGATCCGTCCGAGAGAGGCTAGGCGCGCGGATCGCCCTCCTCCGGCGCGGGCACGACCCCGCGATCGGCCGCGGCGCTGCTCGTGGCGATGAAGCGCCGGTGCCGCGACCTGAGCAGGGGCACGGCGAGGGCGACCGGGGCGACCATGGCGAAGTAGGCGTACGTCGTCCAGCGCGCGGTCAGCAGCGGGACAAGGGTGACGAGGATCCCCGCCGCGGTGGCGGCCGCCACATCGCGGTAGCGATGGATCGCTGCGACGACGCCACATCGCGGTAGCGATGGATCGCTGCGACGA
>Ga0154433_1134_pt1 | contig 21953 bp, 20 predicted proteins | sample RifGroC2_FD_115937 | JGI IMG/M metagenome (GOLD analysis project Ga0154433, IMG submission 115937) | Chloroflexi bacterium GWC2_73_18 | reverse complement strand
CGCCGGGGTCCCGGGGGGCCGAGTTCACCGGGTTTCCGGGCCGGTGGGCACCTGCACGGGAGTGAGGCAGGACCTAGGCTCCGCTACCATCAGGCACGAGGTCAACGCGCAGAGATGCCCCGTCGGTCACCGAACGAGCCCAGCCCGCCCGACTACCGCCGCCTGAAGTGGATCGGCGTCCTCGCGCCGATCGCCTTCGTCTGGGCCTTCGAGTTCATCCGCCTCGAGTACGTCGACCCGACGTTCAAGATGGAGATCGGGCACGTCCTCTCGGGCCTGGTCATGGCCGTCGCCGTCCTCGGCTTCGCGCTGGTGATGTTCTTCTTCCTCGAGCGGGCGCAGCGCCACGTCGTGGCGCGCAACCGGGAGCTGGCCGCCATCAACGAGGTCGGTGCCGCCGTGCAGGGGCCGCTCTCGCTCGAGGAGCTGCTCGACCGCGCGCTCGGCAGCACGCTCGAGACGACCGGGGCGCTCGAGGCGACGATCGTGATCGACGTCGCCGGCGGCGGCGAGCCGCTCGTCCGCTCCCTGGTCGTGGACGGGGGACGTGGGCGCCAGGGCGCGCCCACGCTGGAAGTCTCCCTGGAGGCCGGCGGGGCCGCCATCGGGCGGCTCCGCCTCGTGTTTCCGCGGGACTCGGACCGGTCGCTCCCGTTCTCCGGGCGGGCCCTGGCGAGCATCGGCAGCCAGATCGCCGCGGCGATCCAGCTGAGCCGCCTCGTCGCGGACCTGCGCCGCCGCGAGCGCGAGGCGCAGGCCCTCTACCGCGTGGCGCTCCAGATCTCCAGCCAGTCGGCGCTGCCCGAGCTGCTCGACCTGATCGCGAAGGACGCGCGCGAGCTCCTGGGCTGCGACCGCGCCGTCGCCTGCGTCACCGACCCGCAGACCGGCGTCCTGCGGACCGGCGCCTGGACCGACCGCCTGGCGCTCGCCGACGATGGCTCGGTCTGCCTGGTGCCCCACGCGGCCGACGCCCCCGACCGCCATGCCGCCAACCCGCTCTGTCCGCTCCGGCTGCGCGGCGAGCACGAGAGCTGGATCGCCCAGCCGCTTCGCGGCACGAACGGGCCGCTCGGCGAGCTCTGCGTCACGCGGCTCGACGGCCGGCCGTTCGGGGACCCGGAGCAGGCGCTCCTGGCGGCGCTCGCCGACCTCGCCTCCATCGCCGTCTCCACGGCGCGGATGCGCGACACGGAGGAGCAGTGGCTGATTCTGAAGGAGCGCGACCGGATCGCGCGCGAGATGCACGACAGCCTTGCCCAGGTCCTCGGCGTCATCCACCTGCGGCTGCGGCGGCTCCACGGCGGCGCGGAGCGGGACGGTCTCGCCGCCGTCCGCGCCGAGCTGGACGAGCTGGCCGAGATCGCCGACGAGGCCTACCGCGACGTGCGCGAGGCGATCCTCGGCCTGCGCGAGTCGATCTCGCCGGCCGCCGGCTTCCTGGGGACGCTCGGCGAGTACGTCGGGAAGTTCAGCCGCCAGTCGGGGATCGAGACGCGCCTCGTCATCGACGGCGCGGCGCTGCCGGCGCTCTCCCCGGCGAGCGAGGTCCAGCTCCTGCGCGTCGTGCAGGAGGCGCTCACCAACGTCCGCAAGCATGCCGGCGCGTCGAGCGCCGTCGTTCGCGTCGGGGCCGCCGGCGACGGCACTTCGATCACGGTCGAGGACGATGGCATCGGCTTCGACCCCTCGCGCATCGCCGAGGCGTTGGAGCGTGGCTTCGGCACCCGCGCGATGCGCGAGCGCGTCGAGCAGATCGGGGGCACACTGCAGATCCTGAGCGCGCCCGGCCAGGGGACGCGCGTCGTCGCCCGGCTCCCCGCCGAGCCGGGCCGGGAGGGAGGTCGTGACCGAGCCAGCACCGACGAGACGAATGGATCCGCCGCCCCCGGGGGGCGAGCTCCCGTCGCCACCGTCGACGCCCATCCGGATCCTGCTGGTCGATGACCAGACGCTTTTCCGCCGGGCCCTCGCCGGCCTGATCTCGGCCGAGCCCGACCTGGAGGTCGTGGCCGAGGCGCGCGACGGTCATGAGGCGCTCGAACGGGTCCGTGAGCTGCGGCCGGACCTGGTCGTCATGGACGTCCAGATGCCGGTCGCCGGCGGCGTCGAGGGCGTGCGGCTGATCCGCGAGCTCGGCCCGCAACCGAGGATCGTCATGCTCACGGTCTCCGACGAGGACGACGACCTCTTCGCCTCGGTCGCCGCGGGGGCCAACGGCTACCTGCTCAAGAACGTCGATCCGGACGTCTTCTGCGACCTCCTGCGGGGGGTCATGCGCGGCGAGGCGCCGATCTCGCCGGCCATCGCCCACAAGCTGCTCGCCGCCCTGCGCGGCGCCGGCCCGCTCCCCGGCGGGCGGGAGGAAGCCGGCTCGACCGCCCCGGACGGGGGCGCTCTGACCCCGCGCGAGACCGAGATCCTGCAGCTCCTGGCCGGAGGACTGACCAACAAGGAGATCGCCGCCCGCCTGGCGATCGGTGAGGGGACGGTCAAGAACCACGTCCACCACGCTCTCGAGAAGCTCCATCTCTCGAATCGCGCCCAGGCCGCCGCGTTCGCCATCCGCGAGGGGCTCGTGCCGCGCTCCCAGGCACCGGGCTGACCGACTGGCACGTGCCGCGCGGGCCCAGCGGCCCGGGCGGAGCCGTCCCGTTCGGCACAGCCGGCACGGTCGCTAGTGCGACCCCGCCAGTACCGCCAACGTGCCACTCGTCGGATGGCCGTCCGGCGGCCCACCCATGACCATGGCGGCAGGCGAACGCCATCACCGGGCGCTCGCGGCGAACGACACACGAAAGGGTGAGCGATGGACAAGAACAAGGGCGTCGGGATCCTCCTCCTGCGGCTCGTCCTCGGCTGGGGATTCCTCTACGCCGGCCTGGCCAAGGTGATCGACTTCGAGGGGTCGGGCGAGCCGTTCAGCGCGTTCGGTTTCCTCAAGTTCGCCACCGGCGGCACCGCCCCGGGGATGGGGGAAGGCCAGATCGTCAACCCGGCCCACGACTTCTGGGTCGGTCTGACGGCCAACCCGGCGCTGATCGACGTCATCAACTTCCTCGTCGTCTTCGGCGAGCTGGCCATCGGCGCGGCCCTGATCCTCGGCCTGGCGACACGCTTCGCCGCGATCATGGGCGCGCTGATGATGGCCCTCTTCTGGCTCGCCGCCTGGGACTTCCAGCACGGCATCGTCAACAACCAGCTCCTCTACGGCGTCACCGCCCTCTTCCTCGGCTATGTCAACGCCGGCCACTACTACGGCGTCGACGCGATCGTGGAGAAGGCCGCGGAGACGACGCGGGCGCCGGTCCTGCGGCTGCTGTCAGGGCACCTGCACTGATCGACGCGACGGCCTGAGAAGGATCCCCGGGGAGCGAGGCGACGCCCGAGGACGCCATCGCTCCCCGCGACCACAGGCGGCGGGCCGGCCGGCTCGCCGCCTCGTCGTGTCTCAGCCGAGCGGGATCGCCTTGTAGCGGGCCGTCATCTCGGTGACCGCCTGCTCGGTGGGCACTCGCTCGCCGCTCGAGCCGGCCGCGTAGCCGACCGCCTCGGAGTGGGCGATCGCGTAGGCGGCCGTCTCGGGGTCCTTGAAGGGGCCGCCGTGGGCGATGACCATGACGTCCGGGCGGACCTCCTTCGCCGCCGCGCAGATCGCCCCGACGACATCGGTCGCCGCGTCCAGGCCGAGCGTCTTCTGCGCCCCCGTCAGGCCGCCCGCCGTCACCCCCACGATGGCGCCCACGACGTCCGCGCCGGCCTCGGCCATGCGCCGGCCCTCCTCGGACGTGAACGCCCAGCCGACGGTGAAGACGTCGCGCTGGTGCGCCCGCGCGATCAGCTCGACCTCGCGCGAGAAGCCGATGCCGGCCGCCTCCAGCTCGGCCGCGAAGGCCGGGCCGTAGAGGCCGACGAACGGCTCGTTGGTGACGCCCGAGAAGCCGAGCGCGAGTGCCTCGGCGATCAGCCGCTCGTGCGAGCGGCGCGGGTCGTGGGCGCCGATGCCGGCGATGCAGGGCGTCTCGCGCACCGCCGGCAGGATCTCCGGCGCCCAGCGCGCCAGCTCCTCGTTGACGTCGCCGTAGGGGAGCCAGGCGAGGAGCGACGGCCGCGCCTGCATCCGGTTCCAGGCGGTCGAGTAGACGCCGATGAGGTCGGCACCGCCGAGCTCGGCGCAGCGCGCGGTGAGCCCGGTCCCGGCGCCGAACATGAGGATCGAACGGCCCGCCTCGAGCTGCCGGTGGAGCCGGGCCAGGACCTCCGTCCGCGTGTAGGCGACCATCGCCGCACCTCCCCGGGTGACGATGAGCCGGCGGCCCGGTCGGTGTCGAGCCGCCGGCGGGATGACGGCCGCGCTAGAGGCGCAACCAGGCGGGGACCTTGACCGGCATCGCCTTGAAGTCCCGGCAGACCTGGATGACCGCCGGCTCGACCGGCGTCCGCTCGATGCTCGAGGCGCCCAGGTAGCCGACCGCGTCGGTCCGCTCCATGGCATAGGCGGCGCTGGCCGGGTCTTCCAGCGGCCCACCGTGGGTGATCGGCAGCCACTCGTTGTCGGTCCGCACCTCGCGGGCGGCGGCGATCAGCGCGTTGGTGGTGGTGACCGCCTGGTCGAGCGTCATCACCGAGCCGGCGCCGATCAGTCCCCCGGACGTGAGGCCGACATGACAGGCCACGATGTCCACCCCGGCCGCGGCGACCATGCGCGCCTCGTCGGGGGTGAAGCAGTAGCCGATGGTGAAGTAGCCCAGATCGTGGGCGATCTTGAGGACGCGGGCCTCGACGTCGAAGCCGAGCCCCGACTCCTCGAGGTTGCGCCGGTAGTGCGAGTCCGCGTCGATCAACCCCACGGTGGGGAAGCTCATGAAGCCGGAGACGCCCATCTCGGCCATCGAGGCGAACCACTGTGGCCAGAGCGTCCGCGGGTCCTGGGCGCAGAAGCCGGCGATGACCGGCACCTCCTTCACCTGGGCGAGGACCTCCGGCGCGTACTCCGCGACCATGTCCTGGTTGCGGCCCATGGGCATCAGGCCGCAGAGCGAGCCGGCGCCGAAGTGGCGGAAGCGGCCCGAGTTGTAGACGCCGATGATGTCGACGCCGCCCTTCTCTTCGAGCTTGGCGGTGAAGCCGTCGCCCGCCCCGCCGACGACGATCGGCCGTCCCTCCACCAGGGTGCGGCGGAGCCGCGCGTTGACTTCCTCGCGGGTGTACCTCTTTGCCACAGTCGATTCCTCCTTGGTCAGAACGCGACCGCGTCCGCGCGGTCGTGATGGCTCCCCTTCTTCCAGGTGCCGGCGAGCATCTCCTCGAGCAGCTCGGCCATCAGGTCGGCGAACTCGGGCTCGTTCATGTGTCGGTCCACCAGCAGGACGTCGAGGTTCGGCCGGGAGCGGTCGATCGTGCCGCGAAGCGCCTCGACGAAGTGCCGGGCCCGGAGCGACCAACCGGGATGGTCGGGGTCGTCCCACCAGGCGGGCCCCGGTCCCGGCCCCGGCCAGCCGAGCGCCGGATCGGGTGCCGCGAGGTCGACCGCACCCCAGCCCCGCATCGGGATACACAGGGCGGTCGGACCGGTGGCCCCGTTCAGCTTCTCGGCCACGGTCCGGCCGACCAGCTCGGCCTCGTCGAGGCTGACGCCGACCGCTGTCACGGTCGGGTTGTGGTAGTAGACGCCGCGGCCGGGCACGCGGGCCTCGGTCTCCTCCAGCAGCCTCGCCGGCACCGTCTCCGGGGCGCCGAAGTTGATGATGTCGAGGCCGCCGACGGAGACGACCTGCGGGATCCCCTTCTTGCCGGCGCCAGTGAGCCGGTCGGGCCCGGCCGGGAGAACCCCGCCGAGCAGCTCGTCGCCGACCTCGTGGGTGGTGATGTCGAGCATGCCGACGATGTAGCCGTCGGCGATCAGCTCCTCCATGGAGCGCCCGCCGGAGCCGACGGCGTGGTTGACCATGACGTCGTAGCCGCGCTCCTCGAAGTGGCGCGAGGCGCGCAGCACGGTCGGCGTGGTCACCCCGAACATCATGCAGCCGATGAGCGGGCGGTCCTGCACCGCCTCGGGCGCCGGCGCGGCGGCCATCCCCACCACCCCCGCCGCGGCGTTGTTGAGGACCCGCCGCGTGACGCGGTTGAGGCCGACCTCGGCGATCGGGTAGAGCATGGCGATGTCCTTGGTTCCGACGTAGGGCCGGCAGTCGCCCGAGGTCATGGTCGAGGCCATCACCTTGGGCAGCCCGATGGGCAGCCCCTGCATGATCCGCGTGGCGATGCTCGTTCCCATCGAGCCGCCGGCGGCGATGATCCCGTCGAGGCGGCCCCGGGCGAGCAGCTCGTTGGCGACGATGCGGCCGCCCTCGGCGACCAGGTCGCTCGCCTGGCCGCGGGCCATCGCCTTCAGCTCGCCGGGCTCGTGCCCGGTCCGCCGGACCAGCTCGCCGACCCCGATGTCGGCCCAGCCCACCTCGCCGCTGACGGTCAGCTCCATGATCGTCGGTTCGCCACCGGCGGCACGCACCCGGTCGGCCAGGTAGCGGACCTCGTTGCCCTTCGTGTCGAGAATCCCCGCCACCACGATCTTCGGTCGCTCTGCCATCTGGCCATCTCCTCCGTCAATCGTCCCGGGTCGCCGCGGACGGCGCCCGGCCTGTCTCCACGAGCCGTTCGTCCAGCCGCTCGATGCGCGGCGGCTCCGCCGGTACGAGGACCGGCACCGACCGGCTCAGGTCGGTGCGCGCGGAGTAGTCGATGTCCTCCTCGAGCCCCAGCCGGGAGACGAGGCGGCCGCTCGCCGAGTCGCGCAGCCCGCTCACCGGATCGGGGTAGCTGCCCCGGAGCCGCCGCGCCGCTGCGGCGCCGTCTCCGAGCGTGAGCCGTCCGCCACCCGCCGCAGCGAGCCCGGCCAGCCGCTCGACGAGCTCGCCGGCCGCGACCGCGTCGTCCATCACGAAGCCGCCGTCGCGGCCGGCACAGACGATGCGGACCTCGCCGCCCGCCGGCCCGTCGCGCTGCGCCAGGTCCAGTGCCGCCCGGCAGCAGGCGGTGGCGTTGAGCAGGCAGCCGACGAGCACCGCCCGGGCGTCGGGGAGCCCGCCCAGGACGACCGTCCCGTTGCGGCTGACGAAGACGACGTCCCGGCCACCGAGGTCGGCCCGCGCGATCTGGGCGGGCCGGTTGCCGAAGTCGAAGTCGGACGGCGTGACCGACCGCTCCTCGCCGGCCAGGAGGAGCCCGTTCGCTCGCGCCAGCCGCCGCGCCTCCTCGACCGTCGCCACGGGGATCACCGTCCCGGCGCCGCGATCGAGGAGGGACACGATGCTCGAGCTGGCGCGCAACACGTCGACCACCACGCAGATGGCGCCGCGGCCCGTACCCGCCTCGCCCGGCGTCAGCGCCACGTCGATCCGCATCGCGTCCTCACGTCTCCATCAGGTCGTAGTGGGTCCGACGTCCGGGCTCGTCGATCCCCCACGCCGCGACCGCCGCCCTCAGCTCCGGGTGTGCCTCGGCGGCCGTCCGCAACGACACCCCGGCACAGACGGCGTCGATCGCCTGGCGGAGCGCCGTCGCCCCGGCGGCCGGGCCCATGGGGTGACCATGCACCGCGCCGCCCGCGCCGACCATGAAGTCGCGGCCCATGTCGGCGAAGAGGAGCGGCACCATGCCCGGGTGGACGCCGCCGCCCGGCATCGGCCAGACAGCCTTGAGGTCATGGAAGCGGTCGGTGAGCGACTGGGCGATGCGCAGGTGCTTGGCCGCCAGGAAGGGAAACTTCCCGTAGGGGCTGGGGTAGACGACGATGTCCGCGCCGGCGAGGCGCGGCAGCTTGCCGAGCACGAGGTGCGAGCTGACGCCGGACCAGGGCGAGCCGTAGATCGCGCCCGAGAAGTCGAGGTGCGCCAGGATCGGCACGTCGATGGCCGGGTCGTCGGCGAGCATGGAGAGCGCCGAGATGCCGACCACGATGTAGTTGACCATCAGGGCGCTGGCGCCGGCCTCGAGGGCTCGCTTCGCGTTCTCCACCAGCCGATCGGGCCGGTCGGTGATGTTGACGAAGAAGAGCGTCCGCTGGCCGGTCTCGTCGTGGGCGCGCTTCGCCGCCTCGCCGTGCAGGCGGACCCGGTCGAGGAAGTCGCTCCACGGGTGAGAGTGGACCAGCTCGTCGTCCTTGACCGCGTCGGCCCCGCCGCGGGAGGCGTGGTAGAAGGCCTCCGCGCTCTGTTCCGCGGTGAGCCCGATGGAGGGCTTGACCATGACGTGGAGAAGCGGGCGGTCGGGCACGCCGAGGCGTTGCCGCAGCCCCTCGATGCCGAACTTCGGCCCCTTGAACCCGTCGGTGTAGGCCTTCGGAAAGTGGAGGTCGAGGAGCTTGAGCCGCCCGGCCGAGGCGATGTTCCCGTGGACGGTCGTCAGCATCAGCGGGATCTGGGGGCCGATGCTGTGGATCGGGTAGGCGATCTGGAGGACCCAGTCCCGGGTCACCGCCTCGTCCGGGACGGAGACCTCGTGGTCGGGCAGCTCCCAGATCGAGAGGACCTTGCCGACGTGGCGCTCGCGGACGATGTCGGTCTCGTAGGGGAGCGTCACCCAGGTGCCGCTCGACTGCTCCTCGGAGAGCGCCGCCACGAGCTTGTGGATGTTCGCCTTGGCCGACGTCTGGAAGAGGTACGTGGCGACGATGTGCTCGCCGTACTCGATGCTCTCCGGGATGCGGAAGGCGATCCGGTCGGCGCCGGGGCTCTGCGGGATCTCGCTGGTCATGGTCGCGCACTCCTCCTGGTGGTGGCTCGCTCGTCCCCGGCGCCGCCGGCACCCGCCCCCTCCAGCACCGCCGCCGCGTTCTCGGCGTCGACGACGAGGACATCGAGGACGCCGCTCCGCAGGGCGGCCAGGATCCCCAGCGACTTGTGCGGCTCGCTGACGACGCCGACGACGGTGCCGATCCGGCGCAGGTCGTCGAGGGTGAGGCGGATCAGCCGCCCGTCCACGTCGGAGGCGATCACCTGCCCCTCCACGTCCATGTAGTTGCCCAGCACATCGCCGACGGCGCCCTTGCGCCGCAGGCGCCGGACCTCCACGACCGAGAGGCAGCCGCTGCGCAGGAGTGTCGCGTCGTCGTCGGTGCCGCCGATGCCGACGAGGGCGATCTCGGCCCGGGCGGCGACCTGCAGCGTGTGGGCGACCGCCTCCTGGGCGAGCAGCCGGTCGCGGACCTCGGGGCTCTCGACATAGGCGGGCGCGTAGAGCGCCTCCGCCCGGCCGCCGCACCGCTCGGCCAGGGCCCGGCATATCTCGTTGGGGTTGGTCGGCGCATCGACGCGCGGGGAGCCGCCGATGGCGCTGACGAAGGTGCAATCCACGGGCTGCCGCGGCCGGAAGAAGCGGGGGATCTCGCCCGTGTTGCGGCCCATCCCGACGGCCACGACCGCCCCATCGTGGAGCCGGCGCTCGAGGTAGCCGGCGGCCGCGCGAGCGACCGCCTCCCGCTGGACCCCGGGGTCGGGATCGGCGACCGTCACGTTCGCCTCGGCGAGGCGGAACGTCTCCTTGAGGCGCGCCTCGAGCCCGAGATTGAGGCGCGGCGAGGCGTGGATGCGGATCTCCACGACGCCGTCGCGGCGCGCCCGTCCGAGGAGGCGCTGGACGCGCTGGCGCGAGAGCCCGAGCTCGCGCGCGACCGCGGCTTGGGTCAGGTCGTCGAGGTAGTAGGCGGAGGCGACGCGGACGAGCAGGTCGTGCGCGTCGCGGGCGGCCTCCTCGACCATCGGCGGGCCACTGTTCCTTCTGGGACGCGAATGGGACCGGTCAACCCGAGCATCTGCTCATGCACAGGGCAAACGCTCATCAACGACGGCATCGTAGCATACGGGCCGTGCGGATGGATCTCAACAGCGACGTCGGGGAGAGCTTCGGCGCCTGGACGATCGGCCAGGACGAGGCGCTCATCCCGCTCGTCAGCTCGGTCAACATCGCCTGCGGCTTCCACGCCGGCGACCCGCTCGTCATGGAGCGGACGATCGCCCTGGCCCGCTCGGCCGGCGCCGGCGTCGGCGCTCACCCCGGCTACCCCGATCTCGCCGGCTTCGGGCGTCGCGACCTCGAGATGGCGCTCCCCGAGCTCGAGGCGGCCGTCCTCTACCAGGTCGCCGCCCTGGCCGGGATGGCCCGCGCCGGGGGGGTCGAGCTGCGCCACGTCAAGCCGCACGGCGCTCTCTACCACCGCGCCGGCCGCGACCCCGCCGTCGCCGAGGCGATCGCCCGGGCCGTGCGGCGCGTCTCGGCCGAGCTGATCCTGGTCGGCATGGCCGGTTCGGCGACGCTCGAGGCGGGGCGGGCGGCCGGGCTGCCGGTGGCCGCCGAGGCGTTCGTCGACCGGCCGTACCAGGCGGATGGGACGCTGCGGCCGCGCCGCCTCCCGGGCGGGGTGATGGAGGACCCGGCGGCGGCCGCGGCGCAGGCGCTGCGGATCGCCCGGGAAGGCCGCGTGCAGGCCTGGGAGGGTGGCATCCTCGAGGTACGTGCCGACACCCTCTGCATCCACGGCGACACCCCGGGCGCGGTCGAGTTCGCCCGGGCCGTGCGCGCGGCCCTCGAGGCGGCCGGGATCAGCGTGGAGCCGATGGCCCCGGCCCCGTGGTGAGCGCGGGCGGCGACGCGGGCGCGGGAGGCCGGCCCGCCATCGTCCCGTTCGGCGACGGCGCCCTCCTCGTCGTTCTCGGGGAGCGGATCGACGCCGTTCTCAACCGGCGCGTCCACGTCCTGGCCGCCGCCGTGCGCGCGGCCCGCTCGGCCGACCCGCGGTGGGGTGCGCCGGTGCCCGCCTACGCCAGCCTGCTCGTCCCCTACGACCCCCTGGCGATGGAGCAGGCGGAGGCGAACGAACGGCTCGGCGCGCTGGCCGCCTCGGCCGGCGAGGACGAGGCGGTCGCGGAGGTCGAGGGCGAACTGGTCGAGATCCCCGTGCGCTACGGCGGCGGCGACGGCCCCGACCTGGACGAAGTGGCGGCCCGTCTCGGCCTCGCTCCCGAGGAGGTCATCGCCCTCCACGCCGGCATGACCTACGGGGTCTTCATGCTCGGCTTCGCGCCCGGCTTCGGCTACCTGGCCACGCTGCCGCCGGCGCTCGTGCTGCCCCGCAGGGCGACACCGCGGACGCGGGTACCGGTCGGCAGCGTCGCCATCGCCGGGGAACAGACCGCCGTCTACCCGGTCGCCACGCCCGGTGGCTGGCACCTCATCGGCCGGACCGACCTCTCCGTCTGGGACCCGCGCCGCGACCCGCCGGCGCTCCTTCGGCCCGGCCAGCGCGTCCGCTTCCGCCCCGTGGACGGCTGACGGGAGCGACGCAGGATGCTGGAGGTCCTCGACCCGGGGCTCCTCTCGACCGTCCAGGACGGCGGCCGGCCCGACCTGGCGCATCTCGGCGTCCCGCCGGGCGGCGCCTGCGACCCGTGGGGTCTCGCCGCCGCCAACCTGCTTGCCGGCAACGCGCCCAACGCATCTGCACTCGAGATGACGGTCGCCGGCCCGGCCCTGGCGGTCCGCGCCACCTGCGTCGTGGCGCTCGGCGGCGCCGACCTGGGCGCGCGGGTCAAGGAGGAGGAGCGGCCGCTCCGGCCCGGCACGGCGTACCTGCTTCGGACCGGGACCCGCCTGGTCTTCGAGGGGGGCTCCGGCCGCGGTGCGCGCGCCTACCTCGCGCTCGCGGGCGGGATCGCCGTGCCGCGGATCCTCGGCTCGGCGTCGACCTGCCTGGCCGGCGGCTTCGGCGGGATCGAGGGGCGGCCGCTCCGGGCCGGCGACCGGCTGGTCCCCGAACGGCCGGGCGACCTCGCCGCTGCCGGACGGAGCTGGCCCGCCGACGTACCGCTCGGACCTCCGCACGACCCCGATCTCGCGACGCCGGTCCACGTCGTGCCGGGCCCGCACGCGGGGCGGTTCCCGCCCGGTGCCCTCGAGGCGCTGCTGGGGACCGGCTGGGAGGTCGATCCCCGCAGCGACCGGACCGGGCTTCGGCTCGCCGGGCCACCGCTCCCCGGCGCCGGCGGCGGGGAGCTCGTCTCGCTGCCGATGACCTGGGGCGCGGTCCAGGTGCCGCCCGACGGCCGCCCCATCGTCCTCCTCGCCGACCACCCGACGGTCGGTGGCTACCCGGTCATCGCCGTCGCCATCCGCGCCGATCGGCCGCTCCTCGGCCAGCTCCGCCCGGGTGACGAGGTCCGCTTCGAGCTGACGGCGATCGACCGGGCCCAGGCCGCCGCGCGCGCGGAGCAGGCCCTGCTGGGCCGTGGCGTAGAGTTGCTCGGGCCCGACGAGGAGGTGGAGCCGTGGTGATCCAGACCGAGCGCCTGACGAAGTGGTACGGCCGCAGCCGCGGGATCCTCGACGTCGACCTCTCGGTCGAAGAGGGCGAGATCTTCGGCTTCCTCGGCCCCAACGGCGCCGGCAAGACGACGACGATCCGGCTCCTCCTCGACCTGATCCGGCCGACGGGCGGCCGCGCCTTCGTCTTCGGCATCGAGACGACCGTCGATCCGGTCGCCATCCACCGGCGGGTCGGCTACCTGCCCGGCGAGTTCGGCCTCTACGATCGGCTCACCGGTGGCCAGACGATCGAGTACTTCGCCAACTTGCGCGGCGGTGTCGACCGCGCCTACGCGGCGAGCCTGGTCGAGCGGCTCGACCTCGACCCGAGCCGCCGCTACCGCGAGCTCTCGCACGGCAACAAGCTGAAGGTCGGGCTCGTCATCGCCCTCCAGCACCGCCCCCAGCTGCTCATCCTCGACGAGCCGACGTCGGGGCTCGACCCGCTCGTCCAGCAGGAGTTCTTCGGTCTGCTCGTCGAGGCCAAGGCCGAGGGACGGAGCGTCTTCCTCTCCAGCCACGTCCTCAGCGAGGTCGAGAAGACGTGCGACCGCGTCGCCATCATCCGCGAGGGCCGCCTCGTCAAGGTCGGCGCGGTGGAGGCGCTGCGCGACCTCTCGCAGCACGCGGTCGAGCTCCGCTTCGCTGGACCGGTTCCGGTCGACGCCTTCGCCGCGCTCCCCGGCGTCCACGAGGTTTCGGCCGACCACCACGTGTTGCGGATGCGCGTCTCGGGGCCGATCGGGCCGCTCGTGCGCGAAGCGGCGCGGTACGAGCTGCTCGATTTCACCAGCCGCGAGCCGACACTGGAGGAGATCTTCCTGGCCGAGTACGGCCGGACCGCGGTCGATGTCCGCAACGGCTGAGGTGACGGCCGCCGGCGCAGGCGCGGGTGTCGTCGGCCCGAGCGCGCGGTCGCGGCTCTACGGCTTCGGCAGCGTCTTCGCCAAGGGGCTGCGCGAGAGCCGCCGGGCGGTGGTCGGCGTCGCCCTCTTCGTGAGCCTCCTCGCCTTCTTCGTGGCGTCGGCGCTCGTCTCGGAGTGGCCGACGCTGGAGGCCCGCCTCGCCTTCGCCGGTGGGCTGAGCGCCTTGCCGGCCGTGGTCCGCGGCCTGCTGGGAGAGCCGATCGCGCTCGAGACGCTCGGCGGTTTCCTGAGCTGGCGGAGCCTCAACTTCATGCCCGTCCTCATCGGGCTCTGGTCGGTCCTCGCCCTCTCCGGCACGCTCGCCGGCGAGGCGACGCGCGGCAGCCTCGAGTTCGTCGTCGCCGCGCCCTTCGGTCGCCGCCGCATCGCCGCCGAGAAGGTTCTCGTCCACCTCGCCGGCCTGACCCTGGCCATGACCGTCAGCGCCCTGGCCACCTGGTTCGCCGGGGCGGTCCTGGGGACGCTGCCGGGAGACCGGATCGCCCTGGCGGACGCCCTGGCGCAGTTCCTCTTGATCGGGCTCGCCTCGCTCGTCGCCGGGGCGATCGCCTTCGCCGCCGCTCCTTTCGTGGGACGGGGACAGGCCGCCGGGATCGGCGCCCTGGCCCTCTTCGGCAGCTACGTGGTCAACGGCTACGCTGGCATCGTGGTCGGCTTCGAGACCTTCAAGCCGCTCTCCTGGTTCGCCTGGACCGCCGGCCACCGGCCGCTGGCGGGCCGCTACGACTGGCCGTCCGTGGCGCTCCTCGCCGCGGTCTGCCTGGTCCTCCTTGCCGTCGGCGTCGTCGCCTTCGAGCGGCGCGATGTGGGCCGGACCGTCCACCTGGCGCCGCCCCTGCCGCGCCTCGCCTACGGCCTGCGCGGTCCGCTCGGGCGCGCCTTCGCCGACCGCCTCCCCGGTGCGCTCAGCTGGGGGATCGCCATCGGCCTCTACGGCTGGCTGATCGCGATCTCGAGCGACGCGTTCGCGGAGATGGTGCGGTCGGTCCCCGGGCTGAGCCAGTTCATGAGCCGCTTCCTCCCCGGCCTCGACTACACGAGCGCCGCCGGCATCCTGCAGCTCGCCTTCTTCGCCCTCGGCCTGCTGGTGGTCGGCCTCGCCGCGGCCACCCTCGTCGCGGGCTGGGCGTCGGACGAGCAGGAGCGGCGGCTGGAGGTCGTCCTGAGCGCTCCGCTCGGACGGTTCCGCTGGGCGCTGGCGAGCGGCGGCGCGGTCCTCCTGGCGCTCGCGCTCCTTGCCGCACCGCTGGCCGCCGGCGTGGCGGTCGGCGCCGCGGCGATGGGCGACGACCCGCTCCCGCCGGTCGAGGGGAGCGCCGTCATGGGGCTCTATGCGGCGGCCCTGGCGGGGGTCGGCCTCGCCGCCGGCGGCCTCTTCCGCGCCGGTCTCGCCGCCCCGCTCACCGGCGGGCTGGCGGTCGCGTTCTTCCTGCTCGACTTCCTGGGCGAGTCGCTCAACCTGCCCGACGAGGTGATCGACCTCGCCCTCAGCCGCCACCTCGGCCGGCCGATGGCCGGCTCGTTCGACCCGGCCGGCATCGCCGCCTGCCTCATCCTGGCCGTCGGCGGCCTGGCCGTCTCGGCCTGGGGGTACCGGCGGCGCGACCTGGCGCTCTAGGCCTCCGCCTCGGCGGGCGCACAGACCGCCGCCTCGGCCGGGACCCGGGCCGGTGGGGCCGGTGCAAAGGCGCCGACGTAGACGCCGGCCAGGACCAGCGTACCACCCAGCAGGAAGATGGGCGAGACCGGCTCGCGGGCGAGCACGGCCGCGACGACCACGGTAACCAGCGGCATGAGGAGGAACTGGTACGAGGTCGCCGAGGCGGTCCAGCGCGCCAGGATGAAGAGGAAGAGGGTGAAGATCCCGATCGAGCCGATGGTCACCAGGTAGGCGAGGGCGGCCCAGGTGGCGGGCAGCGCCGGGAGCGCCCGCGGCTCACTGGCGGCGATCGAGAGGCCGAAGAGGATGGCGGTCCCGGTCAGCATGCCGACCGCGTTCGAGACGACCGGGTGGCTGCGCGGGAACCACTTGACGACGATCCCGGACTCCGCGATGCAGACCGCCCCGGCGACCAGCAGCAGGAGCGAAAGGGGTGGTACCGCTGCGCTCACCTGGTCGCCGAAGACGACGGCGATCCCTGCGACCGCCAGGAGCCCCCCGGCCACGCCGCGCCAGCGGAAAGGCTCGAGGCCGTGGGCGACCGCCAGCAGGAGCGTCATCAGCGGGACGAGGGCCAGGACGACCATCGCCACGCCGGCCGGCGCGTCCTGCATCGCGATGTAGATGAAGCCGTAGCTCGCCCCGAAGCTGATGGCGCCGTAGACGAGCGCCCCGGTCAGCGCTCGTCCCCGGGGGAGTGGCAGACGCCGGGCCGCCAGGATCGCCCAGAAGGCGAGGGCGGCCACCGCGAAGCGGAGCGCGGCACCCCAGAAGGGGGCCAGCTCGGCGTTGCTGAAGCGGACGGCGACCGCGTTGACGCCGCCGAAGACGACCGCCGCCGCGAAGGCGACCAGGGTGAGCCGGTCGGCACGCATGGCCGACAGCCTACATGACTCGGACGTCGGCGATGACGAGCGGTTGCGCGGGAAACACCCTTCTCCGGTGCCGACCCGTCTCGCGGACGGCCGGGGCCGGAGGGGCGGGCCGGAGCGCTTCCTACCGGGTGCGGCACCCGGTACGGTCGGGGCGGCGGAGCCGACGGTGGGAGGAGGGGGCGCGGCCTGCCACCCGGGGTGGCGGGATCGCCTCCCGCCACGCGTGGGTCGCCGGCCGAACCCGGGGTGGGCGCCACTTCGCCAGCGTGGAGAACGTCGTTCCTGCCACTCGTGCTGCGGCCCGTGCCCGGCCGTGGCCGCCCGTCCCGGCGCCGGCCGCTCGGCCGCCCGGCCGGTCGGCGTGCCGGATGGGGCTCGCCCATGCCGGGCCATCCGGCACGGACGATCGGATGCTTGGCGTTGGCGAAACCATCTGGCGCCGCGGCGCGCGGCGTCCTATCATCCGAGGCAGCTGTCTTGGTCGTGCTCAAACGCAGAGCACAGGCCGATGCTTCGTCGGCCCGGTCCTGTTGGACCGTCTGAGAGTCGGCGATCCGGGTCGCACCCGGAGCAAGGCAGTGGCGGGCACGGGCTCCGGCCCGTGCCCGCACCTCACGCGGGACAGGGTGGAGACCCGGAGGTGAGCGATGGGCTTCTTCAAGGACCTCGGGAAGAAGCTGGAAGAGGCCCGCCGGCTCGCCGAGGAGCTGCAGCAGCAGGCCCAGGAGCAGGCGCAGAAGCTCGGGCAGCAGGCGGGCGTGCCGATCCCCGGGGCCCCGGCGCAGCCGCCCGGCACGGGTGCGCCCGGCCAGCCCGCGTGGGGAGGCCAGCCGGCGCAAGAAGCCCGAGGCGGCGCCGCGCCCGCGCCGACGATGGCGCCCGGCGAGCGGGAACCCGCCCGGCGGTCTCCGCCACCGGCCCGCTTCGGTCCCGACGAGCTGGCCCGCCGCCTCGGCACGACCGTCGACGCGCTGCGCGCCGTCCAGCCCGACTACACCGCCTTCTCGATCCCCAAGCGGAGCGGCGGGCAGCGCCGGATCCTCGCCCCCGACCCCGTTCTCAAGAGCCTGCAGCGGCAGGTCCTCCGCCGCGTCCTCGGCCGTCTGCGCGCCCACCCGGCGGCGATGGGTTTCGAGCGCGGCCGATCGATCGTGACCCACGCCCGCGGGCACAGCGGGCGGGCCGTCGTCGTCCACATGGACATCCAGGACTTCTTCCCGAGCACACGCGCGGTGACGGTGCGCGAGTACTTCCGCCAGCTCGGCTGGGACGACGCGGCGGTCGATCTCCTGGCGAAGCTGACCGTCTGGGAGGGCAGCCTGCCGCAGGGCGCGCCGACGAGCCCGCGCCTCGCCAACCTGGTCAACCGCCGGCTCGACGCTCGACTCGCCGGCAAGGCCGCGCGCCTCGGGGCGACCTACACGCGCTACGCCGACGACATCACCTTCTCGTTCCCCACCGCCGACCCGAAAGCCGTGATCGACGCGATCCGCCTGACGCGCGACACCGTCGCCCGGGAGGGCTACGCCCTGCACCTGCGGCGCAAGCTCCACGTGCGCAAGCAGCACCAGCGCCAGCTCGTCACGGGGCTCGTCGTCAACCGGGGCGTCGGGCTGCCTCGCGAGCGTCGCCGCTGGCTGCGCGCCGTCGAGCACCACCTCTCGACCGGCAAGCCCGCCACGCTGACCCAGGCGCAGCTCGCCGGTTGGTATGCCCTGGCCCACATGATCGAGACGCAGCGGAACGCGCCGCCCTCCTGACGAGGGCGGAGCCGGGGCGGGCTTCCAGCAGCGCAAGAGCCCGCGGGCCGCCGCGCTCAGGGACCGAGGAGCCGGCGCGCCACCCACACGACGACGATCCCGACCATCATCGCGGCGAGGTGATTGCGCGTGCGCAGGGCGACCGCCAGCGTCACCCCGCAGCGACCGCGTCCGCCGGGCCCACACTCGGCACCAATGGCGCCACGATCGAGACGAGGACCGCCCCCGGCACCTCGCGCAGCCAGGCCTCGACCCCCGGCGAGCACCGCTAAGCTTGCGGCTCGATGCGACGCCTCCTTCTCTGGTGCGCCCGCAACCGCTGGCTCGGTGAGCGCCTGCCGCGGCTCCGCTTCGTGCGCCGGGCGGTGCGCCGTTTCATGCCCGGCGAGGAGCTCGCCGCCGCCCTCACCGCCGCCGAGACGTACCGCGCCCGGGGGATCGGCTCCGTCTTCACCTTCCTGGGCGAGAACCTCGCCGATCTCAGCGACGCGGAGCGCGTGGCGGCGCACTACCGCGAGGTCCTCGATGTGGTCTCCACCCGCGGCCTCGGCGGCGAGATCAGCGTCAAGCTGACCCAGCTCGGGCTCGACATCGATCCCGAGGTCGCCTTTGCCCACTTCGACGGCCTGGCCCGCCACGCCGCCGAGCGGCGCACCTGGGCCTGGATCGACATGGAGGGGAGCGCCTACACGGAGCGGACGGTCGCCTTCTACGAGCGTACCCGCGCGGCGCACGAGAACGTGGGGCTCTGCCTGCAGGCCTACCTGCACCGGACGCCCGCCGACGTCCAGCGACTCCTCCCGCAACATCCGGCGGTCCGCCTCGTGAAGGGCGCCTACGACGAGCCGGCCTCGGTCGCCCACCGGCGCCGCTCCGACGTGGACGCCGCGTTCCTGGCGCTCTCGACACAGCTCCTCGAGGCCGTGCGCGACGGCAACGCACGGTTCATCGCGGCGACCCACGACACGTCGCTCATCGCGCGGATCGCCGGTTTCGGCGAGGCGCTCGGCCTCGACCGGAAGAGGATCGAGGTCCAGATGCTTTACGGTATCCGCACCGTGGAGCAGCGCCGTCTCGCCGCCGAGGGTTTCGACGTGCGCGGCCTGATCGCCTACGGGACCGCCTGGTATCCCTGGTATATGCGCCGCCTGGCCGAGCGGCCCGCCAACGTCGTCTTCGCCCTCCGCCAGCTCCTGCCGTAGCGCCTTACCTACGCCGCCCCGGACGCGGCCCTACGCCCCGATGCGGACCGTCCGCTCGTCGGTGCCGCGGACGGCGACCAGCTCGAGCGCCACCCCGTCGGCCAGCCGATCGATCGCCGCCAGCAGGTCGTCGGGGTCGGTCAGCGCCTGCCCGTTGGCCCTGACGATCAGGTCGCCCTGCTCGAGGCCCGCGGCCTCGGCGCGGCTGGCGGCCTCGACGTCGCGGACGAGGACGCCGTCGCGCGCCGGCAGCCCGACCGAGCGGCGCAGGTGCCGGGCCACGTGGGCCGGGGCCACGGCGATGCCCAGCCGAGGCCGTACCGGCGTCCGCCCGCGGCCGAGCGCCTCGGCCCGCTTTCGCAGGTCCGCGTCGGCCGGGATGGCGAGATAGAAGCCATCGCCGAGCCGGTTGGTGTTGAGGCCGAGGAACTCGCCGGCCACGCTGACGATCGGGCCACCCGAGGCGCCCGGCGCCAGCGGCGCCGTGTGCTCGAGGCTCCCGCGGATCCGGCGGCCGCGGGGTCCCTGGAAGGCCCGCTCGACGCCCGAGACGAAGCCGAAGGTGACGCGCAGCGCATCGCCGGTCGGGTTGGAGAGGGCGACGACGGGGTCGCCCACGCCGACCGGGCGCTCCGCCCGCGGCCAGGCGATCGGCCCCACCGTGGCGGTATCGACGCTCAGCACGGCAAGGTCGCCGTCGACATCGGCGCCGTCGACGTGGGCCTCCGCCCGACGGCCGTCGGCGAAGCGGATCGCCACCGCCTCGGCGGCGATGTTGTGGGCGTTGGTCAGCACCTTCCCGGGTTCGAACACGACGCCGGATCCGCGCCGCCAGTGGTCGCCGATGCCGACGACCGCGGGACCGACCCTCTCCGCCGCCGCCGCCAGGATCAGCCTGATCTCTTCGAGTGCGCTCATGGCCAGGATGCCTGCCTTCCGTTGGGTGCTGACTTGTCACGTGCAAGTTACCATGTCATGGACTGACGTGATCCGGCAAGCTTCCCTCGAGAGTGGCGCGGTGGGCGGGCAGGCGCCCCGAACGTGGTGGACGTGACCTCGGGCCTTTCGCCGGGGCGGTGGCGGGGGCGGGCCGGCTCGGGCGGTGGCGGGGGCGGGCCGGCTCGGGCGGTGGCGGGGGCGGGCCGGCTCGCGTTCTGCTGACCAGGACAAAGCCCGCTTAGAGTCGCCCGAAGCCGCCCGAACCTGCCCGAGGCCGCCTGCCGCCTCGGACCGGGGGACCCTGCGCAGCGCCCCGGACGCCCGCCCCCGCTCCGGACGCCCGCCCCGGACGCCCGCCCCCGCTCCGGACGCCCGCTCCCGTCCCGGATCGGTGGCCGCTGGATGGGCTTGTCCTGCTGCGCAGAACGTCGGCAGGAGGCCGGCGCGGCGCCCCCCGCCTGGTGGACCGTGACGGCGGCGCTGTAGAGGTCGAACCGCCAGAGCCCGCCGTCCGGGTTGGTGCCGGTGCTGTTCAAGTCATCGCCCAGGCCGGACGCAGGACGCCCGGCTGGAAGGCCATGCGGGTGTAGTCGCCGTACTGGACACCGTTGTTCGAGGCGGCCGCGTTCGAGGCGCCGGCGCTGACCGGCACGTTCGCTCCGAACGCGGCGCCCCCGTCCCGGCTGACAGCGGCGCAGTACATGGCGTCGTCCTTGGGCACGCCGTTCGTGTCGCCGACGCCGCCAGTGCCGGCATCCCGGCGTGCATCGTGGAAGCCGACTCCCACGATCCCGGTCGTCCGCTCCACCTCGACCTGCGGGTTGAACTGGGCGTTGCGGGTCCGATCGTCGTTCACCCGGACGGGCGCGCTCCACGACGCGCCCTCGTCGTCCGACCGGCGGACGAGGATGTCGGTGTCGCCGCTCTCGCCGGGGGACTCGTCGGTGTAGACGAGATGGACGCGACCCGCATGGGATCCGGCGCTGCGGCCCACCCTCGTGGTGACGGCGGTCACCACCGCCGGCTCCCCGCCGCCATGCCCTACCATGGCCCGGTGGCCGAAGAGGGATCGCGTACCCCGCTCGACGAGGCGCTCGTTCGTGTCGGCGACCGCTGGAGCCTGCTTCTCGTCGAGGCGCTCCTGGCCGGGCCCCGCCGCTTCAACGAGCTGTCCGCGGCGCTTCCGGGGATCGCCCCGAACATCCTCACCGACCGTCTCAGGCGCCTCGAGCGCGAGGCGGTCGTGACCGCCGAGGCGTACTCCCGCCGCCCGCCGCGCTTCGCTTACCGCCTCACCGCCGACGGGCTCGAACTGGCCGGCGTCCTGCGCCTCCTGGCGGACTGGGGGGCCGGCGCGTCGGCCCAGTCCACACTCCGCCACGCCGCCTGCGGCACGCCGATGGAGGCGCGCTGGTTCTGCCCGACCTGCGCGCGCAGCGTCGGCGACGACGAAGCAGCCCAGCTCCGCTTCGTCTAGCTCGCCCGAGCGGATCCGGTCCGGCCGAAGGTCCCGGCCGTTGGTGGCCGAGGGGACTGGTCCGGAGCCTCCTTCCGCCCCAGCATCTGCGCCGATGGCCAACGCGATCGAGATCCGGGGGCTGACGAAGTACTACGGCAGGCGCCGCGGCGTCATCGACATCGACGTCGCGGTCGGGGAAGGCGAGGTCTTCGGCTTCCTCGGCCCCAACGGCGCCGGCAAGACGACGACGATCAGGATGCTCCTCGGCTTCATCCGGCCGACCGCCGGGCGGGCAACGATCCTCGGCCTCGACGCCTGGCGCGACGCCCCGACGGTTCACCGGCGGCTGGCGTACCTGTCGGGCGAGCCCTACTTCCTGGGCGAGCTGACGGCAGGGCAGCTGCTCGACTACGCGGCCGAGCTGCGCGGGCTCGAGCGGGGCGCCTGGCGGTCGCTCGCCGAACGACTCGAGCTCGACCCGACGGTCCGCCTTCGCGCGCTCTCCCATGGCAGCCGCCAGAAGGTCGGTGTCGCGCAGCTCTTCATGGGCCGCGAGCCGCTCCTCGTCATGGACGAGCCGACGACCGGCCTCGACCCGCTGATGCAGCGCGTCTTCCTGGCGCTCGTCGCCGAGGCTCGCGCGGCGGGCCGCACCGTCTTCCTCTCCTCACATAACCTGCCCGAGGTGGAGCGGAGCTGCGACCGGGTCGCCATCATCCGGGAGGGCCGGCTCTTCGATGTCCGGACGGTGCAGGGCCTCCTCGGCGAGCACTGG
>Ga0154433_1051_pt3 | contig 22124 bp, 19 predicted proteins | sample RifGroC2_FD_115937 | JGI IMG/M metagenome (GOLD analysis project Ga0154433, IMG submission 115937) | Chloroflexi bacterium GWC2_73_18 | reverse complement strand
GCCGCTCGGCGATCCGCGCTCGCAGCCGCCGCTCCGCCTGGTCGAGCAGCCCGGTCATCGCGGCGGAGAGCGTCTGGAGTCCGTACTTGCCTCCCAGCTCGACGACGCGCAGGCCGCCCAACTTCACCGCCGCGACCTGGGCGCGCAGGTCGCCCAAGGTGGCCCTGGGCTCGCGGACGTTCGCCTCGATGTAGCGGAAGAGGGGCTCGACGGGGCGGCCGCCCTCGAAGAGGCGGATCCCCGGGAAGCGGAGGCCCTCCTCGAAGATGGTGCGGTTGGCGTAGCCCTCGGTACCCGGGTTCGTGCCACCGATATCGGCGTGGTGGGCCAGCGTCCCGGTCCAGGCGATCAGCCGTCCCGTGTCGAAGACGGGAGCGAAGATGTGGATGTCGGGGGTGTGGGTCCCACCGCGGTAGGGGTCGTTGGCGATGTAGATGTCCCCCGCCGCCGGAGGATCCCCGATCCCGTCGGCGACGATCGCCTGGAGCGCGATCGCCATCGAGCCCAGCAGCGCCGGGATGTTCTCCGCCTGGGCGACCGTCTCGCCCTCCGGCGTGAAGACGGCGCACGAGTAGTCGAGCATCTCGCGGATGATCGGGGAGTAGGCGCTGCGATGGAGCGCCTCGCTCATCTCCGCGGCCGTCGCGGTCAGCGCGCTCCCGATGACCGCCACCGTGACCGGGTCGGCTGGCATCTCAACCGACCTCGATCAGCAGGGCGCCGGACGGGTCGACCCGCGCAGTGGCGCCGGGCGGAACGGCGGTCGTGGAGTCGAGTTGCTCCACGATCGCCGGCCCGGCGAACGTCGCCCCCGCGACAAGATCGTCGCGCCGGAGGATCGTCGTGCGCACCGCGCCACCCGCGCCGTCGAACCAGACGTCTCGCACGCGGGCGCCCGGCGGCCGGGCGCCCGGCGGGCTCGCGCGGATCGCGGGCCGAGGCAGGATCCCCCAGGCGATCAGCCGCGCGCTGACGGTCTCGACCCGCTCCTCCGGCGCGGCGTGGCCGTAGGTTCGTTCGTGAAGTTCGTGGAAGCGCCCGACGATCCGCGTCATCGGTTCGCCAGCCGAGATCGGCACGGTGAGCGACCACTCCTGCCCCACGTACCGCAGGTCGAGGCCCCGCTCGAGGCGGCGGGCCGCCGGGGCGATACCGTCCTCGTCGAGGAGGCGATGCGCCTCGATCTCGAGCTCGTCGAAGATCGCCTCCACGGCCACGGGGTCGGGTCGATCGGCGAACATCAGCAGGGCCCTCGACAAGTCGTTGCGCAGGTCTGCGGCGAGGAGGCCGAGCGCGCTCAGCAGCCCCGGGCGCGGCGGCACGCAGACGGTCTGTATGCCGAGAGCGCGGGCCAGCGCCACGCCATGCAGCGGCCCGGCGCCGCCCGCTGCGACCAGGGCGAACTCGCGCAGGTCGTCGCCATGACGTGCCGCCGCGCGCCGGATCGCCCCGACCATGTTGGCCTCGGCGACGGCGAGGATCCCGCGAGCCGCCGCCTCCACCGAACAGCCGAGACGTTCGGCCACGAGGGCGCAGCCCGCGCGCGCCGCTCCCGTGTCGAGCGTCAGCTCGCCACCGAGGAAGGAGGCGGGGTCGAGGCGGCCGAGCACGACATGCGCGTCGCTCACGGTCGGCTCCGTGCCGCCCAGGCCGTAGCAGGCCGGGCCCGGTGCGGCGCCGGCGCTCGCCGGTCCGACGTGCAGGGCGCCGCCGGGATCGACCCAGGCGATGCTCCCACCTCCCGCCCCGATCGCCTCGACCTCGAGGGCGGGGATCTGAAGCGGCAGCACGTCGGCCAGCGTCATCCCCAGGCGGGTTCGCGGAACGTGGCCGGGCACGATCCCGATGTCCGCGCTCGTGCCGCCCATGTCGAGGGTGACGACGTCGCGCAGTCCGGCAGCGGCGGCGACCGCCGCTCCGCCGAGGACGCCGGCCGCGGGGCCCGAGAGGATCAGGCGGTGCGCGTTTCGTGCGACGGAACGAGCCGCTGTGCCGATCCCACCGTTGCTCTGCATGACGAAGAGCGCCGCGTGGACGCCCTCCCGCTCGAGGATCCCCGAGAGCCCCCCGATGTAGCGGTCGAGCAGCGGCGCGAGCACGGCGTTGATGGCGGTCGTCGCGAAGCGGGGGTACTCGCGCATCTCGGGGCAGACCGCCGAGGAACGGGCGACGTAGAGGCCGGGCGCGCAGTCGCGCACGATCCGCTCGATCCGCTCCTCGTGCCTGGGGTCGACGTACGAGAAGAGGCAGGCGATGGCGATCGACTCGACGCCCGCTTCGACGAGCCGGAGGGCCGCCTCGCGGGTCCGCGCCTCGTCGATCCCATCGAGCTCGGTGCCATCGAAGGCGAGGCGCCCGGGGACCTCTACGCGGCGGTCGCGCGGGATCAGCGAGGGACGCGGCGGCTGGGTGAGCGCGTAGAGCCGCGGCCTCATTTGCGTGCCGATCTCGAGCACGTCCCGGCTCCCCTCTCCGGTGATGAGGCCGGCGCGGGCGAGCTGCCCGGTGATCACCGCGTTCGTGGCCACGGTGGTGCCGTGGGCCACGAAGCCGACGTCCCCCGGCTTGATGGCGGCCGCGGCAAGGAGCCGGGTGAGGCCCGCGGCGACGGCCCGCTCCGGGTGGCCGGGCTGGGAGGGGACCTTGGCGACGGCCAGGTCCCCGGTCGCCTCGTCGACCAGGACGCAGTCGGTGAAGGTGCCGCCGGTGTCGACGCCGACCCGCCGCACGTCAGCCCGCGAGGTTCTCGGTCACCTGGACCGTCGTCCGCGTGCCGCGTTTCGCCAGCTCCAGGAGGAACGCTTCGGCCGGCAGCGCGAGCTCGGGGCCGACGGCGCCGCGCCGCTCCAGCCGCCCCTCGGCAAGCCACTGCCCGGCGATCGACGGCGGAACGCCGGTCAGGATCGTACCCGCGTCGAGGCCCCAGCGAGCGTGGTGCCAGGCAGCGGTGCCGACGCGATAGGTGAGCGGCCGCCCCGCCGCGTCGCGGCCGGTGCCGACCGTCACGACCTCCTCCACATCGTCGGGAGGCGCCTCGGCCGGTGGACGGGCCTCGCGCCAGCGAGCGAGCACCCGGGCCAGGAGCTCCCGCGGCCGGACGGCGACGACCTGGCCGGACGTCGAGCGCACCTCGATCCCCTCGCGGTCCGCCAGCCCGACGTCCGCGAAGACCTTGAGTCGCTCGAGCGCCTCGGGAGTGTAGCCGAACGACGCGATCTTGAAGTAGACCTCGCCGACCCGCTTCTCCGGCCAGCTGAAGGGGAGCGTCGCCACCTCGGAGTGGAGCGTGTGGTGGACGAGCCGGTCGCCGATCCCGTGGTCGAAGAAGAATCGCTCGGGCTCGCTGAGCGGGTCGAGCTCGAGCATCCGGCCGTCGCGCCAGACCATCGGGCGGCTCATGATCTCGTCGAAGATCGTCTCCAGCGAGTAGGCCCACGAGAGCCCCTCTTCGGCGGGGGCGTATGCGTCGTAGCAGCGCAGGTGGTCGATCGTCGCCAGTCGGTCGGCGATGTAGGCGCCCATCACGTTGGTGAGCCCGACCGCCGAGCCGATCCCGAGGATCGCCAGGAGCCCGCGGTCGGCGAACCGCTCGCCCATCGCCAGCTGCTTGAGGGTGGTGTGGTAGAGGCCGCCCAGGTCGCAGTAGGAGAGGCGCGCCTCGAGGCAGGCCTCCATCACCGGCAGGTTGAAGTAGTACTGGCTGACGTTGACGACCGCGTCGGCCCCCTGGAAGGCCGTCAGCAGGCTGGCGACGTCGGATGCGTCGGCGCGGACCGCGGCGGCGTCCGGGCCGAGCGTGGCCGCCATCTGCCGCGCCCCGTCGAGGTCGATGTCGGCGATGGTGACGGCGAAGCCGGATCCGACCAGGTCGCGCGCCGTCGCGCGCCCCATCAGGCCGGCCCCGCCGACGAGGGCGATCCGTTTCATCTCGTCCTCCCGGGTCGCTGCGCCCGCGCGCTGACTACCTGACCGCGAGCGACCGGTCGCGGACCGGCGTGAGCTGTTCGCAGCCGGTCTCGGTCACCACGACGCTCTCGCTGAAGCCGATCCCATAGGCCCGCGGCACCCAGGTGCAGATGGGCAGGTGGAAGGTCATCCCCGGCGCGAGCTCGCGCTCGACGCCGTCGGCGATGTACATGGGGGCCTCCGTCCAGGTCGGCTGGAAGCCCATCCCGATCGAGTAGCCGAAGCCGCCGTGGAAGTACGCTTCGGGGACCGTCGCCAGGCCCTTCTTCGCCTCCCGGGCGACCTCGTGGCCGGTTCGTCCGGGGCGGATCTCGCGGAGCAGGATCTCGAGCGTGGCGATGCTCGCGTCGGCGAGCCGGCGGATCCCGTCGGAGGGCGGTCCCACGACCGCGCTCCGCATCGAGGGAGCGTTGTACCGGTTGTAGGTGGCGGTCAGCTCCAGGTAGATCGGGTCGCCCCGACGGAGCGCGTAGCGCTTGTAGGCGATGTGCGGCATCCAGCCGGTCCGGTATCCGGCCATGATCATCGGGTCGATCGACATCAGCTCGCTCCCCGCGCTGATCATGGCGTGGTAGGCGGCGGCGATCACCTCGTTGTCGGTCCGTCCCTCGGCAACGGTGTCGATCGCGGCCTGAAGCCCCAGGGCGGTCATCTTCCCCGCCTCGCGCATGCAGGCGATCTCCGCCGCGCTCTTGACCATGCGGACCTCCAGCACCACATCGGTGGCGTCGACGAGGGTCGCGAGCGGCAGCAGCTCGCGGAGCCGGAGGTAGCTGCGCGTATCGAAGGCGCCGCTCGCGAACGTCTCGGCGTTGCCCATCTCGAGGCCGATCCGCTTGCCGTCGTAGCCGCGCGAGCGGAGCAGGCCGCCGAGCTGGGTGGCGGTGTCGCCGCCCTCGTACCAGTAGAAGACGACGATATCGCGGACGTGTCCGTTGAGGAGCATGCACGGCGCCTCGAGCTCCGAGCAGTGGAGCGAGAGATCGCCCTCGAGCGGCACGATGCCGGTCGTGTAGCCGGGTGGCATGGTCGTGTCGTAGCCGGTCAGGTAGCCGAGGGACGGCGTGTGCGAAAGGAGGAGCAGATCGAGGCCCCGGGCCGCCATCAGCTCGCGCACCCTGGCCAGGCGTCGTTCGTACTCGGCCATGGGGAACGGGAGTTCCGATTCGATCGGTTCCCGGGTCAGCTCCTCGACCAGCTTCATCGTCCTCCTCCAGCTCCGCCGCCGCGTGTCACGGGTTGCGCTCCCCCTCGATCATCCCGAGCCGGTAGTGGAACTTGCGCACGTCCCAGAGCAGGAAGACGTCGGCCGAGAGGAGGCCCGGCAGCTTGGCCAGCACCTCCTCGCGGTAGATGCCGAAGGCCCGCGCATCGGGGAGCGCCACCTCGAACATCAGGTCGTAGCCGGTCGCCAGCAGGCCGACCCAGGTCACCTCCTGGCGTTCGGCGAGCATGTCGGCGACCCGCTCGGTGTGGCCGGGCGCGAGCCGGACGCCGACGGCCGCGAAGAAGCGGAATCCCATCCGCCACGGGTTGGGGACGGCGATCACCTCGACGACGCCATCGTCCATCAGCTGGAGGAGCCGGGCGCGAACGGTTCCCGGCGACGCGCCGACGCGCGCGGCGATCTCGCGGTACGAGCGTCTCCCGTCCTCCTGGAGCTCGGCGACGATGCGGCGATCGAGTTCGTCGAGGCGCTCGTTCACAGGTTCCGCCGTGTCGATGGTCATCGAAACGCTTGACAGCGTACACGTTCGGTGGCGTAAGATGCAACTGGCTGCACAAATCGCGTGCTGCTGACCAGTTCGCTGCACATCTGGAGCAGACCGTCGAGAGCGCGACGAGGGCGGCCGGGGCGGCGAGAGGGAAAGGGAGACGGGCGGTCTTGCGCTTCTCCTGGCGACGAACGGCGGGGCTGGGGGCGGCTCGCCTGCGGCTCTTCTTCGCCAGCGACATCCACGGCTCCGATGTCTGCTTCCGGAAGTTCCTGAACGCCGCGGGTCACTACCGCGCCACGGTGCTGGTCATGGGAGGGGATCTGACCGGCAAGGCGCTGGTCCCAATCGTGGAGCTGGGGTCCGGTCACTTCGAGGCCACCTTCATGGGTGAGCGGCTGCGGGCCGATGCCGAGGGGATGGCCGACCTCGAGCGCCGAGTCCGCTTCAACGGGTTCTACCCGTACCGCTGCTCTCCGGAGGAGAACGAGCTCCTGGGGCGAGACGAGTCGCAGCGCCGCGAGGCGTTCGCGCGCGAGATGCGGCGTGCCACCGAGCGGTGGGTCGCCCTGGCGGACGAGCGCCTTCCCGGGACCGGCGTCCGCTGCTTCGTCATGCCCGGTAACGACGACGAACTGCTGATCGACGAGGTGCTCGCCTCCAGCCGGGCGATCGAGAACCACGATGGCCGGATCGCCGAGGTCGAGGGCTACCGCCTGATCGGCCACGGTTGGTCGAACCGGACGCCGTGGCGGACGGCCCGCGAGAAGGACGAACCGGAGATCGAGGAGGACCTGCGGCGGCTGCTCGACGAGGCGGGGCAGCAGCGGCCGATCATCTTCAACCCGCACGTCCCTCCCCACGGCTCCGGGCTCGACCTCGCGCCGAGGCTTCGCGAGGACCTCTCGGTCGTGAGCCGCGCCGGCCAGCCCGAGATGGTGCCGGTCGGAAGCACCGCGGTGCGGCGCGTCATCGAGGAGTACCAGCCCCTCATCTCGCTCCATGGGCACATCCACGAGTCGCGCGGGGTCGTGCGGCTCGGGCGAACCGTCAGTGTCAACCCGGGCAGTGAATACAACGTCGGGCGTCTGCTCGGCGCCCTCGTCGACCTGGAGGCGGGGACGGTCGGCAACGTCCAGCTGGTCGCCGGCTGAGCCGGCCCGGCCCCATCGGGGGAGGAGGAGGTCCTGGGAGATGGAAGGGACAGCGGCACGAGAGCCGGCGGGCGCCCAGCCCGGGCTCTACGTGCGCAATGCCACGGGCCTGGTCCGCGATGCCGGGGGGACGGACACGGTCTTCTACAACTGGGTGGCGGGCGGCGGGGTCGGCCTGGCCCTGGTCTATAACGTCTACTGGGCGCTCAACAGCTTCCCCGGGGTGGACCTGGTCGCGGCGACCCTGATCACCGTCCCGATCGCCTTCTGCGCCGTCATCGTCTTTGGCCTGCTCGCGGCCGCCATGCCGCGCTCCGGCGGCGACTACATCTTCGTCTCGCGGATCCTCCACCCCCTCTGGGGCTTCGTCTCCTCGTGGACCGGGTTCATCTCGGTGGTCAGCTACACCGGCTTCGTCGCCTGGTTCTTCTCGGTCGCCTTCGTCTCCGGGAGCGCCGCCGTCCTGGGAGAGGTGAGCGGCATCTCGGCGCTCACCGACCTGGCTGGCTGGGCGGCGAGCACCGAGGGGGCGCTGGTGATCGGCACGCTCTCGCTGGTCGTCTGCTGCGCCCTGATGATCCTGGGCCTCAAGGTCGCCCTGCGGGCGATCACCGTCCTGGCCGTCGTCGGCCTCGTCGGGCTGGTCCTCTCGGCGGTCGTGCTGTTGATCAACGACCAGGCCCAGTTCGTGAGCCAGTTCAACGCCTTCGCCAACCCCAGGATGGGGAGCGACAACGCCTACGACGCGGTCGTCGCGGTCGCCGGGGAGAACGCCTTCGCGGCCGTGCCCGCGGGATCCGGTGCCTTCACCGGCACGACGCTGCCGGCGATGGTGATCGCCTTCTACGCGGTCGGCTACTCGATCTGGTCGATCTACTACGCGGGAGAGCTGAAGGGCGGGCGAAGCCGCCGCCAGCAGCTGCTGACCATGTTCGTGCCCACGGTCCTCAACTCGATCGTCTTCGTCGTCGTGATCGGCCTGATGTTCCGGACCGTCGGCTACGAGTTCCTCAGCGCCTCGAGCTACCTGTGGAACTGGGCGCCCGACGCGTATCCGCTCACCGTCCCGCCGTACGTCAACTTCTTCGTCAGCCTCCTCTCCGGGAACGACCTCCTCAACGCGATCATCGGGATCACCTGGGTGACCTGGCCGCTGGCGATGATCCTGCTGATCATGGTCGGCTTCTCCCGGGTCATCTTCGCCTGGTCGTTCGACGGGGTCGTGCCCGCCTTCCTGGCCGACGTCAACGAGCGCTTCCGGACCCCGGTCAAGGCGATCGTCCTCTCGTTCGCCCTGGCCGAGGCGGCGCTCCTGCTGATGCTCTACCTGCAGGCCGAGATGCTCACCTTCCTGGCGTACGGCCTGCTGCTCGCGCTGGTCTTCTGGATCTCGACCGCGATCGCCGGCGCGCTCTTCCCCTTCCGCCAGCGCGCCGTCTACGAGTCGAGCCAGGCCCGCTGGGTGATCGGGGGCGTCCCCGTGATCACGCTCGCCGGCGTCGTGCTGATCGCCTTCGTCGCGTTCGAGATCTACACCGCGCTCACCAACGCGGGCCTCGGGGTGCTCGACGTCGCGCAGGGCATCCTCGTGGCCGCGGCGGTGATGGGTGCGGGCGCTGTCATCTTCGGGGCCTCGTGGTACCTGCGCCGCCAGCGCGGCATCGACCCATCGCACGTCTATCGGGAGATCCCGCCCGAGTAGGCCGAGCCGCTTCGCCGTCGGGGCGTCGTCGGGCGCCCCGCTCTCGGTCGCGGAGCTCGCGTTCCCCCCGCGCGGGCTCCGCGTCCCCTGCTACGCTCCGCCCATGGTCCTCCCGTGGTTCGACGTCCGGGAGATCGCGCCGCGCGCCTGGCGGATCCACGAGCCGGGGCACGTCAGCTCCTACCTGGTCGAGGGACGCGATGCCGCTGCGCTGATCGACTCGGGGATGGGGATCGCCAGTATCGGCGACGCCTGCGCCCGGCTGACCGATCGTCCGCTCGAGGTCGTGCACACGCACTCCCACTTCGATCACGTGGGCGGCGATCGCGAGTTCGAGCGGATCGCCGTCCACGAGGCCGGCGCCGAGCGGCTGGCCGGCGAGTTCCCGCGCCATCGTCTCGAGGCCTACCTCGAGTACATCGCTGGCCTCGAGCGGGCCTTTGCCGACTACCGTGCCCTCGACGACGCCTGGTTCGGGCTCCTTACCGCCGAGGAGGAGATCCGCCCGCTCCCCGACGGCTTCGACCCGGCCGCCTGGCGGATCGGCCCGGCGAAGGCGACGCGCCTGCTGCGCGAGGGCGACGAGGTGGCGCTCGGCGGGCGGACGCTCCGCGTCCTTCACACGCCCGGCCACTCGCCGGACAGCGTCTGCCTCTGGCTCCCCGGCGAGCGGCTCCTCTTCGCCGGCGACACGATCAACTCGGGGCCGATCTTCGCCCAGCTGCCGGAGTCGGACGTGGCGGCCTTCACCGCTTCGACCGCCCGCCTGGCCGCGAGCGCCGACGAGATCGACCGGGTGGCGATGTGCCACGGGCTGCGCGCCATCGCCGGCGCCGGCTTCGTCCGCGAGGTCGCCGACCTTTTCGCCTGGATCGCCCAGGGCCGGGTGCTGCTCCGCCCCACCGCCGACGGCTTCGGCGACCCGGTCCTCGAGGCACGCTCCGACCACGCCCGGGTCTACCTGGCCGACCCGGGCCGGCCGCGGGCCGGGCGCCTGGACGAATGGCCGGTCGAGGGGGCGACGCGGTGATCGCCGGCCCGGCGCCTCGGTCCGCCGCGACGGCGCCGGAGCTGAGCCGGACGCACGTCCGCGCCTGGCTCAGCGTGGTGGCCGCCACCGTCGTCATCGGCGCGGTGGGTTACGTCCTCCTTGCCAGCTGGTCGATCGGCGACGCGCTCTACATGACGGTCATCACCCTGACGACCGTCGGCTTCCGCGAGGTCCGCGAGCTTGACGGCGTGACGCGGACGTGGACGATGATCGTGGCGATCGGCGGGGTGGGGCTGATCTTCGGGTCGGTGGGGATCGTGGCCGAGTACCTCGTCAGCGAGGTGACGAGCGGGAGGCGGGAGGCACGGCGGATGGCGAGGGCGGTGGAGGAGCTGCGCGACCACTACATCCTGTGCGGCTACGGGCGTGTCGGCTCGACCGTCGCTCGCGAGCTGGAGCACGGCGGCCAGCGGGTCGTCGTCGTCGACGTCCACCCCGAGTCGCTCGCCCGGGCGGTGCGCGACGGGCACCTCGCGGTGGAGGGCGACGCGACGGAGAACGCGACGCTCATGGCCGCCGGCGTGGAGCGGGCGCGCGGCCTGATCACCACGATCGACTCGGACGCCCACAACGTCTACGTCATCCTCTCGGCGCGGGCACTCAACCGGCGGCTCTTCGTGGTGGGGCGCGCCAACGCCGCCGGGTCGGAGGCGAAACTGACCCAGGCCGGCGCCGACCGAGTCGTCTCGCCCTACGCCATGGCCGGCCGGCGGCTCGCCGAGCTGGCGCTCCGCCCGCGCGTCGTCGACTTCATCGACGCGGCGCTCTCGCACGGCGAGCTCGCCTTCTCGATGGAGGAGGTGCTCGTCGCCGCGGGCGGGCGGCTCGACGGGGCGAGCGTCGGCGACCTGCGCGAGCAGAACGTCTTCGTCCTCGCCGTCGTCCGCGGCGAGCGCGAGTACGAGGCGAACCCGCCAGCCGACCGGCGCCTGGCCGCCGGCGAGACGCTGATCGTCTCGGGCTCGGCGGCCCAGCTCGAGACGCTCCGCGATCAGGCGTGACCGCGGCCGGCTCGTCCTTCATCCTCGCCCTCGACCAGGGGACGACCTCCTCGCGGGCGATCCTCTTCGACCGGCGCGGCGTCCCGCTGGCGAGCGAGCAGCGCGAGATCCGGCAGATCTACCCGGCCGCAGGCGAGGTCGAGCACGATCCCGAGGAAATCTGGGAGTCGCAGCTCGACGTGGCGCGTCGCGTCCTCGCCGCCCGCGGGCTCTCCGCCTCCGACGTGGCGGCCATCGGCGTCACCAACCAGCGCGAGACGACGATCGCCTGGGAGCGCGAGACGGGGCGGCCGCTCGGCAACGCGATGGTCTGGCAGAGCCGCGTCAGCGCGCCGATCTGCGAGGAACTCCGGGCCCGCGGCCTGGAGCCGCTCTTCCGTGCGCGGACCGGCCTGCCGCTCGACCCCTACTTCAGCGGCACGAAGCTGCGCCACGTCCTCGACGCGCGCCCGGGCTCGCGCGAGCGGGCGGCGCGCGGCGAGATCCTCTTCGGCACCGTGGACACCTGGCTGATCTGGCGCCTCACCGGCGGCCGCGTCCACGCCACCGACCCGTCGAACGCCTCGCGCACGCTCCTCTTCGACATCCGCGCCCTCGACTGGGACGACGAGCTGCTCGCCGCCCTCGACGTCCCGCGGGCCATGCTTCCGGAGGTCCACCCCTCGTCGGCCGTCTTCGGCGAGACGGACCCTGCGCTCTTCGGCGGGCCGATCCCGATCGCCGGCGACGCTGGCGACCAGCAGGCAGCGACCTTCGGGCAGGCCTGTTTCGCGCCCGGGATGGCAAAGAACACGTACGGCACGGGCTGCTTCCTGTTGCTCGCCACGGGCGAGCGCCCGATCGACTCGCGCCACGGCTTGCTGACGACGGTCGGCTGGCAGGCCGGCGGCCGGACGACCTACTGCCTGGAGGGCTCGGTCTTCGTCGGTGGCGCGGCGGTGCAGTGGCTCCGCGACGGGCTCCGCGTCATCCGCTCGTCGGCCGAGGTGGAACGGCTCGCCGCGGCGGTCCCCGACGCCGGCGGCGTCTACGTCGTGCCCGCCTTCGTGGGCATGGGCGCCCCCTACTGGGATCCGCGCGCCCGCGGCGCGATCCTCGGGCTGACGCGCGGCTCGACGATCGAGCAGATCGCCCGGGCCACCGTCGACTCCATGGCCTACCAGGTCCGCGACGTGCTCGAGGCGATGCAGGCCGACGCCGGGCTCGCCCTCGCCGAGCTGCGCGTGGACGGCGGGGCGGCCGTCAACGACGCGCTCCTCCAGTTCCAGGCGGACCTGCTGGGGGTCCCGGTCGAGCGCCCGACCGTGCGCGAGACGACCGCCCTCGGCGCCGCCTACCTGGCCGGGCTGGCGGTCGGCTACTGGGCCGACCAGGCCGAGATCGCCGCCAACTGGGCCCTGGAGCGCCGCTTCGAGCCGATGATGGATGAGGGTCGTCGCGAGGCGCTCTACCGCGGCTGGAAGCGGGCCGTGGGGCGTGCCCTCGCCTGGGACGAGGGCTGAGAGTCTGACGCTGGGGGCGGGGAGCTCCAGGGAGCATCAGCCCGCGCCGCACCGGATTCCCGCCCGGTGGGAGCCATCCGCCGCGAGCCGCCTGGTTGGCGCCAGTCTCCCGCCGGGGGAGAGCGGGGCTGGGAATGAGCGGCGCGGGCCGCCCAGAGGAGCGCCCTTGGCCCCCACCACGCTCGGCGGCGGAGGCGCTTTCGCCGGCAGCGCCGAGGGGAGACGGTTCCCCGCCGGCGCGATCACGCCCCATTCCCCAGGGGCGGGAATGCGGCGCCCGATGGCCATCGCTGCTTCGAGGCGGTGCTCCGCTCGTCGGAGACCCGGGGATCGCAGGCTTCACGCCGACCGGTCCCGTATCTCAGTCGACGTCCTCGACCGACTCGATCACCTCGGCGTCGGCCAGACCGTTGAGCTGGGCGACCAGCGTCTGCAACGGCACGCGCGCCGGCAGGCGCAGTTCGAGCTCGACCTCGTAGCGGCCGGCCCCCACGCGCCGGCTCTGGATCGCGGTCAGGTCCGCGCCGATGGCGGTCAGCACCTCGGAGACCTGCCCGGTCGCTTCCAGGCGGCCCAGGGCGAGGCGCATGCGCATGACGCGGGCCGGCCGCCGGTGGACCCGTGCGACGAGGACGTTGAGCGGCCAGAGCGAGAAGACGACGATGGCGGCGCCGACGACGCCCAGGACGTAGTCGCCGGCCCCCACGGCGAGGCCGATCGAGGCGGTCGCCCAGAGGCTCGCCGCGGTCGTCAGGCCGCGGATCGAGGTGCCGTAGTGGATGATCGCCCCGGCGCCCAGGAAGCCGATGCCGCTGACGACCTGGGCGGCGATGCGGGTCGGGTCGGGGGCGGTCCCCTCGCCTGGGCCGAGCAGGCCGGCGAAGCCGTAGATCGAGAGGACGGTGAAGATCGTCGACCCCAGCGCGACGAGCAGGTGGGTCCGCGTCCCGGCCGGGTGGTCGTGGATCTCCCGCTCGAAGCCGATGGCGGCGCCGAGCGCGGCGGCGACGAGCAACCGCAGCACCAGCTCGCCCTGGTTCAGGAACTGGTCCAGCAGATCGGCAGGCATCACGACCCTCCCTGGGCGCTCTCGACCTCGGCGAGCGACTCGTCGAGGATCGCCAGCGCGCGGTCCATGTCCTCGCGGGTGATCGTCAGCGGCGGTGTCAGCGTCACGATGTTGCCCATCGTCAGCTTGAAGTTGAGCCCGCGAGAGAGGGCGGCGTACATCACCGCCTCCGCCGCGTCGGCCGCGCGCTCGCGGGTCGCCCGATCGGTCACCAGCTCCATCCCCATGAGGAGTCCTAGCCCTCGTACGTCGCCGATCAGCGGGTGCCGCGCCATCAGCTCGCGCATCCGTCCCAGCGCGTAGGCGCCCAGCTCGCGGGCGTGGGCGACCAGGCCGCGCCGCTCGATCTCAACGATGGTGGCGAGCGCGGCGGCGCAGAGGACCGGGTTCTTCTCGTGCGTGAAGTGCCCCAGCGCTCGGTCGGCGGCGACGTCGAGGGCGCCGCGGGCGATGACGGCGGCGAGCGGCAGGATCCCGCCGCCCAGCCCCTTGCCGATCACCAGGATGTCCGGGACGACGCCGAAGTGCTGGCAGGTGAACCAGGCTCCCGTCCGCCCCAGGGCGTGCGGGATCTCGTCGAAGATGAGCAACGCCCCGTGGCGGTCACAGGCGCGGCGGACCGCCTGCCAGTACCCGGCCGGCGGGATGGCGGGCGTGCTGCGGACCGGCTCGGCGATCACCGCCGCGACGTCGCCCTCCCTCTCGAGCACCGACTCCAGGTACGCCGCGCAGCGGAGGTCGCAGCCACCCCGCCCGGCACACTCCCAGGGACAGCGGTACGGGTCGGACGGCGGGACGTGCTCGGCGCCGGGGAGGAGCGGGCCGATCCCCTCGCGGAAGATCCGCTCGCCCCCGACCGAGATGGCGCCGAACGTCGCGCCGTGGAAGGAGTCCCACATCGAGACCGTCTTGTGGCGCCCGGTGGCGACGCGCGCCAGCGCGAGGGCGATCTCGATCGCCCCGGCCCCGCTCGGGCAGAGGAGCACCTTGTCGAGGTCGCCCGGGGCGAGCTCGGCCAGCTTCCGGGCGAGGGCGACCGCCACCCGGTTGGTGTAGCGCCGCGTCGAGAACGAGAGCTCGTCGAGCTGCGCCTTGATGGCGGCGATCACCGCCGGGTTGGCGAATCCGACCTGGTGGACGTTGTTGCCGTGGAAGTCAAGGTAGCGGCGGCCCTGCAGGTCCTCGATCCAGGCGCCCTCGGCGGCGCGCACGACGTTCAGGCACGGCGTCGAGAGCGCCTGGTGGAGGAACCACCGCGCGTCCTCGGCGAGGAGCGCGCTGGTCTCCTCGTCGAGCGAGGCGGCCTGCCAGGTGGCGCGCCGCGGCGAGAGGTTGAGGTCCCCCTCGGAGCGCAGGTCCGCCGCCTCTCGCATCGTCCGCCGCCGCATCCGCCGCCTCTGCCGCCCCGCTACGGTCGCTCGCCCCGGCGGAGCCGTTCCTCGATCTCGTCGAGGACGGGGATCACTTCGGCGATCGACTGGACGACGTAGTGTGCGCCCTGGCGGCGGAGCAGGTCGTCCGCATGGTCGATCAGCTCCTGCTGTCGCTCGGCCGGCAGCGCCGCCAGCTCCTCCTCGGTGAGTCCGACGTAGTTGCCGGTCCGCGAGAGGCCCACCGTCCAGCAGCCCGCATTGAGCCCCTCGTCGATGTCGATCTTGGTGTCGCCCACCTTGACCACCGCGGCCGGCGGGAAGACGCGCAGCAGCTCCATGTTGCGGAGCACCATCCACGGCTCGGGCCGTCCGGCGGGGACCTCGTCGGCGCAGACGGTGGCGTCCGGGACGTAGCCCTGCTTCGCCGCCTCCTCCATGGCGATCTCCGCGGCGGCGCGCATGAAACCGGTGGTGGAGCCGATCCGGTAGCCACGCCGCTTCATCTCGTCCACCGCCTCGGCGGTGCCCGGGATCAGCTTCGCGTAGCGGGCCATGGCCGCGACCTGCATCGGCTGGAAGTCGGCGAACATCCCCTGCACGTCATCCTCGGTCGGGAGGCGCCCGTGCACTCCGCGCCAGCGCTCGGCGACCTCCGGCATCTTCGAGATCGCCCGGATGTGGTCGAGCTTGAAGAGGCCCATCGGCCCGCGCGCCTCGGCCATGGTGATCTCGAGGCCCCACTTCCGATAGACGTCGATGAAGACCACCGCCGGGGCGTAGACCCCGTGGTCCTGGGTCGTGCCGGCCCAGTCGAGGATGACCGCCCGGATCGGCCCGCGGTACTCGCGATGGAAGGTGAACGTCACGGGTGCTCCTCCTCTCGGGGGATCGGTGGGTCAGCGCGGGGAGGCGGCCTCCCGGCCGGCGCGACGGGCGACCAGGACCCGCTCGAGCGAGGCGATGAAGCCCTCGAGCGCGCCGATCTCGAGGTTGCCCAGGGCGCAGACGCGGAAGCTCGTGGCGGCCGCCTGGCCGAGGCCGGCGTAGACGACGTAGCCGTCCCGCTTGACCGCGTCGTGCAGCTCCTCGAAACCGACGTCGGCCGGGAGCGGCAGGCTGCGCACCGAGCCGGAGCGATCTCGCGGGGCGACGACCGGCTCGAGGCCGAGGCGGGCGAACTCGCGGTCGAGGTAGGCCATCCGCTCGCGGTAGTGGGCGCGGCGCCGGTCGATGCCCTGGTCGAGCAGTTCGTCGAGCGCCGCCTCCAGCGCGTAGATCGCCGGCACCGCCGGGGTGAAGGGCACGGTCCGTCGTTCCTGGGCGCGCAGGTAGTTGGGGATGTCGAAGTAGAGCGAGCGCGGCGGCACCTCGGCGGCCCTCGCCTGGGCGCGCGGCGAGACGAGCAGGAAGGCGACGCCGGGCAGGCCGTGGAGGCACTTGTTCGAGGTACCGGCGATGACGTCCAGGCCGGTCCCCGGGAGCGGCAGCTCCTCCGCTCCGAACGAGCTGATCGCGTCGACGAGGACCGGCACGCCGCGCGCGTCGGCGATCGCGCCGATCTCGTGGACCGGGTTGAGCAGCCCCGTCGTCGTCTCGTGGTGGATCACCGCCACGGCGTCGATCGCCGGGTGGGCGTCCAGCGCGGCGGCGACAGCGGCCGGCTCGATCGGCTCGGTGTGGGCGGCGGTGACCGGCGCGACCTCGATGCCGAGGCGCCGCGCGATCGTGGCGATTCGCTCCCCGTAGATCCCGTTCTGGCAGACGAGGAGCCGCCGACCCGGCCGCACGAAGCCGCCGGTCATCGCCTCCATGGCCGCCGTGCCGCTCCCCGCGATCAGGACGACCGCCCAGTCGTCGCCGACGCCGCCGACGACGAGGAGCTTGCGGCGGACGCGGTCGAACAGGTCGGTGTACTCGGGCTCGCGGTGGCAGAGGTCCGGCCCGGCGATGGCGCGGTGGACGCGGTCGGAGGTGACGGCGGGCCCCGGGTTGAGGAGCACGTACTGGCGGTTCGACCGCCGTGACCCGAACCGCTCGGCGTCGAGCGTGGCGAAGGCGGCCGGCTCGACGATCGCGTCGGGCTGGCCGTCGAGGAGGTGCCGGCGGCCCTCCGGCGCGGCGGGGGCGAGGCCGACGACGGCGGCGGCACCGGCGCGGTGCCCCGCCTCCAGCGCGGCGACGGAGGCACCGATCACCCCGAGCCTCCGGGCGTCCTCGAGTCCTGCCGCCCTCATCGCCTCGAAGAGCCCGAACGGGGACGGGGCGGCCGGGTGCCCGCCGACGGCGACGTCCGCGGCGACCCGCTCGGCCGCGCTCGCCTCGCGTCCGTCGGGGACGACCAGAGCGAGCCGCGCGCCGTCCTCCCGGACGGGAGCGAAAGAGGCGGCCAGGGCGGCGAAGGCGTCGGTCGCCAGGTCGCCGGCGAAGAGCGCCCAGAGGTCGACCGCGCGGTCGGTCGCCCAGCGGCGCGCCGTGGCGGCGCTGTCGGCGTGCGGCATCTACCGTCCCCCCTCTCGTCCCAGCCGGCGGACTACGCTCGCGTCCGAGGCGGTGTTGTCGATGGTGAAGGCGATCCGGTCCGCAAGGTAGCGGTCTTCCGACCATTCCAGCGGCTCGCCGGTCGGGGAGAAGGCGTTGCGGCGCACGCGGAGGAGCGGCGTCCGGGCCGGGACGTGCAGGAGCTTCGCATCCTGGCTCGTGGAGGCGACCGCGTCGATCAGCTGGCGCGCCGAGTCGAAGACGATGCCGCGCCGCCCGAGCTGCTCGTAGATCGACTGGTTGGCCAGGTCGATCGTGGCTACGAGCTCGCCGACGCGCGGTGCGAAGGCCGTGCGCTCGATCATCAGCGGTTCGTCGTCCGCGCAGCGGAGGCGGACCAGGTGATGGACCGGCGCGCCGAGGCGGATGACCAGCGCCTCGGCCGTCTCGCGGTCGGCGGGGCGGCGGGCGAACTCGATGACGACACCCGTCGGTCGCATCCCCAGCGAGCTGATCCACGCCGAGAAGCTGAGCAGTTCGCTGAACGGCTGCGCCAGGCGCGGACCGCGCACCACCGGCGGCCGTCCCCGCGATCCGGCGATCGTGCCGTCGCCGCGCAGGGCCGCGAGGGCCTGGCGGATCGTCCCGCGCGAGACGCCGAACCGCTCCATCAGTCCGCCCTCGGAGGGGAGCAGGTCGCCCGGGTGCAGTTCGCCGGCCGAGACCTGGCGTCGCAGCTCCTCCGAGATCTGCAGGTGGAGCGGCAGTGGACCTCCACGTGTCAGCCCGAGCGGCGGACGGTGGCGGCGCGCCTCGGCCGATGTCGGCGGGGAAACGGCGGAGATGGCCCCGATCCGTCCGAACTTGTCCATACAACTGGCAGTCTACCGCATGCCCCCGCCCTTCGGAGCCTGCCGCATGAAGCTGATCTCGGACCGTTGACCGGACAGTAACCGGCCGTTCATCGAGGTCCACCAGGCTTCTGGCTGCCCCTGCGCAGTTGTCTGGACAGCCACGACCGGCGAAGGGTATGCTCGCCAGCACCGTGGCCGGATCGGGTGCGCTGGCCGCGCAGAGAGAGAGAGGAGAGCGCATGAAGCGAACCGCATGGCGTCTGTTCGCACTGGGTTTCGCGGCCGCGGTGATCGCCGCGGCCTGCACGGGCGGGGGCGGGGCAGGCGACTGGAACGTCGCCTACGACAAGGACAAGGCGAAGGACCAGGCGAAGGAGTTCATCACCTACGGCATCCCCGACGACTGGGCCAACTACGGCGAGTCGATCAAGGCCTTCTGCGACAAGAACGGCTTCACGTGTGCCCACAAGGACACGGACATGTCGTCCCTCCAGGAGATCACCAACTTCGACGCGGAAAAGAACAACCCGGTCGCCATCGCCGCCGACATCGGGATCCAGTTCGGCCCGGTCGCCGAGGCGAAGGGCGTCGTCCCCTCCTACCTGCCACCGAACGCGGCCGACCTGCCGCAGAGCTTCAAGTCAAAGACGGGTGGCTGGGTCGCGACCTTCGTCGGCGTTCCCGGCTTCAACGTCAACGTCAAGGCTCTCGAGGACAAGGGCATCCCCATCCCTACCAAGTGGTCCGACCTGGTCAAGCCCGAGTACAAGGGCCTGATCGGTATCGGCACCATCGGTGAGTCAGGCACGGCCACAACGTCCTGGTTGGCCATGACGATCGCCGCTGGCGGCAGCCTCGACAACCTCCAGCCCGGCATCGACTTCGGCAAGCAGCTGCTACCCAACATCGAGGGCGTGCCGGAGGGCGGCGATCCGGAGATGGAGCGGGGTGAGGTGCCCATTCAGAACAAGTACGACTTCAACTTGATCGCCCAGGCCAACCGCATGGCCGAAAAGGGGATCGAGGTCCGCACCGTCATCCCGGAGGACGGCTCGATCTACGCCGCCTCGGCACTGATGGTCAACAAGTACAACACGGCCAAGATGGACGTCGCCAAGATGTTCATGGAGTGGGTCCTCTCCGACGAGGGCCAGACGGTCTTCGCCGAGTTCGGAGCCCGTCCGGTCCGCTACGTCCTCGGCACGCTGACGCTGCCGGCGGACGCCAAGGCCAAGTGGCTGTCGGACGATCTCTACACCAAGATCCAGCAGGTCGACCTGACCACGATCACCATCGACAAGGTGAAGGACATCTGGAACACCGAGGTCCTCGGCCAGTAGCGTCTCCCCCGGCGCCGCCCGTGGCCAGCACGAGCACGGCGGGGGCGGCCGGCGCGGCGATCGCGCCCGCGCCGGCCGCCCACCGGCGACCCTTCGCCGCCTTCCTCGAGCGATGGCTGCCGGCGCTCCCGCTCCTCGTGCTCGTCGGCGCCATGCTCCTCGCGCCGGGCGTCGCCTTGATCGTCGGCAGCTTCGTCGGCGACTCCGGTCCGACGCTCGACAACTGGGTCCGCGTCTTCACCACCCGGGGCGACCAGCTGGCGATCCTCACCAGCGTCGCCCTGGGCGTCGTCGTCGCCTCGATCTGCACGGCGGTGGGCGCCCCGCTGGCGTGGCTGATCAGCCGGATGCTCACCTCGCGGCGCGCCTTCTGGCTCTCGCTCCTCAACGTGGCCGCGAACTTCGGCGGTATCGGCCTCGGGTTCGCCTACTTCGTCACGCTCGGCAACGTCGGCATGATCACGCTCGCCCTGCAGGGCTTCGGGACCGACTTCGTCCCGCCGCGGCCGGCCTCCTTCGCGGGCCTCGTGATCGGCTACCTCTACACCAACGTCCCGCTCTTCGTGCTGCTGACGATCCCGGCCATGGGTGCCGTCCGTGACGACTGGTGGGAGGCGGCGCAGGTCGCCTCGGCGACCCGCCGGCAGTTCTGGCGCCGCGTCGGCCTGCCCATCCTCTCGCCGTTCATCGCCGCCGGCTGGCTGCTCATCTTCACCTGGACGATCGGCATCTACGGGCTGGCCTTCGCCCTGGCGGGGACCGGCGCGGCGAAGGGCGTCCCCCTGATCACGCTGCGGATCGGCCAGACGCTCGAGAGCGACATCTTCAACACCTGGCGGGCGAGCGTCCTGGCGGTGATCCTGATGGTCATGGCCGCCTCGTCGCTCCTCCTCTACCGGCGCATCCTGCGCTGGGCCTTGCGCTGGTTCTGATGGCCGCCACGACCGCTCCGGCCGGCCGCTCGTCCGGCGTCGGCGGCCTCCCGGGCCGCCGGGCGGGACCGGCGCTCCTCTTCGCCGGCCTCACCTTCTACCTGCTGCTGCCGATGCTGGCCGTCTTCCTCTACTCGGTGGCGACGGTCTGGCGCTCCCAGCTGCTGCCCGACGGCTACACGCTCGAGCACTGGATCAGCGGCCTCGGCGACGAGCGCCTGGTCTTCGCCCTGCTGCGCTCGCTCGGCCTGGCGACCGCGGTGACGGTCCTCGACATCGTGGTGGTCGTGCCGGCGATCTACTGGGCCCGCGTGCGGAACCCGCGGATCCGGACCTTCACCGAGCTGTCGGCGGTGATCCCCTTCGCTCTCCCGTTCGTCGTCATCGCCTTCGGCATCGACCGCCTGGCGGGCGACTTCGTGCCCTGGCTCCAGAGCACGCCTTGGATCCTCTGGCTGGGCCACTCCGCGATCGCCTTCCCGTTCCTCTACTGGGCCGTCGATGGGGCGATGGCGGCGGCCGGCATCGAACGGCTCTCCGAGGCGGCCGAGACGTGCGGGGCGCGTCCGCGCCAGATCATCCGCGAGGTCGTCATCCCGAACATCACGCCGGGCCTCGTCGCCGGCGGGATCCTCGTCTGGGCGACCAGCTTCGGCGACTTCGCCCTGGCCCAGATCCTTACCGGGCCGAACTTCGAGACGGTCCCCATCTGGAGCGCCGACGCCCTTCTCCAGACGACCGGCAAGGGCAACGAGCTGGCGGTGATCACCTTCGTCACCTTCATCATCCTCTTCGCGCTGTCGGCGGCGATCGTCTACTGGAACCGCGGCCACACGCTCCGCCTCCTCCCCGGGGCAGGGGCGATGGAACGAACGGAGGGCTGATGAGCGGGATCTCGCTGCAGGGGGTCAGCAAACGCTTCGGACAGGTCCGGGCGCTCGACGACGTCTCGCTCGAGGTGGCGCCGGGCGAGCTCGTCTCGCTCCTCGGCCCCTCGGGCTGCGGCAAGACGACGCTGCTCCGCTGCGTCGCCGGGCTCGAGCGGCCCGATGCGGGCGTCGTCCAGATCGCCGGGCGCGACCTGACCCACGTGCCCACCCGCGAGCGGCCGATCGGCATGGTCTTCCAGGCCTACGCGCTCTTCCCCAACATGACCGTCCGCCAGAACATCGCCTTCCCGCTGGAGGTGCGCCGCCAGCCCGGGGAGCAGGTCCGGAGCCGCGTCGACGAGCTGCTCGAGCTGGTCCACCTGGCCGATCAGGCCGACCGTTACCCGAACCAGATCTCCGGCGGCCAGCAGCAGCGCGCCGCGCTCGGCCGGGCGCTCGCGCCGCACCCCGACGTCCTCCTCCTCGACGAGCCGCTCTCGGCGCTCGACGCGCTCGTGCGGACCCGGCTCCGCGACGAGATCCGGCGGATCCAGCAGGCGGTCAAGACGACCGCCATCTACGTCACCCACGACCAGTCCGAGGCGATGGCGATCGCCGACCGCGTGGTGGTGATGAACCACGGCCGGGTCGAGCAGATCGGCGACCCTCCGCAGCTCTACGAGACGCCGACGACCCCTTTCAGCGCCGCCTTCGTGGGGAGCCGCAACGCCCTCCGGCTGCCCGTCCGCGAGGGGCGGCTCCGCCTTGGCGAGGCGTTCGACGTGGCCGCGCCGGCCGGCGCCGGGGCGACCGCGGTCGTCTTCTTCCGGCCCGAGGACGTCGAGCTGACGACCGATGGGAGCGGGCACCCGGCGACCGTCGACGTCAGGATCTTCCTGGGCTCGGTGACCCGCCTCCACCTGGTCGTCGCGGTCGACGGCGAGACGGCGAGGATCCACGCCGACCTGCCGAGCCGGCGCGCCATGGCGCTCGGGCCGGGGAGCGCGGTGGCGATCCGCGTCGATCCGGCCCACATGAGCGCCTTCGGCTCCGAGTCGTGAGCGCGCGCGTCGTCCTGATCGGCCTGGACGGCTTCCCGCCCGACGCGGTCCGCCCCG
>Ga0154433_1118_pt1 | contig 22442 bp, 17 predicted proteins | sample RifGroC2_FD_115937 | JGI IMG/M metagenome (GOLD analysis project Ga0154433, IMG submission 115937) | Chloroflexi bacterium GWC2_73_18 | reverse complement strand
GGCCGTGCCCCACGACCGTGTGATCGTGACGCGCGGCGAGGTTGGCCCTGCCTGATAGCATCGCCGCGATGTCTGACCCGGACGTGCCCTCCGCCTCGCCGGCGAGCCTGACGATCGTCCTCCCCGCCTTCGACGAGGAGGCGCGGTTGGGGCAGGCGCTCGACGAGCTCTTCGGCTACCTGCGCCGGCGCGGGCCGGCACGGGAGGGCGGCGCGCCGTCTGAGGATCTGGGCGAAGCCTGGGATGTCCTCGTCGTCGACGACGGGAGCAGCGACGGTACGGCCGCGCTCGTCGAGGCGCGCGGCGAGTACCGCGAGCCGTGGCCCGGCCGCGTCGACGAGACACCGCCTCTCCGCCTGCTGCGCATCCCTCACGGCGGCAAGGGGGCCGCCGTCCGCGCCGGGATGCTCGCCGCCTCGGCCGACCTGCTCGTCTTCGCCGACGCCGACATGGCGACGCCGCCCGACCAGCTCCCCTTCCTGACGCGCGCGCTAGCCTCGGCCGACATCGCCCTCGGCAGCCGCATCCAGCCGGACGGATCGGACCGCCGCGCCAGCCAGCCGCTTTTCCGCCGTCTCCTGGGGCAGGCCTTCCACGGGCTCGCCGCCGCCTGGGTGACGGGGCATGTCCCCGACACCCAGTGCGGCTTCAAGGGCTTCCGTCGCGAGGCCGCCCACGACCTCTTCGCCCGCCAGCGGCTCGGCAGCATCGTCTTCGACGCCGAGCTGATCTACCTCGCCCGCCGGCGCGGCTACCGGCTCGCCAGCGTGCCGGTGCAGTGGAGCGACAAGCGCGGCTCGCGCATGCGCGTCCGGCCGGGGCTGGCCCTGCGCGTCGCCTGGGACCTCTTCCGTATCCCGCTGCTCCACCGCGGCGTTCGGCGGGGCACCGCCTCGGCGCCGGCTCAGGGCACGAAGTAGCCGCCGAAGCCCAGCAGCGCGAAGAGCCCGAGCAGGCCGGCCGAGAGGGCCGGCCAGGCGCGCCGGAAGAGCACGTTGCGGCGTCGCGCCAGGATCCAGGCGTAGGGGAAGGCGAGCATCACGTAGCGTCCCACCGACTCGAGCAGCCCGCTCCCGAAGACCGCCCCCACGTAGAGGATTGGGACGAGCGCGTACTCCAGTCGCATCCGGTCGGGGCGCATGTACACGAGCAAGAAGACGGCGACGCCCAGGATGACGAGGAGGAGGACGAGCGTCGGCGAGAGGACGCTCCCCAGGTTCTGCCCGGGCGGTGCGGCGCCGACTCCCGCCCGGCCCCAGGCGATCTGCGCCTCGAGATAGGCGCGCGGCTCGCCGGTGAGCGCGGCGACGTAGGCGAAGAAGCCGAGCGTGGCCGCCGGCGCGGCGAGGAGCCAGGCGAGCGAGGCGCGAAGGCGCCAGCCGTCCTGCCGCAGGAAGAGGATCGCCAGGGGCACCACGAGCAGGATCCCCTGCAACCGGGTCAGGGCGGCGAGGGCGAGAAGGATCCCGGCGATGCCGCGGCGGCCGCGCTCCGCGGCCAGGAAGGCGCCGAGCGAGAGCGCCAGGAAGAGGCTCTCGGCGTAGGCCATGGAGAAGACCGCGGCGAAGGGGAAGACGGCCAGGAGCGCCGCCGCGTCGGCCGAGCGGCGCCCCAGGTAGGGTCGCCCGAGCCGCTCGAGGAGGACCAGGGCGGCGGCGAAGGCGGCGTTCGAGACGAGGACCGCCACCAGCCCGACCCAGGCCGGCCAGGGGAGCGAGAGGAACGCCACGAGGAGCGGGTAGAGCGGCAGGAAGGCATAGTCGTGGTAGGCGCCCGTGAGCGGGGCGGCGTGGTAGCCGTCGCGCACGATGGCCAGGTACCACCAGCCGTCCCAGCTCGTCAGGCTGCGCAGGACCGGCGCCGCATCGCCGCTGGTGAGGGCGGGGTTGCGGACGACCAGGTGCTCCGCCGCCAAAGCGGCGGCCAGGACGATCGCGCGCGAGGCAACGAAGGCGCCGGCCAGGACCGCGACGTCACGACGCACCGGCGTCCTCCGGCTCGGCGCGTCCGGCCGCCCAGGCGATGATCGCCGAGGCCAGCGCGAAGGTGATCGGGTTGGCGATCCCGAAGAGCACGAAGGCGAACGCGTACCAGCGCCAGGTGCGTGGCCCGAGCGTCGCCGCCATGGCCACGAGCGCCACGCAGGCATACTGGAGCCAGGCGACCGGCCAAGCGGCGACGGCGACGACCGTCGCCCGAGCGAACGACACGCGCGGCGGGTCCCGACGCGCCGACCAGGCGATCAGGGCGGCACCGCCGAGCAGGAGCGCGTAGGACCACGGCGACGGGAACAGCCCGCTCGGCGCCAGGTTGAAGCCGCGCCCGGCGACCTCCTCGATGCGCCGGAACGAGGCGGACAGGAAGTCACCGTAGATGCTGGCGCCCATGAACGGCAGGCTAGCCACCACGAGCAGGGCGCCGACGGCCGCCGCCCCGAGCAGCGCGCGGACCTCGCCCCGCGCCAGCGTGCGTACCAGGGCGAGCCCGGGGAAGAGCTTGAGCGCAGCCGCCAGGCCGAGCCCGAGGCCTCCCGGGATAGGGCGATCGAGCCGCTCCGCCCACCAGGCGAACGCGATTCCCAGGGAGACGATCCCCATCTGATCGCCGAGCGCCGCTACGGTGATCGCGGGCGCGAACCCGACCGTCGCCAGCAGTGCCAGGAGCCCGCCCCCTGCCGGGCCGAGCCGTTCGCGCACGGCCGCCGGCAGCGTGCGCACCACCAGGGCGAGCGCCGCCGCGACGGCGCCCAGGTTGAGCAGGCTCCAGGCGACGGGGTAGGCGGCGAGCTGGCCGCCCAGCAGCGCCGCGTACGGCGGCGGGGTGTAGTAGATCGGGAAGGCGGCGGGCGCATGGGGGAGCGGGACAAGGTAGATCGGCTGCCCGGTCAGCGAGCGCTCCAGCGCCCAGGCGTAGTTACGCAGGTGGAAACCGAGCCAGTCGGGCGCGGTCAGGTCGCCCAGGACGAGCAGGGCGGAGACGACGGCCACGGCCGCCACGATGAAGCGGTCGTTCGCCAGCGTGCGGATCCCCCAGATCCGCCGGACGCCGTGCAGGGACGTCGGGGCGGGGAGGGTGCCCGGCGTCATCCGAGGTCGCCGCCGGTCCCGTTCCCGGCCGTGAGTCCGGCTAGCGGACGAGGAACCGGTCGAGCGAGACGTCGGTTCCGCCGGAGGCCGCCTGCCGGTCGCCAAGGATCTCGATCCGCAGGGTGTGCACCCCGTCGTTCAGCGTCGCCGAGCTGAAGATCTTCGTCTTGTAGGCGTTCGATGCGCTGTAGAGGTCGACGATGCCCCTGCTCGCCCCGTCGAGGATGACCTGCGCCTTCCCTGACGTCGGCGTCTTGGTGGCGTACCAGTCGATCCCGGTCCCCCGGAAGGTGATGCGATAGGCAGGCTTGGAACTCGTGTCGCCGGCCTTGAGATGGGTCGTCACGTCGTACGAGCCGCCGCTCGCCTGGGCGGCGGAGACGCGGGCGAAGCGGTCGCGGACGGCCGCGTTGTCCTCCTCGTAGGAAACGGCGCCCACCTTGAAGGCATCGACGTATGCCCACCGATCGCTCGAGGCGGCGGGCCTGGTTCCCTTGACGCGCACCTCTACGGTGTGCTTCGCGTTGGCGAGGCCGGACCTGCTCCAGACGGCGACCTTCCACTGGTTGGCCGCGTTGTAGAAGCTGACTGACCCGGTCGACAGAGCGCCGTCCAGCCAGACCTCCGCGTACCCGCCGTCCGGCGCGCGATGGCCGAGCAGTGTCACGTTCGTGCCGGTGAAGGTGAACGTGGTGCGCGCGTCGGTCGTCCTCGAGGCGCCATAGGCGCCGCCGTTCGCCGCGGCGTTGGTGTCCCGGTCCCACAGCTCGACCAGCGCTACGGAGGTATTCTCGACCACCAGTCCCGTGCGCACCGTCCAGCTCGCCGGCACGAGCGGATTGCCGGTGAGGTCCTGGATCCCGCTCGTCAGCGAGAGCGTGTACCACTGACCGGGCACCAGCGCGCTCGACGGCTTGAAGGTGGCGCTCGTCGTGGCCGTGGAGCTCGACGGCGTCACCGTCCCGGCGATCGCCGTGGCGGTCCCGGCGATCCTCATCTTGAAGGTCGTGGTCGAGACGAACTCCACCTTCTCGGAGAAGGTGACCTTGAAGCCGCCGTTGACTGGGGCGGCGCTCTTCGGGCTCATCGTCTTGACCCACGGGCGGTCCCTGTAGGTCCCGAACGAACGCGTCTCCGAGGTCGACACGACGATGCCCGCCGCGTTGAGCGCCTTTGCCCGCCAGTACCAGGTCGTCTCCGCGGTGTACTGCCGCGTCGGCGCCCAGGAGGTCATGACCGTCGTCTGGCTCTCGAAGATCGTCGAGAACGACGATGACGCGCTCGACTCGAATCGGTACTGCGGCACGCCGCTGACAGCGCTCCACTGGAAGAGCAGGTTGTCGTTGGCGAAGTTCCAGCCGTCGCTCGGCGAGAGGAGCGCCGGCGCCTTCGGTTGGAGGATGAACGTCCGGCCGTCCGACCACGGACCGGCCCGACCGTCCGCGTCGAGGCGCCGCAGCCGCCAGGCGTAGGTGTCGGCGGGCAGGGCGTTCGTCGGCGCCCAGGCTGCGGTCTTTGTCTGCGCCAGCAGGACGCGGTTGGAGGAGGAGAAGAGCAGGTCGCCGTTCTTGTACGCCTCGATCTCGTAGCGCGCCGCATACGCCTGGGGTGTCCAGCGGAAGGCAGGCAGCCCGGTCACGGTCGCCCCGTCCGCCGGCGCCACGAGGATCACCTCGGGCGAGGCCTTGGTCAGGGAACGGATGGCGCTGTAGGTGAGCGTGTTCCCCGTTCCGTCGACCGCCTGGACGCGCCAGTACAGCGGCCCCTCCGGGTAGGTGAGGCCGAAGGGAGTGTAGGTCGTCTGGTCGACCGTCTGGTTGTCGAGGGTGGAGGCGAAATCGGCGACCGTCGAGACCTGGATGTGATACGACCTCGCCTCCTGGGTCACGGGGTTCGCCAGGTCGCCGTTCGTATCGAGGTAGTCGCGCCAGCGGAAGACGACCTGGTCGGCCACGCTGGCGTCGTCCGCCGGAGCGGTGAGCTCGACCGCCGCCGAACGCTTCTGGAATGCATATGCCCTCGGGAAGACCGAGCTGTCATACGCTCCGCAGGGGCTCGTCTGGCCCTGGGTGCAGGGCCGCACGAACCAGTAGTAGGCCTGCCCGGCCTGGTTGTCGAGGTAGGACTCGCGCGGCGTCAGGGTGGTGTGGATCGTCCAGTAGCGCCGGTAGATGTTGGTGAAGTCGGCGTCCAGCGAGACGTAGACGATGTAGCCTCCCGCCCTGCTCACCGAGTCCCAGCTGAGCGTCGGCGTGTCGGGGAGCTTGGCGCAGACCTGCAACGGGGTGCACTTGACCGGGCTGTCGTAGGACGCCTCGTTCAAGTCCAGGATGGTGAACGTCTGCTGGGCGCCGAGCCCGATGACCGCGTTCGAGGCGTCGTAGGCCTCGACGTACCAGAAGTACGTCGCCGGCGAGAGGGTGAGGGCCTGGTAGGTGAAGCCGGCGAAGCGGAGCTGGGTCGTGCCGCTCAGGTAGTTCTCCACGCCCGTGCCGTCCACGCCGTACTTGACCCGGTAGTAGGAGGCGCCGGTCACCGGCCTCCAGGTCATCGCCGGCATGCGCTGGCTGGTCGCACCATCGGCCGGGGTCAGCGGGTCGGGCGCGGCGTAGGTCGTGCCCGGCGCGATCAGGTTGAAGGTCCACCAGTCGCTCATCGCCGGGATCAGCCCCAGCCGGTTGTTGGCGTCGATCGTCTGGACGTACCAGGAGAACGGGCTGTCGGCCGGGTTGAGGGTGCCGGTCGGGGTGTACGAGGTGGCGTAGGTGTCGGCGGTGACGGCCGTCGCTCCGCCTGACTTCTTGATGGTGACGCGGTACTTGCCCTGACCCGGCACGAAGTTCCACTTGAGGACCGGCGTCGCGACCGGCGCCCCTTCCGACGGCGCTGTGAGCGTCGGGATGTCCGGCCGGTAGAGGAACGAGAAGACGTCGCTCGAGCTGACGTTCGACCAGAGCCCCAGCGCGGGAGTGCCCGTGTCGACCTTATTGGGCGCGTCGATGCCGCGGACGCGCCAGTAGTACACGCTCCCGATCTGCGGCGCGACGCCGCAGGTACCCGGCTCGCCGCCGGTCTGGATGGGGGCGTACGGGGTGAACTCGGTGTGGTTCGTGTAGCAGACCTGGTACGTGGCCGGCGAGAAGTTGGAGTCGGTGCCGACGCTCAGCTCGTAGTAGGCGGCGTGGTCGACCGGCGTCCACGAGAAGGTCGGCGTGCTGACCAGGTAGTTGCCGTCGGTCGGGGTGAGGAGCGTCGGCCGATCGGGCCAGCCGCGGGTGAACTGCCACTCCGCCGACCAGCCGCCGTTGTTCGGCGTCGACTTGGCGTCGCGGGCACGGACCCGCCAGAAGAACGAGCCGTTGTTGAGCCCGGAGGGCGGCGAGTAGCGCGTCCCCTTGACGAAGGCGTCGACCTTGACGTTGTTGGCCCAGTCGCCGTTGGGGCTTACCTGGATCTCGTAGGTCGCCGCGCCAACGACCGGACTCCAGCTCAAGACGACTTCCTCGATCGAGCTGAGCGTGGTGTTGGGCGGCCCCAGCAGCGTCGGCACGACCGGCCAACCGATCGAGTAGCTCCGGGTCGCCGACCACTCGCTGTTGATGGCGGCCGGCGAGATACCCTGGACCCGCCAGTAGAAGGTCTGCCCGATCGTCTGCGGCTCGGTCAGCGTGTACGAGGTGTTGGCCGTGGCGTAGGAACTGGCGCCGATGAAGTCGGCGGCATCGTCGATCTGCAGGACGTACGAATTCGCGCCGGGGAGGGGCTGCCAGCTGAAGAGGAGCGGATCGTTGGGGTAGACGAGCGTCGCCCCGTCGGCCGGCGAGACGGGCGCCGGGGAGGCGTTCCAGTCCTTGTCGAAACTCGAGCTCCCCCAGGGACCGAGGTTGCCGCTGACGTCCATCCCGGCGACGCGCCAGTAGAGCGTACCGAGCGGCAGGTCGGTGGGCGGAGTCGCCCTACGGTCGTAGGTGTCGACGTTGTAGCTGAACGTGCTGAAGTTCGAGACGGCGGAGACCTGGACGCGGTACTTCGTCGCGCCGGTCACCGCGTCCCAGGAGAGGACCGGGTTCGCGCTCACCGTCGCGCCCGGGTCGGGCGACAGCAGGTTGGGCGCGTCGGTCGGGGCCGCGGCGAGTGCGGAAACGGGGAGGATCCCGCTGACGAGGAGAGCGGCAAGGAGGACGGCGCCGAGGCGGCCCCGCGGACGATTCGACATGGGAGACCCCTGTGCGCGAGTTCGGCCGAAGGCTACATTGGCCTGCCGATGGCCGCAAGTGCGCCGGGTCCACCCGCTCGTCGGCGGCGAGTGGTACGAAGGAGGCAGCGCCCCCTGCGCGGTCAGGTCGCCGCCACGGCCGGGACGATCGGCTGGCGCGGATCGGTAAGCCGGGGGGCGCGGTGCACGCGCCGTGCCAACGTGGCGGCGCGCGGGCGGGGTCGCCAACGCGCACCATACGGGGATGCGACCGGCGAACGCGATATGGGTCGTCCTGCCCACCTACGACGAGCGCGAGAACCTCGGCTCGATCGTGCCCGCCATCCTGGCCGAACTGCCCGAGGCGACGTTGCTCGTGGTGGACGACGCCTCGCCGGACGGGACCGGCGAGCTGGCCGACGCGATGGCGGCGGCCGATCCGCGCGTGCGGGTCCTCCACCGCGCCGGCAAGGAAGGGCTGGCGCGAGCCTACGCCGACGGTTTCGCCGCGGCGCTCGCCGGCGGGGCGGGGGTGGTGGTCCAGATGGACGCCGACTGGTCGCACCATCCCCGTTACCTGCGTTCCCTGGTCGAGGCGATCGGCGGCGGGGCCGACCTCGTCCTCGGGTCGCGCTACGTCCGCGGCGGGGGGACGCGCAACTGGCCGCTCCGCCGGCGCCTGGTCTCGCGCGGCGGGAACCTGTACGCCCAGCTCGTCCTGTGGCTCTCTTACCGTGACCTGACCGGCGGCTTCAAGGCATGGCGCGCCGGACTCCTCCGCCAGGTCGAGCCGTCGAGCGTGCGCATCTCGGGTTACGTCTTCCAGGTCGAGCTGACGCACCGCGCGCACCTCGCCGGGGCACGGATCCGGGAGATGCCGATCCTCTTCGAGGAGCGCCGCGCCGGCGTCTCCAAGATGTCGGGCGGGATCTTCGTCGAGGCGGCGCGCCAGGTCCTGCGTCTCCGGCTGGCGACGTTCCGCTGGAAACGACGCGGCCGGCTGCGGGTCGACTGACCCGGTCCGCCGCGGGCCCCGTGCTATCCTCGCGCGGCACCGTGACCGCGCCCGCTCCGATCCCCCTCCGCAGCGTCCCCGCCGATGACGCCTGCCCGTTCGTGGCCCTGCCGCGGCCCTTCGCCTCGATCCCGCGCGAGGAGTGGCAGCGGCTGCACGCGCTGACGCCGGCCGCCACCCCGTTCTCGCGCTGGACCTTCCACCGGGCCTGGTGGGACGGCTACGGCGGCTCGGCCCACGAGCAGTACCTCGCGGTCGTGGCGCGCGACGACCCCGAGCGCCTGCGCGGGATCGTGCCGCTGATGCACCGCCACGAGGTCGAGGCGACCGACTCGCTCACCGCCTCGACGCTGCGCCACGGGCCGGGCGCGCCGCTCACCGGCGTCCCGCCGACCGCCAAGGCGGTCTTCTTCGCCGCCTCCTACCACGCCGACTACGCGACCGTGTTGTCCGCCCCGGACGACCTGCCTGGAGTCGCGCGCGCCGCCGTGGCGACGCTCGCCGACCCGCCCGACCCAGGCCACGGCTCCGAGCCCTGGGAGATCGTCGACCTGCGTCGCCTGCGCGCGGACGACCCGGCCACCGCCGCGCTCGCGTCGGCCTTCCGGGCCGTCGTGGACGACGCCGGCTGGTGTTTCCTGCGCGAGCGGGAGGACGTCTGCCCGACCGTCGAGCTCCCGGAGGGGGCCGATTGGGACGGCTTCCTGGCGGCCCTCGGCAAGAAGGAACGCCACGAGGTTCGGCGCAAGCTCCGCCGCGCCGAAGCCGCGGGCGAGGTCCGTCTCGCGTTCGTCGCCGACCCGGCGGCCGCGGTCGACGGCTTCATCGCCCTCCACCAGGCGCGCTGGGGCGCCGACGGACTCTTCCCGGACAGCGAGGGCGGGCGTCGCTCGCGACGCTTCCTGGAGTCCCTCGCCGCGCTGGAGGGGCCGGGCGGGGCGCTCGAGATCGGTTTCGTGACGGTCGGCGGACGGCGCGTCGCCGCGGTCGCCGGCTTCGACGACGGGACGACGATCAGCTACTACAACGCGGGCGGCGACCCGGCGGCCCGCGACCTCTCGCCGGGCGTCCTCGCCGTCTCCCTCTACCTGCAGGCGGCGCTGGCGCGCGGCCGTCGGGCCTTCGACTTCCTGCGCGGCCAGGAGCCCTACAAGTACGAGTGGGGCGCCCGCGACGTGCCGGTCGACCGGCTCCTCGTGTGGCGGACGGTGGGTCAGGGCCCGGACGGCGGGGGCGACGGGCGATGACGGCCCTGCTGGAGCCCTGCTTCGAGCGGACCGAGCGGGCGCCGCTGCCCGACGGCGGCCGCATCCGCGTCGTCGAGCTGCTCGCCACCGGGACCATGGGCGGCGCGCAGGAGCACCTCTATTCGCTGCTCACCAGGCTCGACCGGGCGCGTTACGAGCCCCACGTCGTCTCCCTCTCCGAGGGCTCGACGGTGCGGCGCATCGAGCGGGCCGGCTTCGCGGTGACCGTCATCCAAGAGCCGGACGATGCCGTCGCCGTGCGCGCCGTGGCCGAGCAGCTCCGCGCGCTCCGGCCGGCCGTGCTGCACAGCCACATGTTCCGCGCCGAGGTGGTGGGGACCCGCGCCGCCGTCGCCGTGGCCGACGAAGGCCGGCCGCGGCCATTCGTGGTGAGCACCGTCCACTCGAGCCGGGTGCGCAGCCTCGAGGACCGCGAGACCCTGGCCCGCCTGACGCCGAAGATGGACCACCTGATCGCCGTCTCGCGCGCGATCGCCGACAAGATCGCGGCCGAGGGACGCCGCGGCACGCCCGTCTCGGTCGTCCCCAACGGGGTCGATCTCGACCGGTACAATCACCAGGCGCCCTGCTGCACGCTCCCCGAGGAGTTCGGCTTCGCGCCCGGGACCCCCATCGTGGGCGTCATCGCCCGCCTCGAGCCCGAGAAGGGCCACACCACCCTGCTGCAGGCCTGGCCGGAGGTCCTGCGCGCCGTGCCGGAAGCGCGGCTCCTGATCGTCGGGGAGGGGAGCCGGACCCAGGAGCTCGCGGTCGAAGCGGCCGCCCTCGGGCTGGCCGGCTCGCCTGACGCCCCGCTGGTCGGGTCGCGCGGCATCCCGGCGGACGCGACGGTCGTCTTCACCGGGCGGCGCGACGACATCCCGGCCGTGACCGCTGCCCTGGACGTGGCGGTCCTTCCTTCCTACCGCGAGGCGCAGGGACTCAGCGTCCTCGAGGCGATGGCGCTGCGGCGGCCGATCGTCGCCTCGAACGTGGGCGGCATCCCGGAGATGGTCGAGAACGGGCGGAGCGGTCTGCTCGTCCCGCCGGGCGACCCGGCGGCGCTCGCCGCCGCGATCGTGCGGCTCCTGCGGGATCACCCCCTGGCCGACACGCTGGCCCGGCAGGCCCACGACGTGGTGCGCGAGCGCTTCTGCGTGGAGCTGATGGTGCGCCGCATCGCCGACATCTACGATGCGGGCGCCGCCGCGGTGGCCGCGCTGGCGGCGGTCTGCTCGCGGGCCTCGTAGAGGGCGTTACCCCCGGACCGTTCCCCAGTAGCGCTCGGCGTAACCGTCGATGCCACCCACCGCGGCGATCCGGGCGGCGTAGCCGGTCGCGTCACGGCGCAGCCCCGCCTCGTCGCCGAACAGGCGCGGCACCTGGCTGCCGTAGATCCGGATGCCGGCGAGCTTGCGCTCGATCGTGTCGGTGATGTCGGCGTAGCGCGCCTGGAGGCGGATCCCGGGCGGCAGCCGGAGGGCGCCCTCGGGGAGCGCGGCCGGGCCGTCGAAGCCGTCCCACCAGGCGTACGGGAAGTCCTCGTAGAAGACGATCCGCCCGACCATGTCGGGGGAGGGCATGATCCAGCGCCGCTCCTCGTCGAGGAGCGCCAGCCCGGCCTCCCGGCAGTGCCGGTGGTCGACGTGGTTGCCGACGGCGAGCGGCAGGTAGATCGTCTGCGGCTCGAGACGCAGGATCTCGCGGCGGAGCGCCTCGCAGGGCGCCGGATCGTCATCGCGCGAGGAGCCCAGGAGCTCCTCGTCCGACGAGTAGCCGCGGAAGATCGCGTCGGGCAGGTCCAGCCAGACGACCGACGCCTCGGCGTGGTAGGCGTAGCGTTCGTCCTCGATCCGGCGGATCGCCGTGGCGTCCGAGCCGCTCAGGTCGAGCGGCTCGAGGCTGCCCTGCTGCGGGACGGCGTCGGCGACCGGGCGCGCCTCGGATGCGGCGTTGTAGATGTTGGCGTTGCGGTACCACGAGGCACGCTGCCAGAAGGACCGCGCGGCCGCCGAGGCGACCGCCTGCGTCATCTCCAGCCGCTCGGGCGTGGCCGCCCACGCCGGCACCAGGTGCCGCTCGTCGATATCCGCCGGGACGTTGTCGCGGCGGAACGCCTCGGTGTTCGGCCAGAGCGCCTTGCTCCCGAAGCCGAGCGCCGTCCGCTGGTACTCGGTCATCGTCGACTCGGGGCCGCCGCTGAAGACGGTGACGATGGCGACGTTCTGGCCGAGCTCGCGCAGCGAGTGGATCAGGCCGCCGCAGGAGAGGGCGACGTCGTCGGGATGGGGGGCGACGAAGACGTGGGTCACGAGCGAGGAGGATAGCATCGCCGCCTCGACGCGCGGCGATGCCTCAGCGCTCGAAGCCATGGCGCCCGACGAGCGGGACGAAGACGACCGGCTCGAGCGTCGTCTCGATCAGCCGCTTGCCGCGGCGCTCGAGGAGCCGCAGCTCCTGCTGACCCCGCGAGCCGACGGGGATGACCAGCCGCCCGCCGTCCTCGAGCTGGGCCAGGAGCGCGTCCGGCACGTCGGGCGCGGCCGCCGTCACCACGATGCCGCGGTACGGCGCGCGGGGCGGCCAGCCGCGGCTCCCGTCGCCGACGACGACCTCGACGGCATAACCGAGCGACCCCAGCCGTGCCCGCGCTGCGCGGGCCAGCTCGGGGTGCCGTTCGACCGAGACGACATGCGCCCCGAGCTCGGCAAGGACGGCCGCCTGGTAGCCCGAGCCGGTTCCCACCTCGAGCACCGCGGCGCCGACGCCGACCCGCAGCGCCTCGGTCATGCGCGCCACGACGTAGGGCTGCGAGATCGTCTGCCCCGCCGCGATGGGGAGGGCGGCGTCGTCGTGGGCGCGATCCTCCCAGCCGGCCGCCACGAAGCGCTCGCGGGGGACCACCGCCATGGCCGCCAGGACCCGCTCGTCGGCGATGCCCCGGGCACGGAGCTGCTCGCGCACCATCAGCGCCCGCACCAGGCCGTACCGATCGGGCGGAGGGCTCTCCCGGATCGGGCCCCCGGTCTCCCGCTCCCGGCCGCCGCTCATCGCTCCCCCGCTCCGGACACGCGGTCAGCATACGCCGGGAGGACGGACCGGGCGATGCCGGCCGAGCGAGAGGGTCGGCGCGCCTTACGGGCTCGCTGACGGCGTCGGGCTCGGGCTCGTGGCAGGCGTCGGGCTGGCGGCCGCAGGGCTGCCGCTCGCGCTCGGCGCCGGTGATGCCGACGCGCTCGGCGACGGCGCCGTCGTCGGCGACGGGCTCGGCGAGGCGCTCGCTACCGGCGTCGGGCTCGGGCTGGGCGTGGTGGTGAGGAGGCCGCCGTGCCCGAGGAAGACCGCGTTGAGGAAGATCGCCACGAAGACCGCGGTCACGAGCAGGACGAACCACTTCGTCCAGGGGTCGTCGATGTAGGGCACCTGCTCCGCGCCGCCCGGGGCCGAGGGCGCCGCCTGCGGTGGGCGGCCGAGCATGTCGGGGCGGAGCGACGGTGTCTGCTGGTCCTGCTCGCTCATGCGGTCGGGCGCCTCCTGGCGAGGGGGGTGTGGCGGCGCGGGCCAGTGTAGCGAAGCGCGCCGGTCACGCGTCGCGCACGGCCGGCACCAGCAGGCCGACCACCCCGGCCGCGACGGTGAACGCGCCGAAGAGCGCGAAGACGCCAGTCACCCCGATGATGGTCGCGAGCCAGCCCGAGACGCCCATGGCGAGCGTGATCGCCCCGAAAACGACGCTGAAGCGAAAGCCCACGACCCGGCCGATCAACACCTCGGGCGTCCGTTCCTGGAAGAGCGTTTGGGTGGGGATGACGAAGGCCATGTTGCCGACGCCGACCCCGAACATGAGCGCGAGCGCCGCCAGCACGTTGCCGGTGGCGGCGAGCGCCACCGTGCAGAGTCCCATCGCCACGTACCCGGTCACCACGAGGCGGCCCTTGCGGACGCGGGCGCCGAGCAGGCCGATGGCGAAGCCGCCCACCAGGTTGCCCAGGCCGATCGCTCCGTCGAGCGCGGCGTAGTTGGCCGGGTAGGCGATGAGCCGTCCGTCGAGGACGTCCCTGGCGTAGACGACGGTCAGGGCGAGCGTCGCTCCCACGGAGAGCTGGCCGACCACCGAGATGAGCGTGTTGGCGAAGAGCGCCCGCTCTCCGCGCAGGAAGCGCCAGCCGCCGGCGAGGTCCTCGCGGAAGCGCCGCCATGCCGCGCCCGGTCCGCCCGCCGCCGCCCCGCCCGTCCCTGTCGCGCGACGGGCGAGCGGCGGGATCGAGATCGTCAGGATGAGCGCCGCCGAGATGACGTACGAGGCCGAGTCGAACCAGAAGGCGAGCGGCAGCGCGCCGGCCAGGAAGGCGACCAGGAGTCCCGCCAGCGGATAGCCGGCGATGTCGGCGATCGACTCGCCGATCCAGGAGAGCGAGTTGGCCGCCGGCAACTCGTCCCGTCGCACGATCCGTGGGATCGCCGCAAAGCGTGCCGGGCGGAAGAACATGCTCACCGAGGTGACGGCGAAGACCAGCGGGTAGACCAGGGCGACGTCGCGCGCGGCGGCGAGCGGCAGAAGGAGCACTAGCGCGCCGCGCAGCAGGTCGCTCGCCACCATCACCTTCTTCGTCCCCCAGCGGTCGACCAGCGTCCCGGCGATCGGCCCGACCAGGAGATTCGGTGCGGTGGCCGCGAGGAAGACGAGACCGACCCCCAGCTCCGAGCCGGTCAGCTGGTAGACGAGGACGGCCAGGGCGACCTGGTGGACGCGGTCGCCGAAGAGGCTGACCAGGTTGCCCAGCCAGAGTGCCGAGAAGTCCGCGTTGAAAGCAAGCCGGACGTACGGGTGCCGACCGACGCGGACGGCCATCGGTGGCGCCGCTGCGCCCGCGGGCGCCTCAGCCACGCCGGCGGTCGGCACCGCCGCGCCCGAGCTGACCGTTGCCACGGACCCCCCGAGGACGAGTGGCCGGCCGAGCGTCGCCGCTTCCGCCGCGACGGCGCTCGCCAGGCCCGTCTCGGAGCGGATCCGGAAACCGACGAGCCGGCCGGCCAGCGGGCGCGGCAGACGGCTGACCGCCGCCGGTTCGGCCGCCTGGCCGGCACCGATCGCCGTCTCGAACACCGCGGTGGCCCGTCCGGGGGCCTCCACGGCCTCCAGCCCCCGGCCGAGCAGCGTCGTGACGAGGAACCAGAAGAGGCCGGCGGCGATGAAGACGTCGCCGACGCTGGCGACGTTCTGGATCGGGTAGAAGGGGATCGGAAGGATGTCCGCCAGCGGCCCGGCCCGCACCAGGAATTCGGCGCCCAGGCTGGCCGGAAGGACGCGGTGGAAGGAGGTCGCGAGGTCGCCCTGGGTCAGGCCGGCCGCCTCCAGGCTCGGTCCCCACACGGGCATCCAGCCCCCGTTGACCAGGATCGCCATCCCGTTGGCGAGCGCCCCCACGAGCACGACGGTGAGGCCCGCCTGCCGCCGGTTACGCCAGAGCGCCGCGGCGAGGAGCGCGAAGGCCGCGACGAAGAGGGGGAGCCGCAGGGGGTCGACCGCCTCGGACCCGCGCTGGAGCGCCCACTCCGTGCCGTAGCGGATCGCCACGGCGGCGAAGATGAGGCCGATCCAGTGGAGTCGGTGCCGGGCGAGGTTCTCGGGTCGCCCGCCGGCGGCGAGGCCGACCAGCAGGCCGGCGGCGATCGCGCTAAGGAGCATGCGCCCCGGCGCTGTCCCCGGTGGCGGGCCCCGCGGCGGCGCCGCGCAGCGCGGCAGCCTGTGCGATCAGCGGGACGGGACGGAGCTGGGGCGGACGGCCGGGATCGGCGACACCGGCCCCGTACGACGTGCGCACGAAGGCGTCGATGACGACCGGGTCGAACTGGATCCCGGCGTACTTGCGGAGCTCGCCCAGCGCCTGCTCGGGCGTGAACGGCCGCAGGCGGTACGGCCGCGCCGAGGTCATCGCCTCGAACGCGTCGGCGACGTGGAGGATCCGTGCGCCGAGCGGGATCAGCTCGCCCTCGAGGCGATCCGGATAGCCCGAACCGTTGTACCACTCGTGGTGGTGGCGGATGATCGGGACCTCGGGACCGAGCTGTTTCACCTCGCTGGCGATCTTCGCGCCGATCTCGGGGTGCTGGTTCATCTCGATCCGCTCTTCCTTGGTCAGGCGGTCCTCCTTGAGCAGGACGGCGTCGCGCACGCCGATCTTGCCGATGTCGTGGAGGAGGCCACCCCACTCGATCGCTTCGAGGAGCGCCCCGCCCACGCGCATCTCCCTGGCGATGGCGACCGCGATCTCCTGGACCCTGACGCTGTGCCCGCTCGTCCACTTGTCCCGTGCGTCGACCGCGCTGGCCAGGGCCCTGACGGTCGAGGTGAACATGTCGCGCATCTCGACGAAGCGGTGGTACGCCTCCCGCGTCGTGTAGAGCGGGAGCATGAAGAGGAGCGCCGCCCACCAGCCGACCACGTGGAAGGTGAACGCCATCAGCCAGCTGAGTGGCGCCAGCGCCACGAGCTTCGCGCTGATCTCGCCGAAGTCCTCTCGGATGAAGCCAGCAACGGGTCGATTCTGGCGCAACGCGATGGTCGCCGAAACAGCGGCCGTGTTGAGCGCGAAGAACGCAAGGCCGGCGATGGAGGTCGCCATGAGCTCAGCGAATCCAACGTTGATGTCCGCTGGGGCGGCCCGGACGAGCAGCTCGTAGAGAACCGCGCCGGCGACCGCCGGGCCCGCCAGCGCGGCATGGTTGTACACGGTGCCGTACCAGGGAACACGGCCGCGAAGCTCGCGCCACTCGGTCGTCCCGATCGCTGCCACGATCCCGGCGGCGGCCGGGCCGCCGAGGACCATGGAGGCCAGGATCGGCGCGGTCGACACGCTGATCAGGTTCCCGCGCGGGAACTTCACCGGCAGGGCCGAGGCGAGCAGCGTCAGCCCGGTCCAGAAGACGAAGCCTTCGAAACCCTGGAAATCCGCGCCGATCGGGTAAAGGGCGATCGCCGCGGCGAGCGCTGCTACCGAGGCGGCGGTAACCGAGGCGATGAGAAGCCGAAGCGCGGTGGACATCACTCCCAGGACGTCCTGTTCGACAGATGGACGTGTGTGAAGTGTACCCACCGCGCTCCGCGCGGACCAACCAGGACCAAAGTACCGCGCCGACCCCCCATTCGGGTCGCCGTTCGGCTCAAAGCCGGATCGATGCGCCCCCGGCCAGCGCGATCGCTGCCAAGCTCGAGAAGGCCAGCAGCATCCGTGTCACGAACTGCCTGGTCATCGTCGATACCGTCCCCTTGCTTGGAGGGACTACCAGCCCTTCTGACCGAACTCGAGAGCCACGCTCGTACCTCCTCACGCGGCTTCCGTGCTCCGAAGAACACGAAAACCGACCAGACTCGAAAGCCGGTCGGTTGCACTAGTCGCTCCGCGCCACCCTAAGTGCCCATTTCAGGCGGCGCTTCAGCGCGTCCGAGCGTCTTCACTTCTCTTCCTAGTACGGAAGTACCGGAAGGTGCCCGGGACTATAGGTTTGGCGGCAGACAGGTGTCAATACGCCTACTTACCTAGCGGCCCCTCCGACGATGCTCTCCAGTGAGGGCGGTTCCACGCCGTACTCGGCTCGCATGCTCGCGGCGTAGTGCGCGTACTGCTCCGATGCCGCCGCGTGCGACCCGGCGAAGTGGTACAGCGCGATGAGGTTCCGCTCGATGCTCTCGGCCAGCGGATCGACGGCCAGCGCTCGCCGCGCGACCTCCGCTCCCTCGTTCCACCGGCCGGTGGCCACGTGGCCGCGGAGGATTCGCTCGATCACCTCGAGGTAGGCGGCATGGAGGCCGTCGCGGGTCGCGATTGCCCATTCCTCGTACTCGAACTCGGGGGCGAACCGTCCGCGATACAGCTCGATCGTGGCGAGTGCGTCCGCCGGCTCGGCGTCGGCGCGGGCCAGGGCGGCCGATCGCGCGAAACGGTGACTTGCGCAATCCACGAGCTCCGGGTCGAGCCAGAGCAGTTCGCCCTCGAGGCGGACGTACCCTGGCGAGGTCTGGTCGGCGTAGGCAGGCTCGAGCTCGCGCCGCAGGAAGTAGATGGTCTGGTGGAGGCTGTTCATTCCCACCTCTGGCGGCGCGTCCGGTCACAGGGCTTCGAGCACCTGTTCGCGGGTCGCCGTGAACTCGGGTCGTGTCAGCAGGTATCCGAGCAGGGCGGCAACCTTGCGGCGGATGCCGGTCGCTTCGATGTGACGCTCCCCGACCTGGATCACCATCCGCCCGAGGTCGTGGATGAAGACGCGCGGCGCCGTGCGCCGGGCGAGGCCCTTGCCCAGCTCCCGATCGCCGCGGGCGGTGCCGGGCGCTCGCGCCAGCGCGCGAAGCCGCGGCACGTCCGCATACTCGCCGAACCGGTCGAGCAGCCTCCCGGCCGCCAGGCGAAGTCGCCGGTCAGGGTTCTCGAGGCTGGCGCGGAGGTGCGGCCGCCACGCTTCCGGGCACCGCTCCATGGACGCCAGGAGGGAGGGCGGCAGGTCGTGGAGCAGATGGATCACGCTGGTGATGGCCGCCGCCTCCGAGCGCAGCGCCCCGGGCCCAATCAGTGCGGCGCGCGCGATGGCGTCGGCGAGTCCGGCTGCAGACCCCTGAGCCGCAGCGACCAGGATTTCGGCTCGTGCCTGAACATGCTTGGCCCCTTGTCGGCCCGCGAGCTCGGCCGCGGCACGAGCAAGATCCCACGCCGAAGCATCGCCCGTAAGCAGCGCGAGGCGAGACGACGTTAGGGTTTGGTGGGCGAGGCCCGCGAACTCCGTGCTGGGTCGGCTCGCGTCGTGGAGCTTCAGGCGCTGGTGAGCTATGTTGAACTCCCAGCACTTGGTCGCGATGTCTGCCCCGGTGGTTGCTGCAAGCGCCAAGGCGCTTTCCATGGCCCCTGCGCCGAGACCGTCGAAGGCTTGGTCCGCCTGCGCAGAACCCTCCTCATGCCGGCCCATGTCCACAAGAGCTTCGGCTTGGAGAAGGATGAGTTCGAATTCGTATGCGGCGGCCTTGCTGTGCTTCTGCGCCTGATTGAACGCATACAGACTCTCGCTGAACTCATCGAGCTCCGCATGAGCTGCCCCGATGAGGGCATGCGCCGAGCCAAGCTCGGCAGCGTCGCCTCCGGAGCGTAGGAAGTGGTCTACGGAGCGCTGGGCGTTGGCAATGGCCGATCGGTACTGACCCGAGATGCGGTCGAGCTCGGCGACGTTGAACCGACTGATGGCAGCGAGGTGCCACCGGCGCTCGCGCTCGTGAAGAGCCGCCGCCTCCTCCATGACCGCCAGAGCGGGTGCAAGCTGTCCGGTTAGCGCCACATCCCTCATCGAGATGGTTGCCTGGGCGATGAGGCGCTGCCACTCGGGGAGGTCGTCGGTCTTGAGGAGGATCTCGGCCATCGCGGCGGCGGCGGTCATGTCGCCGAGCGAGGTTGCGATGGACATGAGGAGCTGGAGGGCGGTCGGGCTCGGCGGGATCGGCGAGCGCAGGGCGGCGTGCAACCGCTCCCGAACACGATCGCCGCGACCGGCGTACAGGTCGACGCGCGCCTCCACGATGGCGGCGACCTCGCTTCGGCTGTCCAGTCCGGCCCGGGCGAGGTAGTCGGCGGCAAGGGAGTACTCGCCGCTGGCCGCGATCGCGGCGATCTGCCGTTCGATCGTGGCGACCGCCTCGGCCTGCTCGCCGGCCTGCAGCCAGTGGCGGGCGGCGACGGACCAGGAACCGGGCTCCGCCTCGCGCGCGACGGCCCGGTGCGACTCGCGGACGGAGCCCGGTTCGAGCTCGTCATCGAGCCGGCGGAGGAGGAAGTCGCGCGTGAGCGGATGGTAGCGGTGCGACCAGCGGCTCGATTCGCCGCGGCGCGACAGGAGGCCCAGCTCCTCGCAGCGCTGGATGAGGGCCCGCATCTCGTGGAGCGTCGGTGGGCGCTCGGCGCCGACGCCGAGGACCGCCCGGGCCAGCTCCGGGGTCACGCGTTCGAGGATCGCGGTGCGGGTGAGGAAGCGCCGCGTCGGCGGCGGGAGTTCGCCGACGACCTCCTCGGCGAGGTAGTCGTAGAGGCGCCCCTCGGCGCCGCTCAGCCGCCGCACGAAGGCTCGGACTTCAGCAGCGCTGCGGCCCTGGATGCCCGAGCGGACCAACTGGAGGCTCGCCGCCCAGCCCTCCGTCCGCGCTTCGAGCTCATCGATGATGTCCGGCTCCAGCGGCTGCTTGTAGGCTTCGCTGAAGAGGCGGGCGGTCTCCTCGCGGCTGAATCGGAGTTCATCGCGCCCGATCTCGCGCACCTCGTCGAGGGCGTGGAGACGCCCGAGGCGGAGGGTCGGGCGGCGACGGGTCAGGAAGGCGAAGCAGAGGCGCTCGGGCGCGGTGCGCACGAGGCGATGGACCAGCCGGTCGATCTCGGGCGCGTCGTCGACGAGGTGGTAGTCGTCGAGGATCAGCACGGTCGGCTGGGCGAGTTGCTCCAGCTCGCTGGCCAGGGTGGCGACCGCTGCGTCCCGCACCGGCTCGCCGGACGAGGCCTCCCGCAGCAGCGCGGCGGTGCTCGCACCGAAGTCCGGCACGGCCTCGCGGGCGGCCGCGACCAGGTAGTGCATGAAGGTGAGCCAGTCGCGGTCCGGCTCATCGAGCTTGTACCAGAGGCAGCGCACGCGACTGCGGCGGTCGAAGTCGGCGAGGAGGGTCGTCTTGCCGTAGCCGGCCTCGGCCACGACGTAGACGACGCGCCGCAGGACCGCCGAGTCGAGCCAGCCGAGCAGGCGCTCCCGTGCGAGCGTCTCCTCCCGGACGGGCGGCGGCGTCACCTTCGCGCGCGAGATGGGGAAGTCGTTCACCGTGCCCTCGTCCGGCCGGGACGCGGCGCCGGGCTCCAGGATGGACCGCCCCGGCCCCACCGGCACGGCTGGCCGGAACGATAGCGAGGGCGCCGCGAACGTGTCAACGCGACGGACGGTGGCGGTCACGTCCGCCATGGTGAGCGCCGCCGCTCAGCTGCGGCTTAGCTGCGCGCAGCGCGCGCTTCAGTCGAGCCGCTCGAGGGCGAGCTTCGCCAGTTTGGTCGCCAGGTCGGTCCGGAAGTCGAAATCGGCGTCGTCGACGCGCACGACGACCATCAGCACGAGGGTGCCGCTGCGAAGTCGGATTCCCGCGTTGTACCCCTCGTCCGAGACGAACGCCTCCTCGCCGAGCCCGCTGAGGTCATGGCCCGTCCGCTGGGAAAGGATCTCGTCGCGCTGGCCCCGGTAGCTGGCGCGGGCGTCGTCCTCGCTGGCGAAGTCGGCTGGATCGATGAGCGCCGCGACCCACGGGTCCCCCCGGAAGTCGTAGGAACAGCCGCCCGTTACGCTCTTCCGTTCGACCGGGGGCTGGCTGTCTTCCTGGCCGGCGAGCGCCGGCTCGAGGATCTTCTCGACGTCGGCGAGCGGGACCAGGGCGCAGATGTCGAACGAGCGGGGGAGGCCCGACGTCGGCGTCGCACCCGGTGCGGTGGGGAACGGCCCGACCGGCGGTGGCGAAGTCGGCGGTGCCGTGGTGGTGGCGCCGCAGCCAGCCACGGCCGCCAGCGCCACGACGAGCGCGAGGATGCGACCGGGGCCGTTCTGTCGCGTGCGCACCCGTCTCTCCCGCGCTAGTCCTCGTACTCGAAGATGATCTTGAGCTCGACCCGGTACTCGGTGATCTCGCCCTCGGATACAGTGGCGGTCGACTTCACGACCTCGATCTGGCGGATGTTGCGGACGGTCCGCGACGCCGTGGCGACCGCCTGGCGGGCAGCATCCGACCAGGAACGCGGCGACGTGCCGACCATCTCCCGGATGATGAGGACGCCCATGGTTCAGGCTGGCGAGGTGGCCGGTTGCCCGCGCACGACGTCAAAGCACGTGCTGCAGTAGACGGGCCGGTCATGGCGCGGGGCGAAAGGCACCATCGCCTGGCTCCCGCAGCGTGCGCAGACGGCGGCGTGGTACTCGCGCACGGCCCCTGCCTGGCGGTTGCGCCTGGCGACCGCCCGGCAGGTCGGGCAGCGCTGCGGGTCGTTCTGCAGTCCCTTGCTGGCGAAAAAGGTCTGTTCGCCGGCCGAGAAGACGAACTCCTGGCCGCATTCGCGGCAGACCAGGTTCCGGTCCGTGTACACCGTTCTCCCCGTGCTCCCTCTCTCCCTCGTCCCGGCCGGCGCCGGTGGGCGCTCGCGGGACCCGACCGCGCGACTATACGCGCGCCTGTCAACGGCTCACAAGGCGAGCGCCTGCTCAGGGGAGGGGCGCCCGAGCCATCGGGGGCCGGAACCACCCCGGCCGTGCTACCGTCCTGAGCGTCGTGCCAGCCTCGACCGTCCGGCCTCGCCGGCTCACGCCCCTCGGCCTCTCGCTCGCCGTTACCCTCCTGCTGGCCGCCTGTGCCGGCGCCCCCACGCCCGGGCCGACGGCCACGCTGGGGCCGACGACCACGCCGATCGCCGCCCCGACGGAGACGCCGCTGATCGACCACCCGACCGAGCCGGACGTGGCGATCCTGCGCATGGAAGAGGGCGGCGGCATCGTCCCGATCAGCTTTCAGGTGACCCAGGCGCCGCAGTTCTCGCTCTTCGGCGATGGCACCGTGATCTACCGACCGGCGGAGCCCCCTGACGCCGGCGTCGCGCTCGGACCGCCTCCCTTCCTGCGGGCGACGATGGACGAGGCCCAGATCGGCGCGCTCCTCGCCTTCGCCCTCAACGAGGGCGGGCTCGGCCTGGCGCGCGACCGCTACGAGAACCCGAACGTCGTCGACGGGTCGAGCACGATCTTCACGATCCGCGCCAACGGCCTCGACAAGACGGTCGACGTCTACGCCCTGGGGATGGAGGTTCCGGGCGGCCAGGACGCCGGCGCCCGAGCCGCGTTCCTGGGGCTCG
>Ga0154433_1137_pt2 | contig 22689 bp, 23 predicted proteins | sample RifGroC2_FD_115937 | JGI IMG/M metagenome (GOLD analysis project Ga0154433, IMG submission 115937) | Chloroflexi bacterium GWC2_73_18 | reverse complement strand
GTCCTCGTCGCCGGAAACGGCTGCATGCTGGCGGGCGCCGGCCCCGCCCTCCGGCGGCTCGCCGAGCTGGTCGGGGCGCCGGTCCTCACCACGCCGGGCGGGCGCGGCTCGATCCCGGAGGACCACCCGCTCGCGCTCGGCCAGGTCGGGCTCTATTTCACCCGGCCCGGCAAGGCCTACTACGACTCGGCCGACCTGCTCGTCACCGTCGGCTCGCGCATGGAGGAGTTCCAGTCGGGCGACTGGCAGCTCTTCCCCGCCGGCGCGCGCTTCGTGCAGGTGGACCTCGACCCCCGGTCGATCGGCCAGAACTGGCGCCCCGACGTGGCGGTCGTCGGCGACGCGCGTCTCGCCCTGGAGGACCTCTGCGCCGCGGTCGCCGAAGAGGGGATCGACGAGGCGGCGCGGGAGGCGCGCCTGGCCGGGGTGGCCGAGGCGAAGGCGCGCTTCGTCGACGAGGTCGAGCGCGAGTGCGCGGAGGAGCGACGACCGATCCGCACGCGCCAGGCGGTCCACGCCATCGAGCGCGTCTTCGGCCCTGAGACGATCCTCTGCCACGAGAACGGCGGCCAGGACCTCTGGTCGTACTACTGGCCCTACCACCGCGTCCTCGAGGGTGGCGCCTCGGTGGCGCCCGGGGAGCAGACGGTGATGGGGCTCGGCTGCGTCGGGGCGATCGGGGCGAAGCTGGCGCGGCCCGACAAACCGGTCGTCTGCACCAGCGGCGACGGCGCCTTCCAGATGTACCTCGGTGAGGTCGCCACCGCCGTCCAGTACCGGGCCGGCGTCACCTGGCTCGTCCTCGACAACGCCTCGCTTGGCTGGCCGCAGTACCTCCAGGTGCTCGAGGGGCAGCCGACCGTCGCCACCGAGTTCACCCACCAGTCCGACCTGGCCGGTGTCGTTCGCGCCCAGGGCGCACACGGCGAGCGGGTCGAGGACCCGGCAGAGGTCGTCCCCGCCCTCGGGCGGGCGCGGCGGGCGAACGAGGATGGCTTGCCGGCGGCGGTCGTGGTGGCGGTCGAGCGGCACGACTATCCCGAGTGGTTCGTGACCTGGCACCGCGAGATCTGGGGGCTCGGGGCGGGGGGCGCCGCGTCGGGCGCAGGAGGATAGCGGGCGGATAGCGGGCGTGCCACGGCCCCCCGACGTCGAGGCGCAGCCTCACCTACGCCTGGTGGGCGTGCTGGGACGTCTCGCACCTGAGCGGCGAAGTTGGGGGACCCACGGCGAGCGCGCAACGAGCTCGTCCTCCCCTCGCGGCGGGTCGGACCCCGCCCCTACCACGCCCGGTACGCGTGGATGAGGCACGGCCGCCGCTCGCTCCCGTACCATCGCTCGCCAGGAGGTGGCGCGATGCTCTACATGGACCCGATCGGCTGGATCGTCGTCGGCCTCATCGCCGGCCTGCTCTCCGGCGCCGTCGTGCGCGGGCGGAGCGGACGCGGCTGCCTGGGAAACCTGCTCGTCGGCGTCCTCGGCGGCATCGTCGGTGGATGGCTGGCGCGCGAGCTGCGGATCGGCGACCCATCCGGCTTCATCGGCGCCGTCATCGTCGCCTTCGTCGGTGCCGTGATCATCCGCCTCGTCATCGAGGCCGTTGCTCCCCCCGAGCGCCGCTGGTAGACGCCGCGGCCCCCTCCTCGCCGCCGCGCGCGCTCCGTTCCTCTCAAACGCCCACCGATGGAACGTTGGACGCGACCGACAACGATCCCGAGGCACGTCGCGGCCAGGCCCACGCTCGGTCCACGCTCGTTGTCTGCTCGCCGGAAGCGCCGGCTTCCCCACCGAGGGCGTCGATCCCCCCTTACGTTCCCCGGATGTGCATTCGACAGGATCCGGTTCGTTCCGCGGCCATAAGGTGCACGGGGTGAACGCCTGACAGGATGGACCGCCCGGACGCCCCCGCCCACCCGCGCTACACTCGGCCGAAGCCCCGGCCAGCGGGGTGCACGAGGGCGCGTGTCCCGCGCGGCGACGCGGGGCAGACGCGGCGGCAGAGGATGGAGGCGATGGGCGAAGGCACCGCCCGGCTGACCCGGCCCCTGGTTCGCGAGGGAGGGCGCGGAGGAACGCTCCGCCCGGCGAGCTGGGACGAGGCGCTCGATCGGGCGGCGGAGGGGTTCCGCCGCGCGGTGGAGCGGCACGGGCCGACCAGCTTCGGGCTCTTCAGCTGCTCGAAGGCGACCAACGAGCTGAACTTCATGACCCAGAAGTTCGCCCGCGTCGTCATCGGCAGCAACAACATCGACAGCTGCAACCGGACCTGACACGCTCCGAGCGTCGCCGGTCTGGCGACCGTGTTCGGGATGGGGGGCGGGACGAGCTCGTACGGGGAGGTCGAGGAGACCGACGTCATCCTCCTGTGGGGCTCGAACGCCCGCGAGACCCATCCGATCTTCTTCCACCACGTCCTGCGCGGCGTCCACAACGGCGCGCGCCTCTACGTCGTCGACCCGCGGCGGACCGGCTCGGCAGAGTGGGCGGACGCCTGGCTCGGGCTCGACGTCGGCTCGGACATCGCCCTCGCCAACGCGATCGGCCGCGAGATCATCGTCGCGGGCCTGACCTGCGAGGCCTTCACCCGCAACGCGACCGACGGCTTCGAGGCGTACCGCACCGCCGTCGAGCCGTACACCCTGGAGTACGCCGAACGGGAGACGGGCGTGCCCGCCGAGGCGATCCGGACCGTCGCCCACGCCTACGCCCGCGCCGACCGGGCGATGATCTGCTGGACGCTCGGCATCACCGAGCACCACAACGCGGTGGACAACGTCCTCGCCCTGGTCAACCTGTCGCTCCTCACCGGGCACGTGGGGCGCTACGGCTCGGGGCTCAACCCGCTACGCGGCCAGAACAACGTCCAGGGCGGCGGCGACATGGGGGCGCTGCCCGACCGCCTCCCGGGCTTCCAGCACGTCGAGAACGACGAGGTGCGGGCGAAGTTCGAGACCGCCTGGGGCGTCACCATCCCGCCCAAGCGGGGCTGGCACCTCACCGGCATGTTCGAGGCGATGGAGCGGGGCGAGCTGACCGCCCTCCACGTCGTCGGCGAGAACCCGGCGCAGTCGGAGGCCGACCAGCACCGCGCCGTCCGGCTCCTCGAGGGCCTCGAGACGCTCGTCGTCCAGGACCTCTTCCTGACGAAGACCGCCGAGCTGGCCGACGTCGTCCTCCCCTCGGCCGCGGGGTGGGCCGAGTCGGAGGGGACGGTCACCTCTTCCGAGCGGCGCGTGCAGCGGGTGCGCAGGGCGCTCGACCCGCCCGGCGAGGCGCGCGACGACCTGGCGATCATCTGCGACCTGGCGCGGCGGCTCGGCCACGACCTCGGCAGCCCGAGCGCCGAGGAGGTCTGGGAGGAGGTCCGCTCGCTCAGCCCGGTGCACGCGGGGATGAGCTACCGGCGCCTCGAGGAGCTGGGCGGCATCCGCTGGCCCTGCTACGACGACGACCATCCGGGCGAGCTGTTCCTGCACAGCCGCCTCTGGGAGGAGCCGGTCCGCGGGCCGCGCGCCCCCTTCGTGCCGGTCGAACACGACCCGCCTGTCGACCGCCTCGACGACGAGTTCCCCATCCGCCTCACCACCGGCCGGCGGCTCGACTCGTTCAACACCGGCGTCCAGACGGCGCGCTACCGCTCGCCGCTCCGTCGCGGCGAGACGCTCGACCTCTCCCCGGAGGACGGGGAGCGCTACGGCGTCGCCGACGGCGAGCGCGTCCGCGTCCGCTCGCGCCGCGGTGAGGTGCTCGCCCCGGTCCGCTACGACCGCTCGCTGCGCCCTGGCCTCGCTTTCATGACCCTCCACTTCGGCGACCAGGTCGCCACGAACCTGCTCACGATCGACGCCACCGACCCCAAGTCCGGCACCGCCGAGTTCAAGGCGACCGCGATCCACATCGAGAAGGTCTAGGTGGACCTCCGCATCGTCGGGCCGCTCGCCACGGCCGTCGAGAGGGCGGCGGTCGACGGCGTCCTCGGGCCGCCCGAGTCGGGCTGGCACGGCGGGGTCCGGGACGCCCGCTTGGAAGGGCACGTCGCTTACGGCGGGTACGCCGCGCGTGAGCGGCGGCACCTCCTGCTGCCGGCCCTCCACGCCGTCAACGATCGGGTCGGCTGGATCAGCCAGGGCGCCCTCGGCTACATCTGCCAGCGCCTGACCGTCCCACCGGCTGACGCGTACGGGGTGGCGAGCTTCTACGCGCTCTTTTCGCTGACGCCGCGCCCGCCGGTCGTCGCCCAGGTCTGCGACGACGTCGCCTGCCTGGTGCAGGGCGCCGAGGCGGTCTGCGCGGAGCTGGAGCGGACGCTCGGGCCGGCCGGAACGCCGACCGCTGCCGGGCGCGCCACCTGGCAGCGCAGCCCCTGCCTGGGGCTCTGCGAGCGCGCCCCTGCGGCGATGGTCAGGGTCGCCGGTGAGGAGCCGCGCGAGACGGTGCTGGCGCCAGCCGACGCCGCTGCCGTCGCCGATGAGCTGGCGACGCGCGGCGGGCCCACAGGCGACCGGGCCCCATCCGCCCCTCCGATCCCGCAGGCCGGCGACCCCTCCCTTCGCCTCCTCCGCCGGGCCGGCCGGGTCGATCCTGAGAGCCTCGACGAGTACCGCGCCCACGGCGGCTACGAGGCGCTTCGGCGCTCGCTTGAGATCGGCCCCGAGGCGGTGATCCGCGAGGTGATCGACTCGAAACTGCTCGGCCGCGGCGGCGCCGCCTTCCCGGCCGGACGCAAGTGGGAGGCGGTCGCCCACGCCGCCGCCCGGCCGCACGAGCTCGTCTGCAACGCCGACGAGTCGGAGCCGGGCACCTTCAAGGACCGCCTCCTGATGGAGGCCGACCCCTTCGCCGTTGTCGAGGCCATGACGATCGCCGGGATCGCCACCGGCTGCGAGCGCGGCTTCCTCTACATCCGCGGCGAGTACCCGCTGGCGCTGGAGCGGCTGGAGCGGGCGATCGCGCAGGCGCGCAGCCACGGCTTCCTGGGCGACGACGTGATGGGTCACGGCGTCCGCTTCGAGATCGAGATCCGCCGCGGCGCCGGCGCCTACATCTGCGGCGAGGAGACGGCGCTCTTCAACTCGATCGAGGGGCGCCGCGGCGAGCCGCGCAACAAGCCGCCCTTCCCGACCCAGGCCGGGCTCTTCGGCCGCCCCACCGTCGTCAACAACGTGGAGACGCTCGTCAACGTGCTCGACATCGTGCGCGAGGGCGCGGCAGCCTACGTCGCGATCGGGACGGCGGGCTCGACCGGCACGAAGCTCTTCGCCGTCTCGGGGCAGGTCGAGCGACCGGGGCTCTACGAGGTCCCCTTCGGTACGCCGCTCCGCTCACTCCTCGATCTGGCTGGCGGCGTCGCCGGCGGGCGGCAGCTCGGGGCGATCCTCCTCGGCGGCGCGGCCGGCACCTTCGTCACCGAAGCGCAGCTCGACACGCCGCTCGCCTTCGAGACGCTTCGCGCCGTCGGGGCGACGCTCGGGTCGGGCGTGGTGCTGGTCTTCGACGAGTCGGCCGACCTGGCCGCCGTCGTCGCCCGGATCGCCCGCTTCTTCCGCGACGAGTCGTGCGGCCAGTGCGTCCCCTGCCGGGTCGGCACCGTCCGCCAGGAGGAGGCGCTCGCCCGCTACGTGCGCGCCCGCGGGGACGGGCCCGGGGGCGAGGTCCGGATGGAGATCGAGGCCGAGCTGATCGGGGAGATCGGTCGGGTGATGCGCGACGCCTCCATCTGCGGCCTCGGGCAGACCGCCTCCAACGCGGTCGAGTCGGCGATCGCGGCCGGCCTGCTGGAGACGCCCGCATGAGCAGGTCCGCATGAGCGCCGAGCCGATCTGGTTCCGCCTCCCCCCGCCGCCCACCGAGGTGCCACGCGCACCCGAGCGGCCGGCGCCGCGGGCGGTCGAGCTCACGATCGACGGCGCCTCGGTCGCCGTCCCCGAGGGCGCCACCCTCCTCGAGGCATGCCGCTCGATCGGGATCGACACGCCGACCCTCTGCTACCTGGAGAACCTGACGCCGGTCAACGTCTGCCGCGTCTGCGTCGTCGAGGTCGAGGGCTTGCGGACGCTCGTGCCCGCCTGCTCGCGGACGGTCGAGCCGGGGATGGTCGTGCAGACCGATTCGGAGCGGGTCCGCCACAGCCGCCGCATGGTGCTCGAGTTCCTGGCCTCGTCGGTCGACGTCTCGACGGCGCCCGACCTGCGCCGCTACGCGGAGCGCTACGGCGCCGAGCCAGGGCGCTACGGCCCGACCGCCGCGACCGTCGCCCAGCCGGTCAAGGTCGACAACGAGCTCTACGTCCGCGACTACGCGAAGTGCATCCTCTGCTACAGGTGCGTCGAGGCCTGCGGCACCGACGCCCAGAACACCTTCGCCATCGCCGTCGCCGGCCGCGGCTTCGAGGCGCGGATCTCGACCGAGTTCGCGGTGCCGCTCCCCGATTCGGCCTGCGTCTACTGCGGCAACTGCATCGGCGTCTGCCCCACCGGCGCCCTCATGTTCCGCAGCGAGCACGAGATGCGCGCCGCCGGCACCTGGGACGAGGCCCGCCAGGCGCGCACCGACACGATCTGCCCCTACTGCGGCGTCGGCTGCACCCTCACGCTCCACGTCCAGGACGGCGAGATCGTGAAGGTCACCTCGCCGCTCGACCACGAGGTGACCGCCGGCCACCTCTGCATCAAGGGCCGCTTCGGCTGGGCCTTCGTGGGGAAGCGGGGGGAGTGAGGGGCGGTCCATAGCCGGTGGCGTCCTGAGACCGCTGGAAAAGTGAAGACGGCGTTGGCTCCGAAGCGGACCCTGCAAGCCGCAGAAGGAAACCACGCCGTGGACCGAAGGATAGCCCCGAGCGCCCGGATCGAGGAAGCGATCGAGCGGGTGCTCTTGGCCCGGAAGGCCCGATAGCGATCGCGCAGCTCGCGACAGACTGGAGCGACTCGTTGGCCGCGCGGCCGTGCCGAGACCTTGAAGGCGGACCCGTTCGCCGTCGACCCTACTCCGGCTGCTGCGGGACTCGGTTGGGCGGGCTTCCGGCTTCGGGAGTCTGGACTTGTCGCGGGCGCCTCGTGGCGCACTCGTGAGGGGCGCATGAGCCTCGCCCCGCCGCGCCGTCGCCGGGGTGTGTCGGCTCGACCGGAGCGGGAGCGGCGGGAGGGGGGGCGTTGAGGCGCGGTCGTCTCACCCGGCCGCCTGGACCGCGCCGAGCCACTGGCGGGACCGACCCGCGCGCCACGGGTGCATGCGCCCGATAGCGCAAGGAGGGTCCCTCGCCATGGCCGTCGACACCGTTACCCCCCGCTCCCGCCGCGTCCTCTTGGCCGCCGCGGCGGGCTCGCTCGCCGCCCTGGCGGCACAGGCCCTGGGCCGCCCGCTCCCGACCCGCGCCGCCAACGGCGACCCGCTGACCGTGGGCAGCAACTTGAGTGGCACGGCGACGACCAAGATCACCAACAACACGAACGGCAACACCGTCTTCTGGGGCGCCAGCGACAGCGGGGTCGGCGTCTACGGCACGAGCCGCGTCGCCGCCGGCGTCCGCGGCGAGAGCAGCGCCTGGAAGGGCGTCTACGGCCTCAGCGGCAGCAACGCTGGTGTCCTGGGCGAGAGCGGCAGCGGGGCCGGCGTCCAAGGCTTCAGCAGCTCGGGCTTTGGTGTCTTCGGCGAGAGCGCCTCGAGCGTCGGCGTCTTCGGCGGCGGCCTGGCGGCGTCCCAGGCGGCCACGGTCGGACAGTCCTATCGGAACGCGACCGGCCTGCTCGGCCTCAGCGGCGGTGTCTCGGACCCGCTCCCTGCCGCCCCGGCCAAGACCGGTGTCTACGGCTACGCCGCCCAGGACGCCAACGCGCGCGGGGTGTATGGCGAAACGACCACCGGTGTCGGCGTCTATGGCGTCAGCGCCTCGAGCTTCGGCGTCGGAGGCGAAAGCGGCTCGGGCGTGGGTGTCTTCGGCACGAGCACCTCGGGGATCGGGGTCGGCGGAGCCAGCACCTCAGCCACCGGTGTCCAAGGCACCAGCAGTGCGACCAATCGGCCCGCAACGGCGGGCTTCTCAAGTGGCGGGAGCACCGGCGTCCAAGGCTACAGCGGCGCGGGCAGCCCACCCGCCGCCCCCACCAAGACGGGCGTCTACGGCTACGCCGCGCAGGACGCCAACGCGCGCGGGGTCACGGGGCGCACGACCGAGGGCCGCGGCGTCAACGGCACGGCCACCACGGGGCGCGGCGTCCACGGCTACGCCAGCACGGGGGTCGGCGTCTACGCCACCTGCGGGGCCGGAGGAGCGGCCTTCCAGGCCGAGGGCCCGGTCCACTTCAGCAGCGCCGGGCTGACCACCATCGCGGCCGGCTCGCCCAACGTGAGCGTGACGCCGGGGATCGACCTCACCGACTTCTCGCAGGTGCTCTGCACGCTACAGGGCAACCCCGGACCAGGCATCACCCTCTCGCGGGCCGTGGTGCACCCGAGCGCCAATACGTTCACCATCTACCTGACCGGCAAGGCCGCCGCGGACACGCGGGTCGCCTGGTTCGTGATCGGCGGGCGCGCGGCAGGCAGCACCACGTAGGTACCTCGAAGTCGACGTCGCCGAGCAGGCTGGTGTAGTTCTCGTACTCCTCGTCACCGTCGGGGCTGGGGAGCGTCGCGGTCAGGCCGATGACGCACGGGTCGGCGATCCGGCCGATCAGGTGACGGAGCACGATCGCCCAGTAGTCGAGGAGGTGGTGGCACCTCGTCGAGGACGACCGTCCGGACGCCGTGGGCCACGAGGGTATCGACCAGCCGGCCCGCGTTGGGGTGGAGGTAGGCGGAGACGTCCACGCCGCCGCCCCGCAGCAGCTCGCGCTTCAGGCGCAGGTAGCGCTGCGCCACCTCCGCTCGTGGGCGCGTGGGCTGTTCCGTTCGAGCGTCGCCAGCCGAACCTGGGCGACCGTCTCATCGGCCGCCCGGCCCTCCGCCAGCAGCTCCTCGATCCAGCGCCGCCGGGCCATCTGCCGGCCCGCCTCCTGCGCTTCCCCCGGCGTCGAGATCAGCTGGTAGGTGAAGACGTTGATCGGTGCCAGGCGCTCGGGCTCCAGGCTGGAGAGCGCCTCGACGGTGGCCGGGTCGGACGTGAACATGCCCAGCTGCGTCTGCCACTGTCGCTGGATCGTCGTCGTCGGCGCGAAGACGACGGCAGGCGCCTCGAAGCGGCGGATCAGCTCGAGCCCCACGATCGTCTTGCCGGAGCCCGGCGGGGCGACGATGTGGTAGCGGCCGTCGCCCGGGTCGGTCTCCGCCTGGGCGAGCATCATCCGCTGGTGGCGCCGGAACGGGTAGCGAAACGAGAGCGCTTCGAACGCCTTGCCGGGCACCTCCTCGCAAGCAGTCTAGCGGCGAGCCGCGGGCCGCTATCATCGGCCGGTGGCCCTGCCTTCCCGGCCGCCTCCCCCCGCCAGCGGCGTCGTCCTCGCCGGCGGGCGGGCCCGACGCTTCGGGCGCGACAAGCTGGCCGAGCCGATCGGCGGCGGCCCGCTGCTGCACCGCCCAATCGCCGTGCTCGCCGCGCTCTGCTCGGAGGTGATCGTCGCGATCGCCCCCGGTTCCGCCGCGCCGGCACTGCCGGAGTCGGGCGAGTTGCTCTGGGTTGTCCGCGACCCGATCCCCGACGGCGGACCCCTCGCCGGCCTGGTGGCCGGGCTGCGGGAGGCCCGAGAGCCGCTGGTCCTGGTCGTCGGCGGCGACATGCCCGACCTTCGGCCGGCGCTCCTCGAGGGGCTCCTGCGTCGGGCGGATGAGACCGGGGCCGGCGCCGTCGCGCTCGCCGAGCGGGAGGTCGTGCGCTCGCTGCCCGCGGTCGTCCGATCGAGCGCGCTGCCGGTCGCCGAGCGCCGGCTTGGCTCGGCCGACCGAAGCCTGGTCGGGTGCTTCCGCTCGCTCGGGCTGGTCGTCATCCCCGAGATGGAGTGGCGCGCCTGGGACGCTGCCGGCGACTCACTGCGCGACGTCGACAGCCCGGAGGATCTGCCCGCGCCGGAGCGGTGACGGTGCCATATGTGCTAGCATATATGCATGAAACGCACCACGATCATGGCCGACGAGGCGGTCATGACCGAGCTCGAGTACCTGGCTCGGGAGGACGGCGTCCCCACCAGCCGCCTCGTCCGCGAGGCCCTGGAGCGGTACGTCTCGGAGCGGACGAAGAAGCGGAAGCGGCGCCTTCCGTCTTTCGTCGGCATCGGGCACGGCAGCGGCGAGGACGTCGCGAGCCGCGCTCACGAGATCGTCCCCCGCGAGATGGCCGAGAGGCTCTGGGCAGAGATCGAAGAGTCGCGGCGGCAGAGCAAGCGATCCGGCTGACGTGGCTGTCGTCATCGACGCCTCGGCGCTCTTCGCCCTTACCGACCGACGCGAGCCATCGCATGCGCGCATCCGCTCGTTGCTGAACGGCGAGGTCGAAGCGATCGTGGTCCCGCAGGCCGTCCTTCCGGAGGCGTGCCATCTCGTGCGTACGCGGCTCGGCGCGTGGGCGGAGGTCGCGCTGGTGCAGGGCCTGGTCACGTCCGACTGGCGATTGGAGCCGCTGGTTGTCGCGGACATGCCGCGGGTCGCGGAGCTGGTCGAGGGTTACGCCGATGCGGATTTCGGCTTCGTCGATGCTGCGCTCGTGGCGACCGCCGAGCGGCTCGGGGTGCGGCGTATCTACACGCTCGACCGGCGCCACTTCTCGCTCGTCCGACCCAGGCACGCGGAGACGTTCGAACTGCTTCCCTGAAGGGCCCTCGGGCGCTCGCCCGCACGGGGGTCAGAGGAGGCGGACCGGCACCGACGGGGAAACGAACGCCTCGTCGAAGGTGGCGATCCGCTCGCAGCCGGCCTGCTCGGCGGCGGCGGCGAGGATCGCGTCGGGGATCCGCCGGGCCGAGGCGCGCGTCGACCAGCGGATCGCGGCGACCAGGGCGTGCCGGTCGGCGTCGGCGACGTGGACGTTCTCCCGCGTGAGGAAGGCGGCGAGCACCTCGGCGATCCGCGGGTTCTCCACTCCGTACCGCGTGCGGAGGACGTGGACCACCTCCAGGACGAGGCCGGTGGAGACCACCAGCGGGGGACCGTCGGACGCGTCGAGGAGTTGCGCGGCGGCGAGGGCGCGCGGCGGATCGTCCCCCGCGAAGTAGCGGATCAGGACGCTCGAGTCGATGAAGAGGCGCGGGCCGGCGCTCACCCCTCGCCTCTATGACGGCGGCTGTCGGCCTCCAGCACCTCCATGATCTCGTCGACGCGCGCCGCCCAGGCCGCCTCCTTGAGCGCCGTCCAGTCCGTGATCGGCTCCTGCCCGGGCCGCTTCAGGACGCCGAGCAGGGAGCGGTGATGCGGTTTCGGGACGAACTCGACGACGAGCCGGCCCTCCTCGGCCCGCTCCACGGCGAGGTCGCCGGGCCGGATCCCCAGCGCCTCGCGGACCTGCCTGTCGATGGTGATCTGGAACCGCTCGCCGACGACGTGCGCCATACGGGACATCCTCTGTAGGAGGAGGTTCCAGGAGTATGATGAACCGCGATCTGTACGTCAACCGCCGCCGCTCGCCCGTCCCCGCTCGGTCCGCTGCCACGGTGCGGCAGATTCCCGCCCCGGGGGAGTGCGACGCGATCGCGCCAGCGGAAGACCGTCCCGGCGGGGCGCCGGCCGCGAAACCGCCCCACCGCCGAGCGTGGCGGCGAGCGACGGACGGCCGGGAGGGCGATCGGATCGGCCCAGGGCGCGGCCCCCAGCCGCCCCTTGCGACCCCACGCTCCCCGGGCGGGAATCTGGTGGCAAACGGGCGGCGCGCGGCCGCCGGCGCTCAGGGGATGGGAATCCGGCACGGCGGCGGCCGCTCCCGGCTCGCCGCTCGCGGATCGGCACCGGAGAACGGATGCTTCCCGGCGGCGACGCGTCGCGCTATGTGAAGTCGTATTCCTGGGGCTCCGAGTCGCAGGGGTTGCCGCGCCCGTACAGGATCCGCCCGGCCGTCACGTCGGCGAGGCACCAGAAGACGGTCTTCGTCGTGCTTCCCCCGGCGTCGCCGTCGCCGTCCGCCGCGAGGTGCCGACAGATCGAGTCAGGCGCCCCGGCATGGTCGGAGAGGATCGACCGGAGCATCTCGGGCGTCACCGAGCCCGGCCGCTCGGCCGCCCCGCCGATCAGCTCGGCCGCCCGCCGGTAGCGGACCGCCGAACGCCGGGCGTACTCTGGATCGCCCTCGTAGGGGCGCATCCGCTCGCAGACGTAGTGGTTCGTGTGGACAAGCGCGCCGTCGCCGCCGGGCCCCGTCACCTCCGCGTCGCCGGCCGACCCCTCGACGTTGGCGACGCCCCCGTCGCGGTGCGCGAAGACGGTGTTGTAGGAGGAGGCGCGGTCGGGCCGGAGCGTGGCAGCGATCGCCTCGTCGAGCGTGCGTCGGGTCAGCTGCTCGCGCACCATCAGGAGGCGCGGGACGCCGATCCGCTCGTCGTTGGGCGTCAGCTCGTTGCCGGTGAGCGAGAGGCCCGCGTCGTTCCAGCCGACGCTGATCCAGGGGCCGATCCCCAGGCTGAAGACGGCCGGTTCGCCCGGGACCCGCCACTCGACGGCGACGATGGCTGCCTCGCTCTCCGCACTCAAGTCGTTGTTGTGGGCGATCCAGGTGTGCCCGTCGGCGGTCGCCGGGGCGGTCGCCACGATGTCCGAGCAGCGTCCGCGCACGATCGCCTCGAGGCTCGCCTGCGAGGGGCGGACCGTCCAGATCTCCTCGATCGAGGCGGCGAAGAGCGCCAGAGGGTCGACGCCGGCGCCGGCGGCCGCGCCGTCGATCTCCTCGACCAGCCACGGGGTGGCGCGCAGCGTCGCCTCGCGGTAGCGATCGGCCAGCGCCAGCTGCTCCTCCGGCGTCCGGCCGGCGGGGAGCTGCGCGGCGAAGTCGACCGAGCGGCGGAGCACCTCGGCGGTGGCGGCGCCGACCTGTTCGCCAACCTCGCGATGAGTCCCGGAAACGCGGGTGAGCGGGATCGGCGGCGGTGCCACGGCGTGAATGTAGCACCCGGGCCGGCGCGGATTGCGCGAAACTCGGGCCGACCCGCCCGCGAGGAGACTCGATGGCCCCCTTCGTCCAGACCGTGACCGGCCCCGTCGAGCCCGAGCGGCTCGGCTTCACGCTGCCGCACGAGCACACCGCCTGCCAGCTCTGGCAGATCCCCGGCCGCTGGGATTACTGGGAGCTGACGAGCGACGAGGAGATCGTCGCGCCCGAGCTGGAACGTTTCCGCGAGGCGGGCGGCACCAGTCTCGCCGACCTGACGCTGCCGGGGATCGGGCGCGACCCGGCCCGCCTCGGCCGCCTCTCCGAGCGGACCGGCCTGCTCATCATCATGGGGACGGGGTGGTATCGCGGTGCCTACTACCCGCCCGAGGCGCGCATCGACCGCCGCTCCGTCGACGACCTGGCGGAGGTCATGATCCGCGAGTTCCACGATGGCGCCGAGGGGACCGGCGTCCGGCCGGGGATCATCGGCGAGATCGGCACCGACAAGCCCTGGGTCTCGGCGCAGGAGGAGCGCGTCTTCCGGGCGGCGGGGCGGGCGGCGCGTGCCACGGGGATGGCGGTCACCACCCACGCCGTCCTCTCCGACGTCGGGCTGCGGCAGCTGGCGATCCTGCTGGAGGAGCGCGTCGACCCGTCTCGGGTGGTGATCGGCCACGCCGACTCGTACCCCTCGCTCGACTACTACCTCGAGGTGATCGAGCGCGGGGCGAACGTCGAGTTCGACTTCATCGGGATGCGCTTCAGCCCGGTCGAGGAGCACTCGGAGCCGCTGACGCTGCGGAGCATCCTGCGCCTCCTCGAGCGCGGACATGCCGAGCGGATCCTCCTCTCCCACGACCTCTGCCACACCATGCAGCTCAAGGCCTTCGGGGGGAACGGCTACACGTACCTCGCCGATGTCTTCCTGCCGCGCCTCCGCGAAGCGGGCGTCCCGGACGAGGCGATCCGGCAGATGACCGTCGAGAACCCGCGCCGCATCCTGACCATCGGCTGAGTTGAGTCTGGGAGGCTGTGGATCTTTCGGCCGGGAGAGTCCCCAGGTCGGCCCGTTCGCAGCCACGCTGTCAGGCGGGCGGCGGGACCGGCCTCCCGGACCGCCATCTCCCCGGGAGATGAGCGTGACCGCTCCGGCGGCTTTCCGGTCGGTCTCATCGCTCCGGGCGATGGCCGTGACCGTCTCATCTCGGGGAGCCATGAGATCGACCGCTCCGCGCTCCGATCGATCGATCTCATCGTCGGGGGAGATAGCCGCTTGGTGGCCGAGCGGCGCCGGATCCTGACGATCGGCTGAGCGGCCCCGACCCGGCGCCCCGGGGCCGCTCGCGGGCCGACCCCCTCGCGGCGGCCGGCGTCAGATCGTGTGGCCGACCTGGTGGGCGAGCGGTGGCGGCTGCTCCGGCGCGGGCCGGCGGACCGGCCGCGGCGCACCGAGGAAGCGCTCCAGGAAGACCTGGGTGCGGGGGTCGCGTGGCGCGTCGAGGACCTGCTCGGGCGGGCCTTCCTCGACGAAGACGCCCTCCTCCATGAAGAGGACGCGGTCCGCCGCCTCGCGGGCGAAGCTCATCTCGTGGGTCACCACGAGCATTGTCGTCCCCTCGTGGGCCAGCTCTTCCATCACCTTGAGCACCTCGCCGACGAGCGACGGATCGAGGGCGCTCGTCGGCTCGTCGAACATCAGCACCTTGGGCTCCATCGTCAGCGCCCGCGCGATGGCGACGCGCTGCTTCTGTCCGCCCGAGAGCCGCGAGGGCCACTCGTCGCGCTTGTCCATCAGGCCGACCTTGGCCAGGAACTCCTCGGCGGTGGCGATCGCCTCCGCCCGCGATACGCCCCGGACCCGCATCGGCGCCTCGATCAGGTTGTCGATGACGCGCATGTGGGGGAAGAGGTTGAATTCCTGGAAGACCATCTGGGCGCGCAGGCGGATCTGGCGGATCTGCTCCTGGTGCGCCCGCGAGCGGGCGTGGAGCGGGTCGGCCTCGACGCGGATCCCGTCCACCTCGACCGCCCCGACCGACGGCTCCTCCAGGAAGTTGATGCACCGCAGCAACGTGCTCTTGCCCGACCCCGAGCGGCCGAGGATGCAGATCGTCTCGCGCGGGGCCACCGCCAGGTCGCAGCCGCGCAGGACGTGGTTCGTGCCGAAGTACTTCTCGAGGTTTTCGACGCGGACGATCGATCCGTCCATCGCGGCCATCCTAGACCCGCACCTCGCTCTCGGCCATCCGCTTCTCGAGCCGGCCCTGGAAGTACGAGAGGACGATCGTCATCAGCCAGTAGATGAGCGCCGCTACCAGCAGCGTCTCCAGGCTGCGGAAGTTCGCTGAGCCGACCGTCCGGGCGCGCCAGAGCAGCTCCTGGAGCGCGACGTAGGAGACGAGCGAGGAGTCCTTGGTCATGGCGATGAACTCGTTGCCGATCGCCGGGATGACGATCCGGATCGCCTGCGGCATCACGATCCGGCGCATGATCCCGCGCTCCGGCATGCCCAGCGCCTGGGCCGCCTCGGTCTGGCCGCGCGGGACCGCCTGGATGCCGGCGCGGAAGACCTCGGTCATGTAGGCGCCGTAGTTGAAGGAGAGGGCGAAGACCCCGGCGATGAACGCGGGGAGGACGATCCCGAACTGCGGCAGCGCCGAGTAGATGAAGAGGATCTGCACGATGAGGGGCGTACCGCGCACCATCGAAACGTAGAGGGTGGCGACGGCGTAGATGGGCGCCACCGAGCTGAGCCGGCCCAGCGCTCCGATCAGCGCGAAGACGACGGCGACCGCGATCGAGACGACCGAGACGAGCAGCGTCATCGGCACGCCGCCGAGGATGAAGGGGACCCACTTGTTGAGGAACTCCGTGTCGATCTTGCCGGCCGCGAAGAGCGCCAGGACCAGCCCCCCGACGAGGACGAGCCAGGTGATCGCGAACTCGATCCGGAAGCGGACGGCGTGCCGCGCCCGCGCCTGGCGGATCGCCTCGACGATCGGCGCGGGCTGCCCGACCAGCCCGGCCGCTGGGGTCGGTGCCTGGTTCATCGGGGTCTCCTCTCCCGCGTGAACGTGGACGGGGGCGCCGGTGGGCGCCCCCGTCGCGACTGGCCGGAGGGATCCTCGGCTAGAACGTCTTCTCGGTCAGGTCGATCCCGAACCACTTGGTGGAGAAGCCGGAGAGCGTCCCGTCCGCGTGCATCTGGAGGACGATCGTGTTGAGCTCGACCATGAAGTCGGCGTGCGGCGGGCCGCTCCTGTCGACCGCCACGGCGAGCGGCTCGTAGAAGACCGGGGCGCCGACCGTCACCAGCGGCAGGCCGTCCTTGATCGCGTCGTCGACGGTGGTGCTGGAGCTGAGCCAGCCGTCGAAGTCGAAGCGGCCGGACTTCCAGGCCTCAGCGCAGTCGCGGTCGGTCGTCAGGGTCACCAGGGTCACCCCGGCCGGCGGGGTGGTCGTCACCGGCGAACCGGGGAGCTCGAGCGTGCCGCCCGACAGCCAGGTCGCGTAGGTCGTCGACACACCGGCGCAGATCGCCTTGCCCGCGAGCCCGTCCATCTCGGTGATGCCGGAGTGGGTGCTGACGGCCATCTGTGCGGGCGTGTAGTAGTACGGCGGGCTGAAGTCGATGACCTTCTGCCGGTCGGCCGTGATCGTCATCGAGCCGACGCTGATGTCCCAGTGGCCGCCCCACGACCCGGCGGTGATGGTGTCCCACCCTGGGGTCTCCCACTGGACCTCCACGCCGAGCCGCTTGGCGATCTCGGTGGCGACGTCGATGTCGAAGCCCTGGTAGGTGCCGTCCGGCATCAGCTCGGACTGCGGCGGGTAGGCCGGGTCGGTCGAGACGACGATCTTGCCCGCCGCCTTGATCCTGGCCAGCAGGTCATCGGGGTTGGGGGTCGCCGGCGGCGGCAGCGGGGTCGGGGTCGGCACCGGCGTCGGGGCGGGTGTCGCGGTCGGGGGTGCCGGCGTCGGGGTAGCCGTCGGCGTCGGCGAGGCCGCCGCCTGGCAGGCGCCGACCACCAGCGCGATGGCGATCAGCATGACGAAGGTGCGGGAGAGTGAACGCATCGGGTCTCCTCCTACGGGTCGACGCGTGAGCGCGCCTAGTTTCGCACCGCGAACGGGTGCCCGCGATCGTCCACCGCACGCTCGAGACGCGTCATCGGCGTCATCCGGCGGCAGTGTACGCTCCCTCGGTGGACAGCGTGCCGCCGGTGCAGGTCTTCGGTCTCCCCGACTCGGCCGCGACGCGCAAGGCCGTCCGCTTCTTCAGGGATCGCAGGATCCCGCTCCACGTCGTCGACCTCCGGGTCCGCCCGATCGCCCCGGCCGAGCTGCGCCGCTTCGCCGAACGCCTCGGGGCACGCGCCCTCCTCGACGAGGGCGGCCGCGCCTACCGGGACGCCGGCCTCGCCTGGCTCCGCCTCGATGAGGCCGAGCTGATCGAGCGCCTCCTCGCCGAGCCGCGCCTCCTCCGCCTGCCGCTCGTGCACCGCGCGAACCGCGTCACCGTGGGCGCGGACGAGGCCGGCTGGCGCTCGCTCCTGGCCGAGCCTCGCTAGGCCGCGGGTCGTCCCGGCGCGGCATCTCAGAACGGCTCGGCGGTCGACCAGTCGAGCGCGGGGTCGGTGAGCAGCCGCTGGCGGACGAGCGACGTCCCCTGGGAGAGGAACGCGTCGAAGGCGGTGCCGCCGCCACCGTTGGTGTCGTAGAGCAGCACGAGGTCGCCGCGCCCGTTGCCGTTCAGCTCGGCGCTCTCCACCTTCGCCCGTGCCCAGGAGTACATCGAGTCCTCCCAGGCGGTCCGCTTCGTGAAGGCGCCGTCGCCCGCTTCGTACCAGGCGATGCGCGTGCCGCCGCCGCTCATCCGCGCGACAAGGAGGAGATCCTCGCGTCCGTCGCCGTCCAGGTCCGCCGCCGCGGGGATCACCCGGTCGCGGGTCAGGTCCGGATCGAGGAACCAGCGGCGGCGTTGGCCGAGGGAACCGCCCGTGTTGCCGGAGGCCATGACGACGAAGGCCAGGCCATCGGCACCGCGGTCCACGACGGCCGCCAGGTCGGCGCGCCCGTCGCCGTTCACATCGCCGCCGAAGAGATCTGCCTTCCTCGGGTCCAGGACGCCCTGCCAGCGCACGACGGCGGGGGCCAGCCCGCTCCCGGTGGAGCGGAGCCAGTAGAAGACCGAGTTGCCGGGAGTCGCCGCGTCGGCGGCCACGAGCCCCAGGTCGGATCTCCCGTCGCCGTCGTAGTCTCCCGCGATGAGGTGGAGCCCGACCGGGTCCACGGCGGGCCCGTCTTCCCAGCCGCGCCACCAGGTGACCGGGTCCCTGAAGCCGCTGCCGGACGACCGCATGACCAGGATCCGGGGCCCTTTCGAGCTGTCCGCCAGGATGGCGAGGTCTTCGCGGCGGTCCCCGTCGAGGTCGGCCACGAGGCGACCCAGCACCTGCGAGGGCGCGATCGCCACGTCGTAGGGGGCGAGCGGCGTCATGGTCCCGGGACCGGTCTGGTAGATCCAGGCCTTGAAGCGGTTCGCCGTGCTGCCCGGCGTGGCGACGCCACCGTCGCCCCACTGATCGCCGGTCATGTCGTGCCGGCCCCGCGTCACCACCTCGAGGTAGGGCTCGTAGTAGGCGCGCAGGATCGCCTCCATGGTGTAGCCCTTGCGGCCGCAGTCGGCGGCGCCCTGCTGCCAGAGTTTCCAGCCGGTCGCGCCGGCGCCGCAGGTGGGATCTTCGGTGTGGCTGTTGTAGCCGGTGAGGAAGAACCGCCAGTTCTTGCGCAGGTGGACCGGCCAGGAGGCGGCGACCGCGGCCTTGTGCGCCGTCTGCGGCGGATGGCCCACCGGGTCGTAGACCTGGTCGACCCCGGAGTCGAAGACGTCGAAGCATTCGCCGTCTGAGCTGTAGCCGCGCCAGCTGATGGCGTAGTACCAGCCGAACTGCTTGACGGCGACGGCACCCGCCTTGAGCGTCTCCGACGGGTTGGTGGGGCCCCACTCGGCGGCCATCACCGTCTCGACGTAGCGCCGGAACGAGACGGTCTCGACCGTGTCCGTGGCGTGGCGGTAGACGCGGATCGTCTCCGGGGGGATCAGGGTGCTGCCCCAGCCGGTGCACGCGGCCTGGCCGTGGACCGGCCCGGGCGCAGGCACGAACGAAGTCAGGAGGGACAGGGCGACGGCGAGGGCACCCGCCGCCCGCAGGCGAGGCATGAGGCGGGGAGGATACCCGCGCCGTCGGCGTCTTGGCAAATCGACTCGCGATCAGTCCTCGGGCGGGGGGGGACCTCCCAGCCGTACGATTGCCTGGGTAGCCGAGCCGCAGCGAATCGGTCGCCGCGACGATGGCGATCACGCCGCCGCTGATCAGCGTGCGGAGCCGGTTCGTGGCGGCCGTGCGAGACATGAGGCGGCGAGCGACCGCGTCGGCTATGCTCGACCTCCGGCCAGCCGGCCGAGGTCCGCCCCGCGCGTCCCCGGGGCCACACGGGGCGACGTATGTCCGACGAGCCGCGGATCCGATCTCTCCCCTTCAACCATCGCCTCGACATCCTCTCGGAGGAGGCGCTCGCGAAGGTCCATGCCGAGACGCTCACCGTGCTCGAACGGGTCGGCGTCAACGTCCGCTCGCCGCACTTCGTCGAAGCGCTGGCGCGCGAGGGCGCCGTGGTCGATCGCGCGGCCCAACGCGTCCGCTTCCCGCCCGAGATGGTCGAGGCGGCCGTCCGCCGGGCGCCCCGCAGCTTCAGCCTCGCCGCCCGCGACCCCGCGCTCGACCTGCCGCTCGACGGCCGCCAGGGCTGGCTTTCCATCGACGGCTGCGCGTCGGAGGTCGTTGACCTCGAGACGGGCGAGCGACGTCCCTCGACCCGCGACGACCTGGCCCGGGCGACCCGCCTCGCCGACGCCCTCCCCGAGATCGCCTTCGTCTGGCAGCCCTGCGCTGCCCGCGACGTGCCGGTGCCGGTCCAGCCGCTCCACGAGCTGCGGACCCAATTCGCGGGCACCTCCAAGCACATCCAGCTGATGACCGCTGTCACCGGCGACGCGGCGCGCGGCTCAGTGGAGATGGCCCGGCTGGTGGCCGGAGGGGACGAGGCGCTCCGGGGCCGCCCGATCGTCTCGAGCTTCCAGTGCAGCATCAGCCCGCTCGTCTGGGACGAGGGCCCGCTCGAGGCGGCGATCGTCTTCGCCGAGGCGGGCATCCCCGCCGGCTTCGTCACCATGCCGCTCACCGCCGCCACCGCTCCGGCGACGCCGGCCGGCGCGCTCGTCCTCACCAACGCCGAGGTCCTCTCGGGGATCGTCATCCTCGAGACGCTCGTCCCCGGGGCACCGACCTTCTACGGCTCCTACACCACGGTCATGGACCTGCGTTCGGGCGGCGCCGCCTGCGGCGCGGGGCCGGAGGACCTCTTCTACCAGATGGCGACGGCGCAGCTGGCGCGCCACTACGGCGTCCCCTCCAACATCGGCACCTTCGCCTCCGGCTCGAAGGCGCCGGACTGGCAGGCCGGCCTGGAGAACGGCCTGTCGGGGATGGCCAGCTACCTGGGCGGCGCGGACATGCTGAGCGGCGCCGGCCTCCTCTACAGCGGCCGCGTCTACTCGCTCGTCGAGATGATGCTGGAGACCGAGATCTTCGGCCTGATCCGGCACCTCGTCGCGGGGGTCCGCTTCGGCCCCGACGACCTGGCCGGTCCGGTCATCGAGGCGGTCGGCCCGGGCGGCCACTTCCTGGCCCAGCGCCACACCCTGGCGCACATGCGCGAGCTCTGGATGCCGCGCTCCTTCGACCGGCGGAGCTGGGAGGAGTGGGAAGCCGATGGGCGCCCGGAGCCGGCCGACCGCGCCCGCGAGCGCGTCCGCGCCATCCTGGCCGAGCACCGCCCCGCGCCGCTGGAGCCGGGTCTCGAGCCGGAGCTCGACGCGGTCATCGCCGCCTACGAGCACCAGATGGGAGGAGTCGTCCATGCCTGAGCGGTTCGAGGCGCTGCGTGAGGCGCTGCTGGCGCTGGAGGAGGATGCCGCGCTCGCCGCGACGCGCCGGCTCCTCGACGACGGCGTCGACCCGAAGGCGATCCTCGAGGCGGGGCTCGCCGAGGCGATGGCCGAGCTGGGGCGGCGCTGGGACCGCGGCGAGGTCTTCCTGCCCGAGGTGGTCGTGGCGGCCGAGATCTTCGGCCGCTGCAACGCGCTGGTGGAACCGGCCCTCCTCGCCTCGGGCCGCCAGGAGGTGCGCCACCGGGCGGTCATGGCGACGGTGAAGGGCGACCTCCACGACCTCGGCAAGAACATGGTCGGGGCGATGCTCAAGACGGCCGGCTTCGAGGTCCACGACCTCGGCAAGGACGTGGCCGCGGAGCGGATCGTGGAGGCCGTCCGGGAGCTGGCGCCGGGCGTGGTGGGGTTGAGCGCCCTGCTCACCACCACCGTCCCCCAGCAGCGGCTCGTCATCGAGGCGCTCGAGGCGGCCGGCCTCCGCTCCGGCGTCCGGGTGATCGTCGGCGGCGCACCGGTGACCGAGGAGTGGGCGGCCCGGATCGGCGCCGACGGCTTCGCCCCCAACGCCCCCGCGGCGGTCCGGCTCGCCCGCGACCTCGTCGAGCGCGTGCCCGTCGCCGGCCGACCGTAGGAGCCACTGCCGTGGAGACGGTCCTCGCCTCGGCGACCCGGACGGTCGTCATCGGTCCCGGCCGGCCGTTCGTCATCATCGGCGAGCGGATCAATCCGACCGGCCGCGCCGCGCTCGCCGCGGAGCTCGGGGCCGGGCGCTTCGAGGTGGTCCGCCGTGACGCGCTGGCGCAGGCGGAGGCCGGCGCGCAGGCCCTCGACGTCAACGCCGGTGTGCCGGGGATGGACGAGCGCGCCCTCCTGGTCGAGATGGTGCGGCTCGTCTCGGAGGTGACCGACCTGCCGCTCTCCCTCGACTCCGCCGATCCGGCGGCCCTGGAGGGCGCCCTCGAGGCCTGCGGCGGAAAGCCGCTGGTCAACTCGGTGACCGGCGAGGACGAGCGGCTCGAGCGCGTCCTCCCGCTCGTCCGGCGCTTCGGGGCCGCGGTGATCGGGATGGCCAACGACGAAGCGGGGGTCTCGATGGATCCCCACGATCGGCTGCGGGTGGCACGCAGGATCGTGGAGCGCGCCGCCGACCACGGCATCGGGGCCGACGACGTCCTCATCGACCCGCTGGTCATGACCGTGGGCGCCGACCCGACGGCGGGACGGGTCGCGCTGGAGACGATGCGCCTGGTCCGTGACGAGCTCGGCGTCAACCTGGCCTGCGGCGCCTCCAACGTCTCGTTCGGGCTGCCCGGCCGCCACGCCCTGGGGGCCGCCTTCCTGCCGATGGCGATCGGCGCCGGGCTGACCTGCGCCATCGCCAACCCGCTGGTCCCCGAGATCCGCCTGGCCGTCCAGGCGGCCGACGTCCTCATGGGCCACGACGTCTACGCACGGAGCTGGATCCGGACGCACCGGACCTCTTCATGAGGAAGCTCCAGGTCACCTACCTGCCCTTCGACCGCGTCTCGCGCGTCCCGCCGGGGACCACCCTCTTCAACGCGGCGCACTGGATCGGGCTGCCGATCGAGTCGACCTGCGGCGGCCGCGGCACCTGCGGCAAGTGCAAGGTCCAGGTCCTCGCCGGCGAACACGAGGTGACCGCCGCCGACCGCCG
>Ga0154433_1112_pt2 | contig 23635 bp, 20 predicted proteins | sample RifGroC2_FD_115937 | JGI IMG/M metagenome (GOLD analysis project Ga0154433, IMG submission 115937) | Chloroflexi bacterium GWC2_73_18 | reverse complement strand
GCCGGGAGCGATCGACGGCTGCACCGGCCGCGCCCTCAGCCGCCCGTCGAGGGCTCGTACGAGCCGGGGACGACGGGCGGCGAGAAGACCGAGACCAGCTCGAGCGGCTCGTCGCCATCGTTGACGGTGCCGTGCTCCAGGCCGACGGGGATGAAGACCGCCGTCCCGGGGGCGAGCGCGGCCGTCCCCTCGGGCGTGACCAGGCGCCCTCGACCCGAGACGATGTAGACGATCTCCTCCTGGGCGGGATGAACGTGCGGCGCGGGGGCCGAGCCGGCCGGGAAGATCGCCACGCCGATCGTCAGGTTCCGGGAGGCGCTGTTCTCCGGCCCGAGCAGCAGGAGCCAATCGCGCCCGGGAAGGTGGTAAGCGGGGGCGTCGTCGCGATGGATCGCCGTGAGTGCGGACATCGGATCCCTCGTGGGTGCGGGGGCCGGCGTGGTGGGCGGTGCTGGGTTCGAACCAGCGGCCTCCTCGGTGTAGGCGAGGCGCTCTGACCGGCTGAGCTAACCGCCCGGGGAGGACGATGCTAGCAGGGGGCGGCCGTTCGGGGGCCGTGAAACGGATCGCCGGCGCGCTGAGCGCCGGCGATCGGTCATGGGCGGGAGGGTGGTGCCCAGGCCGGGACTTGAACCCGGATGAGTTGCCTCATACGCCCCTCAAACGTACGCGTATACCAATTCCGCCACCTGGGCACGTGTCGCTCGCCGGCCTCGTCGTCGCTCCCGCCGGACGGTGGTACCGAGGAAGGGAGTCGAACCCATACGCCCTTGCGGGCACTAGCTCCTGAAGCTAGCGCGTCTACCAGTTCCGCCACCTCGGCACGGGCTCTTCGGCAGGCGATCTACCGCGACTGGCCGTCGGCGAGGCGCCATGTTAGCACATCCCAGAATCGATCCGACCGATCGGCGACCTGCCGCCCGGCCGGCCCGAGCACCGTGTCGCGCACGACGTAGAGCTGGTCGGGGAAGACGATCGGCAGCATCGGCACGTCCCGCGTGAGCGCCGCCTGGAGCTCCGAGAAACGGGCACGACGGGTCTCCCGGTCGGCCGCCAGGCGGGCCGCCTTGAGGAGCGCATCGAGCGCCGCGCTCTGGTAGCCGCTCACGTTCGAGCCACCCTCGATCGCCTGCGGCGAGGCGAGCAGCGGGTAGACGTCGGGGTCGAGGCCCATGTTGACGTTGAGGACGGCGGCCGCGTAGTCGCCGGGCACGAGCACCTGCGCCACGAACGGGTCGGGCGGGTAGCTCTCCACCGCCACGTCCAGGCCGAGCGACCGCCAGGTGTCGGCGATCTCCTCGGCGAGGACGTTGCCGAGCGGGTCGTTCACCGGGTCGAGCGCGGCGAGGCTGAACGCGACGGGATCCCCGTCGCCGGTCACCCAGCCCGCCTCGCCCCGCTTCCAGCCGGCCGCCTGGAAGCTCCTGGCCGCGCCGTCGCGGTCGTGCGCGTGGACGGTGGACGTCTCCGCATCGTAGGCCCACGAGGATGGCGAGATCGGCGAGTCGGCGCGGACCGCGTAGCCGCCGTAGACGGTGCGGATGATCGCCTCGCGGTCGAGCGCCTGGAGGAGGCCGCGCCGCACATCGACGTCACCGAAGACCGTGCGCCCGGGCCGCAGGTTGAGCACGACCGAGACGAAGGTACTGGAGGAGTAGCGCAGCACCCGGGTGCCGGAGAGCGAGGCGAGGTCGGCGACCTGCCCCGGCGGCAGGCCGGCCGCGGCGTCGACGGTGCCGGCGGCATAGGCGGCCGCCAGCGTCGCCGCGTCGGGGAAGACGCGCACCACGATCCGCCCGACCGACTGCGGCTCGCCGATGGGACCGCCGGGAGGGGTCGGCTCGGGGCTGGCGTCGGGGGTGGCGGAAGGCGGCTCGACACGCTCAAGGACCGCCTCGCCGGCTTCGAACGAGATGAGTCGCCAGGCCCCGCTGCCGACCGGCTCGCGGTTGAAGGACGCCGCGGCGAGGTCCGCCACCGGCACGTCGAGGAGGCGATGGGCGGGCAGGATCGGCAGCGTCGTCGCCTGCAGGAAGCCTCCGAGCGGCTCGGTCAGGGTGAAGCGCACGATCCGTGCGTCGAGCCGGCTGACCGTGACCGTCTCCCACGACGCACGCAGCGCCCCGCGGTAGGCCGGGTCCTGGATCGTCAGTACGGTGAAGACGACGTCGTCGGCCGTGAGCGGCCTCCCGTCGTGCCAGGTGAGACCGGGCCGGATGGTGAAGGTGTAGCCGAGGCCGTCCGGATCGACCGTCCAGCTCTCCGCCAGGTCGGGGGCGACGGCCCCGTCCGGCATCGCGCGGGTGAGGCCGCTGAAGACGAGCGAGACGAGATCGCGGTCTGCCGCCGTCTGCGCCACCAGCGGGTTGATGGCCACGACGGGCCCGACGATGCCCTCGTACAGGGTGGGGGGCTCCGGCGGGGGAACCACCCCGGGCGATGGCCAAGGCCGGTCCTCGCCGGTCCTCGGGAGAGCCAGGCTGACGGCCAGGGCCGCCATCACCAGCAGCGCCGCGAGAACGACGGCGCGATCGAGGCGGCTCATGGAGCTGCCGTCACCGGGCACGGCACGGGCCGGAGCCGCCCTAGCTGACGACGGCGAACGAGGCGAGCGAGAAGAGGACGAAGAGGACGCCCAGGGCGATGGTGAACTGGAAGAGTCGCTTCTCGATGCCCCGGCGGCTGCGATAGACGGCGGAGTCACCGCCGAAGGTGCCGGAGAGTCCGGCGCCGCGGGCCTGCAGCAGGATCGCGGCCATCAGGGCGATGCTCACCAGGACCTGGCCGGCGATCAAGAGGGGGTGCACGGTGCGGATGGCCTCCTTGGGGATGCGGCGGCGAAGGATATCACACGAGGAGCGAGCGCCCGCTCATGCCCGGCAGCGGCGCCTCGCCGGCGAGGGCCAGGAGCGTCGGCGCGACGTCGGCGAGGACGCCGTCGCGCAGGCGGCGGCCGGCGACCGCGCCGCCGACCAGGACGAGCGGGACCGGGTTGAGCGAGTGCGCGGTGACGGCGTTCCCTTCCCGGTCGCGCAGCTCGTCGACGTTGCCATGGTCGGCGGTGACCGCCAGGAGCGCGCCCGCTCCGCCGGCGGCCTGCCCGGCCGCGTCGGCCGCCTCGAGCGCGGCCAGGACCCGGGCGAGGCAGCCGTCGACCACCTCGAGGGCGCGCACCGAGGCGTCCCAGTCGCCGGTGTGCCCGACCATATCGGCGTTCGCGTAGTTGGCCACGATGAAGTCGTAGCGGCCGCCCTCGATCGCCGCCACCAGCGCGTCGGTGACGCCCGGGGCGCTCATCTCCGGCTGCAGGTCGTAGGTTGCCACCTTCGCGCTCGGCACGAGGAGCCGCTCCTCTCCGGGCCATGGCTTCTCGACACCGCCGTTGAAGAAGTAGGTCACGTGCGCGTACTTCTCCGTCTCCGCGAGGTGGAACTGGCGCCAGCCCCGACCGGAGAGGGCCTCCGCCAGCGAAAGGACCCGCTCGGGCGGGAAGGCGACGCGGACCGGCAGACCCTTCTCGTACTCGGTCATGGTGACGACCTCGAGGTCGCGCGGCCCGCGGCCTCGATCGAACGCCGCGAACGGGTCGTCGACGAGGGCGTGGATCAGCTGCCGCGCCCGGTCGGCCCGGAAGTTGAAGTGGACGACCGCATCGCCGTCGCGGACGCGGCCGTCGACACCGTCGATGCGGGTCGGCTGCACGAACTCGTCGCCCTCGTCGCGCGCGTAACCGGCCACCACCGCCGCGAGCGCGGTCGGCGCGCGCAGTCCCTCGCCATGGACGATCGCGTCATAGCCGCGCTTCGTCCGCTCCCAGCGCCGGTCGCGATCCATCGCCCAGTAGCGCCCCCCGACGCTGCCGATGCGGGCCGCCGGGTGCGCCGCGCGGAGGCGCATCTCCAGGTCCGCGACGAAGGCGTCGGCCGAGCGGGGCGGCGTGTCGCGCCCGTCGAGGAGCGCGTGAAGCACCACCTCGCGGACGCCCCGGCGGCGGGCCAGCTCGGCGATCGCCACCGCGTGGCGGTCGACCGCGTGGACACCGCCGGGTCCCACCAGCCCCACCAGATGGAGCCGGCGCCCCGGCTCGGCCGCCCGGCGACAAGCCGTCAGCAGCGCCTCGTTGCCGGAGAAGCTGCCGTCGGCCACGGCGCGGTCGATGCGGGGCAGGTCCTGCAGGACCGGCCGGCCGGCGCCAAGGTTGAGGTGGCCGACCTCGCTGTTGCCCATCTGTCCGGCCGGCAGGCCGACCGCTTCCCCCGACGCCGCCAGCCGGCAGTGTGGCCAGTGTGCCAGGAGCGCCCTCCAGGTGGGCATCGGGGCCACCGCCGTGACACCGGTGGCAGGGTCGTCGGAGATGCCGAAACCGTCGAGGACGACGAGGACGATCGGACGCGGGCGAAAGGCCATGACGGCGCGCGCGGGGTCAGCCGGCGGCCGCGGCGGCGCGCTCCCGGACGAACCGCGTCAGCAGCTCGCGCAGGTCCGGCTTCGTCGTCTCGTCCAGCTCGTAGCGGACGCGCATCGTCGGCGTGCGCAGGGTCATGACGCGGCGCAGGTCGATCGGCGTACCGACCAGCACGAGGTCGGCCGGCACCGCGTTGATCGTCTGCTCGAGCTCCGCGACCTGGCGCTCGCCGTAGCCCATGGCCGGGATGATCCGGTCGAGATGGCGCCACTTGTCGAAGGTCGCCTTGATCGAGCCGACCGCGTAGGGGCGCGGGTCGACGATCTCGGCCGCCCCGAAGCGCTGGGCGGCCACCACGCCGGCGCCGAAGCTCATCTCGCCGTGGGTCAGCGTCGGCCCGTCCTCGACGACCACCACGCGCTTGCCGCGGACCGCCGCCGCGTCCTCGACGGTCACGGCCGAGCGGGCCAGGATCCGCGTCGCGCGCGGGTTGAGGCGGTCGATGTTCGACTGCACGGTGGCCAGCTGCGCCTCGGTCGCGGAGTCGATCTTGTTGACGACCAGGACGTCTGCCATGCGCAGGTTCGTCTCGCCCGGGTGGTAGGTCGTTTCGTGGCCGGCCCGCAGCGGATCGACCACCACGACGAAGAGGTCGGGCCGGAAGAAGGGGAAGTCGTTGTTGCCGCCGTCCCAGAGGACGACGTCCGCCTCCTGCTCGGCGGAGCGAAGGATCGCCTCGTAGTCGACGCCGGCGTAGACGACGTGGCCGCGGTCGATGTGCGGCTCGTACTCCTCGCGCTCCTCGATGGTGGCGTCCTGGCGGTCGAGGTCGTCGTAGGTGGCGAACCGCTGGTTCACCTGCTGGCGCAGGTCGCCGTAGGGCATCGGGTGGCGGACCACGACGACGCGCTGCCCGAGTTCCCTGAGGACGGTCGCGACGTGCCGGGTCGTCTGGCTTTTCCCCGAGCCGGTGCGCACCGCGCCGATGGCGACGACCGGCTTCGAGCTCCGCAGCATCGTCCTCCGCGGACCGAGCAGCACGTAGTCCGCACCGGTGGCGAGCGCGCGCGAGCCCTGGTTCATGACGTAGACGTGTGGCACGTCGCTGTAGGCGAAGACGATCTCGTCGACGCCGCCGGCCGCGACGGTGACGCGCTCGAGCGCCTCCTCGGCGACGATCGGGATCCCCTGCGGGTAAAGCGGGCCGGCCAGCTCCGGCGGGTAGGTGCGCCCCTCGATGTCGGGGATCTGGGTCGCCGTGAAGGCCACGACCCGGTAGCGGGGGTCGGCACGGTAGACGACGTTGAAGTCGTGGAAATCGCGCCCGGCGGCGCCCATGATCACGACGCGGGTGGGTGCCGGCTCAGCCATTCGATCCTCCCTGCACGCCGGCCCGGGCCCGCGCGGTCAGGGCCGCTCGGGCGACGATGCCGGCCATCTCATCGATCTTCAGGCTGGCCCCGCCGACGAGCGCCCCGTCGATCGATGGCTCAGCCAGGAACTCCCCGATGTTGGCGGCGGTGACGCTCCCCCCGTAGAGGACCGGCACGCGCTCGGCCGCGTCCCTCCAGCCCAGCCGCGCCAGGGCGCGCCGGATCGACCCGGCCATGGCGGCGGCGTCGGCGCCGTGGGCGTTGCGCCCGGTGCCGATCGCCCAGACCGGCTCGTAGGCGATCACCAGCGACTCGGCGACAGCAGGCTCCGGCCCACCCAGCGCCCCGGCGAGCTGCGCGGCCACGACCTCCTCCGCGCGGCCCGCCTGGCGGTCGGCGAGCTGCTCGCCGACCGCCAGGATCGGCCGCAGCCCGTGCTCGAGCGCCCGGCCCACCTTGCGCCCGATCAGCGCGTCGGTCTCCCCGGCATCGCGGCGGCGCTCCGAGTGGCCGCAGATGACCCAGCTGGCGAGGCCCTGGAGCATCGGCGCCGAGACCTCGCCGGTAAAGGGACCCGCCAGCTCGTGGTGGACGTTCTGGGCCCCCACCTCGATCCCGGTCCCCGCCAGCGCGTCGCGCACCGCCGCAAGGCCGACGTAGGGGGGGCAGATGACCCGCGTCACGGCCGGCTCGTCGATGACGGCGGCGATCGCGCCTGCCAGCGCTGCCGCCTCGGCCGCGGTCGTGTGCATCTTCCAGTTCGCGGCGACGATGACCGGGCGCACGGCACCCATCATATCGGCGCCGCTCGCCCGGGTCCCGGGCGCCCCGCCGTCTCGCCGGAGAGCGATCGCCACTCCAACCGTTCGAGTTGCCGCTGCACCGCGGACCGGTGCAGGCCGAGCGCCGTCGCCAGCTCCGCCAGCGTCGCCTCGGGCGCCTCGCGCCGGGCGGCGGCGACGCTCCGCGCACGCGGCGGCAGGGACGGCAGGAGCCCCTCGGCCTCGAGCCGATCGATCGCCTCGATCTGGCGCGCCGCCGCCTGCACCGCACGGGCGAGGTTCGCCGCCTCCGCGTTGAGCGAGCGGTTGAGTTCCCCGCGCAGGGTGCGCGCGACCCGCTGGGCCTCGAGCTGGAGCAGCGAGGCGCTGGCGCCGGCGAGCCGCAGGAAGGTGGCGATCGTCTCCGCGCTCTTCCAGGTGACGACGCCTCGCCCCCGCCGCGCCCGCTGCGAGGCGGGAAGCCCCAGCTCCGCCAGCTGGCCGGTGAGCCGCTTCGCCCGATCGGGCTCGAGCACGAACTCCAGGTGGGTCCGTCCGCCGGCCAGGCTGAGCGAACCGCGCGTCAGGAAGAGGCCGCGCAGGTAGGCGGCCCGGCAGTGCGGCGCCGCCGTCGTCCACGACCAGTACGGCTCGTGGCGGTCGGGGTCGCCCCCGAGACGGACGGCCAGACGCGCCAGCGAGGCCTCGCGCGCGAAGGGCGCCAGCGCCGCCGCTTCGGCGCGCCGGCAGCAACCCCGCGACGGCGCGATCCCCGCCATCTCGGCCCGGATCGCGACGACGAGGTCGCGCTCCGCGGCCGCGCTCACGCGGTGCGGGCTGCCCGACGCGCCGGCGCGGGCGTGGCGTGCTCGCGGTGGATGCGCAGCAGCGCCGCGGCCAGAAGGTGCGGGTCGTGGTGGTGCGCGTTCTCCGGGTCGACGATCGCCTGCAGGACGAGGAGCGTGTCCCGGGCCTCCTCGGGCGGCCAGTCGAGCCGGACCGGTTCGGACGTGTCGCCCGGAGCGCGGCGGGCCGACAGGTCGTTGTTGGCGAGGACGACACCGGCGATCCCCGCCCCGGCATGGGCCTCCAGCGCGGCGAGGTGGTCGGCCAGGTCGTAGCCGGCCGTCTCGCCCTCCTGCGTCGCCACGTTGCAGACGTAGACGACCGGCCCGGCCGCGGCATGGACGGCCGCCCCGATCGCCGGGATGAGCAGGCTCGGCAGGATGCTCGTGTAGAGGCTGCCCGGCCCGATGACGATCAGGTCCGCGCCCCGGATCGCCGCCAGCGCCTCCTCGGCGGCGGGAGCCTCCTCGGGCGTCAACCAGACGCGCCGGACACCGCTCGTGCGCGCGATCGCCGATTGCCCGTCGAGCCGTCGTCCATCGGCCAGCTCGGCGTGGAGCGTGAGCGGGACGGCGCTCGCGGGGACGACCTGGCCGCGCACGGCGAGAACCCGGTTGGTCTGGCGAACCCCTTCCTCGAAGTCGCCTTCCACCGCGCTCATGGCGGCGATCAGCAGATTGCCGAAGCTGTGGCCGGCGAGACCCCGGTCGGCGTCCGAGTCGGGGAAGCGGTACTGCAGGAGCCGCGTCATCAGCGGCTCGGCATCGGCCAAGGCGGCGATGCAGTTGCGGATGTCGCCGGTCGGAGCGATCCCGTACTCGGCACGCAGCTTGCCCGAGGACCCCCCGTCGTCGGCCACGGTCACCACCGCGGTCAGGTTGGAGGTGTATTCCTTCAGCCCCCGCAGCAGGATGGAGAGGCCGGTACCGCCCCCCATCGCCACGATCCGCGGCCCGCGGGCCAGCAACCTGCGCTGGTAGATCACCTCGCCGAGCGGCTCGTCGCGCGGCGCGAACGGCACGACCAGGACGCGCACGACGCGCAGGAACCCGACGACGAGGAGGACGAGGCCGAGGCCGCCCAGGATCAACCCGCGCAACCCGTAGGGAAGGAACTGCAGCGTGAGCAGCCACAGGACGGCCTGCAGCGGACCCTCGACCGCGACGTCCCGGTAGACCTGGCGGAGCAGGAGGGCACCGGCCAGGGCGAGGAGCATCTCGCCCAGGAAGACGACGGCGAGCCAGCGCTTGACCCCCATGCCGGGCGTGAGCCAGCGGCGCAGGTTCACGTCAGGCGCGTTCCAGTTCGCGGTGGAAGACGGCGACGGGACCGCGGTCGGCGGCGCGAAGCCGCCGCGCCAGTTCCTCGGCGATCACGATGCTGCGATGGTAGCCGCCGGTGCAGCCGAGGGCGATGGTGAGGCGCGTCCTGCCCTCAGCCACGTAATGCGGGATGGTGAAGTCGAGGAACGCGGCGATCATGTCGAGGAAGCGCCCGGCGCCCGGCTGGCCCAACACGAACGCGCGGACCGCCTCGTCGAGACCCGACTGCCCGCGCAGGTCCTCCTCGTAGTAGGGGTTGCGCATGAAGCGGACGTCGTAGACCAGGTCGGCCTCCAGCGGGATCCCGTGCTTGTAGCCGAAGCTGATCAACTGGAGGGCGATCCGGTCGGGCCCGACCTCCTCCTCGAGCGCCACCACCACCCGTTCGCGCAGCTCGCGGTGGGAGAGGTCGGAGGTGTCGATGATGATCGTCGCCTCGTCACGGATCTCCGCCAGGATCCGCCGCTCCTCGGCGATCGCCGCCGCCACGCTCCGTTGCGCGGGACCCTCTCCGGAGAGTGGATGGCGATGACGCGTCTCGCTGAACCGCCGGATCAGGATCTCGTCGCGCGCCTCGAGGAAGAGGACCTCGGGCCGGATGCCGCGCCCCTCCAGCGCGCCCTCCATGGCGGCGAAAGCGACCGGGGCGTCCCCGGCGCGCACGTCCACGACGATGGCCACGCGCTCGAAGCGGCCGGGCTCGCTGGAGATCAGCTCGGCCAGATCGGTCAGGAGCTCGCCGGGCAGGTTGTCGACGCAGACGTAGCCGATGTCCTCGAGGAGCTTGGCGACCGTCGTCTTGCCGGCGCCCGAGAGGCCGGTGATGGCGACGACGCGCGGCGTGCCCGGTCGCTCCGTCACCGCGCCGTCCTCGGTCAGTGCCCGCGCCAGCGCACGAGCAGGATCGTCAGCTCGTAAAGTCCGTACATCACCGCGCCGAGCGCGAACGGCGAGACGAGGTCGCCGCCGGGCGTCGCGATCGCGGCGAAGATGGCGATGCCCAGGAGGACGTAGCGCCGGCTGGAGCGGAGCCGCGACGAGGTGAGGATGCCCGCCTCGGCCAGCAGGACGACCACGATGGGAAACTGCATCACCAGCCCGAAGGCCAGGAACATCGTGCTGATGAAACCGAAGTACTCGCTGGCGCTGATGAAGGGCTCGATGATGTCCTTGGCCGAGAAGCTGACGAGGAACTGGACCGCGTACGGAAGGACGACGTAGGCGACGGCCACGCCAAGGGCGAAGAAGGCGAGCGAGAACGGGACCCACGGGCGCGCCAGGCGCCGCTCGTGGGGCGTCAGGCCCGGCGAGATGAAGCGCCAGCCCTGGAAGACGATCATCGGCATCGCCACCACGATGCCGAAGACCAGGGCGACCTTGAGCTGCACGAAGAAGGCGTCGCCCAGGCCGGTGTAGATGAGCCCCTTGCCGGTCTGCGCCCGGAGGGGAGCGATCAGGATCTTCAGAATGTCGAGGGCGAAGTAGAAGCCGACCGCCGTCCCCGCCGCCACGAAGAGGATGGAGATGACGACGCGGCGCCGGAGCTCGGTGAGGTGCTCGACGAGCGTCATGACCGCCGCCTCCGGCGCCGGGGAGGGACCGGCGGGTTCGGGCACGGTCGGAAGTTCCTCGCGCTGGCCCCCGAGCGGGGCGCGCGGGATCAGCGCATCGGCGTCAGCCACGGCGCGTCATGCGCCGCGCGCTATTGGGGCGCGCCGCTGGCCGCGTCGGTCGGAACGGACGCGGACTGGTTCGGGACCGGCTGGTCAGCGAGCGTGTTCGGTCGGGGCGCCGGCGACGCATCGAGCTTGGTCGCCTCCTGGACGTCGGTCGCCGCCTTGCGGAACTCGCGGATGCTCTTGCCCAGCGCCGCGCCGACATCGGGCAGCTTGCCCGGCCCGAGGATCAGGAGCGCGATCACCAGGATGATGATCAGCTCGACGGGACCGATATTCGGCATCGGGGATCGATCACCTCACTGCGGTGGCGCCGCATTCTAGCACGCGCAGGCGGTCCCTCCAGGCGCCCGCGGCGGCGGCGATCGCCGCTGCGGGATCGGCCGCGGAGCCACCGGATGCCGCCCCCGCGACGCCGCGGGAGACGTTGACCAGGAGCCCACCGCAGGGCATCGCCCCGGCCGTACCGGCTCGCGCCGGCCCCGCGGCGAGAGTGGCCCCCAGGTCGCCGCCCTGGGCGCCGAGCCCGGGTACGAGGAAGGCGAGCTCCGGAGCGATGGCGCGGATCGCGGCGATCTCCCCGGGAGCGGTCGCCCCGACGACGAGGCCGACCGTCCCGAAGCGCGCGCCCCAGGTCGCGGCTCGCCGCGCCACGCGGGCATGGAGCGGTTCGGCGGGCGCGTCATCTTCGGCCTTGACGACCAGATCCTGGAACTCGCCCGCGCCCGGGTTCGAGGTCCGGCAGAGGACGTAGACGAAGCGGTCGGAACGGCCCATGAACGGCTCGAGTGCGTCGGCGCCGAGGTAGGGGCTGGCGGTCACCGCGTCGGCGCCGAGCGCGTCGAACAGCGCCGCCGCCTGGCGCGCGGCCGTCGTCCCGATGTCGGCGCGCTTGGCGTCGACGATGACGGGGACCTCCGCCGGCACGGCGGTGCGGACGCGCTCGAGCGCGGCGATCCCGGGCGAGCCGAACGCCTCGAAGAAGGCGAGGTTCGGCTTGAAAGCGGCGGCGTAGGGCGTGGCCGCCTCGACGACGAGCCGGGCGAAGCGCTCGATGCCGGCCACCCCGGACGCGAAGCCGGCCGGCAGGGCGGCCGGGTCGGGATCGAGGCCGACGCAGAGAACACCGCCGCTCCGCCGGATGCTGGCTCCCAGCCGCGCCAGGTAGCCTGCGGCCCCGGCGCTCACGGCGTCGCCCCGGGCGAAGGCGTGCCGGCGGCACCCGTGGCGGACGGCGCCGGCGAGGCGGTCGGTGGCGGCGCGGGGCTCGGGCTCGGCAGCAGCTCCGGCGGGACGAACCACGACGGCCGTGACGTCCCGTCGAGACCCGAGTCCTCGGTGATCGCCAGCCGCTCATCCACAGCGAAGCCCGGGCCGCTCCCGGTCAGCGTCACCATCGCCAGGTCGATCACCCGTCCCGCGGCGTGCAGGTAGGCTACCGCATCGCCCGCCGGCGACCAGGCGGGTGCCCAGCTCAGCCCGTCGTCGGTCAGCTGGAGCAGCTCATCGCCGGTCTTGGCGTCGAGGATGACGACGTCCCGGCCGTTGCCGCTGGCGCGCACGGCCGCCAGGAAACGGCCGTCCGGCGACCAGCTCGGCTGGCTGTATCCCGCGGCGGTGATCGCCCGCCAGTGGTTGGTCGCCGGCACCCAGATGTAGATCTGCGGCGCCGGGTCGCTGCCGTCGCGCCCGTGGTGGGTGAAGGCGAGGACCGCGCCGTCGCTCCGCCAGGCCGGGTCGGCGTGGCCGAGCGTCGGGACGCTGGGGACGGCGATCCGCACCGGTTCTCCTCCGGCGGCCGGGATCAGCTGGACGACCGTGTCGCTGCGCAGCGGCTCGGGAGCGTCGCTGATGACGGCGACCTGGCGGCCATCCGGGGCCGGCGCAGGCTGCAGGTACCAGGCGTGGTAGGTGTAGCGGTTCCCCGGCCCGAACCGGTAGAGGCTCTCCTGCACCACCTCGCGGCCGCTCCCGTCCGGATGCATCCGCACGATGACCGGGTAGCGCAGGTAGAAGCGGACCGGACCGCTGACGTCGGGGACGCGGACGTCCTCGCGGTCCCTCGTCTCCACCAGGTAGATCCAGGAGCCGCCGGCGCTCCAGGCCGGGCTCGAGTCGCGACCGCCGGTCGACAGCCGCGTCACCTTCTCGCCGCTCGCCATCCAGACGTTGCCGGCCTTGGCGAAGAGGATCGAGCCGACCACGTTCGTCTTCGGCACCGGGTTGACGATCACCGGGTCGGGCGTCCGCACGGGCCCACCGGGCGCCGGCGATCCGCCGCCTCCACCGCCACCCGCGGGCGGACCGAGCCACGGCAGGCGGCCGGTGAAGAGAGCGAGTGTCATCGCCGCCGCCACGAGCAGCCCGAGCGCCGAGAGACCGGGGGCGATCCAGCGGCGTTCGAAGCGGAAGCCGGCGGGGCCGGGGCCGCGGCCGCTCCCGGACGCCTGGCGCCGCCCACCCGCCTGGCGGAGGCCGCCCTCGTTCACGGCCTCATCTCCGACGCCACGGCCGGCGTCGCGGCCGCCGCCGGCATCGGCCGCTGCAGGCCGGACGTCGCCGCGTCGCGGATCTCGAGCTGCAGCGATTCGAACCCGCCGAAGCTCCGGCTGGCCAGCCGGCCGACCACGTCGAGCCGGTCGCCGGGCGCCACCGCCCCGGCCAGATCGGGACGCCCGAAGGCGATCCCGTCGAGCACCTCGAGCCCCTTGCGCAGCGTCAGCTGCGTGTGGCCGCCGTTGGCGGCACGGACGCGCACCACCTCGACACCCAGGACGGCGAGGAGCGGGTCGGGGTTGCCCGGGCCGGTCGGGGCCAGGAGCGACAGCTCGCGCAGGAGCCGGTAGTCGATCTCCGCGGCGGAGAGCGCGAGGTCGACCCGCAGCGGCGGGCGGGGATCGATCGGGCCGGCGGCCGCGACCAGCGCCCGGAACCGCTCCCGGAACGCCGGCCAGGCTTCCTCCGCGACGCTGCAGCCAGCCGCCGCGGCATGGCCTCCGAAGCGCTCGAGCAGGTGGCCGCAACCCTCCATGGCGCTCGCCAGGTCGACACCGCCGGCGCTCCGCGCGGAACCCCGCCACGGCTCGACCAGCGTCGAGACGACCAGGGCGGGGCGGCCCGCGTCCTCGGCCAGCCGGCCGGCCAGGAGACCGATGATGCCGACCGGCCAGGGCCCGGCGACCGCCACCGCGGGTGGGTCGGGTTCGAGAGCGGCGGCCGCCCGCGCCGTCTCGAGCGCGGCGGCGAGCAGCGCCCGGCGCTCGTCGTTGGCGGCTTCGAGCTCTCCCGCCAGCGCCTCGGCCTCCGCCGGGTCGGTCGCCAGCAGGAGGCGAGCGGCCACCTCGGCGTCGCCGACCCGCCCGGCCGCGTTGATCCGCGGAGCGACGACGAAGGCGAGCGCCTCGAGGTCGACGCGCTCCGGCGCCAGGCCGGCGCGGCCAAGGAGCGCGGCGAGACCGGGGCGTGCGGCCGTCCGGATCCGCTCCAGCCCGAGCCGGGCGATGGCCCGGTTCTCGCCGGCGACCGGCGCCACGTCGGCGATCGAGCCGATGGTCGCCAGGTCGGCGAGATCGAGCGCTCGGCGGGCTCCCCCCGCGAGCGGCGCGAGGAGTAGCTGGGCGACCTTGAAGGCGACTCCCGCGCCGGAGAGCTCCCGGTCAGGGTAGGTGGCATCGTGGCGGTGCGGATTGACGACGGCGACCGCCTCCGGCAGGTCTGCCGGGGTGTGGTGGTGGTCGGTGATGACGACGTCGATGCCGAGCGCCGCGGCGGCGGCGACCTCCGCGTGGCTGGTGGTCCCCGTGTCGGCGGTCAGGATGAGCGTGCGCCCCTCGGCCGTCGCCTGCTCGACCGCCTGCAGTGAGAGGCCGTGGCCCTCCCGGACCCGCGACGGCACGTACGGGTGCGTCTCGAGCCCCCGCGCGCGCAGCGCCTCGACCAGGATCGCCAGGCCGGTCAGGCCGTCGGCGTCGAAATCGCCGAAGACGAGGACGCGCTCGCCGCGCCCGACGGCCCGGTCCACCCGGGACACCAGGCGCGCGGCGTCGGGGAGGAGGCCGGGATCGTGGAGGCCGGCCTCGGGTGGGCCGAGGAAGGCGGCCAGCGCGGCGGCGCTCCCGTGACCGCGGGCCACCAGCAGCTCGAGGAGCCGCCGGCTGAGGCCCCGCGCCGCCTGCGACGCCGCCAGCGCCGGGTCGACGACCACCGGCGGCGGGAACTGCCAGCGGCGCTGGGGCTGCAGCATGGCGCTCAGGATGCCACGCCCGGCTTCGCCGCGACTGCGCGGCGCCCCTCCCTCACGCCCCGCGGCGAGCCGCGATCCGGCGGGCGCGCCGTCCCGCCTCCCACTCGTGCCAGGTGACGAGGAGCGCGCTCGCGTTGAAGATCGAGGAGTACGTCCCCGACAGGATCCCGATCAGCAGGGCGAGCACGAAGTAGCGGATCGCTTCGCCGCCGAACAGGAGGAGCGCGAGGAGCGTGAGAAGGACGGTCATCGAGGTGTTGATCGACCGGCCGAACGTCTGCAGGATGCTGTGGTTGACGATCGCGGCGAACGGCTCGCCGGCATGACGGGCACGGTTCTCGCGGATCCGGTCGAAGACGACGATCGTGTCGTGGACGCTGAAGCCGATCACCGTCAGCATCGCCGTCACGAAGAGGGCGTCGACCTGGACGTCGAAGAGGGTGCCCAGGATGGCGAAGATGCCGACCACCACGACGACGTCGTGGACCAGGGCGCCGATGGCGGTGACGCCCATCTTGACGTCCTTGAAGCGGAAGGCGATCCAGAGCAGGATCCCGAGCGACCCGAGCGCCAGCAGCTGGAGCGCCTGGAGCGTCAGTTCCTCGCTGATCACCGGTCCGACCGTCGTCGTCTGGCGGACCGCCTCGATCGGACCGAGCTGCGCCTGCAGGGCGCGCGCCAGGTCGCCGATCCTGCCTTCGGTGGGGACGATCCCCGGCGTGGGACTGGGGGTCGGTGTCGGCGCGGGCGTCGGGCTCGGGCTCGGGCTCGGCGACGGCGATGGGCTCGGGGTCGGCGATCCGCTCGGGGTCGGGCCTCCGCTCGGCGTCGCCGTGGCGCTCGGGCTCGAGGTGGCGGTCGGCGTGGGCGGGACCGTGGGTGCCGGCGTCGGCGTCGGGGCCGTCTCGATCAGGCCGATCGGCTTCGTCCGGATCAGGAGGTAGTCGTCCGACGTGCTCACCACGGTCGAGTCGGCCAGCCCCTGCGCGGCGAGGACCGTCTTGACCTGGGCAGGCGTGACGCCTCGGTCGGCGAAGCGGACCTCCCAGAGCGTCCCGCCGGTGAAGTCGATCGAGAACTTGAGCCCGGCACTGCTGCCCGCGAACGGCGTCAGCAGGATGAAGACGAGCCCCGGAACGACGATGAGCGCGCTGAAGAGGTAGAACCAGCGGCGCTTGCCGATGACGTCAAACACGGGAGCGCGCCTGCCCGCCCCGGCCGGTCGCCGCGGGCACGGCGATGAACTCGTCCGGCCCCACGCCGAAGTACCGGTGCCGCTGGGCCCAGCTCCGGCGGACCACGAAACGGAGCACCGTGCGACTGAGCGAGACGGCCGTGAACATGCTCGTCAGCACGCCGACGATCAGCACCAGGGCGAAACCCTTGATGACGCTTGAGCCGAACCACCACAGGATGGTGGCCGTGATCAGGCTCGACACGTTCGAGTCGAAGATCGAGTTCCAGGCCCGGTTGAAGCCGGCCTCGACGGCCGCGTAGAGGCTCTTCCCGGAACGGAGCTCTTCCTTCGTCCGCTCGAAGATCAGGATGTTGGCGTCGACCGCCATGCCGACCGAGAGGACGAAGGCGGCGACACCGGCAAGCGTCAGCGTCACCGGGATCAGCCGGAAGACGGCCAGCACGACGAGCGTGTAGTAGACGAGGGCGATGACGGCGACCAGCCCCGGGAGCCGGTAGTAGACGAGCATGAAGACGAAGACGGTGCCGATCCCGATGAGGCCGGCCAGGAGGCTCTGCTTGAGGAAGTCGAGCCCCAGCGTCGCGCCGATCTCCTGGCTGAAGACCTCCTTGACCGGGTACGGCAGGGCGCCGAACTGGAGGACGGTCACCAGGTCCTTCTGCTCGGCGGCGGTGAAGTCGCCGCTGATCTGGCCGTCGCCGCCGGTGATCGGCTCGCGGATATAGGGCGCCGAGACGACCGTCCCGTCGAGGACGATGGCGAAGAAGTGGTTGACGTTGGCCGACGACCACTCGGCGAAGAGCGTCTTGGCCTGGTCCTTGAGCGTGAAGGAGACGGCGCGCTCGTTGGTGTCGGTCCGGAAGACGGGGTTGGCGCTGGAGAGCTGCTCGCCGCTGAAGAGGACCGGCAGGGTCGGGTCGATCTTCTGCCCCTTGCCGGGAGGCGCCTCTGGGCCCGGCGTTGCCTGGGTCCCGTACCGTTCGGCCGGGAGCGGCACGAAGTCGAGCCGTCCCGTCGAGCCGACCAGCCGGCGGACCGCCTCGGGGTCGCTGACGCCCGGCATTTCGACGACGATCCGGTCGGTCCCCTGCGTCTGGACGATCGGCTCGCCGACCCCGGACGCGTTGACGCGTCGCTCCATGATCTCCCGGATCGTGTTCAGCTTCCCGGAATCGGGCAGCGGCTGGCCGGGCGCGACGACGACCTGGTACTCGACGCGCGAGCCGCCTTGGAGATCGAGCCCCAGCTTCGTCTCGATCAGGTTCCCGGTCAGCGGGTTCGTCACCTGCGCGATCAGGATCCCCGGGACGAAGACGACGAAGGCCGCGGCCAGCCCGACGACGGTGACGATCAGGGGGAAGATGCGGCGCATCGCCGCGGGATGATACCAGCCCCGGGGGTCGCGCTCCGGTCGAGCCTACGCCTCGAGCACCGCCTTGATCCGCGCCGCCAGCGCCGGCCCGATCCCCGGCACCGCCGCGATCTGCGCCACCGGCGCCTCGCGGACCCGCCTGGTCGAGCCGAATACGCGGAGCAGCGCCCGCCGCCGGGCCGGCCCCACGCCGGGCACCTCGTCGAAGGCCGAGCGGACGGCCTGCTTCGCGCGGAGGCGACGGTGGTAGCCGATGGCGAAGCGGTGCGCCTCGTCACGCAACCGCTGGACCAGGTAGAGCGCGGGCGAGTCGGGCGGCAGGACGATCGGCCCGGGACGGTCGGGGGTGAAAAGCTCCTCGCGCTCCTTCGCCAGCGCCGCGACCGGCAGATCGCGTAGCCCGATCTCCGCGAGCACCTCGACCGCCACGGAGAGCTGGCCCCGGCCGCCGTCGATCAGCACCAGGTCGGGCATCCGCCAGCGCAGCTCCTCCTCGGCCCCCTCGTCGCCGGTCCGCGCCCGCCGGAAGCGGCGGTGGAGCACCTCCCGGTGGCTGGCGTAGTCGTCGGGGCCGCGCACGCCCTGGATGCGGAAGCGGCGGTACTCCCCCGTGCGCGGCCGCCCGTCCTCGAAGACGACCATCGACCCGACGGCGTTCGTGCCCCCGATGTTGCTGATGTCGTAGCCCTCGATCCGCGCCGGCGGCACCGCCAGGCCGAGCGCGTCGGCCAGCTCCACCAGGGCGGTCCGCGTCTTCCCCTCGTCGGCGAGCCAGCGCGCCTGCTCGCGCGCCAGGTGCTCTGCGGCGTTGCGGGTCGCCAGGGCGACGAGCTGGCGCTTCTCGCCGCGCAGCGGGACGCGAAGGCGGACCGGCCCGCCCCGCCGCCCGGCGAGATAGGCCGACAGTTCCACGGCCTCCGGCAGGCCGAGCGGCAGCAGCACGGCGCGGGGGACGCTCGAGGCGGCGGCGTAGTACTGCTTCACGAAGGCGGTCAGCAGGTCGATCTCCGAGGCACCCTGCACATTTTCCAGCAGGAAGACGTCCCGGCCCACCATCTTGCCGTCGCGCACCGCGAAGAGCTGCACCGCCGCCGCGCCCTCCTGGTGCGCCAGGCCGAGGATGTCCTCCTCGGTCCGCGCGTGGGCGGCCATCTTCTGCGACTCCATCGTCCGCTCGATCGAGCGCACCTTGTCGCGCAGGACGCCGGCGCGCTCGAACTCGAGCCGCCCGGCCGCCTCCTCCATCTGCACGGTGAGGGCACGCACGACGGCTCCCTGGCGCCCCTCGAGGAAGAGGATCACCTGCTCGACGTCGCGCCGGTAGGCCGCCTTCGAGATCGCCCCGATGCAGGGGCCCTGGCAGCGCTTGATGTGGTAGAGGAGGCAGGGCCGCGGCAGCGCCCGCTCGCCGTCGCGGATCGGGATGGTGCAGGTGCGGAAGGGGAAGAGCCGGCGGATCAGGTTCATCGCCTCGTCGACCGAGGAGGCCGAGGCATATGGCCCGAAGTAGCGGCTCCCGTCGGCCGGCAGCCGGCGCGTCCGCTCGACCCGCGGGAAGTCGTCGGCCAGGGTGATCTTGATGAACGGGTAGCTCTTGTCGTCCTTGAGCCGCACGTTGAAGCGCGGCTGCGTGCGTTTGACCAGGTTCGCCTCGAGGAGGAGCGCCTCGGAGACGGAGTCGGTCAGCGTGTACTCCACCTCGGCGACGCGGTCGAGCGCCGACTCAATGCGGAGCGCCTCGGCCGGGCGGCGCTTCTGCCAGTAGCTCCGCACGCGGAGCCGCAGCGACTGGGCCTTGCCGACATAGAGGACGGTGCCGCGGGCGTCACGGAAGAGGTAGACCCCGGGCCGGTCGGGCAGGCGCCGGAGGGTCGCCTCGAGCTGGGGCGTCACGGGCCGATTGTAGAGGTGGGAGCGGCGCGAGCTGCCTGCGAAGGGCCCCCGCGACCGGACCACGCCGGGGGGCCACCGCGAGGCGACTGACCTTGAGCCCTCAGGTCAGGCGATCTCGTCACCTGCTTCGCTGCCAAGCGTCGGGGCCCGTTTGGACTCCGACTCTCGTCACCTGCTTCGCTGCCGAGCGTTGCGGCCCTTTTGGACTCCGACTCTCGTCACCTGCCTCGCTATCAAGCATCACGGGCCAAGCGCTGGTCGCCGAGCCTCTGCGGCCGCTGTCTGCGAGCGTGTGCCGACCTCCCCCGAGCGTGCGCCCACGCCGACCCTGGCGCGCCTCACCCGCTGGCGGACCGTAAGGCTCCCCGAGCGAGCAGATGACGAGAACAAGAGGCCGGAGAACCTCGCCCTGGTCGGCGTCGCGAGCCATCGCAGGGCGGCCCGCCCGCGAAGCGGAAACGCGGTCTCGAACAGCGCGGCATGGGCCTCGACGATCCGCCGCGCGGTCCGCCCCTCGCCGACGACAAGGAGCCGCCCGACGCCCAGTACCTCCCAACCGAACCGGCGCGCGACCACGGGTGCCAGCCGAACCTTCCGGTCGAGGACCATCAGCGTCGCCTGGAGGTCGCCGAACGCCGACTTGACCTCGACCACGAGCAGGAGGTGCTCGACGGGATGCCAGGCGAGGATGTCCATGGATCCGCGCTCACCGCGGATCTCGAAACTGACCTCCGTCTCGACGAGCCAACCGGCCCGGACCAGTCGTCTCACCGTATCGTCGACCAGCGCCGCGTGGGCGCTGTCGAGGAGACGATCGATCGCTGCGCCATGCCAGTCCACGCGGACGTCCACGCGAGCCTCCAGCGCACGACCGATTCGCTCGATCGCATCGAGCCGGAGCTCCGCGGCCCGACCGCGTTCCAGCAGCGACACGGCGGATCGCGAGACACCCGCCTTCGAGGACAGATCTATCTGCCGCCAGCCGAGTCGGTGCCGCAGGATGCGAACGGATCGACCGAGGCGGACGGAGTCCACAGCCACAGAGGATGACCCGGCGCGCTCACCTGCCGCTTATCCCGGGCGAGTGAAGCCCCCGTGAATGGCACCCCGGCAGCCTGTGGTCGTGCTTGACAGACTGGCGCCCGATCAGCGGGCCGCGGTGGACTCGACTTCGACGACCTGGTCGGCCGGGCGCTCCAGCTGCTCGAGAACGACGCCGCGCTGCTGGGCCACTGGCAGCGGCGTTGCGCGCACCTCCTTGTCGACGAGGTGCAGGACGTCGACCGGAGCCAGCTCGACCTGGCCGTCCTCCTCGCCGGGGCCGAGCGGCGGATCTTCCTGGTCGGCGACGCCGACCAGACGTCGTTCGCATCCGGCACAGGTTGCACGGCCGGGTCAGGGGACCGCCTGGACCCCCGCCTGTACGAAATCCCCATCGAAGGCAAAGGCCGCGTCGATGCCTGCGCGGCGCAATCGCCGGCCGAAGGTGACGCGATCAGGGAGAGAAACGGCTCGCGACGGTGCCGCGACGAGGGCCGCAGCCGCGGCGGCGCGGGTTGTGTGACAGCAGCCATGTCTGCTGCGGATCGCCACGGCAGATGAGGACTGCGTGGCGAGGTGATCCCGGTCCTGACGGTCAAGCAACGAGTACCGGGCCCGAGGAACGCTGCCGCCTCCTCGGAAACCGTCGCGGACGACGCAGCCGCCGTGCACGCGACGATGCTGCCGTGCCCCGACAGTCAGGGAGTCCGCATCTGCTTCAGGGTCGGGTAGGGCGCGACGCTCTGAGTGTCACGCCTGGACCCGGCAGCACAGCCGGGCGGACAGTGTCCCCCGGGGCCAAGGCGTGCTTCACGGCCGGTCTGGTCCAGTCGTCGCGGTCGACTCCAGCACCTGCTGCGCCTTCGCGGTCCACCACGGAGCGGGGATCGCTGCCAGCCGCTCGACGGCCGCGCGGGCGCGCAGCCGCGCCTCGGAGGCGTCCCCGCGTGCCAGGGCGAGGCGTGCGGCGAAGATATCGACGGTCCCGCGAGCCAGGTCGCTCATGTCGGGATGGGACCAGAAGGCCTCCATCCGCCGCACCGCCTCGGCGACCCCGTCCAGCTCGCCCGCGTCCGACCATGCCTTGAGCACCCGCTCGACGGCCAGCAACCAGCTCGCGCCCGCGGGTAGGGTATCGAAGGAGTGGAGACGCGGCTCGACCTCCGGGACGTAGGGCTCTCCGGCGCCCAGGTCGGCGACATGGAGGTCCAGCGCGGGACGCATGATCCGGGCGTACGGCGAATCCGGGAACGCGCCCGACTGCGCCGAGTTGAACGCGACGAGACGCACCGCCGGACCCCGATCGCCGCGAGCCTGCGCGATGGGGATCAGCACGAAGTAGGTCCGCACAGCCGCGCGGCGGTAGCTGTACCGCTCCGCGATCGCCAGGGCGCGCTCGCAGGCCGCGACGGCCCCGTCGAGGTCGCCCGCGACCACCAGCGCCTCGGCCCGCGCGTAGTCGTTCCATGCCATCTCCTCGCTCAGGCCTCGCGCCTCGGCGATCGCTCCGGCATCGGCGAGCAGCGCCAGCGCCTCGGTCGGCCGCCGGTCGCTGAGCGCGACCGCACGGTTGTGGATTGAGCTGATGACGGGCCGCCAGTCTCCGAGCTCCCTGGCCATCGCCTCCGCCGGCGCCTGGTACGGGTCAGGCCGGCCGAGCTCCTGGTCCACGAGGCTGAGCTCCTGCATCGCCGCCAGCTCGAGGCGCCGGTCGCCCGCCCCTCGCGCGATGGCGAGCGCCTCCTCGAGGCGGACCGTGGTGTCGCCTTCGGTCTCGGCATGCTCGGCGGCGGCCGCCAGGAGCAGCAGGCGGGCTCGGGCGCCGTCGGGTCTCCCATCGGGGGCATCGCCGATCTCGGCGAGGCCGTGCTCCGCGAGGTGCTGGGCGTCGAGGAATCGAAGCTGCTCGCGCCACGCGCGGCCCAGGTGCCACGTCGCCTCGGCCAGGCCAGAGCGCGCGCCTGTGCGGTCCTCGACGCGCGGGCTCGTGCGAAGGATGGAGCGATACGTCTCTGCCGCCTCCTGGAGCCAGCGCCCGGCCTCGTCCTTGTCCCCACCCACGCTCAGGACCTCGCCCATGCGCGTGAGGCGTCGCGCGCGATCGAGCGACGGACCCGTCGATGTGAGCGCGAGGGCACGCCGGTACAGCTCCGCCCCGGATCCGACCGCCGTGAGCCGCACGGCCCGGTCGGCGCCGCGCTCGAGCCACTCGGCGGCCAGCGCGGCGGCCGCGCCACGGTCGAGGTCGGCGTCGACCTCGGCCGCGAGGGCAGGGACCGATGACAGCGCGGCCTCGTAGTGGCCGCCGATGACGTCGGCCAGGTCGCCCGAGTGCTGGCCCGCTGCCCGCTCGAGCCACCGCGCGAGCCGAACGTGGAGTCGCGCGCGCTCGGCCCGCGCCAGGGACGCGTAGCCGGCATCGCGCAGGAGCGCGTGGCGATAGGCGAAGAGGTCGCCCTGGATGGGGTCCGGCCGCGGACCGGAGACTATCGCCGTCTCGATGAGCCGGGCCAGCGCGGGCTCGGGCTCCGTGACGCCGAGGGACGGGAGCGCTGCACCCGGGAACTGGCGCCCCGATACGGACGCGTTCCGGACCACGCCGCGCGCGGGCCCCGGGAGGTCGTCGATCTGCGCGGCGTAGACGGCCTGCACCGTGGTGGGGACGGTCACCATCGCCGCCGGGACGGTGAGGCGCCATGTGCCATCGGAGTCGACTGCCAGCGTGCCGACGGCGATCCAAGTGCGGATCAGCTCCTCGATGAACAGGGCGTTGCCGTCCGACCGCTCGGCGAGCGATGCGAGCAGGTCGTCCGGCAGCACGTCGCCGATCAGCGTGCGGACCAGTCGTGACGCGTCCCCCGTCGCCAGCGGCGGCAGCTCGAACCGCTCGGCGGCAGAGAGCGACTTGCTGCCCTCGAGAAGCGACGGCCGGGTCGCGGCCAGGACCAGACGACGGCCGCCTCCGAGCACCGCACGCCGGCCGGCCTCATCGAGGACCGCCAGCAGATCGGGCCCGGCCCAGTGCAGGTCCTCGGCGATCCACAGGAGGGCGCGCCCCGCGGCAAGGGCATCGAGCCCGTCGAGCCAGGCGGCCGCTCGCCGCCGGGGATCCTCCTCGTCGCCGGCGGAGGGTCCCGTGCCGGCGATGGAGAGGAGCGCGTCCGCGACCACGGCCGCACGAGCCGGCGCGAGCACGCCCGAGGAAACGAGCCGTCGTTCCAGGTCGGCCCGCTCCGGCACATCGCCGGCCCGCGAACCGAGAGCCGCACCGAGCAGTTCGACGAGGGCGTCGAACGGACCACCCTCCGGCCGCAGACGCGTGCCCCAGACATCGTCGGCGAGCCCCTCCGCAAGTGCAGCACTGCCGACCTCGGTCACGAACCGGCTCTTGCCGACCCCCGGCGGTGCGACCACCAGCAACAGGCGAGAGGAGCCTGCCTGAAGGGTGCTCAGGGCCTCCCGAACGGCCGCCAACTCCCGTTCGCGACCGACCAGCGGGGCGTGG
>Ga0154433_1043_pt1 | contig 24323 bp, 22 predicted proteins | sample RifGroC2_FD_115937 | JGI IMG/M metagenome (GOLD analysis project Ga0154433, IMG submission 115937) | Chloroflexi bacterium GWC2_73_18 | reverse complement strand
ATGCTCGAACCCTACGAGCCGGCCGGCGGCGCCGGGCCGGCGCAGGGTTCGCCCGGCCGTGGGCTCCCCAACTGGACGCCGGAGACGCTCGCCGCCATGACCGTCGGCGCCGACCGGCGCGGCTGGCAGGTGGAGATCCACGCCATCGGCGACGGCGGGGGGCGCGCCGCGCTCGACGCCCATGCCGCGGCGGCACGGGCGAACGGCCGCCGCGACCGGCGCGGCCGCCTGGAGCACATCGAGACGATCGACGCCGCCGACATCGCCCGCTTCGGCCGGGAGGGCGTCGTCGCCTCGATGCAGCCGTTCCACGCCGACCCCTCGCCCAACCAGGCGGACGTCTGGTCGGCCAACATCGGGAAGCGCGCCGAGCGCGCCTGGGTCTGGCGCTCGATCCTCGCCGGCGGCGGCCTGGTCGCCTTCGGCAGCGACTGGCCGGTCGTCCGCTTCGATCCGCGGATCCACCTCAACATGGCGGTCAACCGCACGACCCGCGACGGACGGCCGCCCGGCGGCTGGCTCCCCGAGCAGCGGCTGCCCCTGAGCCAGGCGCTCGCCGCCTACACCTGGGGCAGCGCCTACGCCGCCTTCGGGGAGGGCTGGCGCGGCACGCTGGAAGAGGGCAAGGTCGCCGATCTCGTCGTCCTCGACCGCGACCTGCTGGCGGAGGGCGGCTCGGCGATCCTGGGCACGGAGGTGCGGCTGACCGTCGCCGGCGGCCGGATCGTGCACCGGACCGCATAGCCCGGGGCACAGCCACCGACTCCTCGCCCCGGGCGCAAGAACTCACCGCGCCTTGCTGCGGATGCACGGACAGCACGGCCGATGGTCGCACGCCGGTTCCTCGCCAGCCGCCGATCATCGGGCACCCGAGCCCAACCTCGTCCTTCCCTCGGTCCGCGCCAAGGCGGACCGCCGAACGCGCCTCGAGGCCGCGTGGCGACTTGGCCCCTCGCGGAAGTCCCGGTCGCCGGCTGGTGACGAATGGCCCTAGTCGTCGTCGACCTGGGTGGCCCACCCTGCTGGACATCGCGCGAAAGGCTGGGACGCGCGGCCCGCAGAGCGGCCGCCGGGACTGCGCCGAGCCACTGGCGGGACCGACTCGCACCATGCGTTGAAGAGAACCTGCCGGCTGGATTAGCCAGGGTTCAGTGGTTCTGGAGGGAAGCCATGCCTCACATCCTCGAAGCGGACAAGCTGGTCAAGAAGTACGGTGATTTGGCCGCCGTCGACGGGATCAGTTTCGACGTGGAGGAGGGCGAGGTCTTCGGCCTGCTGGGGCCGAACGGGGCCGGCAAGACCACAACGATCTCGATGCTGACCGGGGTGCTCGAGCCGACATCCGGCACGGCCCGGATCGGCGGCCACGACATCCTGACGGAGCCAAAGGCGGTCAAGCAGATCAACGGCCTAGTGCCCCAGGATCTGGCCCTCTACCCGACGCTCAGCGCCCGCACCAACCTCCAGTTCTTCGGGCGCATCTACGGCCTGCGCGGCAAGGCGCTCAGCGAACGAGTCGAGGACGTGCTCCGGGTGGTGGCGCTGACCGAGCGGGCCAACGATCCCATCGAGAAGTACTCCGGCGGGATGAAGCGCCGAATCAACATCGCCGCTGGACTGGTGCACCAGCCCCGCCTCCTGTTCCTCGACGAGCCGACGGTCGGCGTCGATCCCCAGAGCCGCAACCACATCTTCGAGAGCGTCCTGCAGCTCAACCGCGACCGGGGCATGAGCATCATCTACACCAGCCACTACATGGAGGAGGTGGAGCTGCTCTGCAACCGCGTGGCGATCGTCGACCAGGGCAGGATCATCGCCATGGACACCATCAGGAACCTGATCGGCATGCTCGGCGGGGGCGTGATCCAGATCGGCCTGGAGCGGGTCGACGACGAGATGCTGGCGGCCATCAGTGCCCTGCCGGCCGTCACCGGCGCCAGCAGGGTGGCGCCCCCGGCGCCGGCCACCGCGCCGGAGGAGGGACCGGCTGTGCTTGCCCCACCCGGGGCCCCGGAGCCCACCCTGGTCAAGATCGAGAGCAAGCGCAGCCAGGACGCCCTGGTCCAGGTCATCGGCTGCCTGAACGAACGGGACGTCGCCTTCACCTCGATCGAGATCTTCGAGCCCAACCTGGAGAGTGTCTTCCTCCATCTCACCGGCAAGAAGCTGCGCGAGTAGCGGGAGGGAGGTGAGCACTCCATGCTGAGCATCGCCTGGAAGGACCTCCTGATCCTGTTCAAGGATCGCAACAGCCTGGTCGGTGCGTTCCTGCTGCCGATCGTGTTCATCATCGTGTTCCTGGGCGTGTCCGGCCTGAGCGGCGGCGGGGGCGGCGAGAGCGCCGACCCGGAGAAGGTGCCCCTCGCCGTCGTCGACAACGACGGCCGGGACGCCGCGGCTACCCTGCGGGCCAACCTCGAGGCGCGCGCCGGTCTTGCCATCACCGTCTACCCCGAAGCCGAGGCGATGGCCAAGCTGGAGGCCCAGGAGGTCACCCACGTCCTGGTCATCCCCGCCGGGTTCACGGCGGACCTGGCCGCAGGAAACGTCACCACGACACTGGTCCTCAAGACCAACACCCTCGACCGCGGGCGGAGCGAGGCCGTCCTCATGGCCGTCGAGGGCGTCACCCGCAACATGTCCCTGGAGCGGCAGATCGTGGCCAGTCTGGAGGCGCTCGCCCGGATGCAGGCGGCCAACCCCTCGTTCGATCCGTCGACGTCCGCGGAGCTGGCCATCCCGATCGCCCAGCGCCAGTTCCAGGAGTCCCAGGGGCGGCCCCTGGTGAGCGTGACCCAGGCGCAGCCGGCGTCCCTCGGCCAGAAGGAGAATGTCGAGATCTCCGGGGTCCAGATCGGCGTGCCGGGGTTCGCGGTGCTGTTCATCTTCCTGACCGCCCAGATCACGGCCCGCTCCATCCACGACGAGAAGAAGACCGGGACGTTCCGGCGGCTGCTCGCGGCACCCGTCGGCAAGTGGCCGATGCTGGTCGGCAAGCTGATCCCCAACTTCGTGGTCGTCCTGCTGCAGGCCGTGTTCCTGTTCGCGACGGGGATGTTCGTGCTGCCGCTGATCGGCCTCGACAGCCTCGGGCTGGGCAACGATCCGGCGGCCCTGGTGCTGCTGGTGCTGGCCACGGCCCTGTGCTGCACCTGCCTGGGCATCCTGATCGCCGCCATCGCGCGGACCGAGGCCCAGATCGGGGGCATCGCCGGCCTCGTGCTGTGGGTGCTGGCCTTCCTGGGCGGCAGCTTCATCCCGCTGTTCCTGATCAACGAGAGCATGGCCACGATCGGCCAGGTCACGCCCCACTTCTGGGCGGTGACCGGCTTCTACGACCTGCTCACCCGGGGCCTGGGTATGGCCTCGATCGTCGATTCGCTGGCCGCCCTGCTCGGCTTCTCGGCCGTGTTCTTCATCGTCGGCGCCTGGCGCTTCGAGTTCGATTGAGGGGCGGCGAGATGAACCTGATCCGGACCACGCTGGCGATCACCTGGAAGGAGCTCCAGGTCACGCTGGGCGACCGCGGCCTGCTGGCGGTCCTGTTCCTGCTCCCGCTGATCTTCTCGACCCTGTTCAGCCTGTCCCAGCAGGGGGCCCTGGACGAGGCGACCGGCGCCACCGCGCTCACCGTCGAGGTGTTCGTGGTCAACGAGGACGACGGGATCTACGGCGCGCAGGTGGCCGAGGCCCTCAAGTCGATGACCGTGCTCGAGGTCGAGGAGCTGGCCTCGGCCGGGGAGGCCGACACGCGCGTCGGCGAGGGCGAGCGGACGGCGGCCATCATCATCCCGGCCGGCTTCAGCGCCGGCATCGATGCCTACAGGCCGGTCAGCCTCAAGGTCGTGGTCGACCCCGTCCAGCAGGGGTTCGCCGGCGTGGTGGTCGGCCTGGCCAGCTTCGCGGCCTCGCCGGTCTCGATCCAGGGCGAGCTACTGGAGGGCACCCGGACGTTCCTCGACGAGGCCGGCGTGCTCCGGGACGCCCCGCCGGAGCTGGTCCGGGCGGTGGAGGCCCAGACCGTGGGCGCGATCATGGCCCAGCTCCAGGAGATGCGGAACCGCCCGCCGATCGCGGTCGCCAGCGAGGGCCTGGTCGAGCCGAGCGAGCCGTTGAACCTGATCGACTCGTTCATGCCGGCCTTCGCCGTGATGTTCGCGTTCTTCCTCGTGGGCCACATCGGCCAGACCTTCCACAAGGAGCGCGACGAGGGCACGTTCCGGCGCCTGCTCGCCTCACCGCTCAGCCGGGCGTCGATCGTGGCCGGGCCGATGGTGGCCTACATGATCGTCGTGGTGCTCCAGGTGGTGTTCCTGTTCGGCGTCGGGGCCGGCCTGTTCAAGCTGAAGCTCGGGGACTCGCTGCCCGGCCTTCTGGTGGTGTCGCTCGCGCTGGGCCTGGTGGTCAGCACGTTCGGCCTGCTGCTGGGCGTGCTGGCCAGGACGGGCAAGCAGGCTGACACGCTGGGCACGCTGGTGGCGTTCGTGCTGCCGTTCATCAGCGGCATCTTCCCGATGAACGGCGTGCAGCCCGCGTACCTGTCGGGCGGCGTCCTGGGCACGATGGGGAACTACATCCCGCACATGCACGCAGCCGAAGGCTACCGGCTGGTCATGACCGGAGAGGGCACGGTCGAAACCGTGCTCGCCCAGGTCGGCTTCCTGCTCATCTTCGCCGTGATCTTCTTTGTCATCGCCAGCCGGCGGCTGAGGTTCGACTAGGCTGCCAAGAGCGCTCGAGGTTCAGGTCTTGCGGACGATCCGGCGAGCCGGCCCTCGTCGGCGGTCGCGTCGTCCATCGCGCGTCGTAGCCGGCAGGGGCCGCGGTCGGGCCGCCGATCGGGTCCGCGGGCGGGCTTCCGCCCAGCCGCTCGCGAGGCGGTAGTGACCGGAGCGTGAAGGGAGTCCTTGCGATGCCCCGCTCAGCACGTGCGGCCCCCTGCACCGGCTCGCTCCTTCATGGACGGTGCTACGCTCGGCCAGGACGCTGGCAGGGGAGAGGAGGGCATGGACGAAGTCCGGGTCGGGGGGCTCCGCATCGCCTACGAGCGGGCGGGCGAAGGGCCGCCGCTCGTCCTCCTGCACGGCTGGCCCCTCAACAGCCGCGAGTGGCGCCGCCAGATCGATGACCTGTCCGATGAGTTCACCGTCGTCGCCTGGGACACGCCGGGCTGCGGCCGGTCATCGGATCCGCCCGAGACGTTCGGCCTGTCGGACTACGCCGACCATCTCGCCGGCTTCATCGATGCGCTCGGCTTGGGTCGGCCGCACGTGGCCGGGCTCTCGTTCGGCGGCGGACTGGCCCTCGAACTCTACCGCCGGCATCCCACGGTCCCGCGCAGCCTGATCCTGGCCTCGGCGTACGCGGGGTGGGCCGGTTCGCTTCCCGCCGAGGTCGTCGAACAGCGCCTCCGGCGGAGCCGGTGGGAATCGGAGCTGCCGCCCGACGAGTTCGCGCGCACCTGGATCGCCACGCTCGTCGCCGAGTCGGCGCCGGCGGAGATGACCGCCGAGCTCGTGGCGATCCTCTCGGAGTTCCACCCGGCCGGGTACCGGACCTGGGGGCGCGCCTTCGCCGAGGCCGACCTCCGTGACGTCCTCCCGCGGATCGACGTGCCGACCCTGCTGCTGTACGGCGACAAGGATGTGCGGGCTCCCCTGGCCGTGGCCCGGCAGCTCCATGCCAGCATCCCCGCCTCGAAGCTCGTGGTCTTCCCGGGCGTCGGTCACATGGTCGACGCGGAGGCCCCCGAGCGCTTCAACGCCGAGGTGCGGGAGTTCCTGCGGTCGGTCGAGAGCCAGGCCGACGGGACGAAGGTGCGGCGGCTCCTGGCGGCCGATCCAGGCTGACCGGTGTACGGCTCGGCTGCCCGACGCCCGCGGCGACCCTCTCGCGCCGGCCCCGCCCGGTGGTGTACCGTGCGGGCATGGACTTCATCGTCAAGCTGGCGGTCAACACCGCCGCGGTGCTCGCCGCCGTCTACGTCCTCCCGGGGATGGCCTTCGACTTCGGCCCCGACTGGTGGAAGCCGCTCGCGATCGGGCTGATCCTCGGCGTCATCAACAGCTACATCAAGCCGATCGTCAAGCTCCTCTCCCTGCCGGCCAACTTCATCGCCTTCGGCCTGGTCGGCTTCGTCATCAACACGGGGATGCTCCTGCTGCTTGCCTTCGTATCGGATCAGCTCGAGCTCGGCTTCTCGGTCGAGGGCTGGCCGAAGGGCGACTTCTCGATCGACGTCCTGACGACGGCCTTCCTCGGCTCGCTGGTGATCAGCCTCGTCTCGACGGTGCTGGCCCTGGCGCTCGGCCAGAAGAAGGTGCTGGGGGTGCGCGTCTGACCGACGCCGCCGATCCCGGGGCGCGGGCCGCCGCGGCGCGGGAGGCGGCGCGGCGCCTCGGGACGCCCCTCTACCTCTACGACCTGGGACGGCTCCGCGACGACGCGCGGGCGGTCCGCGACGCCTTCCCCGACCCGTGGCTCCGCCTCTATTCGCTCAAGGCGAACGGCCTGGCGGCGCTCGTCCGGGAGGCGGCGGCGGAGAGCTTTGGGACCAACGCCGTCTCCCTGGGGGAGTGGCACGCGGCCCGCGCGGCGGGGCTCACCGAGGACCGGATCGCGCTCTCGGGGATCGGCAAGACGGAACGGGACCTGGCCGCGGCGGTGCGGGCCGCGCGCGACGGGCGGCCGCTCCTGTGGGTCTCCCTCGAGTCGGCCGACGAGGCGCGCGCCCTGGCGCGGCTGGCGCGGCGCGCCGGCGTCCGCCCCGACGTCCTCGTCCGCCTCAATCCGGCCGTCGCCCCCGAAACGGCGGCGGCGCTCGCCGTCGGCGCGCCCGGCTCGAAGTTCGGGGTCCTCCCCGACGAACTTCCCGATCTCATCGAGGCGGGGGGCAGACCGGACGGGCCGCTCCGCTGGCGCGGTCTCCACGTCCACGTCGGCTCCCAGCTCGGGGCGGTCGACGCCTGGCGCGCGGCGATCCGGCGCGCCCTCGCCGTCCTGGCGCTCACCGGCGGCACGCTCGAGGGCTTCGACACGCTCGACTGTGGCGGCGGCTTCCCGGTCGCCTGGCCCGGCGACCCGGCGCCGACGCCCGAGTCGTTCGCGCGGGAGGCGGCCGAGGCGTTGTCGGCGCTCCCACCCGACCGGCAACCGGCACGTCTGGCGATCGAGCCGGGCCGGGCGGTCGTGGCGCGCTCCGGATGGCTCGTCGCCCGCGTCCTCCACGTCCGTGAGCGCGTCGTCCGCGAGCCGGCGGTCGCTTCCGAGGCGCCGCCGCGCGAGACGGCGATCCGCCAGGTCGTCCTCGACGCCGGCATGACCGAGCTGATCCGCCCCGCCCTCTACGGCGCGCGCCACCCGGTGGTGGCGCTCACCTCGCTCGGACGAGAGGTCGAGCCGGCCGACGAATCGGAGTCGGGCGCCTGGGAGGTCCGCGTCGAGGGCCCCATCTGCGAGTCGACCGACACGCTCGGCCTCCATCCGCTGCCGCCACTGCGGCGCGGCGACCTGGTGGCGATCGCCCAGGCGGGGGCGTACGCCTCGTCGATGTCGTCGACCTACAACGGGCGGGCGCGAGCGGCCGAGGTGGGGATGGACAGGGGCGCCCTTCGCGTGTTGCGCCCGCGCGCGCGAACCCGCGCCTTCCGGTGAACGAGGCGCGTCCCGGCCTCCGCTGGCTCGGCGCGCTCACCGCCTACTGGCTGGGGCTCTCGGTCGTGTGGGGGAGCCTCACCACGATCGTCCTGCCGCGGCTGGTCGAGCAGCAGGTCCCGCCGGCGATCAAGACAAGCGCGCTGGCGTTCCTCTCCGCACTCCTGGCGCTCGTGGCCATCATCGTCCAGCCGATCTCCGGTGCCGCCAGCGACCGGTTCGTCACCCCGTGGGGGCGGCGGCGGCCGCTGATGGTCGCCGGCGTCGCGGCCCAGCTCCTCCTCTTCGGCGCGCTCCTCCTCGCCGGCCAGTACTGGGCCGTCCTCGGCGTCATGCTCCTCATGGAGGTCGCCTCGAACACGGCCCAGGGCCCCTACCAGGGGCTCCTCCCCGACCTGGTGCCACGGGGCGAGCGCGGGCTGGCGTCCGGGTTCCTGGGCGGAGCCCAGCTGGCCGGCCAGGTGATCGGCGTCGCCGTCGCCGGCGCGGCGCTGGCCGCCGGGAGGCTCGACGTGGCGATCCTCTTCGCCGCCGCGGCGGTCGGGGTCGGTGCGCTGGTGACGGTGGCCGGCGTCGACGAGCGGCTGGGGCGCTCCGGAGCCGAGCCGGTCGCCGCCGTCGTCGGCTGGGCCTCCCATCTCGTCCACCCCAGCCGCTGGGTCGCACCGTTCCGCGCCATGGTCCTCGAGGTCTGGGGGCGCGACGTGCTCGAGCGGCGCGACTACGTCTGGCTCCTCGCCTCGCGCCTGGCGATCCTGATGGCGACGGGCACGCTCCAGCCGTTCGTCTACTACTTCCTCGAGGACTCGATCGGCCTGGGGGCGAGCGCAGGGGCGGCGGTGGCGCCGCTCGCCGGGCTGGTCGTGCTGGTGGCGCTCCTCTCGGCGGTCCCCGGCGGCGCCATGACGGCGCGCTGGGGGCGCGTCCGGGTCGTCACCTCCAGCGCGCTCCTTGGCGCGGTCGGGGCGGCGCTCTTCGCCGTCGCCCCTTCCTACGCGTCGCTCTTCGTCATCGCCGTCCCCTTCGGGCTCGCCCTGGGGATCTTCCTCTCGGCCGACTGGGCGCTCCTCACCGACATCGCCCCGCCCCACGAGGCCGGCCGCTACCTCGGCCTCTCCAACACGGTGACCGCCGGCGCCGTGGTGCTCGCCGTGGCAGTCGGCGGCCCGGTCGCCGACCTGGTCAACGGCGTCACCTTCGGCTGGGGCTACCGGGCCGTCTTCGTCCTCGCCGCGATCGAGTTCCTGGTCGGCGCCTGGTGCGTGCGGCACGTCCGCGAGCCGGCAAGCGCCGCGGTGGCGACGCAGCCGTGACGACGCCGCTCGTCCCCGGCCCGCAGTACCGCGCTCACCGGCGACCGCGCCGGCCCTCCCCGTCGCCGCTGATCTACCCGTTCCTGGCCGCCTGGGAGCGAATAGACCGCTGGCGCCGCACCATCCGGCCGCTCCGCCCCGACGGTATCGTCGGTCTGGAGCTCATCCGCTACCGCGGCCCCGAGGTCGTCCTCGGCGACGGCACCCGGGCTGCGCCCGGAGATCTCGTCGGATGGGTCCATCTCCAGAACGACCGTGTCGCCCGACTGGCGACCGACGACTGGCTGACCGCCGGCTTCCGCGAGGCCCGCGCCGACCTGCGTGCGCTCGCCGCCTGGGCGCGCGAGCAGCCGCCGGGCAGGCGCCCGGTCGCCTACCGCGCCGCCACCATCCTCTGGCCCCTCGCCCGGCGGGCCGGCTTCGAGGTGCGGCCGCGGCGCCGCACCGCCTGGGTCCGCCTCGAGGACTGGCACTTCCGCGGCCTGATGGCACGCTGGGGGCTCCGCGGCCGGGCGCGCCTCGAGCGCGGCCACAACCCGCTCCGCTCGGCGGAGACGTGGCTCTCCGACGCCGAGCTCCAGCGCCGCTACGGGGAGCCGGGCTGACCCCGCTCCACGAGCCGGTCCGCGGGCAGGCTTGGCCCACTCCGACGGCCGTGCACCCGTCGGCTTTCCAGCTGGACTGAACAGGACCGGCCTCGATCCGTGACGACGAGGGCCGCGATGGGGCCGGTGAGCGTTCGTCACGCTCGACGTCCGCCTGGGTCACGGGCTGGGAACGCGCGGCCGAGGGGCGCGGGTGTCGCGGACGCGCTTCGTGTGCCCGAGTCGGCGCCCGTCCGGCCTGCCCTGTTCAACGGAGCTGCAAAGCCGTCAGGACGCGCCGGGTTCGCGCCAGGATCGCCCCGACCCCGGCGCCTCTCCCCTACTCGACGACCCGCAGGGTGGACGGCACGTCCATCCGCATCAGCCGCCGGGCGGTGAGGAGCGGGGCCAGCCCGACAGCCACGACCCCCATGCCGAACGCCTTGGCGAACGTCTCGGCGGAGAGGGCGATGCTGACGGTGATGTCGGGGATGGTGCCCGGCAGCAGGACGTCGACGAGCCACTGGAGGACGATCCGCCCCAGCCCCAGCCCCACGACCGTCCCGATCAACCCGATCACCAGGCCCTCCACCACCGCCATCCGCAGCACCGTCCGCACCGGCACCCCGAAGGCGAACATGGTGGCGTTCTCACGGGCGCGCTCGTCGGCGGAGATGCTCGCCGAGTTGAAGGCGATCAGCAGCGCCAGCCCGACGACGGCGAGCTGCACGATCCCGAGGATCCCGAGGAAGTCGTCGATGAGGTCGCGGAAGACCCTGGCCGTCGACCCGACCGGCTGGACCGAGGCGACGCCCGGCTGGGCGAAGAGGGCGCGCTTCACCTCGTCGGTCGAGACGCCCGGGGCGGGTGTCACGTAGACGACGTTGGCGGCGCCGGCGAGCCCCATCAGGCCGGCCGAGCCCAGATCCATGAAGGCGAGGAAGCGGAGCGGGTTGGCGTGGAGCCCGGCGACGACGAGCCGGTCCTCGACCGTCTCGAAGCCGGCCTCACCGACGCGCCGCGGGTGGCGGACGGTCACCTCGTCGCCGACCCGGACCCCCAGGTCGCGCGCCGCCTTCTCGGCGACGATGATGCCCCCGGACCCGCCCGTCGCGTCGCCCTGCGTCACGGTCGGGCGCCAGAAGCCGCCGGCCAGGTCGAGCAGCTCGATCGAGACGTCGAGCTCGGTCCCGCCCGAGACGAGCGTCCCGCCGACGCGGAGCGCCGGCTCGACCTCGTCGACGACGCCCGGCTCGCGCACCAGGGCGACCGCCCGCTCGGCCGGCGCGAAGCCGTCGAGGTCGACCGTCAGCCGGTCGGGCGCCCCGCGCAGCACCTCGGCCTCGCCCCGGTCGATGGTGACGAAGAACGAGTCGAGCATCCCTGCCGTCCCCACCAGCACCGTCGCCGCGGCGGCGATCCCCAGGGCGGTGAGGAGCGTCCGCCGGGGGGTGCGGAGCACGTTGCGGAACGGCATCCGCCCGAAGGTGTTGCCGGGGAGCCGCCAGCGCCGCGCCACCGACGCGAGGCCGCCTCCGCGAGCCGCGAGGTAGCCGGTCCGGATCGCTTCGACCGGGGCGACCCGCAACGCCCGCCAGACCGGGTAGATCGTGGCGGCGAACGGAAGGAAGAACCCCAGCGCCGCCCCCTCGGCGAAGACGCGCGGCTGGAACGGCGCCGACCAGGCCGGCAGCGGCACCAGCTCCTCCAGGAGCCGCCGCATCGCCTCGCCGATGAGGAGCCCGACCGCCACCCCGAAGACGATCCCGAGGAGGGCGATCTGGGCGCCGACGAGGAGCGGCCGGACGGCGATCGCCGTCCCGGGCAGGCCGAGCCCCATGGCGATCCCGATCTCGCGCCGCTGCGCCTCCACGATCCGGCTCGTCAGGTTGAAGGCGGCGAGCGTCGCTCCGGCCAGGATCAGCGCGGCGAAGAGGTTCCAGAACTGCTGGTCGCCCTCGATGTCCTGGTAGAGGACGTGGTAGGCCTGGTCGTCCTCGCGGGTCTCCACCGTGGCGCCGAGCCCGGGCGCCTCGGTCGCCAGCGCGCGTTCGATCTCCCCCTGGACGAGCGATCGGTCGGCGTCGCCCCCCAGGGTGAGCACCAGGTCGTTCACCTGGCGGGCGTGCCCGGAGAGCGCCTGGGCCGTCTCGAGCGGGACGAAGACGGCGGCGAAGTTCGCCTCGGCCATGAGGCCACCGCGCTCGGTCGTCACCAGGAAGTACTCGGGCGTCAGCGCCTGCCCAACGTAGTCGAGCCGGGCGCCCCCGCTGAGCCGGATCGCCCCCTCCGGCGGCAGGCCGTAGTGCTCGGCGAAGTGGTACTCGAGGAGGCCGACCGCTTCGCCCGCGTCGGCGCCGGTGAGCCCGTGTCCGGCGCGGACGTCGAAGGCGCCGACCCGCGGGAGCCCGTTCCCCACCGGGACGCCGACGATCCGCCCCGGCACGAGGATCGTGAGCGCGTCGCTCGAGGCACCGGAGGCGTCGACCCCCGTCGGCAGGATGAGGCGTTCCTCGGCCGACTCGATCGCGCCGGCGTGATCGACCCGGCCGACCAGGTCGGCCAGCCGGCCGGCCGCGGCGAAGGCGCCGGGCGCGAGGCGAACGCGGAGGTCGAACATGTGGAGCGCCGCGTAGGACGCGTCGTTGGCGTCGCGTCGCCAGACCGAGGTGCTGCCGAGACCCGCGTACGTACCCGTGCCGAGGCCGATCGTCAGGGCGATCACCACGACCTGGAGCCATCGCTCACGCAGGTCGCGCCACGACCAGCGGAGCCAGAAGCGGGCGGCCATCTACCAGTGGAGCTCTGCGATCGGGGCGCGCCCGGCGCGCGGCGGCCCGTCGGCGACGACCCGCCCGCTGGAGAGCTCGACGACCCGGTCGGCCGCCCGCGAGATCTCGCGGTTGTGGGTCACCACGAGCACGGTCCGCTCGCCATCCGCCTGCGTGCGGAGCAGCTCGAGGATCGCCACGCCGGTCCGGAAGTCGAGCTCACCGGTCGGCTCGTCGGCGAGGAGGACCGGGTTCCTGGTCGCCAGCGCCCGGGCGATCGCCACGCGCTGCTGCTCGCCGCCGGAGAGCGCGTTCGGGAAGTGGCCCATCCGCAGCCCGAGGCCGACCTGCTCGAGGACCTCGGCCGCCAGCTCGCGGGCGCGCCGCTTGCCGGTCACGTCGGCCCCGAACTGGACGTTCTCGAGGGCGGTCAAGCCGGGGAAGAGGTTGAACGTCTGGAAGATGAAGCTGACCGTGCCGCGGCGGAAGCGGGCCAGCTCGCCGCGCGAGGCGCCGGTCAGCTCCCGTCCGGCGACCCGGATCCGCCCGTCGCTGGGCGTGTCCAGCGCGCCGATCAGGTTGAGGAGCGTCGTCTTGCCGCTCCCCGAGGGGCCGAGGACGACGACGAACTCGCCGGGAGCGACGCGGAGGTCGACGCCGTCGAGCGCCTTCACCGTCATCGCGCCGAGGCGGTAGTGCCGCGCCACCCGCTCGAGCTCGATCATCGCCCGCAACCGTCGCCGATTCTCCCCCGGCCGGCCAGAGCCCAACGGCACCGGCCCCAGGGTCGAGCGGACCGGGCGACCTTCGCTTGACCAAGACGCGCGCGGGCCTATGCTTCAGAGAGTACCCGGAGCCCGATATGACGACGGGCACGAGCCATCGCGAAGGCGAGCTCAGAGAAGTCGCGCGACAGCTGGTCTGGTGGCAGGATCCCGAGACCTCGCTGGCCCAACCGGGGCGCCTCATCGCCCAGGTCATGACGCTCGGGACCTGGACGGACGTGGAGCTGGTCCGCGAAGCCTGCGGGGAGGACGCGATGCGTGCCGTCCTCGCCTCGCCACCGCCGGGCGTCTTCGACGCTCGGTCCTGGTCCTACTGGCACGTGCGGTTCGGCTTCGAGCACGCGCTGCCACTGCCGCGGCGCTTCGGGTGACGCCCCAAGGGCGGATCGCCGCGTACGTCGATCCACCTCGGGTCGAGCCGAGGATCGACGTCCTCCCGCCGGCCCAGCGGCGCATCTGGGGGCGGCTGACGGAGATCCCGCTCGACTTCGTCCTCTACGGAGGAACCGGCCTCGCGATGCGCCTCGGTCATCGCTCATCCGTCGACCTCGACCTCTTCTCGCCGGGATCGTTCAGCCCGGGCGAGCTGGCGCGGGCCCTCCCGTTCGCGCGCCCGGCGGAGACCCTCCAGTCGGAGATGGACACGTTGACCCTGTTCGTCGAGGGGGTCAAGGTCTCTTCCTCGGCGGCCTCTCGCTCGCTGCCGTCGAACGCCCGGAGATCGCGCCCGACAACGGTCTGCTCGTCGCTTCGCCGCCGGACCTCGCCGCGACCAAGCTGAAGGCGATCCTCGATCGCGCCGGATCTCGGGACTACCGCGGGCGGCCATGCTCGAGAGCGGGGTGGAGCTCGCCGACATCGTCGGCTGGGCCGCGGCGGTACACGGGCCCGTTTCATCGGCCTGCTGGCGCTCAAGGCGCTTGCCTACTTCGAGGGGAGCGACCTCGCTTCCCTGCCCGGCGCCATCCGAGAGAGACTCACCCGCGCGGTTCGATCGGTCACTGGCATCCCGCAGATGCAGCCCCACCCACGCGAGCCTGCTCTACGACCTCCTCCGCTGGGCCCGCTACCCTAGGCGCCACCGATGGATCTCCCGACCAGCTCCGCCCGACGCGCCTTCCATGAGCGGCTCGCCCGCGCCCCGATCCTCTTCGACGGGGCGATGGGGACGCTCCTCTACAGCCGCGGCATCCCCCAGCGCGCCTGCCTCGACGAGCTGGTCCTCTCGCGTCCCGAGCTGATCGGCGCGATCCATCGCGAGTACCTCGAGGCCGGCGCCGAGGCGATCACGACGGCCGCCTTCGGGGCGAACCGCTCCCGCCTCGCCCCCTACGGCATCGCCGACCAGGCGGCCCGTCTCAACCGCCGCGCCGCCCAGCTCGCCCGAGAAGCGCGCGACGTGGCCGCCCGGGAGGCCCTGGTGGCGGGCTCGATCGGCCCGCTCGGCGCCCCGCTGCGGGGCCTCGAGCATCGTCCGGAGGGCGAGGTGCGCGCCGCCTTCCGCGAGGCGATCGAGGGGCTCCTCGAGGGTGGCGTCGACCTCCTCCTCTTCGAGACCCACAACGTCCTCGACGAGCTGCTGGCCGCGCTCGACGAGGCGCGGCGCCTCTCCGACCTGCCGATCGTCGCCGAGATGGCCTTCGGCCAGGAGATCGTGGCCATCGACGGGACGACTCCCGAGGCGGCTGCCGTTGCCCTCGTCGCGGCGGGAGTCGACGCCATCGGCGTCAACTGCAGCACCGGTCCGGTCGCCTGCCTCGATGCGCTCGCACGGCTCGGTCGCCCGAGCGGCGGCGTGGCGCTCTCGATCATGCCGAACGCCGGCCTCCCCCAGCGCACCGAGGGCCGCTTCGTCTACGCCGCCGACCCCGGGTACTTCGGCGAGACCGTGGCGATGATGCTCGACGCCGGCGCGCTCCTGATCGGGGGCTGCTGCGGCACGACGCCCGAGCACACGGCCGCCATGCGCACCGCGCTCGACACGCGGCTCGGCGCGCGGCTCGGAGCGGGTCCGCGCGCCCCGGCGCCCGCCGAGGTCACCGCCGCGCCCGCCGCGATCGAGGCGCCCCGCACCGCCGCCAGCGAGCCGGGGGTCGTCGAACCGCCGCCCCCCACCGACCTCCTCCGGAAGCTCCGCGACGGCCGATTCGTGGTCAGCGTCGAGATCGACCCGCCGCGCTCGATCCGCCTCGACCGGACGCTGGAGGCCGCCCGCCTCCTCCGGTCGGCCGGCGTCGACCTCGTCAACATCAGCGACTCGGCCATGGCGCGCGTGAGGATGGGCTGTCTCGCCGTCGCCTTCGCCGTACAGCGCGACGTCGGCCTCGAGACGCTCGTCCACTTCACCACCCGCGACCGCAACCTGATGGCGCTCGAGTCGGAGGTGCTCGGCGCCCACGCGCTGGGCGTCCGCAACGTCCTCTGCCTCACCGGCGACCCGCCGCGGGTCGGCGACTACCCGACCGGCACCGGCGTCTGGGACGTCGACTCGATCGGCTTCATCGAGATCCTGGCGCGGCTCAACCGGGGAGAAGACCGGGCGGGCTCACCCATCGGTCAGCCGGCCGGCTTCACCATCGCCTGCGCGCTCGACCCGACCGCCGACGACCTCGACGGCGAGCTCGAGCGCCTGGCGCGCAAGCTCGACGCCGGCGCCCACCTGGTGATGACCCAGCCGATCTACCACCGCGCCCAGCTCGAGCGGCTGCTGGAGAGCGTAGGGCGCCGGTGGGGATCGCCGCGCCTGCCGGTCCCGGTGCTGCTCGGGATCCTGCCCCTCCACACCGCGCGGCACGCCGAGTTCCTCCACCACGAGGTGCCCGGCATCACCATCCCCGACGAGGTCCGCGCGGCGATGCACGCCGCCGGCGAGCGCGGCGCCGAGGTGGGCCTGGAGATGGCGATGGCCCTTCTCGCCGAGGTGCGCGGCGAGGTCCAGGGGACCTACATCATGCCCAGCTTCGGGCGCTACCAGCTCGCCGCCGAGCTGGTCCGCCGGCTGCGGACCGCCGACCGGGCAGGTGCGGGGACGGCGCGGGGGGCGCGAACCGGAGCCGACCCCGGCCGCTAGACTGCCGGCATGCGGGTCAGCTTCCGCCTGGCGGCCGCCGCCAGCCTCGGCTCGGCGGTCCTGCTCGCGGCCAGCGTCGCCCTCGCTGGCGACCGCGTCCCGGCCGGACCGCCCTACCCCGACCCCGTCACTGGCCAGCGTGTCTACGACTACGCCGGGGCCTTCCGCCCGTCGACGATCGCCGAGCTCGAGCGGCGCATCCGCGGCATCGAGGACCGGACCGGCGCCCAGGTCGTCGTCTACACCCAGGTCAAGTCGGGGATGTACGCGGAGGACGCGAAAGCCGACGCGATCGCGCTGATCGACCAGTGGGGGATCGGCCGCCAGGGCTTCGACGATGGCCTGGTCATGATGTTCGACCTCGAGCCCGGCCTCGACCACGGCGGCGTCTTCCTCTACGGCGCCCGCGGCTTCAACGAGTCGTACATGAGCCCGGACGACCTGCAGCGCGTCTACGACGAGCGGATGGTCCCCTTCCTATCGCAGGCCGACCTGGACGGCGCGGTGCTCGCCGCCCTCGACGCGGTCGAGCCGAACGTGACGTCCGGGCGGGCGGATGAGCTGCAGCAGGTCCGCCAGCTGAACGCGGCGCTCGGGCTCGTCGGCGCGCCGCTCATCCTGGTCGTCGGTCTCGGCTGGTTCTATTTCTCCTGGCGCCGGACCGGGCGCGATCCCACCTACGCCGACGACGACTCGGTCCTGATGGCCGGCCCGCCGCTCGGCCTCACGCCGGCGACGGCGGTCGTGATGCGAGCTGGCTCGGGCACCCGCGAGGCGCTCACCACGGCGCTCCTCGACCTGGGCCGCCACGGCTTCCTCCGCTTCACCGACGAGCCCGACCAGCGCCCCAGCGTGGCGATCGAGATCACCGGCACGGCGGAGTCGATCCGCGAGGCGGCGACGAAGAGCCAGGGCACCGACGATCCCGGCCCGGCCGAGGCGTCTCTCGCCCGGACGCTCGCCGGCGCAGCGGGGTGGGGCGACCGGATCGAGCCCGAGAAGCTCCAGGAGATCGCGGTGACGCTGAACGAGTTCGTCGAGACGGCCGAGGAGCAGACCGTCGCGAGCGGCTGGTACCGCGAGCGGCCGGGCCGGGCGATCGGGCGCTGGCGGCGGATCGGCGCTCTCGAGCTCGTCCCCGGCTTCATCGCCGGCTGGCTCGCCTTCGGCGGCGGCTGGTCGGGGATCCTGCTCGTCGCCGGGGCGCTGATCGCGACGGGGGTCGTGACGCTGGTGCTCGCCGGGACGATGTCGGCGCGCACGCTCGGCGGCGCCCGGGTGGAGGCGATGCTGAAGGCGTTCCGGCGGACGCTGGCGAAGACGATCGAACTCGGCAAGACGCTTCCGGGCGTGATCGCGCAGGGCGATCCGCGGCTCGCCTTCCTCAAGACGCCGGACGACGCGCTCGTCTGGGGAATCGCCCTGGGCCTCCACCGCGAGGTCGCCGACGCGCTCAGGGCGGGGATGGAGCCGGCCGAGCAGGGCGCGCAGACGGCCGGCCGCGGCTGGTTCCCGGCCTGGTACGCGGGCTCGGGCGGCCTCACCGGCGGCACCGCCGGCGGGCCGAGCTACGGCCCGGCCGGGCACTGGGGTTCCGGCTCGCCGCTCCCCGACTTCGGCGGCATGGTCGCCGCCATCGGCACGATCGGGAGCCCGCCGCCCAGCTCCGGCGGAGGCGGTGGAGGCGGGGGCGGCAGCTTCGGCGGAGGCGGAAGCTCTGGTGGTGGCGGAGGCGGCGGCCGCTTCTGAGCCGGCCGGACCTGCCGGGTCCCGCCGCCCGTCGGTCGGCGCTGACGTACTGACGTAGACTGCGGCCATGGGTGCCGGCGACACGATGGAGATCTTCTTCGAGCGCCTCAACGCGGGCGACCGCGAGGGCGCCGTGGCGCTCATCGACGAGCGCGCCGTGATGGGCGTCTACGCCGGCGGCGAGCCGCGCCAGTTGCGAGGCAGCGAATCGATCGGCGGCTGGTTCCTGCGCGCCGACAAGGGCCTCCGGATGATCCCCGGCGAGGTCCGCGACATGGGCGCCACGCTCACCTGCGACATCCTGGTGCTGCGTCCCGGGGCGCCGTCCCATTACCTCGACGCCACCTTCCGGGTCGAGGCCGGGAAGATCACCGCCATCAACCTGACGCCACGGTAGCGGTCGGCGGCCCACTCGATCCGCTGCGGGTCATCCGGCCGTCGCTACGGCAGCGGCGTCTCCGCCGGCGGTGATGCGCTCGGTCCGGGCGATCCCTCGCCCGGCGAGGGGCTCGGCACCGGCACCGGCCCCGTTCCCGGGATGTAGATCTTGTCGCCGATCTTGATCTTGTCGGGGTCCGAGATCTGGGGATTGGCGGCGAGGAGCTGCTGCAGCGTGACACCGAGCGTGTCGGCGATCCCGGAGAGCGTGTCACCGGCCTTGACGACGTAGACCGCCGCCGTCGGGGCGGACGTCGGCGTGGGCCGCTGGGAGGCCGAGGCGGAGGGGAGCGGCGTCGGGCTGGGGGTCGGTCGGTCGCCGCTCACGAAGTCGGAGAAGAAGGTCGGCAGGAAGAAGAGCGCGACCGCGGCGATGACCAGCGCCGCCGCGTAGATCGCCAGGTGCGGGATGGCGGGGAGCCCGACCCGGGAGCGCAGGCTCGGGTAGCTCTCGTAACGGCGCGGTCGTTCCCACGGCGGCGCGCCGTCGGGGCGCGCAAACTGCGCAGCGCCCCTCCCGCCGGCGACGGGGCGGCGGCCACTGCGCGCCAGGTCGCCGTGGCGCGGCGCGTAGGGATCGAGTCCCTCCTCATCGTCCTCGCGCCCGGCCAGGAACGGCGGGAGCTCGCCCTGATCCTCGTCCTCCTCGGCGGTCTCGCTCGCCGGTGCGACCGGCGAGGGCGGTTCGGCGGGCGGCCCCGGCGGCGTCCCGCCGGGTCGTCCGGTCTCCGCCTCCGCACCCGCCCAGAGCCCTTCCGACGAGGATTCGCGCGCCAGCCACGGCGGCGGGGCGGTCCAGTCCCGCCCCGGCGGAGCCGGTGGCGCCTCCTCCACGCGTGCCGCCTCGGGTCGCTCCGCCGGCAGCGCGCGAGCCGCCTCCCGCCGCGCCCAGTCCTGGAAGGTGGGGCAGGCCGGGAACGCCGAGGCGAGGCAGTAGGCCTCCTGGTGGGCGAGGGCCCGCGGCGCCGGCCGCACCTCGGCGAAGCAGCGGTGGCGATGGTCGGGGACCGGGCTGCGAAGGTCGCGGTCGTCCTCGTACGCGACGAAGGGGCAGGCGCCGGGGCGGTCGTGGAGGGATGCCCGTTCGCTGGTCATCGGACGCCCGCAGGGTAGCACGCGCCAGGCTCCGGCCGAACCTCGCCACGGGCGCTCCGGGCTCCCCGGCTCTACACTCCAGCCATCCCCGTCCAACCTTCGGGCCGCCAGGAGCGACGGCCCGAGCCACCTCACCAGAAAGGAGACACGCGTGCCCGCCCTCGCGCCTCACCTGACCGCGCGCCTCGCCGGCCTGCTGGCACCCCGCCGGGTCGCCTCGGCGCACTGTGACATCCCCTGTGGCATCTACGACCCGCACGGCGCCGAGCTCGCCGCCCGCACCGTCGCCCGCATGGTCGAGCTGATCGGCCAGCTTCCGGCCGGCTCGAGCGCCGATGCCGACCGGCAGAAGTTCATCCGCTGCGTGACCGTCAAGGAGCAGCACGCCGAGCTGGTCAAGCGCGAAGTTCAGGTCATCTGGAGCGATTACTTCAGGCCCGAGCACCTGGAGCGCTACCCGGACCTCCACGCGACGGTCTGGAACATCCTCAAGCTGGCCGGGCGGAACAAGCAGACCGTCGACGCCCAGGCGGCGGCCGACCTGGAGGCGGCGGTCAAGGAGTTCGCCGAGATCTTCTGGGCGACGAAGAAGCCGGCGTAGGAGGGCCGATCCGAACGGCGGCCGACCGCGCGACCGGTCGATGCCCGACCCGGACGGCCGGCGATCGGTGAGCGGGCCCGCCCCCGACGGGAGCCCGTTCGAGCGGCTCCTGACCGGCTTCGGCCGGGGCCTCCTGCTCGCCGGGCTCGTGGTCGCGTCGGTTGCGCCGGCGCGCCGTCTGGCCCGCTCCTGGCGGGCGCGCATCGCCGTCGCCGGCCACTCGATGGCGCCGGCGCTCCTCGAGGGCGACTGGCTCCTGGTCGACCCGGACGCCTACCGGCGACGGCCGATCCGGGCCGGCGACCTCATCGTGGCGGAGCTCCCCCCCACCGAGGAGACCGGCCGGCTGCGCGTGAAGCGCGTCGCGCGGGTCGACCCGGACGGCCGCTTCCTCCTCGCCGGCGATGCGCCGGACGAGCCTGGTCACGCCCACGGCGCCGGACCGCTGCCGACGTCGGCGATCGTCGGCCGGCCGTGGTTCCGCTACTGGCCGCCGCGCCGCGCCGGGCCGGTCCGCTGACGCGCGGCGAGGGCGCGGCGAGGGCGCTACCACTCACAGTGGCGAGGCGGGCACGGAGCACGCGTGGCGGCACGTGCGAAGTCTCCGTTCCGCGATCCGACGCCGAGCGCGGGGCCGTCCTTCTACCACCAGCAGTGGCAGCCGACTAGCCGCGCCGCCCCCCGCCGCCGCGCCGCCGCGCCGCCCCGCCGCCGCCTATCATCACGACGTGGACCCCTTCGCTGCCTGGCCGCCGCCGCTCCCCGGACCGTCGACCGACCCGAACGCGCCCTGGGAGCCCATGCACCGCCCGGCCGAACGCCTCGGCGACCCCTACCTGATGCTCGACATGATCCGACTCCAGCCGGCGCTCGCGGCCGCCATCGTCGAGTCGGCCGGCCGCGACGGGAGCGCCGTCGCCGTGGCTCGCCTGCTGGGCGACGCGGCTACGAGGCCCGGCACGCCGGTCGCCATCACCGGCTGCGGCACCAGCGAGCACGGGGCGATGGCCGCCGCCGCGATCCTCGGCGAGGCGTGGCGGCGCGCCGGCCTGCCGGGCGTCGGGCCTATCCCGCGCCAGGCCTTCGAGGCGGCGCTCGACCCCTGGCCGGGTGGCGTCGTCATCGGCGTCTCGCACGAGGGCGGCACCTGGGCGACCGGTGAGGCGATGCGCGCGGCGCGCGAGGCGGGCGCGAGCGTGGCGCTAATCACCGCGGGCGCCAACAGCCCGCTGGCGAAGCTCGCCGATACCGTGCTGGCCACCCCGTTCATCGACCGTTCCTGGTGCCACACCGTCGGCTACCTGTCGCCGGTCGTCGCCGCCGCCGCGATCGGGGCGGCGCTCACCGGCGGGACGCTCGATCCCGCCGCCCTGCGCGACCTGGTCGCCGCCGGCCTCGCGCTCGACGCGACCGCCACGGTGGTGGCGGGCGAGCTGTCCGCCGTGGCGAGGCTGCTGGTGACGGCCGGCGGGTCGGACCGGCCGGCCGCCCACGAGCTGACCCTCAAGATCGAGGAGGCCGCCTGGCTGCCGACCACGACCCGGGACCTCGAGACGCTCCTCCACGGGCACCTGCCGGCGACCGACGATACGACCGGCCTCGTCTTCATCGCCGCCGACCGCCACCGCCGTGAGCCGCGCCTCGAGCGGGCACGGCAGATGCTGCGCGCGGCCGGCGTCGTCGAGCTGCGCCGCGCCGCGATCGTCAGCGAGGCGGCGTCCGGGGCGCTGCCGCCCGAGCTGACCCCTGCCGGCCGTCTGGTCATCCCCGACGCGCCCGCGCTCCCCGCCCCGGTCGCGACGCTCGTGGGGACCGCGGTCCCACTCCAGCTCCTCGCCTACCGCCTCGCCCTGGCACGGGGCACCAACCCCGACCCGATCCGCCGCGACGACCAGCGCTACGCGGCCGCCGCCGCGGTCCACGAGTAGGTCGCACCGCCGGGACGGCATGGTCGCCGATCCGGGCCCGGCGAGCGGCGTCACCCGAAACGGGCCCCTCGAGCGTCTCATTGGCGTGGAGGGACGGGCCGGGTCCGCCGAGCCGCTCCGCACCGGCGCGACGGCGTCCCCGGACGATCCCCGCTCGGCGGTCGAACGGCTCGTCTCCGACCACCGCGACGAGGTGCGACGTGTCGTTTACGCGATCCTCCATGATGCCGACGAGGCGGAGGACGTGACCCAGGTCGCCTGCGAGCGAGCGCTCCGCCGGTTCGGTGACCTGCGCCAGCCGGACGCCGCTCGCTCCTGGCTCCTCTCGATCGCGGTGCGCGAGGCGCTCTCCGTCCGCCGCCGCTGGCACCGGTTCGTCCGCCTCGGGTCGCCCCCGGTCGAGGCGCTCGTCCGGCCGATCCCGGTCGACCAGGACCTGGAGCGCCGGCTCGATCTGCTGGCGGCCTTCGACCGGCTGCCGATCGACCAGCGGACGGCGCTCGCGCTCCACTACTACGCCGGACTGACCGTGGCGGAGGCGGCCGGCATCGCCGGCGTCCCGCTCGAGACGATGCGGTCGCGGGTCAAGGCGGGGCTCGGGCGGTTGCGGCGCGACCTCGACGAGGGCGAGGGGATCCGGTGATGCGGGGTGGTCCGGTGATGGACGAGCCGCGCGACGAGGAGCTCGGCCGGGAGCTGCGCGCGGCCCTGCGCCTCCGCGAGCCGCTGCTCGCCGGCGGCCCGCCGCTCCGGGATCGCGGGCGAGGCGGGCGACGTGGCGGCCGCGCCCTGCCGGGCCTGGCGGTCCTCGTCGTCGGCGGGGCGCTCATCGCCGTCTACCTCGGCAACTGGCGGATCGGCGAGAGCGGCCCGCCGCCCGGGTCGCCGAGGCCGCCGGCTTCGCCGTCCGGCGGCGCAACGCCGAGCCCCGGCACCACCGGCGACCTGGTCATCAGCGGGATCCACTTCCCGGCCAAGATCGGTGGAGAGCCGGTCCTCACGGTCGAGCGGGCGCTCGCCGTCGAGCGCGAGTCGGGCCCGGCCGCCGGGCGCACCATCCTGGTCGCGGGGTTCGCGTGGACGTTCGTCCCCTTTTGTACGATGCAGACGGGGAACCGCTCGTTCCTGGAGAGCTGCGAGGCGAGCTGGATCGCCGGCCGCGCCACCAGTCCGCGATGGGAGACGCTGACCGCGGGGACCGTCTCGGAAGGTGGCGTCGAGGGCGGCTCCGCGATCCCCTTCCGCTGGGACCCCGCCTTCAACCAGCGGAGCGTCGGCCTGGGGATGATCTACGGGGCGGGCGTCTTCAGGGGACACTTCCACGACCAGCGAGCGGCGGCGTGCAGCGACGTCCCCCGCTGCGAGTCGGTCTTCGTCATCGACGACCTGGCCTTCCGGGCCCAGGTCCCGCACCCGCAGCCGCCCTCCCACCGCCTTCAGCAGCTCGGCCGTCTGCGGGTCCCGGTCCCGACCGGCTGGTGGCTCGCGACCAACGAGGGCGACGAAGGTGGTTGGCTACTCGCAACCGACATCGCGCGGAGGGGAGGAGCGGCCTACTCGCTCGAGCTGCGCGTCTCGGAAGAGGGGCTCCCCGGTACGCCCGGCGACGAGCCGCCGGCCGGCACGCCGCTGACGCCGGAGTTCTCCCGGGCCGTGGCGATCCAGCCGCTGCTGGCCGCGCAGATCGGCTCGCTCCCGGCGGCGTCCACCGTCTCGCGCGGCGATGACCGCGCGGAGTTCCTGGTCTTCGGCACCGCCTCTCGAACCTACCTCGCGATCCTGCACTACCCGGCCCCGGCCGAGTGGGGCCAGTGGGTCACCGACCAGGCGCTCCTCGACTTCCGGGCGATCCTCGAGAACATCGTCCCGGACGAGGCACCCCGGGCTCCCATCAGCGCCACCTTCGGCGTCCCGTACCCGTACCAGCTCGAGCGCTGCGGTCTCTTCGGGCCGATCCTCTTCGACGGCAGTTCGTGGAGGGTCATGGCAGCACGCGGCGGGGACGGCGGCTTGTTCGGGCCGGGACAGGGATTCGTGCGGCAGACGTTCCTTCTCCTCGGCGCGGCGAGCGGGACGATCACGCTCCTCGACGCGGAGACGGCGGAGTTCCAAACGGACTCCGGGGTCGTCGTGACGCTTCGGCGCCACGAGGGCACGGCCGAGCCCCTCTCCTGCCCCTGAGCGGGCGGCCCTCCCCACCGCCCCGCCGCCGAAGGGCGCCTACCACTGCCAGTGGTAGCCGCGGCCCCTTTCCCTCGTGGCCGGTCCGCCGAAGTGCGCTCCGCGCCGCGCTGCAAGCGTGCTCGCCTGGGGTTCTGCCACCCACAGTGGTGACG